>Ga0208813_1001055_pt1 | contig 16202 bp, 12 predicted proteins | sample MalvireepMed_904_FD_184250 | JGI IMG/M metagenome (GOLD analysis project Ga0208813, IMG submission 184250) | Marine viral communities from the Global Malaspina Expedition - Malaspina viral metaG DeepMed_904 (SPAdes) (version 2) | ecosystem: Environmental > Aquatic > Marine > Oceanic | place... | reverse complement strand
CGGATAGAAAAGTCGCCAGAACGCGCGAAGCCATAAGGGTAGTTTCTGAAATCGTTAAACGGTTTCTTCAATAATAACTCTCGGGTAATAATGGTCATGATAAGCCCTTCCTACAGACTAAAACCGAACAAAAAGCCTGTCGTTATTTACGACAAAAACGATATAGAGCCATACTGAGAATTTGTCAATGAAAATGTTTGTAAAACGCGTTTTAAATAAGTGCGGTAATGCCTATAAATAACAGGAGTTAACTCATAAGGAGGAATGCCCATGCGTTTATTTGCTTACACTACGTTAGCTTTGGCGACAGTAACGCTAGCCGCTTGTGGAGGTTCAGATGATGACCCGACCACACCGGATACTGCTCAGTTTACTTTAGGAGTGAGTGACGCGCCTGTCGATAACGCGGAGTCCGTGATTGCCTGCTTTAATGCCGTGGAGCTCACTGGAAACGGTAATGGAACGCAGACATTTACTGTTGGCGATGATTTAGAAGCGCCTGAAGAGAATGATCTTTGCCTCGACGATGAAGGTAACCCGATTCCTAATACTATAGGCATCGACTTACTTGAATTTACGGGTAACGAGTCGATGGTGTTTCTCGAAAATGCGGAAATTAAAGCCGGTCAATATGGACAGCTCAGACTGGTAATGGCCGATGGTTCGTACATTATGACTGACACAAATGGCGATGGAGAAGCTGAGCAAGTGCCTGTCCAGGTGCCGTCTAATGAACTTAAACTCGATGGGTTCATCGCTGATGCAGGCGGTAACCTTAACTTCACCGTTGAGTTTGATTTGCGCCACGCCATGACCAACCCTGTTGGTCAAGAACACTATATTATCAAGCCTCGCGGCGTTCGCTTAGTTGATAACTCAGCTGTTGGTCACTTGAAAGGAACGGTCGCGGAAGGGGCTCTGCTGTTTAACGAAGCCTGCACTGTCGCACCTGAAGATGAGTCGCAGCCCGTTGCTTACGTTTACCTTTATGAGGGCAGCGACTTAGAGGCTTCGACATTAGCAGACAACGGCGGTAGCGAAGAGAATGAGCCGTACGCGAGCACAGCGGTTTATTTTGACGGAGTTGATACCTATGACTTTACGATGGGTTTCATTGCGACCGGCGAGTACACCGCTGCGTTAACTTGTAATGATGCGGATGACCCAGAAGCAGATGATGACATAGAGTTTTTCCTAACTGAAAATGTCACCATTGAAGCATCAAGTGAGCCAGTAGAACTCGAGTTCGTTGGTGCCGCAAGCGAATAACTCGTTTCACAGTTTTAGGCAGCAGGGACGCTGCCTTTTTCTTATTTTTGAGAGCTAAAAAGCTCCGAACGCTGAGCCTAAACTTCTGACACTCAGCACAATTGAAATAATGAACACCATTGCCGCTAACAGATTTTGCCACCAGGAATTGCGATTCGAACCCAACAAACTCCCCCAGCTCAGCCACCATAAAAAGCCCACAATAACAGGCAGCAAAATCCCATTAGCGACCTGCGCAAACCAAATAACGGTGACAGGCTCTATGCCAAGGCTGGAAATAGCTACGCCCAACACCAAAATACTCAACCAGACCGTTCTAAAGACCCTACTCTTCAAATTCACTGACCACCCCATAATACCATTTAGCGCATAGGCGCTTGCTAAAGGGGCCGTTGTCGCCGAAGAAATTCCGGCAGCAAACAAGCCAATTGCCATTAGATACGTTGCGGCATCACCAAAGAGAGGCTCTAAAGAGACGGCTAAATCGGCAGCACTGGAAATTGTAATTTGGTGACCAAAAAACGCCGATGCGGCAGTCGCCACAATTGCCATGGATATTAAGCCGCCTAATGGAATGGAAACAAATAAGTCGCGGCGAACTGCTGGCAAATCACTGGTTGACTGCCATTTTTTAGAAATGCTGGAAGCATGCAGGAAGATATTATAAGGCACGACCGTTGTGCCAATTAGCGCAACCACAGTAAGCGTCGCTCCCGAAGGCATGCTGAGCACGAAAATACCGTTAAATACACCAGCCCAGTCAGGATCGGTCAAAAAGAACGTACCTAGAAATGCGATACTCATAAGGAGCACCATGGCAATTAACGACTTCTCGATAACCCGAGCATTACCCGACCAAAGTACCAGAAAGGCCACAACACCAATAACCACTGCCCAGGCATTGCTTAGCCATTTATCAACTAATGGCACAGGACCTAGCAGTTCAAAAGCTCCTAAACTCGCACCAGATAAGTTTCCGCCCTGGTAAACGCTGTTGCCAATGGCTATTGCACTGAAAATAAGCAAAAGAGCTAACCACCGCAACCAGCCCGCGGTCAGGTTATTTCGGATATTCTCGCCCAGCCCAGCTTGAGTCACTAACCCAATGCGAGCCGACATTTCTTGCAAGATAAGACAAGCGAAAACAGAAAAAACTAAAGCCCATAACAAAGCATAGCCATAATTAGCACCGGCTAACGACGCCGTAACAACAGTTCCGGGGCCGATGAAAGCGGCAGCGACCAGCGCGCCGGGGCCAAACTGAGATAGCTTCATGACGTGGCTTGAGGCGCTTCAGGACCCTCAATGGTTTCCATAGAGATCCATTTATTACTTAATGCCTCAGACAAGTCGGTTTCCAGTATTGCCTGGGCCTCTTCATAAGACACATGCAACTCAGTAACCCCACAAGCACGGTTTCTTCCGTGCGCTTTGCCCATATACAACGCCATATCAGCAACCTGAAGTACTTTTTCCCAATCCATTTGTTTCTCTGAAACACCCGAGAAAGGTAGGCGAATAAAACCAATAGTGGTTGTCACTGGAATTTCATAACCTTCATACCTAACAGGCTTTTTAGCCAGTTCATTCAGTATGCGCTCACTCAGCTCTTTTAGGTTTTCATCATCGACATTGCGAACCAGGAATAGAAACTCCTCCCCGCCCCAGCGTATCAGTTTGTCGCTGTCTCGGCAGATCATCTGCAGGCGTCGGCTGACCTCAGCTAGCACCGCGTCTCCGGCTCCATGACCATACTTATCATTTATACGTTTGAAAAAATCGAGGTCTAGCAAAATCAAGCCATCCGACTGGATCGCAGCATCACGTCGCTCACCGTGTTTTTGGCGTTCATCCATTTCCTTTTGCAGTGCGCGCCTATTCCACAAACCTGTCAGAGGGTCTTTCAGCGATTGATCGGCCAACAGGCTGTTCGCTGCCTTTAATCGCAAGTTTGCTTTCTGAGCCTTGCGGTACATAATAAACACAAAGACAGCAGAGAATAGAGCGACAACCCCCAACAACAACCAAATCATATTTCGTTGTTTATTAATTTCCAGTAACTGCTCTTTCAAGCGGTTTTGGCGTTCCAGCAACTCAATTTGCTGCTCTTTGTCCTTACTCTCATAAAGCTGTTGCAAGTTTGCTAAATTCTTTTGTTGGTCACTTTGGTAAAGCTCTTCGGACAGTTCCATTTGTTCTTTTAATGTTTCCGCCTGTTTTTGGTACTGCCCCGCAAACTCATAAGCTTCAGCAAGCTCTCCAAGCATAGCTTCTACTTCGGTTTTTCTTCCTTCATCACGGTAATACTGAATTGCTTCTCTCATCTCCTGCAGACCGGCTTCAGTATTACCTTGATGCACCTCAACAAACCCTAAATTAAAATGTATGGTCTGAGCCATCCAGACATCTTCAACTTCTTCAGCAAGCTCCAGAGCTTCCAATAAGTGACTGCGGGCTTTTTCCCAGTCCTCTTCATACATATAGTGGTCACCGAAATTATTTAAAATCGTCGGCAATAAATATGTGAATTTTTTTTCCTTAGCTTCGTCATAAGCTGCTCTTAACGAGTTTAGTGAGGCATCCCTATCGCCCATGCCTGCTTCTACATAAGACTTATGAAGATAAAACTTTGGTAAGTCATATTCTAAATTATGGGTTTTAGCATGCTCTATCGCCTTATTAATGGTGGTCAGCGAACCCTCCCAGTTTTTCAAATCAGACTGAATAATAGCGATAGAATAGTCTAGGTACTGCTGACGAATAGGGGTTCTTTCGTTGTTGGTTTCGTTCACCGCTTCCTGAGCAGCGAGCAAGTGACGCAAGGCATCATCGTAGCGGTTCCAGTCCGCATAAACACGAGAAATACGGTTATGAGCGAAGTAACGCAACCGGGGCATTCGTGCATTGGCAAGGTGAATCTCAATGTCACTAAGTAGTAGGAATGCTTCACCATACTTGCCTTCGTATTGGAGCAGTTCCAGCTGTGTTGCTAAAGCTTCCACTTTTACATCAGCTAGCTCTGTATTTTCAGCAAGATTAAATAATTTATCCAGCGTTTCAAAAGCAAGCTCTGTATTGCCTTCATAATAGTGCCAGTAAGCTTCATAGCTCAACGCTCTGGCGCGAGTTGCAACCGGGGTTTCGCTAGAGATTTTTTCAAGAACGCCAAAAAGCAACGCTTTGGAATCGACGCCTTCTTCACCGCTAGTCGTAAGATACTTATCGAGCTGCTTCTCTATCGCCATATCAACCGGCACTCCGTTGATATTCTCAATAGGTGCCTGGTTTGCCTTAACCGCAAAGCTAAGTAGCAGCAATAATGACAAAGTAGCCCCAAAGTGAGCCCATTTATTGTTATTTTTATGCATGGGAACGACGTCGTTTCGTTTATAAATTAATCGCCGAGTTTACCCGAATTTTAACCATTGCACAAAATATACATCTGCGATAAAACGGATGTTATGACAGAAACAAAAATTAATTGGTCGAACGTTCTAAAATCGGGTCAGCGCATCTTTATCGGTTCTCATGCTGCGGTGCCAACAGCCTTAATTGACGACCTGATAGAGAACTCAAAAGATCTGCACGATATTGAAATTGTGCAGCTTATGACGCTGTCCGATAACAAATGGGCAGAGCCGCAATATCAGCAACTTTTTAAGGTAAATACCTTTTTTATCGGTGGCGGTACAATTCGCAAAGCTGTCAACGAAGGCCGGGCTGATTACACGCCAAGCTTTATTTCAGATATACCCAACCTGTTCAATAATGGGATTTTGCCACTGGATGCGGCGTTGATTATGGTTGCTCCGGGCGATAAGTATGGCTATCACTCAATGGGTGTATCAGTTGATGTGGTAGCGGCTGCAGCTAAATCCGCAAAAACCGTGATAGCTCAGGTTAACCCGCAAATGCCTGTCACTTACGGACAGTCGTTTTTACACGAAAATCAAATTAACTACTTTTGGGAGCATTCCTCACCCTTGCCGGAACTGGCGCCGCCAGAGCACGACAATAGCAAAATCATTGAGCGTATTGGTCAGTATATTTCCTTGCTCGTCGAGGACGGTGCCACGTTGCAGGTTGGTATTGGCAATATTTGTGCAGCCGCTTTGAGATACCTCAGTAATCATAAAGATTTAGGCATTCATAGCGAACTGATTACCGACGATGTCATGCATTTGATGCTGAAAGGTGTCATTAATAACCGCAAGAAAACCTTTCACCCGAATAAAATTGTGACGAGCTTCTGCATGGGTTCAAAAGCCCTATACGACTTTGTCGATCACAACCCCCACGTAGGCTTTTATCCGAGTGAATACGTCAACTCGCCCGCTAATGTCGCACGTAACGATAAGTTAGTGGCGATAAACAGTGCTATTGAAGTCGATTTAACCGGACAAATCGTGTCGGACTCTATTGGACATCAATTTTACAGCGGTATAGGCGGGCAAGTGGACTTCAGCCGAGGGGCTTCCTTAAGTAAAGGCGGTAAACCAGTTATCGCTCTTCCCTCAACCACAAACGACGGTAAAGTCTCCCGCATAGTTCCCTTTATAAGAGAAGGGGCTGGCGTAGTTACCACTCGAGGGCACGTTCACTATGTGGTCACAGAGTTTGGGGTCGCTTCATTGCGTGGCAAAAGTATCCGCGAGAGAGCTATGGAGTTAATTCGGGTAGCTCACCCTAAATTCCGTAGTCACTTATTGCAGGAGGTTCGTAAACACTACTGGGTGCCACATTATCAGCAACAAACGCCGGTTGATGTGCCGGAGCTTGGCGACATTGGCTTTAAAAAGCTGAAAATCAACGGCGAAAATTTCGATCTGCGCCCGCTATACCCATCCGATGAACGTCGCCTGCAGGAATTTTTCTACTCGCACACCAAAGAAACGCTGCAATTGCGCTACAACGCCGTGCCCACTAGCATGAGTCGTGAAAAGTCCTGTAACTTAGTCAGTGTTGATCAATCTAAAGACCTAGCACTCTGTATTGTTCACCAAAAAGGTTCAGCCGTTCAAATTCAGGCCGTTGGGCGTTACTACTACATCGAGTCGCAAAATAGTTGCGAAGTTGCTTTCGTGACCCGCGAGAAATACCAGGGCCGCGGCATGGCGGGCAAGCTCTTAGATGAAATGATCCGCATAGCCCGGGAGCGCGGCCTGGACAGTATGCAAGCCTACGTATTAGCCGCGAATAAACCCATGCTGAGTGTGTTTGAACGGGGCGGCTTTAAGCGCTTGCCCAGTGAAGAGCCCGGTGAAGTTTTGCTAAAACTCGACCTTAAAGAAGGCAGTGAATAAATTATGTCGATAGTCGTATTCAGTCACGATGACTGCCTTAAACACATACCCAACGAGCAGCACCCCGAGTGCCCTGCCCGTATTGAAGCCATTAATGACCAACTCATTCGCTCCGGGCTCGACTTCGTTCTCATACGAAAAGAAGCAACAGAAGCGCCCTGGGAAGCTATTCAAGCAGCGCATTCGCAAGCACATATCGACTTTATTCGTGCGGAAATTCCTGAGTACGACCATGAATGGATAGATCCGGACACCTTAGTGACACCAGGTAGCTTAACCGCCGCCTTGAAAGCAGCCGGGGCGGCAGTTAATGCGGTTGACGATGTCATGACCACCCTCAACAAACAGGCTTTTTGTGCCGTTCGCCCACCCGGCCACCACGCTACGCGCTCAAAAGCCATGGGCTTTTGCTTATTCAACAACATTGCCGTTGCGGCGTACCACGCTATTGAAAAACACGGGCTTGAGCGCGTTGCTATTGTCGATTTTGACGTACACCACGGCAACGGTACCGAAGACATAGTTCAGGGTGATGACCGTATCTTGTTCTGCTCGTCATTCCAGCAGGCCTTCTACCCATTCACCGGCGAAGACAGCAGCGCCAGCAATGTACATAACGTGCCACTGCCGGCTGGCTGCAAAGGCGAACAATGGCAACAAGCCGTTTCAGAGAAGTGGTTCCATGCCCTCGACCAATTCCAGCCTCAACTGGTGCTTATTTCTGCCGGCTTCGATGGTCACGCAGAAGACGACATGTCCCAGTTTCTACTGAAAGAAGAAGACTACCACTGGATAAGCGTTAAGCTGAAAGAAATTGCCGACAAACACTGTGACGGTCGTATCGTATCTACGCTCGAAGGTGGGTATAATCTCAGCGCGTTAGGCCGTAGTGTTGTTGCGCATTTAAAAGGCTTACTCTAAACGCACCTCTATTCTTAAAACATTCATAAAAAAGAGTCGAATATTATGGGATTAGTTCTTAAGCTTGTGGCGGGTATTGTCGCCGGTATTCTCATTGGGTTATACATGCCAGAATGGGTCAGCCAACTTCTGCTGACTTTCAAAACACTGTTCGGCCAGCTGCTGTTCTTCACTATCCCTTTGCTTATTTTGTTCTTCATTACCAGCGGTATTGCCAGCTTACCCTCCAATTCCGGAAAAATGCTGGGCAAAACTTTAGGCATTGCTTACGCCTCTACCGTTATTGCGGGTATTGTTGCCTTTTTCGCTGCCAGCATTGTCGTGCCCTGGCTGACAACCGACGCTCAGAGTGTTTCTACAGAAGCCAAAGCCACTATCGAACCCTTTATTGAGCTGTCGGTTCCACCGCTAATGGAGGTGATGTCAGCACTGGTTTTAGCCTTTATTTTCGGGTTGGGTATTGCCAGTACCAAAGCAGAAAACCTGAAGAAACTGTCGGATCAAGGCCGTGACATTATTGAGCTGCTATTGGTTAAAGTCATTATTCCTTTACTGCCGCTGTATATTGCAGGCATTTTTGCGGAAATGGCCGTTGCAGGCACGGTGTTTAACACGCTGAAAACCTTTGGTGTTATTCTGATACTCGCTGTCGCCCTGCACTGGGTTTACATTACCTCTATGTACATTATGGCGGGCATAAAAACCGGTCGTTCACCGCTGTTTTTAATCAAAAACATGTTGCCTGCGTATTTTACCGCACTAGGTACTATGTCCAGCGCAGCCACTATTCCGGTCACCCTGCAAAGCGTGCGCAAGAACAAAGTCGATAACGACGTTGCCAACTTTACGGTGCCACTTTGCGCCACCGTTCACTTAGCCGGTTCCACCATTACCATTGTCAGCTGTGCTGTTGCGGTCATGGTTTTGCATAACTCGCTAGCTATTCCCGGGTTCTTTACCATGCTGCCGTTTATTTTAATGTTGGGTATTGTCATGTTAGCTGCACCTGGCGTTCCAGGCGGTGCGGTTATGTCGGCGGTTGGCCTGTTAGGTTCCATGCTGGGTTTCGGCGAAACTGCAGTTGCCTTGATGATAGCCTTGTACATGGCTCAGGACAGCTTCGGTACTGCCTGTAATATTACCGGTGACGGTGCTATTGCGATGTTTGTGGACAGCTCGAAAAAGAGTTAGTGAAAACCTTCAAACTCGGTTAGTCGCTAGTGCGTTTATAAATTTATATACACGCACTAGCGATTAAAATTTGATTTACACGCAAATGCGTATAATACTGTTCTTAAACGGACTCACGTTTAGGAATAGGTATGAAAATTACAAGCCCCCACGCGTTAGCGGTTCATTTAAAAGATGAAAGAAAACGACAAAGTTTAAGTCAGGCAAAAGTTGCTGAATCTGTTGGTTTAAGACAGGGCACTGTCTCAAGCTTTGAGCTTTCTCCTGAGAAAAGCCAAATAGATACGTTATTTCGGCTTCTATCAGCGCTGGGGTTAGAATTAAGCATTAAGAGCAAGGAAAACGCTCAGGAAAACAACACTGAACACTCATGGAACGAGGAATGGTAATGGATAAACTCGATATTTATATGAACGGGTTGCTGGTCGGTGAGCTGCACCGCAGTGCCTCTGGCGCTCACCGGTTTAACTACAATATCAACTGGCTCGATACACCGGGCGCCCGTCCCATTTCGTTATCAATGCCTCTAACAAGGAACGCCTACGAAGGTCCTGAAGTCATCAACTTTTTCGATAATCTTCTGCCAGATAGCCAGGAAGTTCGAGACAGGATAGTTGCGCGCTACCGAGCCGACTCGAAACAACCTTTCGATCTTCTCAAAGCAGTAGGCCGAGATACAGTAGGCGCTTTACAGTTTTATCCTCAAGGGGAACAACCTGGCAATATAAGGACAATAAACTACCAACCTCTGAATCATAGCGAGCTAGAAAAGGTTCTTCTAGGTTATCAGTCTAAGGCACCGCTTGGCATGGTGAATGAGCTCAATGACTTTCGTATATCGATAGCTGGAGCACAAGAGAAAACAGCGTTACTTAAAATAGAAGATAAATGGTGTATTCCCGAAGGAACTACACCGACAAGCCACATCATCAAGCTACCTATCGGAAAGATCCAAGGAGCAGACCATACTATCGACTTATCCGATAGCGTTGAAAATGAGCTGCTGTGTCTGGAAATTGCCAGAGAGTTCGGGTTCGACGTGCCCGCTTGTGAGATTGTTAATACAGGTAGAGTAAAAGCCTTGGCTGTAGAACGTTTTGATCGCAAGCACTCCAGTGATAGATCCTGGCTCATGCGCCTGCCGCAAGAGGATTACTGTCAGGTGCTTAGCTGCCCTTCTGCTCGAAAGTACGAGTCTGACGGCGGTCCGTCCATAGCGCAAATTATGAAGCACTTACAAAGTTCTTCTAACTCTCACAAAGACAGAAGAACTTTTATGGCAGCACAGGTGCTATTTTTTCTGCTAGGAGCAACCGACGGTCACGCTAAAAACTTTTCTGTGTTTATAGAGCCAGGGGGTGGTTTCAAGTTAACTCCGATTTATGACATTCTTTCTGCGTACCCAGCTGTCGGCGGTCAAGGGCTTCATTTAAGAGACTTAAAACTCGCTATGACACTTAAAGGCTCAAAAGGTCGAAAATCAAAGCTTTTTCAGATTTACGGGCGTCACTTCATAAGTTCAGCAAAGGAAGCGCAGTACAGCCTAAAAGAGATGCAGGACGTTCTTAAGGTAATGTATGAAAGCACAGATAACGTTATTGAAAAGGTTAGTAAGCGCTTACCCAAACACTTTCCAATGAAAGTTGCAGAGCCTATTTTTGAAGGTCTTAATCGTCGAAAAGAGAGACTTATTAGCTGACTTTTAGATAAAACTTGGAGCGGGAAACGAGATTCGAACTCGCGACCCCAACCTTGGCAAGGTTGTGCTCTACCAGCTGAGCTATTCCCGCATATTGGTACTTTTGCAGTATTCTGGAAAGTCTGACGTTGGAGCGGGAAACGAGATTCGAACTCGCGACCCCAACCTTGGCAAGGTTGTGCTCTACCAGCTGAGCTATTCCCGCTTCGTCAGTGCGGCGTGTATTCTACTGATACCACTGATAAGGTCAATAGTTTTTGCGCTGCAATTGGCTTATTTGCTGAAAAAATGTTCTCTGTAATGCTTCAGCTCATCGATAGACTCGCGAATATCTGCCAAGGCTTCGTGCGCACCCGACTTTTTGAAGCTATCCGCTACTTCTGGCTGCCAGCGCTTTGCCAGTTCTTTTAACGTGCTCACATCGAGGTTTCGGTAATGGAAAAACGCTTCGAGATCCGGCATATGACGGGCTAAAAAACGACGATCCTGGCAGATACTGTTACCACACATAGGCGATACGCCGGCATCGATATGCTGCTGCAAAAATTCAATGGTTGCTGCCGCTGCAGTGCGCTCGTTATGCTGACTTTTTTGCACGCGTTCGACGAGACCTGAGCCGGTATGGGTTTTCACATTCCAGGCGTCCATGCGGTCGAGGTATTTCTTGGGTTGATGAACGGCAATAACCGGGCCTTCGGCAATTGTATTGAGTTCAGCGTCCGTAATAATGGTCGCTACCTCAATAATGTGGTGCTCTTCCGGCACCAAGCCGGTCATTTCCAAGTCTATCCAAATTAAGCGTTGTTTCTTATCGTCTTCAGCCATTACCCTGCTCTCTCAATGCAATTTGTTGTATGATAGCGTCATTTAAAGCTCGACAACAGGTTATCCCGATTGGCAAAACGCAAACGTCTCAATAAAGGTCAGCAACGCCGTGTGTCGGCGAATCAAAAAAAGCGGCTGAAAGGTAATGACGTCGAATGGAACGACGGCCAGCTTAATGCGCCTGAAACAGGCCGTGTCATTAGCCGTTTTGGACAGCACGCTGACATTAGAGATGAGCAAGGCAACACCTATCGTTGTCATATTCGCCGTGTGGTCGACAGCTTAGTTTGTGGAGACATTGTTCAATGGGCGCGGGCGACGACTGAGCAGCAGGGTATGCAGGGCGTTGTCATCGCAGTACACGAGCGCCAAAGCCTGCTTTCACGTCCAGACTATTACGACGGCTTGAAACCTGTGGCATCCAATATTGACCAAATTTTTGTCATATCAAGCGTATTGCCTAGCTTTTCGGCACAAATTATCGATCGCTATTTAGTGGCGTGCGAAGACATAGGTATTGAGCCTATTATTGTACTTAACAAAGCCGACTTGCTCGACAATATCGATGACGAAGAAAAAGCGCATATTGAGCAACGTTTAGCTGACTATCAGAATATTGGCTACACGGTGCTTCAGGTCAGCAGTACAACCGGCGAAGGGCTTCAAACACTTAGGCAGCGGCTTAAAGACCATGTCTCTATTGTTGTCGGACAATCGGGTGTCGGGAAGTCATCGCTGGTCAATCAGCTATTGCCTGAAGTGAACGCCGAAACCAAACAAGTGTCAGATAATTCCGGACTAGGCCAGCACACAACAACGGTAGCAACCTGGTACGACTTAGCCGAGGGCGGTGCGCTTATCGACTCGCCCGGTATTCGGGAGTTCTCATTATGGCACCTGGAGCCAGAGCGTGTTGCTTGGTGTTATGTCGACTTTCGTGACTATTTAGGCGGCTGCAAATTCCGGGACTGCAAACATGCAGAAGACCCGGGCTGCGCATTACAAGAGGCTGTCAGCAAGAATGAATTGCACGACTGGCGCCTTTCTAATTATCATCGCATTATTGAAACGATGAAAACACAGAAACCCAGTAGGGTCATTAGAGGTAATTAACTGTGGCAAAAACCGATAAAGCCAAAATATTCTTTCAGCACGTTATGCCGAAGCACCTTATTTCCCGCTTGATGGGAAAATTTGCAGCGGCACGTGCCGGATGGTTCACACAGACATTCATCCGTTGGTTTATCCGTCAATACAAAATTGATATGAGTGAGGCTATTGAAGAGTCACCGCAAGCGTATAAAACCTTTAATGACTTTTTCACGCGCCGTCTGAAGCCCGAACTAAGACCATTAAAGGCGGATGATAACGAGTTGGCACATCCGGTAGACGGTGCAGTCAGTCAGCTTGGCGAAATTAAAGACGGGCGTATATTCCAGGCCAAAGGTCACGACTACTCGTTACAAGAGCTGCTAGGCGGCAGCGAAGAAGATGCCAAACCCTTTATGAATGGCGATTTCGCGACCATTTATCTGGCACCGAAAGACTATCACCGTATTCATATGCCATGCGATGGCGTGCTCAAGAAAATGGTTTACGTACCGGGGGACCTTTATTCAGTGAACCCGCTCACAGCGGCCAATGTGCCCAATTTATTTGCTCGTAATGAGCGTGTTGTGGCTATTTTTGACACAGAAGTTGGCCCCATGTCGATGGTTCTGGTTGGCGCCACTATTGTTGCCAGTATTGGTACAGTCTGGTCCGGCACTGTGACACCGCCAACTGGTGGACGCATTCAAAGCTGGTCTTATCCGGCATCTGGCCCTGCGGCTATACACCTTAAGAAAGGTGAAGAAATGGGTCACTTCAAATTAGGCTCGACCGTGGTGCTGACGTTTGCCAAGGATGCTATAGAGTTTGATGATGACCTTGAGCCTCGCTCTACAACTCGCATGGGTGAGGTCATGGCAAAAATAAAAACAGAAACTAAAGAGAGTGACGATTGATTTTATGGGCTCACCGGGGCGCAAGTTACGAAGCCCCGGAAAACACACTAGCGGCCTTTACGCGCGCCATGGATTCCGGCGTCCATGGCATCGAGCTCGATGTTTACGGCTTTGACGGCGAGCGCTTCGTCTTTCACGACCGCTACCTCGAGCGCCTCACCGCAACGCCTGGTCGCTTAAAAGACTTATCTGCCGAGCAAATAAAGCAGCTAAAAATATTTGGACAACAACCCATACCGACGCTGCGCGATGCCCTTAAACACATTAATGGGCACTGTCATGTGAACATTGAGCTAAAAGGCGACATTCCGACTCGCGAATTGCTTAAAGATGTGGATTTCGCACTAACCAATACGAGCTTTTCGCAAGAGCAGCTTTTGTTTTCATCGTTTAACCATCATTGGTTGCAACGCCTCAAAAAGCGTCGCCCCGACGCCCTTATTGGCGCTTTAAGTGCCAGCTGTCCGTTAACTTACTGTCAGTTTGCGGAGGATCTTAACGCCTATTCCGCTCACTTCGCCGTGGACTTTGTGACTAAAGAACTGGTCGAAGACGGACATGAACGGGGACTTCAGGTGTATGTCTACACGGTCGACGAAAGACACGATATTGAAGAGCTGCACGAAATGGGCGTTGATGGCATTTTCACGAACCATCCAAGCTTTGCACAAAATGTCATTGCCGGCTTAACGACTGCCGGCAATGATCCTATCTTGCACTATTAACTGTGGTGGTCCGGATACTCTTCCTGCATTGACTCCAGCTTGCGCGTAATTGCCATAGGTGAACTGGTCTTCTGAGCCAGTGCAATGTAAAGCGCAGGAATGACGAACAAGGTTAAGAACGCCGATACCGCCACACCGGCAAATATTACCGTACCAATAACCTGACGGCTTTCAGCGCCCGGCCCTGAGCCAAGAATAAGCGGCATAGCACTCATGAGAGTCGTGAATGCAGTCATCACAATAGGGCGCAAACGCTGACGCGAAGCCCGCAGCACCGCCTCTTTAAACTCGACACCGGAGTCACGAAGCTGGTTCGCAAATTCAACAATCAAAATACCGTTTTTGGCAGCCAAACCAATAAGCATGACAATACCAATTTGGCTGTAAATGTTGATACTCATGCCCGTTACGTAAAGACCTATGAGAGCACCCACAATCGCCATTGGAACCGCCAGCATGATGACCAACGGATGTATAAAGCTTTCAAACTGAGCGGCTAGTACCAGGAAGGTAATAACCAACGCTAAGCCGAATACAAAGACGATAGAGCTGCCACTTTCTTTATAAAGCTGCGACTCACCTTTGTAGTCAACAGAAACGTCTTCAGGCAACTTCTCCTGAACCACCCCTTCCAGATAGCTCAAGGCTTCACCCAGCGAGTAACCGTCCGCCAGGTTCGCTTCTATGGTCACACTGCGCATGCGGTTATAACGATTCAGTCGCGCTGAAGTTGCCTGCTCAGTAACGCTGACTAAGTTTGAAAGAGGAATAAGCTCGTCACTTTTGCGCGAACGCACATAGATATTATCGATAGCGCTTGGACTGCGGTAGTCTGCTTTCTCACCTTCGAGCATAACGTCATACTCTTCACCTCTATCAAGATACGTGGTGACACGGCGCTGACCCAGCACGGACTGTAGCGTAATACCAATATCCTGAACCGACACACCTAAGTCTGCCGCACTGGCTTCATCCACTTCAATTAGGAGTTGCGGCAACGTTTCTTTATAGTCGCTGTCCAGGTTTTGCAGCCCTGGGTTCGTTGACGCCTCTTCGATAACGATATCGCGAAACTCCGCCAGGCGCTCATACGTGTTACCTTGCAACACAAACTGTACCGGTCGACCTCCGCCGCCGCTAATGCCACTGCGCATGAAGGCAAAAGCCTGCACGCCAACAACCGAATTAAGCTGCTCTCTCATTTCTTCCATTAAGTCGAAGCTTGACCAGTCACGTTCATCAAATGGCACTGCGCCAACAATGGCGATACCGGCACTGCCGCCCCAACCCGGTGCCCGGACAATTAGGCGATCAATTTTGCCTTCATCAATATAAGGCAGAAGTATTTGCTCAATTTCATCCATGTGTCGTGAGCTCGACTCAAAGCTGGCACCTTCGGCACTGTTTACACGGATATAAAAGGTTCCGCGGTCTTCCGGTGGCGCAAACTCTTGCGGAATAAAACTAAACAAGCCATAAGCAACAACACCTGACATTACGACTAAAACTACCGCCATTAGCGGGCGCTTCACGCTTTTTTCAAGAATGTTGCCGTAGCCGTTTTCCAGCCAGTTAAAGGTCGCATCAAAAGCCCGACCAAACTTACTGGTTCGCTCTTTTTTGCTGAGTACTTTGGAGCTCAACATTGGGGTTAGCGTCAGTGCTGCAATACTTGAGAAAGCGACCGCCGCAGCTATGGCTAAAGCAAACTCGGTAAAGAGCTTACCAATGTTCCCTTCCAGAAACGCCAAAGGTACAAAAACGGAAATAAGCACTAATGTGGTTGCTATAACGGCAAAGCCAACTTCTCGCGCGCCCCGGTAAGCGGCCAACAATGGCGGCTCGCCTTCTTCGATACGTCGGTAAATGTTCTCTAACACGACAATGGAGTCATCAACCACAAGGCCTATCGCCAATACCAGCGCCAGCAAAGTCAGAAGGTTGATAGAGAAGCCTAAGGCAAAAAGCACAATGTAAGAGGCAATTATGGCGACAGGTACCGTTAACGCGGGAACTATGGTCGCCCGTACATTCCCCAAAAACAGGTAAATCACGACAATAACCAGCGACATCGCTACGGCTAAGGTGTTGTATACCTCATCCACTGACCCCTGTATGAATATCGATGAGTCGTAGCTTGGCGCCAAATACATGGTTTCCGGAAGTGTTTCCTGTATGTTCTCCATTTCCCGGTGAACATTATTCACCACTTCCAACGTATTGCCCTTGGACTGTTTAATGATGCCAATACCGACCATATTCA
>Ga0208813_1001046_pt1 | contig 16422 bp, 17 predicted proteins | sample MalvireepMed_904_FD_184250 | JGI IMG/M metagenome (GOLD analysis project Ga0208813, IMG submission 184250) | Marine viral communities from the Global Malaspina Expedition - Malaspina viral metaG DeepMed_904 (SPAdes) (version 2) | ecosystem: Environmental > Aquatic > Marine > Oceanic | place... | reverse complement strand
GCTCACGCCATTGCTCGCGAGTTCGGTATGCTCGGCTCATGATGCTACCACCTTATTGGTTAAACTTGATGGTAGCCTATGGCTTTAAACTATGACTGAATAGGTGTGGTTCGAGTTACGCTTACTCTGAACATCCTGACCACGTTTATCTCTTTCAGTCTTATCGAAACCAACGCTCTAAAAATACACCGGTAAAACCACTAAGCCGCCGTTATGTGTCGCGAGCACTTGCAGCAATAGGCGAGGAAGTTGGTATCGACCTGGGAACGCACTCTATGCGTAAAACTAGGGGCTACCACCTCTACAAGAACACCAACGACATAGCGAGAGTGATGAAGATGCTGCGACACAGTTCCGAGGCTGTGACTCTGCGTTACATCGGTATTACCCAGGAAGATGTTGATCGAGACTTTGCTGAGCTTGAATTATAGGGACTGCGGTTCTTTTAATAATTTTTATAAGTTCTGAGTAATTTGCTCAGTTTCTTTTCTGTTCTGTTTTGATGATAAGCCAGAGCCTCATTTAATGTTTTTAAGGTTTTGGCTTTATCCACTAGGTTATGTCTTGTGAATAAGCCAACAAAAAGGTCCTCAGACTGATGGAAAGGTTGTGTTAAATGAAGAAGCTGTCTGCAGCTGGGTCTATAATGGGTCAAATCACCACCATATTCGGCGTACTTCATCAAATAACTGGTAACCATAATTAATGTGTCTATTTGATCGCTTAGGTTTTTTAAATCAACTCTCAGAGCCGATATAATATTATCTTCGTTAAGCTCCGTTACGAGGCTCTCGAACGATACTGTTAAACCACCATACTGTTTCGCAGGATGTTCATCGTCGTCGTTTAAACAAATAGATTTAGCTCCTATCGAGTCAATAGTGCTTTTATTTTCAGCTATAACGTTGCTTAGTTGTTTTAGCTCAAAAAGCTGACGCTCCTGCTCAAGCAGGCGTTTTGTAGTATTTGCTGTAGATGCAAGACTTTTAGATGAAATTGAGAGCTCTTTCATTTGCACTCGGAGCGTCTTCCAAAATAATAATAAAGAAGCTGTGGCTACGAGTGGGGTAAAAATAGAGCCGATAAATATACCAAAGTCGATGTAATCGGAAGGAGCTTTTGAAACTATCCAGTCAAACTGTTGGGAGCGAAGGATAAAAAGCAATAGAGCAGTCAGACAGCCCAGAGCGGCCATACTTCCAAAAATCCAAAGTAGCCACTTATACCCATTTAGTTTGTCGGTTTGCGACGAAATTTGTTGACTATCTTCAGATATTCTTTCAAGCATACGGAAATTATAAATCCACATTTGTTTGCTGAACCAGCATTTTCAATATCAACCTAGCAAAACCATCCCTAACAGCCGGGTTCTCCAGCACTTCCATCGACAGCTTTTCATGATCATCCATCGAATCAACAACGCGGTCTAATAGGCGCTGTGGCAGCAGCCCATGCATCACCTCGTTTTCTGAGTGCTTATTGACCTGGGCCATGACTTCGTCGTCTTCACGCAGGCGTCCGGCTATTCCCTCGGCGTAGCGAAGTTTGTGTTCGTCACCAACTTCGGCGCCAAATAAGTCATTCAACGCTTCGATGATTTCCTGAAGCTTTTTCTTTTCTGGGTCATGGGGTTTGCCGCTGCCAACGGCTTTAACTGAGTTTAGGTAGCCACCGTCTTCTTCACCGAGCTTCAGTTCTTTTTCCGCTTTTTTGGTGGTTCGGTAGTGGGTCAGGGTTAAACCCGAGACGTCGACATCGTCCTCGTCATCCAGTCGCTCAACTCGGAGTAACGGCAACAGGTGCTTTGCGTAAACGCACAATGACTCAAGCTCGTGGTCGTTGTATGGCGTTATCTGTGACAGAAACTCGTACATCCGCACGTAACTGTTCAGATTCTTCTTGAACAGGTCGAGCTGGTCAACCATTTCACCGGCTGCTTTTACTGAATCTTCGGCTTTATTAATGCTGACTTTATCACCCGAAATACGCGCCTGGTTCAGCATATCCTTAGCTTGCCTCAACGTATCAACGGCATGGTTATAACGTGCCATGAAACGCTCTTTAGCAGGCTTACAGTAATACCCAAGCTTAGACGCCGGTGCATTCGGGTCATAGAACGCCTCTGCAAACTTCTCAACTTCCGACCATTCGTAAATATGCTCTTCATCCAGCTTGCTCATAATGTCGAACAGAATGTGCGGGTCGGTAACGGAATCAAGCTCTGCGGTGGTGTAGTAGGGCTTAAACGACTCCAGAATGTCTTCTTCGCTGTTAAAGAAGTCGAGAATGAAGGTTTGATCTTTACCCGGGAAGGTACGGTTTAAACGCGACAGCGTTTGCACACATTCAACGCCTTGTAGCTTCTTATCAACGTACATCGCGCACAGTTTAGGTTGGTCAAAACCGGTCTGGTACTTATTGGCCACAATCATCACGTTAAAGTCGTCGGAGTCGAGCGCTTTATCGTGCTTACGGCCGTTCAAACCCGGGTTTAATTTTTTGTCGTACTCGGTCACGCTCTCCGTAATGTAATCATCCGCCGGAACCTCACCGGAGAAAGCCACCAACGCATGCACGTCCTGATACCCTTTATCGACAATGTAACTGGTCATTGCCAACTGATAACGCACCGCTTCCTGTCGGCTGCCCGTGACCACCATGGCTTTAGCCTGACCGTTTAGCAAATGACGGACGTTTTCCCGAAAATGCTCAACGATGATTTCAACACGTTGATTGATGTTGTAGGGGTGCAGCCGCACCCACTTAGCCAGCTTAATGCGCGCCTTTTTACTATCGACTTCTTTGTCCTCACCCTCGGGATGAGCAATCTTCCATGCCGTGGCGTAGGTGGTGTAATTTTTCAGTACGTCGAGAATAAAGCCTTCTTCAATGGCCTGACGCATGGAATACACATGGAACGGCTTAGGCTTGTTATCGTCGCTAATGGGCGAATGTGGATCATCCGGACGACCGAACAGCTCCAGCGTTTTACCTTTTGGTGTTGCGGTAAATGCATAGTAGCTGATGCGCTCGTTCGGCATCCGCGCTTGCACGGCGGCATCCAATAGCTCTTCGGCGCTGATATCATCGCCTTCGGGGCGGTCCGCACCCAACAAGGCTTTTAATTTACTCGCAGATGCACCTGTTTGTGACGAATGGGCTTCGTCCGCAATGATCGCGTAATTACCGGCTTGCAAAGCAGGGTACTTATCAATGGCATCGTACAAGGCCGGGAAGGTCTGGATGGTCACAACGATAATCCGTACCTGCTCCTGCAGCGCTTCGGCCAGCTGCTCAGACTTACTTTTGCTGCCGACATCGCGTGTAATGGCACGCACCACACCGTCGGCGTGTTCAAACTGGCGGATGGTGTTTTGCAACTGCGAGTCGAGTACGGTGCGGTCGGTGACCACCACAATAGAGTTAAACAGTTTAGAGCCGTCGTCAGCATACAGTGATGATAATTGATGGGCGGTCCAGGCAATTGAATTGGATTTACCCGAGCCAGCACTGTGCTGAATAAGATACTTACTACCGGGACCTTCAGAGCGTGTGGTATCAATAAGCTGATTGACCACGTCCCACTGATGGTAGCGGGGAAATATCAGCGTTTCTTTTTTCTTTGTGCGTCCGTCGAAGCTCTCTTTTTCTTCGACTTCCAGATGCATAAAACGACCGATTACTTTTAGCCAGGCGTCTTTATTCAATAAACGCTCCCAAAGGTAGCTGGTGGCGTAGCTATTTTCGGATGCTGATTGCGGGTTACCAGCTCCTCCGTCTTCTTTGCCTAAGTTAAATGGCAGGAAGAATGTTTCCTTGCCCGCTAATTTCGTGGTCATGGCCACTTCGTCCTGACTGACCGCAAAATGCACCAGTGCACCGCGCTTAAACGTTAATAACGGCTCTGGTTTGCGGGTTACAGGGTCTTTTACCGGACGGTCGAACTTGTATTGACGCTTGGCGTGTTCAACGGTCTGCTTAAACTCGCTTTTAAGCTCCATGGTGGCCGTTGGAATGCCGTTGACAAAAAATACTAGGTCGATGCGTGGGTTATAGTCGCCTTCACGCGCATGAGGCGAGTAGGAGACTTCCTCAACCACCCGCAAACGATTGGCCTGATAGCGGCGCTCGGTATCGGGGTTCATGCCATGGTCGGGGCGAAAGGCGCAGACCTTAATGGTGCCGCCAATGGCTTTAAAACCGTGACGCAACACGTGAAGCGCGCCGTCACGAGTCATCCCTTTAACGGCGGTGTGAACTAAAAGTTTTTCCGGGTCACCTGGGTTTGATTTACAAAAGCGCTCCCAACGGTCGGGGTAGGCGTCTTTTACAAAGCCGATTAAGTCTTCGGTGTACACCGCATTGGCTTTATCGTAATTAGCGGCAGAGCCAATTAACCAGCCGTCTTTTTCCAGGCTATTCAATATGTCCGTCTGAAACTGACGCTCTTTGCTGTCAGCCATAATGCCTCTCCGTTTGCACTGACGCGTTTGAATCCACTGTATCGGAACCTGCAGGCGGTTGCCAGTCACGTACATCAATTTTGCCGGTAACGGCTGCTGAGATTAGGGCTGAGCGACGTTCTTCGAGAAGTTCTACATTGTGTTTTGCTTCTGACGATAATTCATCCATTTTTTGAATTCTATCGTCCAGATAGCTTGCTATTTTTTCTTGCTCAGTAGCATTTGGCAAAGCAATCAGATAGTTTTCTATGACATTGGACGGGACTCGTTTTAAACCTCCTGCTCCTGTCATCTCTGAGGTCCAGAAGTTAACCAGAACATCCTCTAAAAGCCTATAGTACATAAATCTTGCAGCAACTTTATATGGCCTAAAAACGTTGATTTCGCTTGAGCCAAAACCAATACCATTGGTCAGGTTTGATGCTACGGCTGTGTTTCTATTTTCAAAACAAGGTGTCACTTTTGCGAAGAGTACATCACCCTCTCGAAAATAGGTATAGCCAAGATAAACCTCGGATATGGTTCGGTTCTCATCTAGCTCAAGACAGTTTGTTTTGAGCTTCTCCATAGGGATGAATGTGCAAAGAGCTGACTTTGAGCCAGTATACTCCGATTTTGAGGGGTTAAGCTTTGCTATATGTTTGAGGGGGATAATATTCCAATGCTCAGGCACTTCCCCAAGCCACTCCACACCAGAGTCTTTCATCGGCACGTCTGGGTTAAGCCCTTTGGTAACCGCATGACTGACAACCGCCTGACGCTTTTCTTTAAGTAACTCAATCAACCGCTTTTGCTCGTCAATCAGCGCATCAATGTTTGCCGTTTCGTAGTCAAGGAACTGGGCTATTTTTTGTTGTTCTGAATAGCTAGGTACACCAACCTTTTCTTGTAAGTAGGCTTCGCTATCTAAATTCTGAATACCCGTTGTCTGCTTAATTGAGCAGTAATTAATATTGCTGGAATAGAGAGCGGAAAAACAATAATTCAGAAATCTTGCTGAATAACCTGTGTAGGGACTCATTTTTGCAACAAAGTTTGATGTTACAGCGTCGAAGTCATGTTGAAAAATAGCAACAGCTCCAACTAATGTTTTATCACCACCTCCAGACTTTTCGATTAATAAATCACCGCTTTTAACAAGCCGGTTAGCTCTCTCTGAGTAACTAACTGATCTGAACGTAAGCTTTTCAGTCGAGATAGAGTTTGAAGCTCTATCGAAGTCTGCTACTCGAATACAAGCGATATCATTTTTGCCATCAGGTTCATTTCCCCAAATACCATTAACGCAACCATCTACTGTGCGCTTTAAGGATGCCTCGGCCCAATTCTTTGGTATTTTGTTGGTAAGCTTACTGTCGGACTTCTTATACTCAGAATATGGCTTCACGCCGACAACTCCTCAATCATCTGCTTGATTTTATCAGTGCATTGTTTGAGGTCTGCATCGATTTCTTCGAGCGGGCGAGGGGGCTCAAATACGTAAAAGTGCCGGTTAAACGGAATTTCAAAGCCCACAATACCAACTTCACCGTCTTGCTCGTCGCGCTTGCTTTCGTCTATCCAGGCGTCAGGCACGTGTGGTTTGACTTCACGTTCAAAGTACTCGTAGATGTCTTCTGTCAGCGGCACGTTCTCGTAGTCACGTAAACCGGAGTCGGCTTCTGCATTACCTTTTTTATCGGTACAGACATCAGCGTCGCTGTCGCGCTCGCTTAAGGCACTTAGCACGGCTTTTAGTTGTGCGGCGGTTAGTTTTACGTCGCTTGCTTTGAGTTCGGCGTTCAGTGCTTTTGTGAAGTCATCACGATTTGTGAATAGGGTGTCAGCGTCAATGCGCTGAATGGCCTGTTTCAGTTGGTTAAAATCGTCGGCTTTAAGCTTTTGCAGTGCCTTTTCGTCATCTAAGCGGGCGACACGCTCTTTACTGGCCTGGAAGTTAAGACGCAGCGGGCGTTCAATAGTCATGCGGCGATAGCCGAAGGCTTCGTTGGGGAACACCTTGCTGTTTTTGGTTTCTTCCATGGCACCGTATAAACGCACCAGTTCGTTGATGTTTTCTTCGGTGAGGTATTTACGTTTACTGCCAAGTGATTTACGCATCTTGGCAAAGGCTTCACTGCCGTCAATCAATTGCAGCTTACCTTTACGCTCTGGCTTTTTGGCGTTAGATAAAATCCAGATATAGGTACTGATGCCAGTGTTAAAGAACATATCGGTGGGTAGGGCGACGATGGCTTCGACCAAATCGTTTTGCAATAGGTAACGGCGGATTTCAGACTCACCACTGCCAGCAGAGCCGGTAAATAAGGGGCTACCGTTTAAGATAATACCGATACGCGAGCCACCATCACGTGTGTCGCGCATTTTGCTGACCAGATGCAACAAAAAAAGCAGTGAACCGTCAGAAACACGGGGTAATCCTGGACCAAAGCGACCATCGTAGCCTTTTACTTTGTGCTCGTCGTTAACGACACGTTGTGAGGCTTTCCAATCAACGCCAAACGGAGGGTTAGCCAGCATGTATTTGAACTTCTCATGCGCCAGCTGATCGTTCGACAGCGTGTTACCTAGTTTAATGTTGTCGACTTCCTGACTTTTGATCATCATGTCAGCTTTGCAGATGGCATAGGACTCTGAATTGAGCTCCTGGCCAAACAGCTTAACGGTAACCTTTTCACTGATGGACTGAATGTACTCTTCAGATTCTGACAAGAAGCCACCGGTGCCAGCAGTCGGGTCGTAGATGGTAATGATGCTGTTGGGTGAAAGCACTTCTTCCTGACCGGTCATCAATAACGAGGTTGCTGCATGCACACAGTCACGAGGGGTAAAGTGTTCACCGGCAGTCTCGTTTGAACTTTCAGCAAACTTGCGTATGAGCTCTTCAAAAATAAGGCCCATGCCGTAGTTAGAGATATTGTCGGGTGATAAGTCTATCTTGGAACCAAATTGCTGAGTGACCTGATACAACAGGTCAGCTTCAGCCAATTTCAGTACAAACTCTTCAAAGTTAAAGTGCTCGAATATCTCTCGGGCAGAGCTGCTAAACGACTGCACGTAAGAGATTAAGTCTTCCGCTGTTTGAGTATCTGACAAGGTTGCCAGAGTCAAAGACGACGCGTTGTAGAAGTCGTGCTGTGATTCGCGTAGCAATAACTGCTCACGCACCGCATCGGGTTTGTTTTGATGCTGTTTTGCTGCTTCTAATACCTTTTGTTTGTTCGGCGCTAAAACGCACTCTAAGCGACGTAAAAGGGTAAAGGGCAATATGACCCGTCCGTACTGAGACTGCTTAAAATGACCACGCAGCAGGTCTGCCACAGACCAGATAAAGGAAGCGGTTTGAGAGTAGTTTTCAGTATTCACAGCACACCCTGTTTATTGTTATATCGTCCTTAAGTTGTAGTTATTATGCCACGGATACATCCGATGTCACTGCTAGTAGTTTAATCGATGGGTGCGACAGTTTGGGTCGCAACCGAGGTAGCATTTTGGCTACTTTGTTAACAACGTTCAGTTCACCGTCACCTTAAAGTAGTTTCTATCCTTAATGCCATCGAATAAGTGACACTCCTCTTTTGTGTCAGAAGATGATGTAGGGCTGTAACTTTTTACATTACCTCATGCTGTCGGAGACCCCAGTATTAATTGCCCGGGCGCGTTCGCCTGCGTTCAGTCGCAAGGAAAAATTACTCAAACCTATATCACCTAATGGCAGTTACGGCTGCAGTTAATTAACTGTCAATTAGGAGAACACTTATGTCGAACGTAACGGTCGTATACACCAAATCAGAACTCGAGCGAGCTATTGAAAGGCAGGACAAGACAATTGCTGTAAAAAGCGCGTCGCTAGCGGATGACGTGAAAACACTAAAGTCAGCATCATCCGGTGCCTTTGCGTTAGCTGTTGGGTCAGCTGGAGTCTTTGCTACCAATTTCTGGAATCCACTGGGGTGGAGCTCCGGTCTTATCGGAACGCTATCTACCGGGTCGTTGGTAACAGCAATTGTAGCTATCGGGCTGAGCACGACGCTGCTATTTGCTATTTACAATGACTACTCAATAAAAGGGCGGACGTCGATTCGACTGGCTGGTGGTAATAGCATCGATGCAGATCTGGTCATGGAGAGGGACTAGGTATGGGTTGCATTAGACGAAATATTATCACGGTTAAAACGCGTCCTGGCGAAGTTCGCTTTGTCGCTATTGCAACAATTGAGCGCATCGAAGCGTTTGGTAACTACGTGAAAATTTATTTCGGTAGTGAGCGAGTGCTGCATCGAGCAACGTTATCGGACATGGAGGAGTTACTGGACGATAGATTCATCCGCATTCACCGAAGCCACATTGTAAGGCGTGATTGTTTGCGCAAGCTTCTGTCGGAGCTTGGACGTTACCAGGAAGTCGAGTTAGCTGACGAGACCGTACTGCCTTTGGGAGGCCATTATAAGCGCCAGCTAATGCTCGATCTTGGGTTGTGACAGGCAAGCTCAGGGAACGTCGACCCTGAGCTTATTTTTTGTCTTAGGAGCCTGTATGGCTGCATCGTCTCGCATAACGACAACGTCTGCTGGCGCATCGATACCAAGTTTTACCTGACCATCTTTTACCTTGCAGATGGTGATGGTTATGTCCGTGCCTATTGTTAGTTTTTCGGAAGCTCTCCGGCTTAAGATAAGCATGTGAAATCCTTTTCTAGTCAACCTAGCGTTAAGACTACACAACTTATGAAATGACAGCCAGTTTCAACTTGTGAAAAGATGTCTACCAAAATTTTGGTGTTTTGCTTTATGTCAGGAGCGGACGTTAACGCAAAGCTTTGGGGCGGCTGGAGCTCAGCGTAAGCCGTCTCAGCCACGATAGTGGCGACAACAGCGCCTTGTTATATTTAAAATGCATAAAAATACACCGCAAAAATTAGCGGCAAATACAAAATGCAACTGACGCCTGCCAATATACGCATTCTATTTTTACCCATAACTTCAGCCGCATAAGCTAACTTAGGCGACCAAAAAATGGGTAGCACAGACCATGCTATGGCAATAAGTAACCACCCCTTCCAGAAAGCAGACGTAAGATAAACCGTGTCCGTAAGAAAGCCGTGGAAAGCGACTAAACCCAATGCCATAAATATGGCGTTGGCCATCTCCTCAACTTTAACGATCATAGGACTTTTATCTTTACCAGATAGATATTCAAAGACCTTAAACGGAAAAGGCAGAACGATTAATGCTATTAATATCCAGAAGGATATTTGCCAGAACATGGATGAACTCCTTTTAAACATAACGCCTCAATCAGCCGACGCATCAGCGGTCGGCTGGATTGACTTGTTAGCCACTCGTGTGACCAAAATAGGGGAAGTTCCTATACTTTTATATCCGTAGATGGCTTTTGCTCTTTTTATCAAACGCTTATCCTCAGATAGGATTGCTGAGCAGTACGCACCCATTGCTATATGGCCGGCATCGCTCCTTACGTTATGAATTTTATTGAGTTTTCGGCATTTTTTCTCTGCTTGAAAACCTAATATATCAAGTACCGCATTGCATCCGATTATTCCGAGATACATCGGCCAGGACTCGTAACCTTGCTTTTCAATAGGATCAAAGCCAAAAAATTGATCGCAGCTAATCTCAGCTCCCTGCATTGTAGGAGATATTATTTCCCATATTTTTTCGATCTCCTTTTCTCCTGAGATACTACCGATAGCGCCTTTCCCATCGCCAAAAGCCGCCCTAGTTTTCTCTATATCATTTCCATTCACGATCATCTCATCGATCATGGAATCAAATTTGGGCTTTATAGACTTAACTTTGCCGATCATTTCGGCAGTATCAAAAGGCAACTCAGAAGTTAGACTGAGAATTTGGTGTGCGAATTTCTCGGATAGATCCTTTAATGGCCCTTCGTCTCCGCCACCATTAACCCAAACCTGAAATGGGTCAAAAAGAGTATTGTCGAAATCCACATCTCTGTTTGCCTCAATATAGGCATCATAATGCTTATGAGGGGTTCCGCTCTCATTTAACCGGGCTTCACCAGTAATCTTCCAGTTCTCGTCGAGAACAAGAGCCAATAATTTTGCATCTATAGCATCGAGTACATCTAAATACTTCGCGGGTTCATCAGAACGTCTAATCTCCGCAAAGTTTTCCTTTGAGTAAACCCAAGTTACATCATCCCGCTTAGCTAGGCTGATAATGCCCTGCAACTGCAGTCCGATGATATTCTGATCGATGTAAATTAAAGGCTTACTCATGAGTATCCATGGGGGCTAACATTTGTATATTGTGCGTGCGCATTTTGAAACTCGTCTAATTAATAGATTTCGGTTCTTAACTTACTTATCAGTCAGGCATTCCTGACTTGAAAGGTTCCGAGTTAGCAAAGGCAATTTGAGCATGCTCAGTTACACTCTATCGAACGCACAACATCGAGCGTTTATTTGTGTTATGTCATTGACAGTAAACGACTTAAATAAACAATACAACAACAAAACGCGCACCACTCTCGAAGTGAAATTGCCGCGCATAGTTGGCATCATCCACACTTACGAGCAACGGGACGGCTAATCATTAGTTGGAGTTGACCGAAAGTCAGAGGATCTGCTGGTTGCTCACAGTAGACATTATTCGGTCCTATAATGATTCCTGGCTATCTGGTATAGGAAATATAAAAGCATTCCGGTGCCAATAAATATTGACTTATATGCAAACGTTTGAACAAATACTTGAGGGAGCATGACGCCCAATAGAAAAGCAAATGTGACTATGGTTAACACGAATACTGATGCTAACAAAATACTTACCAGACATGCGGTCAGACATGAGTCGTGACGACGGAGTAAGCCATAGCCCTTAGTAATTCGGTATATAACGATATAAAAAGCGACAGTCGTTACGTTGGCAAGAAAAAACGCTAGATCCATATAAGTTCTGGTTTATTTTTTATTTGTTATTTAAATGCTAACAGTGATGTTGTGTAGATGCGATCTAAGAGTGTACTGGTTAGTTTTCTCGCAAACAGATGTTAGTCGAGTGAAAGCTAAGAAAAATCAGATGTACTAGCTCAGACTTAGGAAAAGTGCTCCTGAAGCTCAGTAGCACTAAATGCATTCGGCCAATGAATGATAGCTGCTAAGTATGCTTCGCCTTATCACTCATTTCGCGCTCGCTGTAGCCTCGTTTACGCAGAATGCCTTTGGCGGCCATTTTTTCCTTCCCATCTGCATTCCATGAACTGTTATTAACGATACGCAATAGCTTGTCATCGCTGGCATTTTTGAGTTCTTTAGCATGGCTGCTAACTTGCTTAGTCGTGTCGGCAGCCTCAGAGAACACTTCCTTACCAACTTTAAAAACGGTATCCCAAAATCCCATGGTTTTGTCCTTACGTGTAAGCGGAGTCGTGTGCTTCGCATCTTTCATTACTCGTCGTCGATTTTGCCTTCGCCTTCACAGTAATTGCATTCCATTCTGAACTGGGGGTCACCACCACAGGTTGGGCAACTCTCAGGATGGCGTCCACCACCATATTCCAAAGGACAGGGAATTTCGCCCTTACCACGGCACTCTGGGCACTTCACTTTCGACATTGTCATTCTCCTTTTTAACGTCGGTTCGGATAGAGAGTGTCAGCGTTGGTCGACACAAGTCAAGAGCCCATTATTGCTGGGTTTTGAGGGGTGTGCTGTTGGTATTAGATAGTGTTTTATACGTCACTCTTACTGCTTAATTTGTCCTGGAATTTTTTTATCATGCGTCGCTTAAGCAACGCCGTATTTAACCTGCGCTGGTAAAATTTTAGCCAGGCGACGTTGCTCCGCTTCGACCTCTGCATAATGGTTATTCCAAACACTGGCGTCCTGGTTAAAACAGCACAGGTTAAAAACCTCATCGACACACGCTCTGAGTCGGGCGGTACCCTGGTAGTTATCGAGCCCCATTTGCGTGTAAGGCAGCCGAGGGCGGTTAAACGAGCCAGCATAATCGATGGATAAAGGTAACTCTTGTCGCGTGAAGGACCAGTAGAGGGCCATTTCAAACGGTTGCCGGTTAACCTTGCAACGCTCCATCAAATGAAAAACTCTCGGGTCATGGCAGTCAATAATGTACCCGCTTAGCCGTAAATAGGTGACAGCGACAATTAAGGCCGTTTCAGCCTGCTGAGTACTACATTCTAACCAGCGGTGACGTTGCAGTTGTGAGGCGTATTCCGCGGCCACCTGGATAGCATCGGCGGGTACTAAATTATTTTCGACGCATCGACAGTTGTGATTGACCTGCTCACAAATGAATTCAAGCGCCTCCGTATCCACGTCTAGTGCTGCATGACGATGAAAGCGTTTATGTATGTCCAATACCTGGGCAGGGGTAAACGTTTGGATCCACATTTGAGTCTCCATAAGGTTGCAACAGGGCTCATAAGGCTCTGTCGTTATAATTAAAGGTTTATAGACGGGTGTCCAGGATGGCTGGCGCTTGTGAAGTATAGAGCGCCAGCAATTTCGGCTTCAGCTGCGTTTGTTGTGATTATTGCCCGATGCTGCTTGATAGGTTAGCTGCTTCGTCTTCTGTGATGAACCGACGGTACTCAACATTGCTTCCCGGCTGTTCTTTTATGTGAGGCTTTTCGTTCATACGCATGTCCAGTATATGGTCACTCAAGCGCAAGTGAATGGCTTTCAACTTTTTATCGATGTTCGATGCGGTAGAGTTTTGTATTGCCTCAATAAGCAATGGATGAACTTTGTCTGGCATGTAGTAGTCGTGTGCTAACAAATACACTGTCACTAATTTGCCGATGAAATAGGTCAACTGCTCTTCGCTGTTTTGAACGCGACTTGCTGCTTGGTTTGCTTGGTAAGCGAACGAAGCAATATACCGGAAAGGGTCTATGGCCACGGTAGCGGCAATATAATGGTCGTTGAGTACGGGCCTTAGACTCGAGGCGATAAATTTTTCACACTTTAAATTCCATTGAGAATCACTGAGAGATTTCTTTACGCCGTTGATAAGCCCTTCTGTTACCGGAGGGACGTTCACCATGCCTTCGTTATTGTGCGAGTGAAATGCTTCGTAGTAGGGCAGTTTCTTTGTCATTCGTGTGATGGGGTCAGTCACCTCAACATATGGCATCTGACGGTAGCGCTGCTCTTGAATATAACCCTTGACGTGATCGAATATCAAAACCTAACTCCTTGTCCTGGTTCGACTGGAGCAACGGGAATGATTGAGTAAGTGGCGTACGTACTCCAGCGTGTTGAGTGACTCTACGTGTTTAGTAAATGCAATTCAACGGGTTAGACGGGCTTAGCAGGCCCATGAGTCGTATGCCTCAATTGAGGCATCAATGGTAAACGAGCTTTTAATCGCCTCGACTGCGTCAGCTAAATTCTTAGGCTGCGATAACGGGCGTAGGGTTGCGTCCGCTATCTTCATCAAATCTGATGCGGTGCCGGTTTGTCCGGTGGTTTCCGATATCAGGTCAAGATATGACAATAGCAATCGAGCGCTAAAGTGCTCACCCGTTGTGCAATGGTCTCGCATGACATTGAATAATTGCTGGCTATCACACTTCATGGGGATGCCGTAAAAGTTCAGGTACATCATACAAACAGCAAAGGCGGTTTCCTTCGCTCGGTTAGTGTGTTTTGACCACGGAAAGTGAGTCAGCTTGGCTCCGAATAGAGATGCAACGTCAAAGACAGTCCCGAGGTCAGGGGTGGTGTCAGCAAACTCTCTGTTGATGTCCAGACATATTCGGGTCAGTAGTTTAATGTCAGGCTCCAGGTCAATTTCGCGGTGCAGTGTAAAGTGAATTTTCAGTATTTCGTCAGGTGTAAAGATTAAGGGGCTCATGTGGTGTCTCCAGATGAAGTAGTTCGGCGGCAAGACTACCGCCAACGTATTCGATGCTTGAGTTACTGATAATTAAGGCCAGGGATAGTGTCGCCACGGTCTTCTGCGATACGCGCCATAATCCACTCGTCGACTTCGCTATCAATCCAGCCTTTCGAGCGTCCGCCCAGGGAGACGGGACGCGGAAATTCGTTAGTTTCCATTCGGCGGTAGATGCTTGAACGGCTTAATCCGACTTTCGCTTTTACTTCGTTTAAACGCATTAATCTCATGAGTATTCTCCTAAAGTTGGTTTCTCTCATGGGATGAGTTGATCCTGTAAGAAATAACCATGGACTGAGATTCCACCGTATTTCAGGCCTATATCACGCACGTGCATTGAAGAATCGAAAACATGGAGACACAAAATGCACGAACAAAATGCTGAGTATGTAACGAATGGGCCGATGACTGAGGACGATGTGCTGAACAAAGCGTCTGAGATACTCGAGACGAAGTTTTTGAAAGGGGAGGGCTTTACCAGCCCGTCTGCAGCAAAAGACTTCCTTAGATACAAGCTGGCGCATCAAAAGCGTGAGGTGTTCGCCATACTGCTGATGGATTCGCAGCATCGCCTGATTGAGTATAAGGAGTTGTTCTTTGGGACGATTAACGCCGCACCGGTGTATCCCCGTGAGGTGATGAAGGAAGTGCTTCAGCAAAACGCTGCTGCCATCATCCTGGCGCACAACCATCCATCGGGTGTGACTGAGCCTTCAGAAGCTGACAAGCGTGTGACGACGCGTATCAAGGACGCGCTCAATCACATAGACGTCCCCGTGCTTGACCACATCGTAGTAGGCCAAGACACGGTTTCGTTCGCTGAAAGGGGATTGTTGTAGTTGTACTGTCGCTGAGCACGTAGAAGAGGTTATCCCTGGGCCTCTGCTGCGTTGCTTGGTGCTTTATGCTGGCGCTTTATTTTTTGCATTGCTGCTGTAAAACGACTGCCGCTTGCCCTGGTACTTAGTCGTCTTCTCTTTACACAGGTAACTAAAGTGCAGAAATGCGTCTCTGTGCACTGGGTCATCTGTACTGAGTGGTCCTTGCAGAACCCTAAACACTGGCGTTGATGTGTGAAGGAGCGCTACCCGCGAATCAGCCGATAACCCATGCGTCTTTAACCATGCCAGGCGGATAATTTTACCCAGCTTGGTGGGGTCCTCATGGCTTAAGTTACCGACTGGGTATAGCGTGTCCTTGTTGGTGAATAGTACGACATGGTAATGCTCTAATTCGTTGTCCGGTGTTTGTTCAATCTTAGCAACGTATTCGACCTCCGTTGGGTAAACCCTTTGACCACGCCGTGCTACAGCGTTTTGGTAGCTAGCAATACCTGCCTTAACTCGTTCTATAAACTCCGTTATCGGGTTACGTTGCAGGTAAGGGTTCGTATGAGCAGGTAGGTGCAGGTCAAACTTTACTGCTAGTACTCGCTTATGTTTCTGAAGCACCCGCTGCATGACCGTACGCAAGCGGCCTAGGTATGGTCGGATGTATGGTGCATTAGCGGTGTGTAAATCAAAGCCCGCATATTCAGCATCGTAATGTAGCGTGTGGTTATGGTTATTGGTGTTTCGTTTTGTCATTTCAGACCTCTATCTCGTTATGGGTTCATATGAGATCTGATCCTGTAATTTTTAACCATCAGGCAGACGGTAAGCTTTGGGGCTTACCTATCACCGGCTAAGCATTGGTTACTAGGCGTGCTAATGAATGATGTAAACAGTGGTAGTGAGGGTTGTATATATTACTATTACCAACATGAGCAAGGTCAGCATTTAAAGTGTTTTCGTTTTAAGTAGTTAGCAGTAGCCCAAGATTTTCATAAGTTGGTTCTGGGATAGTATAGAAGTGCTGTCTCACCTATTTAACAATATAGGTAATCAAATAATCACCTGATAAAGGAGCGTTCGAGGGCAGCATATGCGGTAGTGTTCAGAATTCTGTGTCATTTCGTTAAACTAAGCAAAAAAGAGATGACATATGACCAAAACCAATTTCGACATGGATGCCGCTTTAAAGCAGTTGCGTGAAGGCAAAGACCTCACCGGCAA
>Ga0208813_1001042_pt1 | contig 16441 bp, 30 predicted proteins | sample MalvireepMed_904_FD_184250 | JGI IMG/M metagenome (GOLD analysis project Ga0208813, IMG submission 184250) | Marine viral communities from the Global Malaspina Expedition - Malaspina viral metaG DeepMed_904 (SPAdes) (version 2) | ecosystem: Environmental > Aquatic > Marine > Oceanic | place... | reverse complement strand
ACATAGGCCCACGCTGCTGCCACTAGCAAGATGTCACGCATTGCTCACCTTCCGGCTCTAGAGCCATTACTGTCGGGGCGTCCCGGTCATTGTCTTTGTACATTGCAACGAAGTCGGCTCTATATACTGGGATCGGATACTGGTCGTCACACACGCCAGTCCGCTCTACAAACGTGTCGTGCTTATAGGGGTTGTACATGACCCACACTTGTTTATCGTAGAACCCATTCCACACCATTCGGTCAACGCTACACGGATCTTCCAGCAGGTAGCCGCTCACGCCAGCGTGGACGTTTTTCTTTCCCTCGCGTCGAACCCTAGCCTGTCCAGCCTTGCCGACGAGGAACTTACAATCCCGCAACGACAACAGGTGGGCGTGGTCTACGATAAGCCCGGATTGTCTCACACTCCACAGTTTCCGGTGGAGATTCCAATAGACGTAAACCCGTTTAGTATAGTCGATCATTCGTCACCCGCGAACATATTGTCGAAACAAGTCCCGCAAATCCCGCTAATGAGGACTTCCCGCTCATCAGCCGTCAAGTACGGCATGGCGTTCTGAATCAGTTCGCCATTCTCCCAAGAATCGAGATCCTCGGTTTTTGTTGTGATATGTTGGGTTTCCTTGCACTGAATGCAATCCACCGCCACAATCGTCGTTCTCTCAATCATCCCGTCACCTTTTGTTTTCTAGAGTAAGAACCTTTACCCTTCAATTCTCGCAGAGCCGTCGCCGCTTCCGATCCCGCCGGTTGTGTCCCGTGAATCAACAGTGCGAAACTCTCATCCCGCCACGTTGGATTAGCAGCGTGGGAATCATCGTGGTCGATAATCAAGTCGAGTTCTTCCGCTTCCGCTTCTGAGAATACCACCTTGGCGAATCGGAATCCACCATGATCAATCATCCAGTCGTCACGCCCACCATACGACGCCGTCAGCACCAGATTCTCGGGGACTTCACTCTTGAGAGCATCCCAATACTTCAGGCTTTTGGTGTAGGCGTAGAACAACACGTCGGGAGTTGTTTGAGCCAGTTCAATCCAAGCCCGGAGATAATTCTCGTTGAAGAAATCCCCTGCAACATGAATCCGAACAATCCCGGCATCCGGGGGAATCGACTTCCACAGTTCCTGATACATCAACGGCCAGTCGTCTTGGTTTTCCTTCAAGGTGTCGTAATTGTGTTTGCGGAGATTGTACACGTTGGTGTACTGCACCTCTTGCGATGCCGAGAAACAACGAAACTCATTGTGGGGACCGTCCTTGATTGTCCGCTTGCCATTTTCACCGACAACCGCTTTCGAGAGACACGCCTTTGCAAACGGACACGAGTAGCCCGACAACAGATCGAGACTGTAGACCTTCCGCCCATCGTCAAGGTGCTTGGCAATTGCCCAACAACTCTCGTTCAACCGTTCCGTTTTCGCGTTTGCTTTCGACCACTTCAACATTGCTTGCCCTCGTGTGTGTGTTACTCCCCCATTATAGAGTATTATCGGCTATTGTCAACCCCCAACTTGAATATATTCCCTAGAAAAACTTTCCACAAAATCGCCTAAACCTCCACTTTCCTCTTGACGCCGAGCGGCGTTGTTGCCCAGCGACAACCCGCCGCCGCGTTTCACCCGATCCCCGCCAATAAAAAAACCCCCGCACCGGCGAACCGGAACGGGGGCCAGCGACTGAGGAAAGGGCGAAACTCCAAGTCACTGTTTGATAGCGCTGGCGTCACCGAGTATTATAGTGGCGCCCCGGTTCTTAGCCAGCGCTGTATGTATAACGGGTGGGCGGGATTCACTTTTGCCCGCAAGCTCACAGATATGGTAGTTCTGTATGACTGCCGTCTACCTGAACTCCTCGACCATTCGGCTATCGGAACTCAGCAGCGCGCACCTTATCCCCCCATAACCGGGGATTGTTCAGTCACCACCCTAGACGGGGTTGCAATCCCCGCCTTATTTAGATTCCTCCATTGTCACCTTGATGTTCTGTGGAGCGGTCTTGCCGAGAACGTGCTTCTGGATGTAGATCGTGTTGACCACTGGGGCCACGCCTTCATCCGGCGTTTCGCTGTAGCGAATCGTGTTCTTGGTTTCCTTTTCCAACTCGAATGTCGCAACCGTCGTCTTCATGTTTACACCTTTCGCAGGTTACTGATTTTGGGTTGTGAGAACGTCTTGTGCGAGCCATCGCCGTGTGCGATGATGACGTAGACGCCAGCGGGACCATTCCCGATCTTCTCGATGCTACCACTCCGAGCCTTGCCGTGGTAGTCAAACAGCACTCGATCACCAATTCCAACGTGTGTCATTCAACAGTCTCCTCTTCACTAAACAAACTTGCCATTTCTTCCGCTTCAATCTGTGCCTTGATCGACTTGAACAGACATCCGGCGATGACGGTCATGATCAGAGCATTCGACTGCTTCAATTCCTCGGGCATCTCGTCGGGACAGGCGAGGTCCATGATCATGTGAGTGAGCATCTGACACAAGGCCGGTTGCTCCTCGTCCAGTTCATCGAGGACTTGAACCCCGAATTCAGCCATGTCGATTGTCGTTGCCTTGTGCATCACGGCAATCGTTGCGTCCTTCGTCACTCGCGGCATCCCGTTCATCGTCGCCATTTTCAAACCCTCTCGTTCTTGTGTCCTTGTCTGCTATCCATTGTAGCAGACTATCAACCATTGTCAAGCATAAATCCCGACAAAATCGCAAACGTCTTCGGCGGTGTCGAAGTAGCCGACGATCCAGCCAGTGCTAGAATCCATCAACTCCCACAACTCCCAAACGGTTTCGCCTGCCCGTTCACCGCAAACCTCACGCACCCCGTATCCGTCTTCTGCCAGCAGCCTGTCCAACTCTTTCTCTGTCATGCTCTCACCCTCGTGTATTGTTCCCCCCATTATAGTATATTATCGGCATTAGTCAAGGTCGCACTCCAGTAAATCCCGTCAGATTGCCAGAAAAAACTTTCGAAAAAATCGCTCAAAATCCCAGATTACCCTTGCGCCGAAGCTGGCGGGATGTGCAGCGACACACCCGCCGCAGCGTTTCACCTGAACCCTCACCGTGTTGCCACGATGATAAAGGTCCAGAAGCCGATGAACGCAAACGTCACCAAAGTGTCCCGATTAATCTTTCGCAGCATCGCCATCTCTGAGCGCCCTCCACGTTGTCTTGTCGCAGAACGTCCACCCGTCCTTGACCAGTTTCTTGATAACGCCCAAGTCGGTCTTGGTGGAATTCTTCAGCCGCTTGAACTTCTCGCCTTTACGTAAGGTCTTCACCAGTCATCTCCCTGAGTTGAACGTGTTGTTGTTGTTTCGCCGGAATGTTCGCAACCGTCAAGCCGTCCATCCCCAACGGTGGACCTTCCATTATCAGCCCGGTGGCGATCACGATTTCCCCGTCCATGTCTTCCGTGATGTGACACGCTGGAAAATGCTCCAGAGCGATTCTCCACAATTGGTCAAGCGTCATCGAAATCAAGCTCCTTCTGTCCGGGGAGTGGGAACGGATGCTGATCGCTAGGCACAGGATCTTCCTTTTCGAGCCAGCCCAGCATCTTGTTTCCGATGCTGTTCGGGTTCGGTTCCGCAGCAACCTGCGATGCCAGATTGATGAAGTCCAGAACGCCCTGAACGTCAAGGTGTCCAACCACGTCATCGTAGAACACGTCCTCGTCGTCGCAACCGTGAGGCCCAGTGTATCCCGGCACGGCAACCCACGACAGATTGCTACCAGTAACGTAGGCGGCACACTCGGCGGTGTTGGAACCCCAATGCTCGTCACCGTCAATCGCCTTTTTCGGGGCATCCCACTTGGCATTCGACACGTCGCTGTCGCAGTAGTTGCCCGGACCCCACTGGACGGAAACCGTCACGCCGTTAGGCAGATCCAGTTGGAATCCCTTGTTGTCAGTAATCCGCATAGCCTTGTCGCTCATCGTCATCTCCCTATTCCCACCAACCAAGTTTGTCTGCCAAAACCGAAATGAATCCCACAGCCACAATTATACCACAGATGTTCGTCCAAGTCAAGAGGTCAGTTACCATTTTACATGGATTCCCTGATTGCGTTGTGGTTCTGGTTTGCTCGTGTGCGGTTCCGCTTGGTTCGCCTGTCCTTGTGCTTGCCAGCGCCAGCCTTGTTGACGGAATGAATCCTGCCAACCTTCCATGGCTCGCTCTCAATCGTGATCGTGACGCAGTTAGCACCGAACTCGATTGTGCCGCGATTCATCTTCTTCGTCTTGCGTTTCATGTCTTGCCCTCTCACTGACTTACTCCTCCAGTATAGTATATTATCGACCAAAGTCAACCCCAATCTTGATCCTATTTCCGAGAATCCCAAAGTTTTCCTGACTCATTTTCACTTGCTAGTCCCCAAGCCGCCCAGCGGCGCGGTTGTCGAGCGACACAGCGCCGTCGCGTTTCACCTGATCCGGGTCTATAAAACAACCGCCACCCCCGGCCCCGATGAGTTATATAAGTATATAAAACAGGGCGAGAAGCAGCGGCTATATAAAGCGAGGACGGCGGGATTTGAACCCGCAACCACCGGATAGACAATCCGGCACTCTGCCTGTTGAGTTACGTCCCCGGATCTACGGGGGTGTGTGGTTTGCATTACGTTGGCGTACTGTCCGCTCTAGAACGGAGACAACCAACACCACCTCGACCCGTATTCTAGTAACCAAGATCGTCGTACTGGCCTTGATCCCAGTCGTCGCCACCCATGAAGTCTTGCCACTCCTCGTACTCCGTGGGCTGGCCGTCGTTCTCCGCATCCCACTCCTCGTCCCTGTCGTGGAGACTCACCGCAACGTGGACGTGGTCCTCGGCCATCTCGTCGAGGTACTCCTCGAATTCGGCGCGGGCTTGGGGGTCGTTCTCGAAGGCTTCTTCAAACGTCATGGGGTTGTCCTTTTCGGAAATCCAGTGAAAATGTCGAGGTTGTTTTCGGCTCGCCAAGCGTACAGGCGAATCCGGGCTTCCCGTTTCTCCGGGGTGTCCTTGACGGGCTGCTGTTGCGGCTGGCGAAAGCTGGCCGTTGTCCGACAGGGGATGCTGAGTTCGATGTGTTTCATGTGTCAATTGTACCAGACGGGGGGTTGATTGTCAAGACCAGTCTTCCGACATTTCCATTTCGTCGGCTTCGATCTGGGTCTTGATTGCCTTGAACACCACGCCGATCACGGCCATCGTCTGGACGGCATCAATCGCGGCGGTTTCCTCGTCCTTGCCCTTGGCGATGAGTTCGGTGAGCAGGAAGGAAATCACCTTGAGCAGTTGAGGCTGATCCTTCATCATCTCCTCAAGCGTCTCCGCACCGAACTGCATCATGTCCACGCTCATCGCCTTGTCCATCACGGCGATCACGCAATCACTGGAAACCATTGGAACTGTCTTCGTCATCTTTCAAACCCTTTCACTTGTTGTTGTCTGTCCCCCATTATAACATATTATCGGCATTATGCAAGCCCAGTCTCCACCATATCTCAGCAATTCCCCCTATTGAGACATGATCTCAATTTCTAAAAAACCACACCAAATCCCAGATTACCCTTGACGCGAAGCAGGGCAGTTGGCGCAAGACCACTGCCCGGCGCGTTTTACCTAAACCGTCACTATATACCCTTATACATCCCGCCGCCGCCGTTATATATAGTTATAAAAAAACCCCGCCGCATATAGGGGCGAGGTTTATAGGCGATAGACGCCCATCTTTTTAGTGAGCGATGATCGCTAGGATGATCACGGCCACTTGGATCACGGTTTCCCAGATCATGTTTCCCCTTTCTTGTTAGTCCGCGCGGGAACGAAACCCTGAGCATCGACCACGCAGTTCACGTATTGCACCGGCAATGGACGCAAGTGCATCCCGCCGGGAAACCCGCAAGCCTCGAAGAACTTGACCCGGTCAAAGCGCGGGTTGTCCTTCGCACAAGCGTCGGCCACCTCGCAAGCCATGTCGTAGCCCGCGTCCTTGTCGAACAGGGTCAGCTTCGCAATAGAAGCGGCCAGCATCTTGAAGTGTTTTCGCGTCATCATACCATCGTCTCCATCTTGAGCCAAACTTCATCCGCGACGATCACAGCCCATTCGCTGTCGTCGGTTGTCAACACCACGTCCCACTGGAAGTCGTCAGGGCCATTCGACACCATCGCCCACACCTCGAAGTCGTCAGACTCGTGACAGTACCAGACTTCGACCCCATCCAGCTTGTAAACCAATTCCATTCCTTGCCCTCTCGCGCTACCGTTTCGTATATTGTACCAGACCAGCCGCCGATTGTCAAGACAGAATCGGGGAGCCGTTGTGTCCGGTCAACGCCGCCATCGTCACCATGACCAACCAGTCATTGAAGTCGGGATCGATCTTGTCCTTGAGTCCCAACGCTACGTCCAGCGCAGCATCATGGTCGGAGCCTTCCGGCATCCAGAATTGAAACTTGACCCCCGCTGCCGTTTGTGCGTTCCACAGTTCTTCCATCTCTACGTCCCTTTCACTTTCCAGATCTTCCGTCGTTGCTTGATCTCACCATTGAAACCAAAGCCGCCACCCGTCAAACGCGGGTAGTCCACTCTCACACCACAATCCGCCGGTCTGCCGTCAATCCCGTGCAGAATCGTGATGTACTGCCATTTCCTGTGAGCTTTCAACGGGACCAACTCGAAGTCGTGTTGATTGCCCCTGTCAAACAGATCGCCGGTCTTGGGTTTGTGTTGCATGTGTGTATTGTACCAGATCGTGGTAGGGTTGTCAAGCCTTGTTGGGATTCAGGAACGGTGGCGAAACGGGATCTGCCTTGACCGCCGAGTTGAGCAGGACAATGTGGTCGCCCTTCATTACGACGGAAACCTTCGCCCAACCCAGCAAGGCCAGCAGCCTAGCCGATTCGCTGAACACCCATTCACTCCCAGCGTTCACCGGGGCGTTGAGCCGGAAAGCGTTGCCGTCTTTGTCGCGGCCTGTCCAAACTTGTTTCGCTGTTGTGTCTTTCATGTCTCCCATTATACTATATTTATCGGCATAAATCAACCCCAACCGCCACCTTATCTACTCAGATTCCACTATTGAGACTGGATCTCAATTCCTAAAAAATCACGCTGAATCCCAAATTACCCTTGACTCCGAGCAGCGCGGATGGGGCAGGACATCCGCGCGGCGCGTTTTACCTGATCCCGGCCCCCATGTCAAGCCCAATCTGGAATTTTCTCAAAAAAAAACACCCCGCCACGGTGTCATCACTCACCGCGACGGAGTGGAAAGGGTTCGTGTTATCCGTCGTGGATGTCCAGAAAGATCAAGCCGAACATCAGGAACCAGAAGATCGTGAAAGCCCATCCCATGCCTACCACTCCCCGTTTTCGCCGTGGTCGTAGTACTCATCCCCGCCCATGTAATCCTGCCACTCCTCGTACTCGCTGGGCTGGCCGTCATCCTCCTCGGGTTCGTCGTCGTCGCCGTGGCCGTGCCATGCGTCGTCGTCCCCGCCCATCGGGTGGTTCTCATCCGCGTCATGGTCCACGTCATCGGGAGCGTCGGCTTCCGCGTTGCGGGTTGCCCACCAAGCGTCGGCTACCCGGCGTTCCATGGGCCGATTGTCGTCGGCTTCGCGGGTTTCCGCGTGGGCGTCGGCCTCGATGGAAGCCGCTTCGATGTCCAGCAGGTTGTCGCGCGATTCGTCAAACGTCATGTTTTGCCCTTTCAAGGCTAGTGGTTGGGTCGGCCTCGGATCTTGAGGAGCTTTGCACCCGTGTGTTTGTATGCTCGTATTGTACCAAGCGTGGCGTTGGTTGTCAAGCCCCAATCATGGGAATCAGGGATTTCGCCAAAACCCACTTGACCACCACGTCGGTCAACTCGATGTCCGTGTAGTAGTGGATCTTCACAGCCTTCCCGTCATGCAAGACGGACAGGACAGTCACGGCGTGATGCACGCCATGCGTATCGAAGTACTGAGCGAATTCCATCGGCTTGTATGTGTGTTGCGTTTTCATGTCTCCCATTATACTACTATTATCGACAAAATACAAGCCCAATCGCCGCCCTATCTCCTCACTTTTCCTTATTGACACTCAGTCTCAATTAGAAAAAAATCACACAAACTGCCATATTACCCTTGACGCCAAGCGGCTCGGATGGGCGAAGACCACCTCGCCGCTGAGTTTTACCTAATCTCGGCCCCTCTGTCAACCCCAATCTTGAATAATTCCAGAATTTCCTCGGAATAAAAAAAGCCCCCGTCGCTGGTTTTCCGACAGGGGCTTGTGGACGATAGACGCCCATCTTGCTAGTGCTGTTTCAATATAGCTTCATTCGCGGTCCCCTTCTGTTAGGGTGGTGTCAAAGGACAGGGCAGGTAATTGAACCCTGCGACCAGTTTGTCGGTCAACCCCGTAATCCATTCCTGTCCGTTGTAAGATCCCCATGGTACTAGCATCCGTTCAAAGCTTACAGGCTTCTACTAGGCTTACTAGTCCCTTGCCGCTGTAACGGCCAACCGAGCGTGGGGTACTACTCAGGATTGTGTGGCACTCTGACAGGGAGTTGCGCCCTGTAACAACTGCACTTGCGATTAGAAGCTAACCAGCTTCCCCTACGTCACCGAGAACTTTAGTGGCGCCCCGGTTCTTAGTGGGCTTACCCTCGCAAGGGGTTATCAGTTGTCGAAACTTCTCCAGAGTATGTTTTGTGTGTTAGGCTTGCAGTGGCTCTTAACCCTATCTCACGGCGTCTTATCAGCGTTGCCTGTGAGTTCCAGTAGCCCCGTTGTTCGTTGTGTCCATTGTACCAGAATGAACCCGGCTTGTCAAGCTTCAAATCCAGATTCTCTCACCGGCCAACGTTCTCGCCCCGATAAGAACCTGTTGTGACCAGTTGTAAAGTCGTTGATTCTTTTCGCTGGTGGGGTCTTCGTTGAGCAGTGCAACGTACTTGTCCTTGATTGCTCTCGCCTTGTCAACGTCGGTGATATTGGCCCGTTGTGCCAACTCGACGGCCCGTTGAATTTTTTCGTTTCTAATTCTGGTTGCAGTTGTCCAACTCATGTTTGCTCTTTCGTTTGTTCTCTGTTGTATGTTCCCATTATACTATACTTATCGGCATAAATCAAGCCCAGTGTCCACCCTATCTCCTCAGATTAGCCTATTGAGATCGAGTCTCAATTACTAAAAAATCACGCTAAATCCCAGATTACCCTTGACGCGGAGCGGCGTGGATGGCGGGAGACACCCACGCGGCGCGTTTTACCCGAACCCCGCCTAGAGCGTGGCGGCTAGCATGGCGAATACTGCCAAGCCCCAGCCGATCATCTTCAGCGTTTGGACCGCTGCCTGTTTCATCACCAACACCCGTTCTCGCTGTGGTCGTAGTACTCATCCCCACCGAAGTAGTCCTGCCACTCTTCGTACTCGGTGGGCTGACCGTCGTCCTCGTCATCGAATTCGATGTCGTAGTCGGTGTCCGCGTCACCGACCTCGTCATGCTCGGGATCGGTGGGATCATCCCCGGTGTCATCGACACCGTCGCCGGGGTAACCGGCAGCGGCCCAATCCGCACCGATGGCGGCATCCTGCTCGGCGGCATCCTGCTCGGCGGTCTTCGCCTTCGCGCGGTTGAAGCCCGCCCACCAAGCGTCAGCCACCCGGCGCTCGCTGCACCGCGTGTCCTCGGCTTCGCGGGTGTCCGCGTGGGCATCGGCTTCGATGCTCTGGGCCTCGGTGTCGGTCAGGTTGTCGCGCGTTTCATCGAAGATCATGTTCGCTCTTTCAAGGCTAGTGGTGTTGGGTCGGCCCCGGAACTTGGGGAGCTTGTCACCCGTATGTCTGTATTGTACCCGCTGACTCGCTGGCTGTCAAGCCCTAGCCATCGACCAAGTCGAGAACCAGCAGCCCGGCCAGCGCGATGGTGATGATGGTGATGATGGTCATTGTAGCCCTTCTCTCGTCCTGTTGTCCTCAAGCAGCCTAGTACGCCTGATACTACGAAGGCGCACAAGGCTGCTGGTTCTACCTTAACCGCCTGCCTGTGTCAAGCCCAATCTTGAGGAATTCCGAAACTTTCTCGGATTATCTCAGTGCGCCGATCCCTGCCCATGTCATCACAACCAAAGCACCCAGCATCCACGCCAGCCACATTGTGATAAACGCCCAGTCGCACACTTTGCCAAACATGTTCATCTGTCCCTATCCCATCCGGGTACGAATATGTCCATCAGCGTCAACAGCCAGACCAGTGCCAGAATTGAGTAGATGATCCACATGGTCTCTATACCTCGTCTTCAGTTGTAGTAAACAGGCCAGCGTCCTCGCCAGCCTGTAACACTTGGTAGGCCACGCCATTGGTCGAAACCGAGAAGCTGAACAGCTTGCGGCCCTTGCTGTCGAACAGATCCACCGATGTCACCCCGTCCTCGGGGATCTCGGACAGTTCGAAGTCTTCAACCGGGTCGTCACCGGGACGGTCAACACTGCACTGGCCACCGAAAATGCTATACTCGCGGTTCCAGATCCCCCGGATGTATCGCTCACTCCCGACGTGCCAGATCTTGTTGGTTGATGTCCCTAGCACGCCGATGTACCAAGAGTGCCCACCGTTGGACTTCCACATAGTCGTGGTTGTCTTGTTGGCGTTGCTGGCAGTGTGTGTTGCAATGATCTTCATGAGTCTCTCTCTGTTCTGTTCTTGTGAGCGTGTATTGTACCAGCTACGTCGCTGGTTTGTCAACACCAACGCCGCGTATCGCTGTAGTAGTCGTATCCACTTGGGCCGTCGCCCTGATGGTTTTCGTAGCCGTTGGCTCCGTCGTTCTGTTCGTCGCTGGTGCAAGCCTCGCACTGGCACTCGGCCCACGTTGTGTTGTTTTCGTTTTCGTTCTTCATCTTGTTTCCTCTTGTGTCTTTCATACTCCCCATTATACATACATTATCGACATAATGGAAGCCCAATCACCACCCTATCTCAAAAGATTAGCCTATTGAGACACAGTCTCAATTCGCAAAAAATCATACTGAATGACAGATTACCCTTGACCCCAAGCGGCGCGGATGGGGAAGGCCACCCGCGCGGCGCGTTTTACCCGAACCCCGCGTCTCGGCCACCGTCAAGCCTAACAGTGTCGGTGGGTGTCGTGCCAGTAGTCGAACCCGCTAGGTCCGTCGCCAGTCGGCTTCGGCTTGTCGGCTTGCACGCCGTTGGCCTCATCGGCCTTGCGCTTTGCAACGCGAGCCTTGTAGGCGTCCCATCGTTTGCGTCGTCGTTCCCAGTCTTGTGCGTTTGTCATTGTGTTCTCTCTGTTGTCTTTGTGAGTGTGTATTGTATCAGAATGTCGATTGTATGTCAAGGCTTTCAGTGGCTCTCAACCCTATCTCGTGGCGTGGTAACAGCGTTGCCTGCGAGATCCAGTAGCCTGTTGTGTTAGCTTGTCAGCCCTTCCCAGATGATGGCGATGATGGCGACGATGAAGAGAGTGTTCATTGTGTTTCCCTTTTCCTTGTTGTCTCTTGTATGTCCCCCATTATACAGTATTATCGGCGTTTGTCAACCCCTATCACCAACCTATCTCACAAAATACCTAATTGAGACTGAATCTCAAGTAATGACTTCATAGCGCCAAGCGGTGCAGATGACATAGGTCATCTGCACCGCTGCGTTTTACCCGATCTATATAAGATCTATATAGACTCTATATAGACTCTATATAAGGTCTATATATACCTCTATATATATACCCTACCCGGTGCAATGCTCGCACTGGCACTCGGCCCACGCCGTCTCGTGGTCGCGGGTGTCAGCCGCCTTCGCGTGCAATGTCGTCCACCAACTGTCAGCCACACGGTGTTCCATGGGGCGGTTGTCGTCGGCTTCGCGTGTGTCGGCGTGGGCGTCAGCCGCCATCAATGCGGCTTCGGTGTCTGTCAGGTTGTCGCGTGTCTCGTCAAAGCGTGTCATTGTGTTACCCTTGTCGTGTTGGTTGGTTGGCGATACCGCGTTACGCTGCCAGCGTGGCAACGATACAGGCGAGAAACGTCGCGACCCAAACGGCGATGCAGATGCCGTTGCTTGGCATAAGCCGGAAGTTGCGAAGTGACAGCCTGTTGCGTGAAGTGCGAAGTTTCATGGTATTGTACCCTTGTCGTGTTGGTGTTGGTGTTGGTGAGCGTGTTGGATCGGCCCCGGATCTTGGGGTGCTTTGCATCCGTTCCGCCCTACCAATCGGCGTTGCCAAGTGCGGCTTCGTAGCAGATGGCGATCAGTGCGACGATGAAGAAAGTAGTCATGTCTCGTTACCCTTTGAAGTAGTAGTGTTGTCTGATGTTTATAGTATCGGGTATCGGGCATCGAATGTCAATCCTAATCGGAAACAATTCCAGAATTTCTTGAAAGTAATTTGTGTGCCATAGTGTGAGAATCACACCAAGCATAGTGCGGAATTGACACTAAGCATAGTGTGCAATCGACACCAAGCATAGTGTGCAATTGACACTATCAAAGGTATAAGGTGGGGTTATATGTTCACATCGAAAGTATAAATTATTCTTATGAAAAAGCGGGGGTGGTCCAAACGCAATGAACCCGTTTTTGCATAAATGTATTAGCAAAACCTATCTGCTTCGCCCCGTCTTTGTCGAACCCATCAGATCTATCTTGACTTCATCCTCAATATGAGCCGGATAAACAAATAGATAATTACCACCTGTAACTTTTAACGCCTCCATCGACGGAAACCCTTTCAGTTCCACACCGTTTTCTAAAACCCTGTCACCCGCCCCCGGCTGCAACGGCCTATGCTGAGAACTATGCACATGGTTGGTTCTTATGTCCTTTGCTGGATTCCAAGGCATGTATCCATGCTTATGTGCCAAATAACTAAGCACATTGTCACTGAACAACACCCCGAATGTATAATCTGTCTCGTTAACAAGCTCTTGCTTCAAAGGAGCGTCAAATATCCAAGTATCTTGGCTATCGCCCCCCATCTCCAGCCCTTTGCCCTCTTGATCCCACCTACTCAGACAAACCAGAATATTTTTCAGACACCTAGATTCTATTTTCTCGATGTCTTCAGTGATAACGATATCTGCGTTTGCTAATATACACCTTTGCCCAACGAGGTGCTCATTCGCATACTCAAAATAATCTTTGTAAGTCATGCGCTCACAACTACTTACGTCAACGTAGGTGATCTTATCTGACTCGATTGGATTTTTATTCGCCTCGTTAAAAACGACAATGCGTGATATACAATCGTTCTTTTCGTTTTCCTTCAGGGAGAAAATTAACTCCTTGTTCCTCATCTCACTACTAGTATTATAAAATCCCACCAGTAAAACATGATCACTCATTACTAATCGCCCTCTTATTCCCCTTCTTTCTCATGGCGACTTCAGGTTCGATACCCTTATTCAGCCTATTGTAAAATGCCGCATATGATACTTCGCACCTTTCGTCTTCCACCCACTGCCCTATATTCTTACTTTCCCCAAAAGCTTCTATCTTAACATTAGATTTCATATTGTTAGCGTTCTCTTTCGGGGTAAATTCCCTCAAATTCCCCCTAGTGTTGTTCAACCTTTCATTATCAATATGGTCTACAAAGATATAAGGGCTAACTACCTGAGCCACCATCCTATGCATCAGCTTATGTTTCCCATTTATCTTTGTGACAGCATAGCCATTCTTATTCAAATGCCAACTATATCTAGCAAGCCAAGCATAATCCTCTGGACTCACCTTAATGTATTTCCCCGCCCCGTTTACACCCCCAAGAGGGATTTCCACGTATGTTTCACTTGCCATCATTATCCTTCTCCCTTAGTCTACAGACACCGCGCCCACTTTGTTTAGAAAGTCCCATTCTATACCGCGCTTTTCTAACTTGATCAATGGTTACGGCCTCTTTGATGTCTAAGCCCCTTCTAATTCTAGTTAATTCTTCCGCGATACGCATGTCTTTGTAGAATCCACACGTCTCTTTTACGAATTCCTTTTCAGCTTTATCCAAACGTTTTACTTTTGTCATGCGTAATTCTTCTTAATTGTGCCTAAGCGTAACTTTGCGTGTATAATACATTATAACGGCAACTTTTTGTTTTTTCACACACAGAGACAAATCCATGAAAAAAATTCACACGAAATTGAATGTTCAAGCCGACGAAGAACTTGAAGAGAAGGTCAAAGCCGAGCTTAAGATCCCAGACCCCTCTATAGAAAAGGCTAAGGCCGTACTTAAGTCCGAAGAAGAGACACTGAATGAAGATACCAAAGGGGATGACCGAGGAACAGGTGATAGCAACGATAAATAAAGTCGTCAGTCGCTACGCCAACAGGTTTAGATTCGGTTATTACGACGCTGACGATATTAAACAGGAAGCTTTCATAATTGCTATGGAGGCTTTAGATAGATATGATAATGACCGCCCTCTTGAAAACTTTCTCGCCGTCCATGTAAAAAATAGACTGAGTAACTTTAAAAGAGATAAGTTCTTCCGTCGCCCCCAAGATTCCGCCGATGGTGAACTTCCCCCTAGGAGTGAAGCTAAAAAGTTCTTGATGGAACCCCTTAATATTGAGAATATAAGAGACGAACAAGAAGTCAATATGAGTAGTGCGGATGATTTTATTGAAGCTGTTGATACTGCTGAGCTATTTCTACTAATTGACCAACATCTTGCTCCATCTTTTAGGGCTGATTATTTAAGAATGATGCACGGGGTATATGTTCCTAAGCCTCGACGCGAACAAATTCATGAAGAAATTATTAGCATCTTCCAGCAACACCACAAGGGAGATCTGGAATGAAAAAGGGGCGTTTTTCTAAAGATGAGATAGCTTATATCACAAAGCATCATGAAGACATGTCTATTGAAGACGTGGCGGCGGAACTGGATAGAGACGCTGAAAGTGTCAAGAGTTTCATTAAAGATAAGCTAGGGGAATCCCTACAGGAAAAGAGGGAAATCCAAGCCCTGTACGATCTGAAGAGTAAACCCCAATGGCGGGACATCCAAGACCAATTCAATAAACACGAGTTGGATATGTTTGTGTACCATTGGCGGCGTATTGTTACCCAATTCCGTGATGACGTGCTTCCCACGGAAGAACTCCAGATAATCGATGCCATCAAGCTAGAGTTGTTGATGAACAGGGCGCTTAAAGATCAGCAAACGAATTCGGAACAAATCAGGATGTTTGAAGAGCTTATAAACGACGAAAAAGAAAAACCGGTGGAATATCAGGACCGGGACTATACATTCAACTTAGAGAGGCAAATAGCGGTACTGAGGGCGGCTCAGGAATCATTGAACAGGGACTATAAGGATCTGGGAATGAAGAAGGGCGCGATGTTGAAAGACATGAAAGCAACGAGAGAACAACGAATCAAAAGGCTGGAAGATTCCAAGCAGACATTTATAGGGTGGGTTACTGATTTAATGGTAAACCCCGAAAAGAGACACGAGCTTGGGATGGAGATGGAGAAAATGCGTTTAGCAATGGATAAGGAGAGGGAGGCATTATCTGAATGGCATCAATATGAAGATAAGATTATTGATCAACCATTCTTAACTCCTGACTCGGTAAAAGAATAATGTACGAAGACTCAAGAAAAATTATGCTGCCAGCTATGCACCGCAGTGGTCATCATGCTATCGCTATATGGCTTTTACATCAGTCTGAAGGAGTAGATGAGTTTGATATTAAAACTGTTGCCGAATGGTGGAACTATCTAAAGGTTAAAGATGGTATAAGGTTCTTATTTAATAATCCGCTTAAGCATTGGCAAACAGACAAGAAAAGGTTTCATTCGATCATGAGGGGAATCTGGGATGGAACTATGGATAGGGTTGAAAACTGCCCTCCTGAAGATGTAGAGATGTTTATTGGAACACATGAGCGAGAAACCTTAAAGGAAGCTGCTTGGCATTGTGCAAAATCAGACATCTTCTATAAAACAGATATAGTTTTAGTAATTAGAAGCTTCCATAATTGGGTAGCAAGCTGTGTTCGAACAAAAGATACCGAAGAGAAAGACATAGATATTTATATCGATCATTGTAAACATGCCATTGACGAAACAGTACCTCACATTCTTTACGATAGGTGGTTTGCCAGCAAAGAATATAGAAAAGAAATAACTGACTCTCTTGGTTTGCATTTTACAGACGCCGCTCTTAATCAAGCATCTCCGTTTGGAGGCGGGAGTTCCTTTGATGCACTGATTTATTTGAAGAACGCTAGTGAGATGAATGTATTAAATAGATATAAGCAGATGGAAGATAATGAAGATTATCAACAGATTATTCAAAATAATGAAGAGGCTATAGACCTCAGTAACCAATTATTCGGGAAAGCATTATGACTAAACACGCACTCTTTTTAAAATGGTGGCTATTTTTTACAGCCGTATGTGTAGGTTTTATTTACGCGATTAGTG
>Ga0208813_1001032_pt1 | contig 16533 bp, 15 predicted proteins | sample MalvireepMed_904_FD_184250 | JGI IMG/M metagenome (GOLD analysis project Ga0208813, IMG submission 184250) | Marine viral communities from the Global Malaspina Expedition - Malaspina viral metaG DeepMed_904 (SPAdes) (version 2) | ecosystem: Environmental > Aquatic > Marine > Oceanic | place... | reverse complement strand
TTCCGTGGCCTTCGACACTCCGTCATTAGGGGCTTCATACTCTTTGCTCTCACAAGAGATTACCCTACCTCTCAATGCTTACATCAACGCTTAGAAGCTGTAAGTAACACCCAGGTGAACTTCGTTGTCGATGCTGTTAAAGTTACCACGGAAACCCGCGTCAGCTGAGAAGCGGTCGGTGAATGCATAACGTAAACGTGCGCTAACCGATGCAAAGCCGTCTAAACCCCAGTCGTAACCCGCATCAACAATTGCGGTAGTCTGCTGACTTAACTTGGTCATCGCACCGATACCAGCATAAGCACTAGTGTCATCGCTGTTACCAAAGTCATAATGGCTAACACCACCTTTCAAGAACGTATCGAACTGACGGTCAGCGCCCATATCCAGAAAATACTTAGCGCCAGCGCGAAGTGAGTAGTCACCCATGTCGGTAAATTGCACTTCGCCTACCCAGTTGTCGGCAATACTCGTTGAGCCTTCTACATAAAAGTCTGAGTTGTAAAAGTCGTTAAAACCACCGCTAATGTAATTAACGCTATCAGCATTGCTCGCCGCTGAGAAGAAAAGCGAACCACTTGCAATTAGCGCTGTTGATAATACGAACTTTTTCATGACTTACCTCCTTGGTTACAATAATTCTATTATCGCACCTAAAAGGCTTTTCAACAGGCTTCTCACTGTAAAAGTTCGGTAAAACCATTAGGGCGCATAACGGCAGTTGAGGCACTAGCAAGCGTTACGAGTGTTAAGGCACGTTATGCCAGAGTGTCGAAGGTATCAGCTATTGACGTAACGCTGTCGCAGGAAAATCTGGAGAAAGTGTGCAGCGCCATGGACGGCGCTGCTCAAGCCCTACAGGGATGTACTTGCAGGCGTCTTTCGGAAGATTTCCTGCGACAGCCAGTCAATAGCTATCCTATGAAGCTTAACGCGAATAGCTTCAAATGAATCGTTTATGAACAGGTTAACGAAATTTCTGCGGGAATATCTGGGCGATGTGGGAGTGGTGTTTTACACCTCCGTAGTGATTATCACTGCCTTCGTCACCACCTCCGTGCTTTATCCCGATGCGGTGGAATCCACAGCCCAGCAAATTCTCGATATCACCGCCCGGAAACTCGGCTGGATGTATCTGGTGGCAACCACCGGCTTTGTGTTGTTTGTCCTGTTTCTCGCCCTTTCCAAATTTGGAAGCATTCGCCTGGGCGCGGAGAATGAACCGCCGGAGTTCTCGTTCAACAGCTGGCTGGCGATGATATTTTCAGGTGGAATGGGTGTCGGTCTGGTTTTCTGGGGCGTGGCCGAGCCGATGATGCATTTCAATGATCCGCCCCTTGGCCTCGCCGAACCCCGTACCTCAGATGCGGCGCAACTGGGCATGCGCTACGCGTTTTTCCATTGGGGATTCCACCAATGGGCCAATTTCACACTGGTGGGGCTGGCCATTGCCTATGTACGTTTTCGTCACAGCAGTCGCGGCTTGATCAGCGAAAGCTTCCGCCCGTTACTGGGCGATCGGGTGGACCGCGGCTGGGGCAATATCGTCGATATCCTGGCCGTGGTCTCCACCGTATTCGGCGTCGCAACGACTCTGGGCCTTGGAGCGTTACAGGTCAACAGCGGCCTGGCCAATCTGGGATTGGCTGCCTACTCGACGACATCACAATTCTACATTCTCGCGGGACTCGCAACCTTGTTCATCATTTCGGCAATGACGCCCCTCGACATGGGAATTCGCTATCTCAGCAATGCCAATATGGTGCTCGCCGCCGGACTGTTATTTTTTGTGCTCGCCACGGGACCGAGCGGTTTTATCTTCAGCGAACTCACCCAGACAGCGGGTGAGTACCTTGGCAATATCATAGAGATGAGCCTGGTAACTACTCCCTATTCCCACGAACACTGGGTGGAGCAGTGGACCATGTTCTACTGGGCATGGGGGTTGAGCTGGGCCCCCTTCGTAGGCAGTTTCATAGCAAGAATCTCAAGGGGCAGAACTGTCCGCGAGTTCGTCCTGGGCGTGATGATCGTCCCCGTGGCTTTAAGCATGTTGTGGTTCGCCACCTTCGGTGGCTCCGCCATCTACTTCGATTTGTTCGATGGCGTCGCCATTGCAGATGCCGTGTCGGAGGAAGTGCCGGCCGGACTTTACGTACTTCTCGATCAGTTACCCTGGGGCGAGTTCGCGGCCATACTGACCGTGGCGCTGGTCTCCATGTTCGTGGTCACTTCTGCGGATTCCGCCACCTTTGTGCTGGGCATGTTCACCTCCAAGGGGGTTCTGACTCCAACACGGTTTGTTCGCATCCTCTGGGGAGGTCTTCAGCTACTGATGGCGTCCGTCCTCTTGCTAACCGGTGGGCTGAACGGGCTGCGAACCGTTTCCATTATCGCCGCTTTCCCCTTTATGTTGTTGATGCTGCTGATGGCATTCTCCCTTCACAAAGACCTCGCGGCGGAGATCAGGCGGCGGGAGGAAAAGGACCAATTGCTCCACACCCGGATTGAACAATTACTAATGCGGGAATCCGAGCGGGACGCGGAGCGCCGGGAAGAGGAAGAAATTCATCCAACCGCTCCGGAGGAATGTCCCGTGCAGAAGTGCGACAACTAGCCAATCCGAACCGCCTTCATTGGGATTTGTGATCGTGGCTAAAGGTTGCCTCCACAACCTCGTCCCGCTACGGCAGCTGTATGGCCAGCCAAATACGGTAGGGAGCCTCGCTTTAGGGTATTGGCACCCTCGCCAATCAACCCGTCGGACACAGAAGCGCTTTCGAAATGACTGAATACAATGAGAATCAGCATCGATTGATTATCACGCTTCCAGAGGGCTTTGATCGGTAGGCCCTGACAGGTGAACGCGTGGGATTGATAGACGTTATCGATCACCTACAAGGCCCCGCTTTACAAATTCAATGTATATAGCTTTTAACGCCAGTGTTTGGACTCTATTTTGGTTACGCCTATTTTTGTGAAACATTATCGTGGATACAATGACTGGGCATCCTCCTGATTATAGGAGCCATTCTCCTGGAGACCTCGTTGTCCAAAGAGCAAGTGGCTTTAGTGAATGTGTAACCAGAAATTCAACCTGAATGAAATTTTGAAAACAGCCTACCAATAAGGTAAAACCATGACCAAATCAGAGAAGACAAAACAGCCCTATAAAACACAGCTTAAAAATCTGCAAATTCAGCTCGTCAGGTTGCAGCGCCACATTATCAAGAACGATCTGCAGCTACTGGTCATTTTCGAGGGAAGGGATGCAGCTGGTAAAGACGGCATGATAAAGCGGATCACCGAACATTTAAGTCCGCGAGAGACGCGAGTGGTCGCGTTGGGTAAACCCTCAGAGAAAGATACCAACAGCTGGTACTTCCAACGCTATGCAGCCTTTTTGCCGAGCCGCCAGGAAATGGTACTCATGAATCGCAGCTGGTATAACCGTGCAGGCGTCGAAAAAGTTATGCAGTTTTGTACAGAAGCGGAATACGATCAGTTTCAAAAAACAGTCGTCCCTTTCGAAAAAATGCTCTGTGATTCCGGCATACAAATCATTAAATACTATCTCGACATATCGAAAGAGGAACAGCAACAGAGACTGGAGGATCGAAGAGTAACCCCCCTGAAACAATGGAAAATCAGCCCTATCGACGATACCGCTATCAAACATTGGGATGATTACTCGGCCGCCCGCGACGACATGTTACAACACAGCCATAGCGAGCATGCCCCCTGGTATATTGTCAAAGCCGATAACAAAAGGCGCGCCCGCTTGAATGTCATACGGCATTTATTGTCTATTGTTGATTGCCCTGACAAAGATCAACATTTGACGAAAGCAGATGCTAAAGTCGTATTCCAATTTAGCAGGTAATTTATCGAGAATGAAACAGAAGATCTCAAGCCTAAAGCTTAACTTGTAGTGGTCAGTTACTGCCGCCACTACCGAGCCATAACCAGCATCATAGAAGTCAAAAATAGTTGGTATCGGAAAAATACATCACCAATTGGCCACACATGAGGATTTCATTACTCGCTAGAATATTAAAGGAGCTTCGGGAATTGTTACTGCAACCGACGTCGAAATATACCCAATGACAAAATCAACATTGGAATTGCGATGGCGATCAGGCATAAGCTTTCATCCCACAGCTCCCTCCAGCCGACACCTTTTAAAAACACACCGATAATAATATCCATGTAATAGCGCAACGGACTCAGGCGGGATAACGCCTGGAGAACGTCTGGCATCGCCTCCACGGGCGTCAGGGTACCCGATAGGAACATCACCGGAAACAACCCAAAAAAAGACAATAACAGGGCTTGCTGCAGGGTTCGGCTATAGGCGGCGATCAGCACCCCAAGAGCAACGGCACTGAGCAGGAAGAATCCCGTAAGGATCAGAAACAACGCGAGGCTGCCAAGCATTGGCACGTCAAAGGCACGCACAATCAACAGGCTGGGAAACACGGCCAATAGGCCTATGATCATGGTCGGGGCAATTTTGGCGAGGAACAGCTGGAACGTGGAAATCGGCGCAACTAACAGTTGCTCTAGGGTACCACGTTCCTTCTCACGCACAATCGAGGCGGCGGGATGAATGACGCCCACCATCATACCGGCCAGGGCAATCATCGACAGTAGCATGAAGCTCGATGTGGTCAGTTGCGGATTGTACCAGACGCGTGTCACCGCGATTGCACCGGTGTTCGCTGCAAACGGCAGTTGTTCGCGGACCAGCCTGGCAAGAACACCTCTCGCGTTATACAGCGAGTTAGCGGCAATATTGGAATCGGTGCCGTCCAATAACAATTGTAGTGTCGTCTGCTCACTGGAACGAATCGACCGCTCAAATCCCGGCGGTATCACGAGGATGGCAGTCACCTTGCCGTGCGCTAAGTGCGTTTCCGCAACCGATACCGCGCTTTCCTGATACTGAAGGTCAAAGGATTCACTCAGGGCAAATTTTTGCACCAACTCGCGACTGATAGTACTGCGGTCCTGGTCAACAATGGCCAGCGGCACATCTTCCACGTCAAAGCTAAGCGCGAGGGTGCAAAACACCGCTTCGACGGTGTATAACCACAAAATCAACACCAGGATCACTCGATCGCGAAAAAACTGGATAACTTCCTTGCGCAGCAGGCCAATCATCGCTATGGACATATCAGGCCACCTTCTGCTTCATACGCCAGACAGCAAACACAAATACCACCAGGGTGTACCCTATCAACAGCAGCAGATTGGGCAACACTGCCTCAACACCCAGCCCTTTTAATAAAATCCCTCGCGACACCTCCATAAAATAACCGGCGGGGAATAACCGACTGTAGAGCTGCAGGCTGTAAGGCATTGTAAAAATGGGGAACAAAAATCCGGAAAACAGGAAAGACGGCATCAGGGTGACGATCAGGGTAATCAGCATGGCGGCAAGCTGCGTTCGCGCCAGGGACGAAACCAGCAACCCGATGCCCACCGTGGTAAACACATAAACCAGTGAGGCGACAAACAACAACGGCAGGCTACCGGCGATAGGAATCTCGAACCAGACAAAGCCGACCAGGATGACCATCAGGATTTCGAGAAAAGCCACCAGGGCATAGGGCAGCAGCTTTCCCAACACATACTCAGCGGAGCGCAATGGCGAGGCATAAATCTGTTCCACGGTGCCTGTTTCTTTTTCCCTGACGATGGCCAAGGTGGTCAGCAACGGCGGAAAAGCCATCAAAATCACCGCAAACAACCCGGGAATGACAAAGTTGATACTGTTCAGGGACGGGTTGTACCAAACGCGGGTCTGCATCTCAACGGGCTCGGGCCGCGGCGCGGGAAAATAAGCGATGACGGCGTCGATATACGCCATCCCCAACCCGGCAACCATTGGATAGCCGCCATCGACGATCACCTGCACCGGCGCCGGCTGATCCCTTAGCAGCGCCCGGCCAAAACCGGGAGGAATCACAATGCCTGCGCGGATACGGGATTGCTGCAGGCTGCGGTCAAGGTCGCGAGTATTGTGACGGTATTCGATGATGTCGAAATAGGGAGAACCAGCAAAGCGCGCCACCAGCGCACGACTGGCAGGCGTATTGTCCTGATCGTAAAGACCCAACGCCAGCTCATCAACATCCATATTGATGGCATAGCCAAACAAAAAAAGCATGACCAGCGGCATTACCACGGCCAGCGCCAGCGTCACTGGGTCCCGCACCAGTTCCCGAGTTTCCTTGAGCAGCAAGGCAACAATGCGACGCGCGTTCATCCCTCACCTTCGCTCAATGATGCGCTATCGGCCCGTGCAACTGCGGTGAGAAAAAGCGTTTCCATATCGGTATCGGGCGACAAGGCGAGAGATTCAATGAGTGCATCGCGGCTACCATGTGCGATCATGCGACCGTTCATCATCAGCGCCAATCGATCGCAGTAAGCGGCTTCGTCAAGATAATGGGTGGTCACGGCCACGGTCATGCCTTGTGACGCCAATACCCGGATGACCTCCCAAAAGCGGTAGCGCGAGGCGGGGTCAATACCGGATGTCGGTTCATCGAGAAACAGTACTGCCGGCCGATGCAGAATACTGCCAGCGAGCGCCAGCCGCTGTCGGATGGCGCCGGACAAATCCCCGACCATGGTCCGAAGAGGCACCGTCAACCCTGTTACTGCACTGGCCCATGCCACGGCGGCACGCGCGGTATTGCCCGACAATCCGTAGAGGTTGGCAAAAAACGCCAGATTCTCCCCCACCGTCATATCCAGATAGAGCGAAAATTTTTGCGACATATAGCCGATTTGCCGTCGCAGATTGCGATTTTTCAAACTCACTGCTTCGCCACCGACAACCGCCCCGCCCTCGGCAATTGCCGTCAGACCACAGATGGCCCGGATCAACGTGGTTTTGCCCGCGCCGTTGGGTCCCAACAGCGCCAGCAACTCCCCTCTCTCAATCGTCAGATTAATGCGATCGACGGCGGTGAATTCGCCAAAACGGATACTGAGGTTTTGCGTTTGCACGCCGTTGCGATCTTTATCCGCATCAAGTTTGGCTGCTGCTACAGGGAATCTACTGGCCTGTTCACCATTCCCCATAGCAGGTGGTTCAACACAGTCCATTTCAACCTCCGTACGGCTATCCAGCACGAACAGATCTTCAAGCTGTGGTTCAGCTGGCGTAACCACGGTATTGGCTGGCAGCTCGCGCATGGCTAGTTGTTTGAAATCGTCGGCATCAGTGACGCAGCGCAGACGATCCGGCAGCCGCTGTATGGCGCGCATCCCTTGCAGTCGACGCAGCTTTACCGAGACATCGTCAAGCGGCTCGGGCGATGTCGAAAATGTTACACTGAACACCCGCCCCCTGAGCTGTTCCAGCAGTGCCCCGGGTGTCCCATCCGCCAGCACTTGACCTTCCCGCAACAGAACCACACGGTCGCAGCGCATGGCCTCATCCATATAGGAAGTCGCAATAACGCTGGTGACTTGCCGCTGCTGAAAACGATCCAGCATTTCCCATAACTGGCGACGCGACAGTGGATCGACGCCCAGACCCGGCTCGTCCAGAATGAGCAGTTCAGGCTCATGAATCAGGTTGGTACAAAGGGAGAGCTTTTTGCGCATGCCACCGGAAAGCTTGCCCGCCGGCCGCTGCGTAAAGGTCGTGAGGCCGGCCATCTGTAGCAAGCTGTTGCGTCGCGCAAGGTATTGATCTTGAGGTACGTCGCGGATGCGAGCGGAAAACGCGAGGTTTTCATCCACGCTCAAGCGATCATAGAGGGTAAAGCCCTGCGACATATAGCCGATGCGAGCGGCAATGATTTTGGACTCGCGGCGTGTATCAAGGCCAAACACCCGACAGTCACCGCTGCTGGGGTCGAGGATGCCCGCCAGCATTTGCAACAGCGTGGTTTTCCCGGCACCGTCTGCGCCGACGACACCGACACGCTCTCCCCGTCGCACGGCAAAGCTGATATCACCCACTGCAACCGTCTCCCCGAACCGCCGCGAAAGTTGTTCAGTCTGTAAGATAAGTGCCTGGGGCTGTTCAACAATGGCGTCAGGCATGTTGTATCAACTTGCCGGAACCGGTAGCGAAGCCGGCCATTGTTGGGTGGCGTCCCAGCGAATCCAGGCATCGGCCGGCATCCCCGGTTTCAATAGGCCATCAGGATTGTCCAGTGCCAGGGTAACCCCGTAAACCATGCGCTGGCGTTCATCCGGCATATGTACATCCCGCGGGGTGAATTGAGCAAAATCATCAATACGGCTGACATTGGCGACAAACTCTCGATCGACACCATCGACGCGAATACGCGCCTCATCACCCAGGTGCAGGCGGTTCAGGTGGTTGGCGGAGACATAGACTTTCAACTCCAGACGGTTGAGATCGACAATCAACGCCAGCGGCTGGCCGGCGGCGACCACCTCGCCGGTCTCCACTGCACGAATCAACACCGTGCCCGACAAGGGGGCTGCCACCTCCAGTTTGTTGCGTTGGGATTCGGCCAACGCCAACGTAGCACCAGCGGCTTCCATCTGTGCGTTGAGCGCGTCGCGCTGCTTCTGCAACGCCTGCAAGCGCCCCATTGCTTCTTTAACAGCATTTTCTGCCGTATCGACATCCTGCTGCGTACCCAGTTTCTTTGTCTGCAGGGCGCGTACACGTTCCAATTGGCGCTTTGCAGTCGCGGCGTGGTGGCGCCAGGTATCACGTTCACTGTCAATTACGGCGATGTTCTCCTTAAGTGACTCAAGTTCGCCCTGGGCACCACGGATCTGTTCGTCGGCATCCACCGGATCGATCTCGACAAGTACGTCACCCGTAGAGACCGCTTCGCCTTCCAACAGGCGATGTCGCAGCACCCGGCCACCGCGTTCAGCGGCAAGCTTTACATCACGCCCCTCGATATACCCGTTACCATAAACGAAGCCCTCGGGTAGCGGTTTACCCTGGGTGAGCCAAAAGAGCCCGTAAGAAACAACGGCAACCAGGACTATCACCGCTAACGACCAGATCCAGGATAGATTTTTCATCTTTTTTCCTTGGTTCGCACATCAACTCAGTCGAGCAATAGCCCTCGTATCAGGGCGCCATAGACCACTACTTCGACGACATGGGCAACAAACAATCCGCAAGTGATGGCAATCAATTTAATCGACTGCGCCCATCCGGTATCCAATATAGCCATCAACCGCGTCAAAAACCCATAATAATGCACCGTCACGGTTAATACCAGTAGAAAAGGAAATAAAATTATCAGAACCATCACATTACCTTATCGAAAATAACCAGGGTTAGGATGTTTTTACACGCAACCAGTGTCGGTGTTCATAAAACGCGCTCCACATCGCGCCAAGGGAAAAGGCAAATAACAACTCCTCGACCGGAATCCCGGCAACTTGTACACCGCTGATATTGGCATGATTCCAATACAGCGCCACAAAACCCGGATGAGAAGCTGCCATGGCGCTAAAAAACAGAAAATACAATCCCGTAAACATCAGGGCACCTTTTATTGCCTGCGATAACAAATCCGGCCGGCAAACTACCGTTGTCATTGCACCTCCCAGCAAACCCAGTGAGGCGGTATAGATGGCATTCCAGCTGGTAAGTCCCTCAAGCCCGAGAAACAGCCACACCGGCGAGCTGAGCAAGAATTTATGGTAGCGATGACGTTTGCTGGATTTCTCGCAATCAGCTAGCGGCTTGAGCACGTATTTATCCGACACCCCAAAGAGACTACTTGCCAAACCACCCACCGCGAAGGAAAAAATCAGGCTTTCGATATCGAAGCCAGTGGCTTCGCCCAAACGAAACAAGGTCGGTGGAAACCAATAGTCCGGGTAAAACAGCGGTTCAGACAGGCCCAGCGGTGCCGTCCCGATACTCATCGTCATCATCTTTACACGCTGGCTCTTTTGCGCAATAAAAACGACCAGCCAAATCAGCAACAGGATAAGGCTCCAGATGAAGTAAGTGTATTGCATGTCCATCATTGAAGGTCTTCAGTCTGCGGATAGAGACGATTCGCCAGCACCGGTATGACACTGGAGGCGATAATGGCGGTCGCCAGCGTCATCAGTACCAGCGCGATCATGGCGTGGTGGGACAAATGCCCTTGTTGAAGCCCTACACTGGCAACAACCAGCGCAACCTCTGACCGAGGGGATAGCGCAATTCCAAGCGACCGTCGTTCACGCAATAATGTCAGATTAAGAACAAAGCAGGATTCCCTGTAGCGTGGTGTCATTGCTGTCTCAAAGATTGTCATAACGACTCACATCGAGCAGACCTTCGCCACCACCCATACGGCCTCGATAGTGATGAAGCTTATCCAGGACCAGCCAAATTCGGCGGTCTGTCCTGCGGACACCATAACGCTCGACCCATCGATCCATACTCACCGGGTCGGTGATTTTGTTTGCTTGGCTGGTAAATTTATCAAGCTCGCTGCGCTCTACCCAAAAAATAAAATTCGGATAACTGCCGATAGCCCCGTCCACCAACATCAATATATCTTCATCAGGTATACGACGATCTTCCTCGCCGAAAATAAATGACACATTCGCGTGAGCCTTATTGATAATCATCGACACCACCTGCTCAATCTCACCGTCTTCGTTATGAATCACCAAATAACTCAGTTCGGGCAGGTTGCGTATCCAGGCTGACTGCTTTGCCGACAGGTGATCCAGAGGTTTAAGCGCGTTGGGCACGCGATCACCGATGGGAACGGCGTTATCGACCACCGACAAGTCATACTCCGGCGACAGGAAGGCCACAAAGAAATAGTCGTTGATCACATTCAACGCCACCTGCCCGCGACAGACCGGACCTTTGATAAAGGATTCAACAAAAAATTGGACGTTATCCAGCATAAATCGATAACGGGCATCGGCGGGAATAGCACTGAACGTCGAGAACGGATTGGTCGCATTTTCCGTGGTGTAGCCAGCCGACTCAGAAACCTTCCAGTCACTTGAAAAAAACAAGGAGTTCCAGCGAGCCATACGACGCTGATCGAGTGGATAAACGCTATGTGTTTTATCCAGGAGTGTTTCCCTGACAGGAATGAGCCGGTAGTAAAACGGCTTTCCCCCAGGGTCACTGTTAGGGCGACGAGCCGCGATTTCATTCGGCGCAATAGCCGTCGGTGTCGATGATCGGATCAACCGAAAGTAATAAGTTTGCTCCTTATCGTAAATCTCCAAATGCCCCAGAAACAAATGTTCATACAAATAGCGGGCAACCAGTTTATGCCGGGGTGATTTTTCGTTGAAAAATTCCTCCCACTGGTCGATTTGCGCGATCACACTGGATGGCAGATCAAGAGGTGGATCAAAATCCGGATAGCCCTGCTTTATCCAGTTTTCCAACTGCAGTTGTTCCTGGCGCGGTAAGGGCGCCATGCCATAGGGCATGGCGGCCATCGGCTGTTTGGCAAGAAAATTATCAACTTCTTCGATTGTTGCCGCACAGGACAATTCACGGTTGATATCCAACGGAAAGTCCGTGGGCAATTTTCCTCCGGAGGGAAAGGTATTCTCGGGTTTGCGTGTAACAAGCCTGTATAACGCGTCGTCCAGATAGTCGGTATTTTTGGGCGAAGCTGAGGTGGCGGTAATCACCTCGTGAAAGCCTAGCTTGCGCCAGTCGGTGACGGAACGGCCATCAATAAACAGCCTTGTGGTGACGTCTTCTGAGAATCTGGAGGGGTTATAGACAGTTTGAGGGGTCGCTCCGCGCAAGAGCCCCTCATAAGCACCAAGTTTTAATTGACAGGGGGCGTCATAACAGCCATGGCACACCACGCAGCGTGTATCCAGGATGCGCTTTACGTCGGTGCTTTCCGAATATTGGGTGGCGTCAGCCCAACCATTGCCGATCATCAACAGAAAGGCGGCGATCAATATTGATATTGTTTGTATTGGAATCATTGGCACCAACCTGTTCACAGCCAGCGTTTAACCATCATGGCAATCCGCTCCAACCATCGCGATACCCCATCGCGCCGTTCCCAATCCTGAGACTCGATGCTTTCCGACTGCGATAAATCCTGCAGGAACTGCACTTTAAGTTCGGCGGCCAATCCCCTATCGGCTGTTGCCAGATTGAGTTCGTAGTTAATAAATAAACTGCGGTAATCCAGATTGGCCGTTCCCACCATCGACCAGTTGTCGTCGACTACCACCGTTTTTGCGTGCAGCATTCGCGGCAGGTACTCAAAAATTCGCACACCGGAATCGAGCAAGGAGGCATAAATATGACGGGCGGCCCAGCGCGCAATACGCACGTCACTCTCACCGGGAACCAGTAGCCTGACATCCACGCCACGCTCAGCGGCCTGACGCAATTGGCTGAGGGTATGACTATCGGGGACAAAATAAGGGGTGGTCAGATAAATAAACTTCTTCGCCTTGTCGAATGCCGCGCCGTACACACATCGCAAGCGGTGGCGACAGGTCAGCGTATGATTGTGCAGCAGTCTGCTGCCCGCTTCCTTTTGCATGGGCTGCCAACGCAGACGACCTTGCCAAAATGCGTCAAACAATTGCACGGCCACGTCGACAAGTGAGCCGCCAAAACTCACATGGGTATCACGCCAGCGCGCATCCCCGTAATACTCCCTGGAATTTTCCTGATGTATATTGAAGCCACCGAGAAAGGCGACACGATCATCCACAATCAGCATCTTGCGATGATTACGGCGGTTATAGCGCCAGGGCCTGCGCCAGCTCCAGCGGTGAAACCAGCGCAATTTCACACCGTTGCAACGCAGGTGATTTTGCATCTTGCGCGAAAACCAGAACAACGAGCCCGCCGCATCGATATGCACCCTTACCACGATACCCGCTTGTGCCCGTTCAATAAGCGCCTGACAAAACCGATTGCCTACCGCGTCATCGGCAAATATATAGGATTCCAGTCGAATACTCTCTTTCGCACCCGCTATCGCCGAAAGCATGGATGCATATAAATCATCGCCCTCGGTAAACAACTGGAAGGTTTCCGCAGCATGATCGGGTAATGTGGTGCAATCGTTCCCGTCACATCGGTTTTCCGTTCCGTCCGGCCTCACGTTCAACCCGGCGCAATATTCAATCATCAGAATTCAAACTGGAACTGCCGACAAACGCTCGCCATTGCTCCCGTCGAGGAATAAACATAGGCACCCGTTGCTGGTAGGCGCGATAGGTTTCGCCAAATTCCGCCAGTACCTGGCGCTCTTCCTTTCGGGCCAGCATGTAATAAGCAAATACAATCACCGGGAAAAGCCCCACAGAAAACAGTGTGGGCCAGTGCACCACCCCCTCGCCAAACAGCGCGATAAACAGGCCCGTGTATTGAGGATGCCGGACAAAACGGTACAACCCATCGGTCACCAGCGTGTTTTGTTGACGTGCGCGATGCACCTGTCGCCAGCCCTGGAAAAAAATGCCAATCCCGAGTAGCACCAACGCATAACCCAGAATCATCGAAATCATCATGCCCGTCTCGCCCATGCCCAATAAGGTGGACCATAGGCTGGCATTCAGATCGTACCGATCAAGGCCAAAGAACCGTGACAGCAAATATATGGTTAATGGGAATCCATACATTTCAGCGTATAGCGCGATAATAAATGCCTGCACCACGCCCGCACTGGCCCATTCATGCCAGGATTTGGGTGCCAGATAGCGATAAAAAAACCAGGAAATCACCACGATCATAATGATCGCGAGCGCCCACGCGCCTGAATGTTGTATCGTTTGTTCCATCTTTAATCCTCCAACTCACGTGCTGTTATGGTAAATTTCATATTTGTTCGACAATAGCCTGTCCAGCACCAGACAAGCGGTAATATCGCCGGTGACGTTGATAGCTGAACGCTTGAGATGTCTTTTCTTCATGCGCTTTACTTATGTCGTAAATTGCATAGACCTTATCTACCAACGACCGAGGCAGAACCGTGCTACTACGGTCGGCCCAACTCCACTTGCATTACATTGATCCCTCCGGTACGGAACATGCCGGCACAACTGGCCAGGTAGAACCGCCATTTGCGTATAAATATTTCGCTGTAGCCTAGCGCCTGTATTGCCGGAATTTGTTTATCAACGTTTGCCAGCCATTTTTCCAACGTAATGGCATAGTCCTGGCCGAATTCAAAAACATCATTCACCACCAGCCCGCTGTCCACGGCAATCGTTTCAAAGCGTTCCCTGGAGGGCAGCATCCCGCCGGGGAAAATATGCTCTCTGAGAAAATCACTGCCGGCTCGATACCAGTCAAACCACTCTTCTGCGATGGTAATCGTCTGTATCATTGCCTTGCCCGCAGGTCTTAGGTAGTTGTACACATCCCTCATATACGTAGACCAATACGACTCGCCAACGTGTTCAAACATCCCGATCGATACCACGTAATCGAACGATCCCGTCAGTTCGCGGTAATCCTGCAATCGAACCTCGGTATTCGAGTCCAGTCCGGCGGATTGCAGTCGTTCAGCAGCATATTGCGCCTGCTCTTTTGACAGAGTCACACCCGTGACATGGCAATCACGTGCAGCCGCGACTTCCATAAAACCGCCCCAGCCAGAGCCGGTAGAAGTCGTTGCCCAGGTCATAATGCTCATGCACGTTTTGACGGCTGCGTTTGAGCGTGTTGGGGAACAGGTGGTGTTTGCACCAGTACAGTAGTTTTAGCCACAGGTTGGTCTGTAAATACCGGTCGAAAACGGTCAGATTGGCGGCGGCTAAACGCATGAGCGCCAGCAGATCGGGCGTGGACCATTTCCCCGCCATGTAGTCTTCCCCCAGGCCCACGTCACCGTGGGTGATCAGACGATCAATCACATCCCAATGAAACAGGGTCATTTCAGCATTGACAAAGGCAGTTTTCCCTCCATGGTGTGTTGTCTGACCATTGGGCCAGGTAAGCGACAAAGATCCGAACTGAAGCGACTTCAAAGCCTGCAAGAAAAGCTTCTGGTGGATATTGCTCACTTTTCCTTTTCTTGTTTCTGGTATCTCAGATTCACTGTTTTCGGAAAAATATGCTTTGTCCATGCGTCCCTTCATCACAGTGTTTCCAACAAATCCAGTAGACGACAGGCATAGGCATACTCGTTGTCGTACCACACTTGAAGCTTTACGGTTCGGTCACCGATGACCCGCGTGGACAGCCCGTGTACGATGGCGGAATGGGCGTTGCCGACAATATCGCTGCTCACCCACTCCTGCAGGGTAAAATCCATGACACCTTTAAGAGCGTTTCCACAGGCACCCAACAAGCATTGATTGACTTCATCAACGGTCACCGCGTGTTGCAGACGCACGGTAATATCAGTCAAACCGCCATCAGCTATCGGCGCCCTGACCGCCAGGGCGGAAAACTTCCCGGCAAGATCGGGCAGCACAGCCGCGACCACCTTGTCCGCACCGGTGGAAGTGGGCACCAGGTTGAGGGCCGCCGCGCGACCGCGAATGCGCTTTCGGGAGGCGACATCCACCAGCCCCTGAGAGGAGGTGTAGGCATGAATGGTGGTGGCCGACGCCGTCTCAATACCCCAGGCCTCCAGTAGCACAGCCAGCGGCGGCACCAGGGAATTGGTGGTGCAGGAGCCGCTGGAAATGATCTGGTGTTGCTCCGGGTTAAATGCACCCTGGTTAACGCCATAGATAATGGTTAGATCAGCCGATTCAGACGGGGCACTGATTAACACCCTTCCCGCCCCTGCCGCCAAGTGCTTCGCCGCATCGTTGCGCTTTCTGAAAACGCCCGTGGCTTCAAGCACCCAGTCCACCGCCAAATCCGACCAGGGCAACTGCCCGGGATCAGGCTGATGACACACCGGAATGGACACACCGGACACGCGCAACTGATCACCACTGATTTCAACAGGCGCCGCGAGACGACCATGGACCGAGTCATATTCCAGCAAATAGGCCAGCGTCTCGCAGTCGGTCAAATCATTAAGCGCAACCAGTTGCAGGTTTTCAGGCATGCGTCGCAGGTATTCGCGAATAACTAACCGGCCGATTCTGCCGGCGCCATTGATTGCAAATCGTTTCATGGCTCTTCTCCCTGTTTGCGTATGAATGTCAGTTAGTGGTACTGATTCAATCGGGCAGTACCACCAGCTTGTTGGGCAACTCATTTTTCTCTTGCGTTGCCGGGTAATGCTCTGCCAGTAAGCGACCACAGGATTGAATGCACTGAATAAATCCCTCAGCAATTTGCTTGCGCTTTACCTGTTGGACAAAGGCAGAAACAATGTCCTGCCATTGCTCATCCGCTATTTTTTGGGCGATACCCCGGTCGGTAAGGATTTCCACATAGCGTTCCTGCGCTGACACAAAAATCAGTAGGCCCATCCCTTCCCGCGTATGATGCAGACCGTTCTCCAGAAACTGCCGCTTCAGCCAGCAGGGGATCAACAGCAGGCGTTCGGTCTTTGGTGGTGCGAACGATTTCAATCAGTTCGTGTTTGGCAACGGCGTTGCGGGTTTCACTGCCGAGAATATCTTCCAGCCGGGACTGGGCACTTC
>Ga0208813_1001031_pt1 | contig 16535 bp, 14 predicted proteins | sample MalvireepMed_904_FD_184250 | JGI IMG/M metagenome (GOLD analysis project Ga0208813, IMG submission 184250) | Marine viral communities from the Global Malaspina Expedition - Malaspina viral metaG DeepMed_904 (SPAdes) (version 2) | ecosystem: Environmental > Aquatic > Marine > Oceanic | place... | reverse complement strand
TGCTATAAATCTGGTAGCCAATTTTTGATTCGTATTTGTGTCCGCTAGGTCCTTTCTCCATTTCAGCAGCAACACCTTCTCCCTTGTCCACGTAATCTGATATCGGAATTGTCTGCGGCGAGCTTTCAAGATCAGTTGGTATATAAAATTCTGCAATTGACTTGGCCGTTTGAGCAAGTTGCGCATCGAACACTTCATCAAGTTCATGAATAATATCTCGATAACTGGACCAAGCGGTAATTAGCAAGACAACAACAACCGCCAAATTTACGCCAATAACCAGTGACCGTCGGAGCGACCAAAGTTTCATTTTAAATCTTCTTTTAGAATGTAGCCTAAACCGCGAATTGTCTTAATTAAATCAGGAGACAGTTTTTTACGAAGGTGGTGCATGTGAACTTCCACAGAATTACTTTCATTTTCGCCATTCCAACCATAACATGCGTTTTCAAGTTGCTCTTTGCTGACAATTCTCCCGATATTTAAAGCAAGTTGCTTTAATAGTAACCATTCGAGGCGGGTAAGGTGGATAGGCTCTTGATCGTAGTGACACTGTTGAGATGCTAGGTCAACCTCGAGCTTACCGCAACAAATGGTGTCATTTAAATGGTGTTGAATCTTTCTATGTTGTACTCTTATTCTAGCCTCAAGCTCACGAAGTTCAAAAGGCTTGACCACGTAGTCGTTTGCCCCCTCATTGAGCGCAAGTAGCTTGACTTCAATGTCGTCCCAAGCCGTTAAAACGATTATTGGGGTTTTATCTCCACTCTGCCTAATTTCTTTTATCAATTTAACCGCATTACCATCGGGTAAGCCCAAATCGAAGATAGTCACCTCAAATGTATCTGTTAACAATGCATTTTTGGCTTGTGATAAACTAACGCAAAGTTCCACCAAGTAACCCATTTGAGACAATCCTTTGATAATACCTTCCGCTAAGATGCTGTCGTCTTCAAGGAGCAATATCCGCATCTTCTTTATCCTTCGTCTGTTTGGTTAAATCGAGCTTATTATCGTACAGTGTTGTCTCAACGTTAAAGTATCCAAGTAAAGTATGCGAGAAATTATCGTGGTTTATCGACTTGGCTTGCGCGTCGGTATCTGTGATAAAGCGAGCCTTTGGCCACACAACCCATGGAATATGACGCTGCTCTCGAGGCGCTAGCCAATTCGGCAAACCGTGCAGATAGACTCCATTGTCACCTAATGATTCACCATGATCGGATACATAGATTACGCTTGCCTCAACATAACTGTCGTTTTGTACTTGCTCAATAACTTCGGCAATTAAGTGGTCAGTAACAATTAAACTGTTGTCATAGGCATTAACAATTTCTTCCCGCCGACAAGCCGTTAATTCGGGCGTTTCGCATTCAGGTAAAAACTGCTTGAACTCATGAGGAGAGCGCGCGAAGTAGGCGGGACCGTGACTACCCATTTGATGGAGCACGATAATTGCGTCCCTGTCGATACCATTCATCCAAGCGGATAACTCTCCCAGCATATCACTATCAAAACAGCCATCTGGTCCGCAATCAGCTTCTGCCATCATAATAGTGTCGACGCGGTCACACACATTTTTACATCCCGAGTTATTTTCAACCCACGTCACTTTAATACCCGCCGTTTGGAGAACATCCAAGACATTGCTCGTGTTGCGTGCCGCAGAGTCATAATTATCCGCATTATAGAAGCTGAACATACAAGGGACAGATATCGCTGTGGCCGTTCCACAAGAGGTTGCCTCGTTATAGCTGAACACCCCTCCATTAGCCGCTAGCTGTTCTATTCTAGGAGTTGTATCTCGTGAATAACCGTTCACTGAGAAGTGGTCCGAACGAGCCGTTTCGCCCAACACAACGACCATGATCCTCGGCTTTGAACTTGCATTATGACCTATTACAGCGTCTTCACCCAAACGAATAAATTCAGCTGACTCATTCGTTTTTTGCTTAATGACTGATACACCAGCAGCAATAACATTGAAAGGAACAATTCGATACTTTACGTCACGATGGTTGCGAAACAATGAAGCGAAGTCATCATAATTAGTGAAGGCAAATCCGGTAGATAAAATCGTGAAACAAAGCATAAGAGCTATGCCCTGCTTGACTCTTCCCAAAATAGTGGACTCCGGTATTTTTACATAAAGCAATACCGCAGATGGTATTACACCCATCATGAACACAGAGGCAAAGAAGCTAGAGGAAAGTTGATCGGCTGCTTCAGCAGAATCAGTCTCGATTGCATTAATGAGCATGTCAGCATCAATTAATATGCCGTATTGAGTCATATAAAAAGATGCCGGAGCAGCAATCAGTATAAAAACGACTGCTAGCGGCTTAAACACATTCAATATTCCCGCAAGCGACAATACAAATGCATAAATACACGCCGCAAAAAACAAAAGCTTGTACTGTATAAGAGAATGAACGCCATAATCGTTTAAAGTTTCACGTAAAGGCATTGAATAAGCGACTGCTAACCAGGTAGCGATGCAAACCAGGATAAAAATGTGGTTACAGGTTGGTCTTTTCATCTCGTTTACCGACATAAAATATAAATACTGAAATCGTCCAGCAGATAAAAGCTGTCGTCAGGTCATCAAGGAAAAAATGAGCGCCACGCAGTTGCTGAGCGAAACCTAGGGTCACACCGAGCGCAAGTGATAGGGCGAGTGCTACTCGTGCAAGATTGGGCCGGTTTTTTATCCAGAAAAAATAAAGTGCACTCCAAGCAAATCCAATACTTGAATGCCCTGCGGGAAAGCAACGACCGGAACTAAAGTGCGTATCATTAAACTCCCAAAGTTCGATATAAGGTCTACTACCACCGTATAGGCGAAGATCCCAAGGACAATCCATACCAAAGATCGCTTTGAGGTAATTTATTAGTCCAAACGATAATAAAACTGATAGTAGTAATAGTATGTACCGCCGGTGGTTATCGCCTCTAAACGACGGAAAAGACTTAATTAACGTAATAACCAACAGAAGCAAAATGACCAAAAGGTTGGCAAACCTAACGCCTCGGTGCAGTATGTCTTCGGTAATAAAATGATGTCGTAATGACCACTGAATACCTCCTAGTTGGTACAGCTGATTAGCAATCAGAAACTTTAAATCTAAAAGCTCTATGAGAACGAAAGCTAAGACAAAGGTGACTGCAATATGGAACCAGCGTCGAAGCAAATATGTCCTATCTACCATGGCCACAACACTGCACTCCAGATAACGATGAACTGCACAATGGCCAGGAAAACCGACGCGGAGGCAATGTCTTTCGCGCGCCCACTAAGTTCGTGATGCGCTAAACTGATTCGATCGACAACAGCCTCAATTGCAGAATTAAGTAACTCGACGATGAGTAGCCCTATTAATGAAATAAACATTAATAACTTTTCGGCCAGCTCCAAAGGGATAAGAAATAGACAAGGCGTTAAGATAAGAAATAGAACAACCTCTTGACGAAATGCAGCTTCAACGTTCCAAGCAGAGCGTAGTCCAAGAAACGAATATCGAGTCGCATGATAAATTCGATTAAGTCCTGTCTTACCCGGCTTCATAATTACTCCAAACGATTAAAAATCACATCGTAGAGAGTAAAGATTAAGGTGAGCTTAAGAGCTTATGAAGTCTTAGCTGGACTTCCCAGCTTTCACTAGACAGTCTGTAGATTCTCAAAGTACGCCTTTTCAAAGTTAACAGGCGATACGCCGCCTGTATGAAAATGACGCTTTTTTGGCGGATTACAGACGCAGCTTTTCGCCAGAGCGATAAATCAGCTTGCCAATAACTCTTCAAGTCGATGAAGTTGCCGTTGATAGGTCTCTGGATTGCCTTCCTTGAATTTGGCCAAGTTGAACAGCTTCCACTTAACGGATGGAAAGCGCTGATAGTCGTATACAGACCAGTCAGGCTGTAGTCTATTAAAGCTTAACAAAAACTGCTTATCCGACTCGTTCAAATTTCTCCTTATCGTATCTATGAGCATGTCTCTGGTGGCTTCATAGTTGGCATAAGTGAACGCAAGATAACTCATCCCTTCGAACTGGTTTTCAAAAGCTGTTTGTTGATCAAGTAAGTTCGGCTCAAGCATTTCATGAGTGGGTCGGTTACTGCTGATAAGGGCGAATAAAAAGCCACGTTTAATCTCGTCCGTAAAGCCAATACCTTCCAACAAGAGCTTCGTATCGAAAAGGTCTCTTGGGTGCTGGCGGTCAAGGGCCGCACAGAGTTTACCGCCATAAAGCTGACCAAGGGGGACTATCGGCATGGCACAGAATACGTCGTATTGCTCTTGCGCAGATGAACACAGTGCCGTTTTGGCTGCAGACCCCAATAAGCCACGGCCGACCATATTCACTTCAACCTTAATTTGCACACCATGCTGACTGATCTGAAGCTTACAAACATTCGGTTTATGCTGAATGCGTATGGACCCTCTCAAGTTTTCTATGCGTCCTTTTGTGCGCAAAAGTGCGGCATTGATGGCCTCCAGCGTTTCGGGGCGCTCAGCTATTTCGACGTAAGTTAAGTCGATGTCTACGGACAATCTTGGCATGTTCTGCAGAAACAAATTGATAGCCGTACCGCCATGCATCGCAAAGCACTCCTCTTTAGCAACCTCCGGCAACACATCCAGAAGCAGCTTTACCTGCCTTTTATAAGCGTCATTCATGCCATTGACTCCAGCGCTTTCGGTACGGTGATTTGGTACTTCGCGACATAAACACCATCAGCTACTATCGAGCGCTTGCCTGAACCCAGATCAACGCTATCTAAGTTAAGGTAACGTACCCAGTCATGGCCAGCTTTGTCAGCCATAAAAAGAAATAGGCGTTTAACCTTGATTGATTTGCAGGCCTCAAGCAGCTTTTGCACGGATGCCGGTCTTAGGTTGTTCAGTCCCTCCATTAACTCGAAGACCTCCGTTAATGATTGTAACTTTGGTGCGAGGTATAAACATTCCATGATTGCGCGTGCAGGGTCGGATACCTTCACTTTAAATTGCTTATGCGATAGTTCGATCAAACCAAGCTCCGGCGGCAGGAAATTGCTGAGCGCGCACTTTAGCGAAAGACCCCAGTCTCGTTTGTTGAACCAAAGCGGTAAATGCTCACCCTGGTCGCCAAACAGTTGCGCATGTTTTGGAGAAAGCTCTAAGTAGTGTGATTTGCCCTGCAATGCTAATGCAGTCTTACCCCCTGGATGGACGGATAGACCCAGTTGAGTTTGCAGTGCATAGACAGCCCCCAGATAATCGACCTGGTCGCCGAAGCGGATTAATGCACCCGTACCGACAGATTCAAACCACTGACTGTTCTTATAGCGCTTTTGCAGGTCGTTGCTGTAACCATTATCAGCAAGCCAGGCAGAGCAAAGCACAACCCCGGCGGGTTGGGCTCTGAGCAGCTTGTTTAATTTAGAGGATGATTCGGTACTCATAGTGCCCACCTACTATAATTTATAAACCAAATTAACCGTTAGTTTATATTATTTTATATTTTGGTGCTATTAGTACCAAAATAAATTAAATTTTAAACTGTGGGGCTGGTTGTAGATTGGTGTTCAACCAAAGAAACAAGCATACCGGTCTTCTTTCACAAGCTCTAAGAACTCACTAAGTCGCTTCACTTTAGGCTTTGGCTCATAAGCATGCCATTTCAAATCCGAGCGTTGCCAATACACTTTCCAGCAATTTTGTGTTTTTACGTAGGTTGTTTTTGCTACCGGCAGTTCCATGGTTTCAGAAGGATTTTGCCATTGCGGTCTGATCTCGAAAATCTCAATACTCTGATTTTCAATTCGGTAACCAAGGTCAAGCTCTGGTCGTATGTGCACCGGCGGTCTTCGTATCGCCATGAACGCTTCAAGTTCTTTCTCACATTTCTTAATTTCGAATTCACTGAGTGCCATGGCAGATTACCTAAAGCGGGAAAAAGAAGCAGGATTTTAATCAAAAATACCCGATTTATACAGGAAGTTCTGTAGCCGATCGTCTGGCTAACTATCCTTTTTTCCATACCCCTTTGTGGCAGGTTTTGCAGAGTTTGGAGATAAAACGCTAAAACATCTGGCTAAATGGCCTCGTTAAGATATTCCTGAGCCCCCTATAGGACGTGGCCTGCACGGTTAGTACCTTCTCTCACCATTTAACGTCAGCCAGTCGCTATTTACTCCGGAGGCAAAGGTCATAGGTTCGACTCCTATAGGGTGCGCCATATTCTATGGAGCCCACGTCGTTAGTAACCACTAACAAGAAATGTTCTGTGACATATACGTGACAAATCTGTGACAAAAAGTCCCACACAAGTGTTTGAGAAAGTTGGTTTTTGACCTTTGCCTGCTCAACTTTACTAAGTGTCTAAAGTTTCGGTTAACTTTTCAAGTTGCCAGTTATATTCTTTGGGATTATTCGCTCTAAACTTTTCCAAGTTGAGCTGCTTCCACCTCACAGATGGAAACCTCTCAAAGTCGTAAACAGACCAGTCAGGTTGCAGCTGGTTGAACTTGAGCAGAAAGCTTCTATCTGTTGCGTCTAAATTATCTTTGATTGTGTCGATGAGTTTGAGCCTTGTGTCCTCGTAATCAGCGTAATTAAAAGCATGATTTGTCATCCCTGCAAACTGATTTTCAAAAGTTGATTGTTGACTGAGTAAATTTGGCTCGAGCATCTCGTGGGTGGGACGGTTGCTGCTAATCAGAGCGAATAGAAAGCCGCGTTTAATTTCGTTGGTAAACCCTATGTTTTTTAATAATAACATCGTATCAAAGAGGTCTCGTGGGTGCTGTCTATCCAGAGCTGCACAGAGCTTACCACCATACATCTGACCAAGAGGGACTATGGGCATGGCACAGAATACATCATATTGTTCTTGTGCAGACTCGCAAAGTGGTGCTCTGACTGCGGGATTCAACAACCCGCGGCCTACCATGTTCACTTCAACCTTGACCTGCACGTCTCGTTCACTGATCTGAAGTTTACAGACATTGGGCTTATGCTGAACACGTATGGATGGGCTCAGTCGTTCAATACTCTCTTTTATGCGAAGCAGTGCTCCATTGATGGAATCTATCGTTTCAACTCGCTCTGCGATTTTAACGTAAGTTAAATCAATGTCTACGGATAATCTTGGCATGTCTTGAACAAACAAGTTAATAGCCGTGCCACCATGCATCGCAAAACAATCTTCTTTAGCTATTTCTGGTAGTACATCGAAAAGTAGCCTCACCTGCTTTTTGTAGATTTCATTCATTCCATTGACTCCAGCTCTTTAGGTACGGTTATCTGGTATTTAGCCACATAAACACCATCGACTACTATAGCGCGCTTACCGGAGCCTAGGTTAACGTTATCCAAATTAAGATATTGCACCCATTCATGATCAGCTTTGTCGGCCAGGTAAAGAAATAAACGCTTAACTTTTACTGAATTACAGGCTTCTAATAGCTTTTGCACCGATGCCGGTCGCAGGTTGTTAAGGCTCTCCATAAGCTCGAAAACTTCGGCCAGTGGTTGTGACTTTGGCGCCAAGTATAAGCATTCCATTATTGCGCGCGCAGGCTCAGATACCTTCACCTTAAACTGCTTATGGGATATTTCGGTTAAGCCAAGCTCTGGTGGTAAGAAGTTAGTAAGGGCGGATTGTACGTTAAGACCCCAGTCTCGCTTTTTAAACCAAAGGGGTAGGTGTTCGCCTTGCCCACCGAATAACTGAGCATGTTTTGGGGATAGCTCAAGGTAATGCGCTTTGCCCTGCAATGCCAAAGCAGTTTTACCGCCAGGGTGAACCGACAGCCCTAGCTGGGTTTGCATTGCATATACGGCCCCCAGGTAATCGACTTGGTCGCCAAAGCGGATTAATGCACCAGTACCGACAGATTCAAACCACTGACTGTTCTTATAACGCTTTTGCAGTTCGTTGCTGTAACCGTTGTCTACAAGCCAGGACGAGCAAAGCACAACCCCAGCAGGTTGGGCTCTGAGTAGTTTGTTCAATTTTGATGATAATTCGGTACCCATAGTGCCGCTTTACGTTAATTTATAAACCAAATTACCATGAGTTTATATTAATTTACATTAGGGGTCTATTAGTACCCAAAAACACTAAATTTTAAACTTTGACGAGTAGATTGATGCTCAGCCATAAAAACACGCATATCATCTAGTTAGCTTTCTTTTTTCATCCCCCTCGATGACCGAACATTTCCAGACTAACGTTTCATAAACTAAACTCAGCTTGCCACTGTATATTAATAAGGTACTACCATATTAAAAAGGCGAGCGTGTGCTTAAACCCAAAGTTTTGTTTCCTCAGCAGTTTATTCACAAACACCCTATTCATAACGGGGAAGAGTTTGGCGTGCTGTGCTGGAATACGCAAAAACTGACTGAAAAGCCGGCGTTTCAGCGTACCTTAGCAGACGTTTTAACAGACTATCCGAGTTTGTTTTTGTTGCTCCAGGAGGCGAAGCTGAGTGCAAAAAATAATTGGCTGCTGCCGAACTGGTCTTATGCCGTGGCGCCGAATATGCAAACCCGGCGCTCTGTCTATGGTGTTCTTACGGCAAGCGGTTATGCGTTTAAAGAAGCTCAGGCTCGACTGAGCAGCAAGCGCGAAGGCATGTTCGCAACCCATAAAAGTTACATGCTCTCTCATCACTCGTTGGCAGAGGGCGGCTCACTGCTGGTCGTCAATGTCCACGCGATTAACTTTGTTCGTGCGCGCCAGTTTTCCCAAGAAATAGAGCTTATCAAAGAAGAAATACTAGAACATAAAGGACCGCTTATTGTGGCGGGTGATTTTAACGTGTGGAGCCGCCAGCGCCGGCTAAGCTTGCTGCAGTTCTGTCGAAGTGTGGGTCTTCGGCAAGCAATTATGGTTGACCCACATCATGTTAAGACTTACCGACAGCATCCTCTTGATTTCATCTTTTACCGGGATCTCACACTGCAAGAAACACTAGCTATTGATACCAGTAACGTGTCCGATCACAACCCGCTTTATGCACGATTCAGACTATAGCGACTCAGAACTAACGTTTGACCACAAAAAAAGTGAGCCCCTGCGACAGAGCTCACTTTCCCTCTTTACCTCTCAATAAAACGCTCTACAGAGTTTTCAATAACTCATCAACTGCACGTTTTAACTGAGGGTCCACGTTTTTGGCTTTATACGCCGGCGGGTTAAATACCTCGATATCGGGCTGTGCCGGGGTAAAGTCCATATTGGCGTCGGATTCCTTAACCCACCAGCCTCTAAATGGCATCCTGATAATAGACCCATCAACAAGACGTTCAGCGCCGGTACTGATTACCGCACCAAAGGTCGGGCGACCAACCAATTTGCCGATGCCTAAGGCTTTATAGGCATGAGAAAAGATCTCAGCATTTGAATAGCTGTTTTCGTTACTCATGGCAATAGATGGCTTAGTCCACGCCGACAAAGGTAAGCGCTCAGAGTAGGGGTATTTGTCTCTGAATTTCTTCTGGTCTTTGTCCAGGTCGTCTGTGGCACCACGAGGGATCGTATAAGCGTGTTGCTCAACGTTTAATACGGCCATCAGGTAGTCGGTTGTCCAGCCACCGCCGTTATAACGCACATCAATGACGATACCGTCTTTGCCGTAACCGGCAGCCATCAGCTCCCGCTCAAAACGCTCAAAGCTGGTCCAGTTCATACCGCGAATATGCAAGTAACCTAAGCGTCCGTTGGAGTACTCTTCGGTCATTGCGCGGCGCGTTTCGACCCAGTTGTCGTACTTCTCATCGCTCAAGCTGGTGGTTGGCCACAACACGACTTCGGTGTCCTCATTGGCACGCTTGATGTTGAGCAACACCCGTTGGTTTGCGTAGCCATTCAGCAACTCATAGAAGTTGGCGTCTTTGACCGATTGTTGATTGACTTGAGTAATGACATCACCGACTTGCAAGCGGCTGTCATCGCGGGCCGCAGGGCTTTTGTTAAGAACAGAAGTTACCTCTAAGCCTGCATCGGTTGGTATAACCTCAACACCCACTAAACCGGTTTGGGTTTTTTGAGTCTGTTTTTGGTTTTCACCGCGGTATAAGCCCATATGGCTGGCGTTAACCTGACCCAGCATCAAGTTGAAGATATACTGAAAATCTTCTTTGGTTGACGCTTTTAATGCTAATGGGCGGTACTTTTCTTTTAGCTCCTGCCAGTCATTGTCATGGAATTCAGGATCGTAAAAACCGGCATTAAGTGCTTGCCAGGCTTCATCAAAGATCTGTGCACGCTCGGCCATATGCTCGATGTTTTGTTGAGACACGGTCGATAAGGTTTCAGGCTTGTCTGTTTTGGTGTCTACTTTGACTAACTGGCCTTTACCGGTTAACGCAAACAAGTGCTTGCCGTCGTTACTCAACGATAAGCTACGTGGGCTTTTGTTACCCTCAATGACCTGCTTTTTGTCCTCACCGTTCCACTTAATCTTGAACAGATCCTGGTCCATTTTAAAGTTCTGACGCCCAGCACCACCAATGGTGTAATAAACGTGCTCGCCTTCTTTGTCGAACGCTAAGCCCGACTCATTACCGGCAAAACGCGTGACCTGAACCAGTCGTTCATAGATGCGATCTAAATCAATTTGCATCGGCTCGACTGCTTTCTCATTAGCTTCGGAGTCGTCTTCTTCCTTTTTGGTATCGGCCGTTTCGTCTACAAACTCATCGCGCTTCCACTCTTCTTGCGAGCGTTGCCAATCACTTTCTGTTAACCAGGCAAACCAAATGTCGTAATCACCGTTATTACGCATGGACGTAAAGCCTAGCTTGCTGCCATCGGGCGACCAAACTGGGCTGTAATCGCCTTTCGGATGCATACTGACATTAACAGGTTCTTGCGAGTTATCGGCAGCATGAATAAAGACTTCGCTGTTAAACGAAAGATCCGATTTAGCGTAAGCTAACCAGTTACTGTCTGGTGACCAACTTACGCCGCTGGGTGTTGCCCAGCCGTCTAACAAGGTAACTCTATTGGTTAATGACTTGTCTGCAGTAATGTCAGCGACAATCAATTTACCGCGCCCTTCACGGTAGGCTACTTTCTTGCCATCCGGAGAAACCAGAGGCTGGCTTTCTTGCGCGTCGGTGCGTGTGACAGGTGCTACTGAATGCTTCAGCGATTTAAACAAGTTTGGCTCTTCAGAGTCAGCCGATGTCAGCGCAAATATATCGTTTTGTCCATCGCGGTCGGACACAAACAACAAGGTGTTGTCGTCAAGCCAGGTAACATCTCTGTCTCGTGCGGCACCTGTTGTTAGTCTGACTGACCGTTTATCTTCTTTATCGTTGCGTTTTACAAACAAATCGCCACGCACGACATAAGAAATTAATTTACCGTCAGGGGATACACTGTATTCATCCAGTGAGTCGGTGGTTGATTTTTTGGTGACCGGGTCAAAACGAAAGTCCGTAGGAATCGACAGGTCGAGCGATGAGCTCTGACCATCAGCGATAAGTTTAACTTTATCAGCTGCCTGATAAACAAGATGGTTTGCTTGTTTATCAATACTAAAGTGCTCAACACCAAACTCGCTTTCATCGGTGACTTGTGTCGCTCGCTTCGAACCTAGCTTCTGCTTGAACACGTTGTATTTACCGGCACGAGCAGAAATAAAGTACAACTCGTTATTGCTCGACCACTTAGGCATAAAGTCATTGCCATCAAAGTCGGTTAGCTGTTCGTATTCACTGGTTTCGGTGTCATAAATCCAGATATTGCGATTGGCAGGGCCACGATAATCCTCACGTGATACTCTGGCCGTACTGCGCACAAAGGCAATCTTTGTGCCGTCCGGAGATACCGCCGCATCAAAGCCCAGAGCGTCCATATAACGCGATTCGGTAGCGTCACCTGTCGGAGCTATACCGTAGACTTCCCACTCGCGTTCAACTTCAGCGTATAAACGGCGAGTATTAAAGAGTACTTGGTTATCGTTGCTAAACCCTAAAACACGATCGGGGGCACTGTGATAGGTTAAGCGATCGGGACGACCGCCCTCGCTTGGCATGACAAATACATCATCATTACCAAAGCGGTCACTGCTAAATGCGATAGAGCTGCCATCTTTTGACCATTTCGGTGAGCTTTCATAGCCTTCGTGGATGGTTAAACGGTTTGGATTGGTGCCCGATGTCGACATTGTCCAAATATCGCCCTGGTAACTGAAGGCGATTCGCGTCCCATCAGGACTAATCTCGGGTTGCATAATCAAAGGTCGTTCTGAGCTACCATCAGACGCGGACGCCCCCAGCGCCGCAGATACAAGCAGGCTTGTAAGCAGTCGTTTCATAGTTGTGTTGCCTATTTGAGTTAGATTTATTCATTATCGCGGAATGATACATCTCACTATCATTCCGCGAAGTGCGAGGGGTTGCACGTCTTACTCGGTAGGCCGCGCATTTTGCGCGACTAGAAGATGTAAATGAAACCTATACCGACCTCTGCTTCGTAGTTGCTACGGGCAATAGGACTCTCTCTGACGTCACTGCTGTAATATTCGAATAGAGCCTCGCCGTAGAGTTGCCAATTCTCGTTGATATATTGGCGGTAATTATAATCAACGCCTATCGAGCGCAATCCGCCACTCATTGATGTCTGTGGCAAACCGGACGCAACAGCCTGGCCCGCGCCTATGCCAAACCCTTTGGTCGCATACTCACTGTCGTGGAACGTCGCTACTAAATTAACTTCTGAACCCGTACCGTCAACTTGGTCGCCAAAACGACGGCCGATACCAAACAGGGCAAGATTTCCCTCGTCACTGGCTACCACACGGCTCACCAACCAGTAGCGCCAGTCGGCATCAAGCGCACGACGCGCTTGCAGTACCAGTTCAGCGCCTTCCTCCTGGTCACCAAGTCCGTCCAAATAGCCGTCCTCGGAATCATTCTCTTCACGGCCCTCATCGAAGCCAATGGCCGCCTCTAAAAGCCAGTGTTCGGCGCGCAAACCTCGCCAGCCGAGTGCTTCTCCCGCAAAGTAGAAAATGTTGTCACCGCTGCGCCATTGCACAGCACCCGCCGGCTGAGGCTCAAACTCAAATTCGTCAGAACCTTCGTAGGCGGTTTCATATTCAACCGTTAATCCGAGGCCGAAGCTTCCAGCCATCCTCACCTTTAGAGAAGTCGTCTTGCGAGGGCAGCGGCACCATCGCTGTTTCTTCAGCTTGTGCAAAAGCCGGTTGGACGATAAAGCTATTGAGGCACAACAGTGCGGCAAAACCAGTCATCTTTTTCATTTTAAAACCAGGCAGTAATAGTGTTGCTGATTAAATTTTTAGTAGTAAAGAGCTAAAACGTAAAGCCTCTGTAATTGGTTCATTGGCCGGTGACTTTGATCTTATTGATATGTTTTTTCGGTAATACCCAATACACATTCAAAAACTAAAGGTGATAGTTGCTATGCGAGTCGCTGTAGTAGGTGCAAACGGAAAAATTGGTCAACGGTTGGTTGGATTGCTTAAGCAAGACAATGAACACGAAGCAGTAGCGCTGGTTAGAAAGCAAGAGCAATTGGAGCAATGGCAACGGCAGGGTGTTGAGGCGCGGTTACTGGATCTTGAAGGCCCGGTGGTGGATTTGAAAAGTCGGTTAACCGGTGTCGATGCTATTGTCTTTGCCGCCGGATCAGGTGGTTCGAGTGGTGATGACAAAACCTTGCTGGTGGATCTGGACGGCGCTATAAAAACAATGGAGGCCGCACAAGAGTCTAGTATAAAGCGCTTTATCATGGTCAGCGCCTGGCAGGCGAACAACCGGGAGAACTGGGCAGACGAACTCAAACCCTATTATGCGGCTAAACATTATGCTGATCGAGAGCTTATGCGCAGTGGCTTATCCTGGACCATTGTACGGCCGGGCGCACTGACTGATGAAGCCGGCACCGGTCGGGTCGATATTGGCGAACATCTGCCCGCGGGTTCGATACCGCGAGAAGATGTCGCTCATGTGTTATTGGGCTGCCTGAAGAACAATGACATGGTTGGCAAAGCCTTTGACGTGATGTCGGCTGACTAAAGTCACAGTCGTGTATTAACCGCTTTTCCGATTATTGTTGCGACCACGACCACCGCCCGGCTTTGGCTTGCGCGGTGGTCGTTGAGTTTTCTTCGGTGGTGGCGTTTTGCCGTTCAGTTCAACGTCAGCGAAGCCTTCCAGTTGATCGCGTTTTATTGGTTGGCCAATCAACTTTTCAATCGCCTTCAGGGTTTTAAATTCTTCATCCATTACCAATGAAATAGCATGGCCCACCTGACCAGCACGACCGGTGCGGCCGATGCGATGAACGTAGTCTTCAGCCACCTGTGGCAGATCATAATTGATCACATAGGGCAGCTTTTCGATGTCGAGTCCACGCGCGGCAATATCGGTGGCGACCAGTACTTGTACCTTACCGGCCTTAAAGTCGCCCAGAGCCTTAGTGCGCGCGCCTTGGCTTTTGTTGCCGTGAATAGCTGCGGCCGAAAAACCACCTGCATCGAGCTGTTTAACCAGTCGGTTTGCGCCGTGCTTAGTGCGCGAAAACACCAGTACTTGAGGTAAGTTAAGGTTGCGTAGAATTTGCATCAGCATGCGAGGCTTTTCGCTCTTTTGCGCTGCATACAGGGTTTGTTCGATGCGCTCTGCGGTAGAATTAGGTGGTGCCACAGACACTTCTACCGGGCTGTTTACTAAACTTTTCGCCAGCGTACGGATTTCATCAGAAAACGTTGCCGAAAACATCAGTGTCTGGCGTTTTGCCGGTAATAACTTGATGATCTTCTTGATGTCATGAATAAAGCCCATGTCCAGCATACGGTCGGCTTCGTCCAGCACTAATACTTCGAGTTCAGGGAAGCGAACGGCGTTTTGTTGGTACAGATCGAGTAGTCGTCCGGGCGTGGCGACAAGAATATCGACGCCTTTACGCAGCTTCATCATTTGTGGGTTAATTTTAACGCCACCGAAGACCACTGCATAGTTTAGTGGTAAGCCTGCGCCGTAGGTGGCGACACTTTCACCCACCTGGGCTGCAAGTTCACGCGTCGGGGTCAAGATAAGAACCCGTGCTGTATTCGACTTAGCGCGCTCACCATCTTTCAACATCTGTAAAATCGGCAGGGTAAATCCTGCGGTTTTCCCGGTACCGGTTTGAGCCGCAGCCATAACGTCATTGCCGTTAAGTACAGGAGGAATTGCTTGCGCTTGAATCGGAGTGGGCTTGGTATAGCCCTGACGAGTCAGGGCAGAAAGGATTTCCGGACACAGTCCGAGATCAGAAAAAGTCATGTATAAATGTGCAACTTAATAGTGATAATTGACGCCATTCTACATCACCGCGGCAGTTAACGCATTGACAAGTGCATGGTAAAAAGCGATGCTGGCTAACATGAATATTACACAACAGAGCCTAACCCTAATTACAACCACAAGCCTGCGGGCCTGTGGCGAGCTTTGTTGACTTAAATAAAATTAAGAAAACAAAAAGCCCACGGCCTAAAAACCGTGGGTTTTTTTTTGCCTAAAAGTGGAGATAAGACAATGCAGGTACTGAAATTTGGCGGTTCGTCATTAGCATCGATGGCACACATGCGACGCGTGAGTGACCTTATCACTGAGCGTGCAAACAACACGCAGCTAACCGTTATTTTATCAGCACCTAAAGGCGTCACGAATTTACTTGAACAGATGATCTCACAGGCGCTTATCGGCGAGCCTAATCCTGAGCTATTAGCTCAATGGCGACAGCGCTGCATGGAATTTATTATTAAAGATCACCCGGGACTTGAGGCGTTTATTAACGACTTAACTCAACGATTGGAACAGCAACTACAGGGAATAGCGCTGCTGCAAGAATGCACACCGAGAACGCGGGCAAAATTGATGGCTATTGGCGAACTGATAAGCGTTAAGGTGATGCAGGTATTAGTTGATAACGGAACACAAGCCAAGACGCCGCTGTTACCGGTCGAACAGTGCATAAGTGCGTCTGGCGACTATCTGAATGCGCAGGTCAATATTAGAGAAACAGCAAAGTTAATACAGCTTTGGCTCAAACAAAGTCAGCCTGGCCTGGTACTAGTGCCAGGTTTCCAGGCAAGCCATGAAGATGGGGGACTGTGCTTACTGGGTCGGAATGGCTCGGATTATTCTGCTGCGGTGATCGCTGCGGCGATAAATGCTGAAAGTTGTGAAATATGGACCGATGTGGATGGCGTTTTTACCGCAGATCCCAGGGCGGTAGACGATGCCAGGCTTATCACCCGATTGAATTACGAAGAAGCGATGGAGTTATCGCACTTTGGAGCCCGTATTTTACATCCTAAAACTATTGCCCCCTTGGCCCAGTTTGGTGTCCCTTGCCGGATTAAAAATAGTGATAACCCAGACGCTCCGGGGACGTTGATCGATGCGCAAGGTGATATCAGCTTGCCTGTAAAGGGCCTGTCAAGTTTACAAGACATGGCGTTAGTGACTGTTTCGGGACCCGGCTTAAAAGGCGTAGCGGGTATTTCCGCTCGGGTGTT
>Ga0208813_1001029_pt1 | contig 16574 bp, 14 predicted proteins | sample MalvireepMed_904_FD_184250 | JGI IMG/M metagenome (GOLD analysis project Ga0208813, IMG submission 184250) | Marine viral communities from the Global Malaspina Expedition - Malaspina viral metaG DeepMed_904 (SPAdes) (version 2) | ecosystem: Environmental > Aquatic > Marine > Oceanic | place... | reverse complement strand
CACTGCAACTCCTTGCTCACGACATTGTTTTAACCAATGATACAAGGTTTGCGGACTGATCCCATCCTCATCAGCCACAGAATTTACAGAGCGACTCTGTGGCGGTAATAATTTTTTGAGCGTTGCTGCTTTACGCTCTTCAGAATAACGTGGCATACATGAACCTATGCCGCCCACTGTTGATTAACTAATGGCGAAATTGCCAACTGGACAACTAGGCTGACATAGTGGGTGTTCCGGACCGTAAAATACTGCCCAAAATGGCCACGCAAAGGGTTTAACTCGCTCAGCCATGTTCGCCAATGGATGATGGACTTCGTTAACGTTTATAACGAGCACCATCTGCACAGTGGTATTAACTTTGCGACACCGGGTAGCCGGCACCGTGGCGAAGATGACGCTATATTAGCGGCTCGCGCCGCATTATATGAGCAACAAAAACGCAGCCGCCCGGAGCGCTGGTCAGGCAACACCAGAAACTGGACGCCCGTTGGTGACGTTGCGCTGATCCCCTCCAATGTTGAGGAAATTAAGCGTAATACGGCGGTTGCTTAAAACAGGTTTTTTGGACAACTCGGTTGAAAAACACCGCCCCCGTGCTTATGTCAACAAAAAACTTAGCAGAGCTATTAAATATGAACAAAAGTCATATTGTATTGACTCGGGATATTTGTGGCAGATTCGCGAGTAGTGGTCGGTAACACAACGAACTTTCATGTTCGCTCTAACTGTGGAAAGTAATTAAAGTAATAGCGGTAAGGAATGGCCAAAGAAATACAATTTAATTCGCTTGAAATGCTCCTCAACTCAGGTTTTATTGGTTTAAATTGTAATTTTTTTCTATTTGTTTTTTATTGATTAGAACGCGCAGTTAGTCATTGTGTTTCAATAATAAATGTTTTAAGGTGATGTTAATAGATGTGTTTTTCTGTTCTTCTCTCAGTTTATAAAAATGAAAGCCCAGCATTTTTAAACCAATGTTTGGTTAGTGTTTACTACGAACAAACTGTCAAACCTAATGAGATAGTTCTGGTTGAGGATGGAAAACTGACGACAGAACTATACTCAGTTGTAAATGATTGGCAGAAAAGACTTGGAAGTATATTTAAAAGCGTTCGTTTAAACGAAAACTGTGGGTTGGGTGATGCTTTAAATATTGGGCTTCAATATTGCTCTTATGAACTTGTAGCCCGCATGGACACTGACGATATCGCTCATTCAAACAGGTTTGAAAAACAGTTGGCTGTATTTCACAAGCACGATATAGACGTATGTGGCTCATGGATTATTGAGTTTGATAAAGTTCAGTCGTCTACCACAGGAATTAGAAAACTGCCTGAAATGCATCATAACATTGAACGTTATGCGAAGTTTCGCTGCCCCGTTAATCACCCTTCAGTAATGTATAAAAAATCGTCGGTTAATTTTGCAGGCGGTTATGAAAGAATGATTTGGTTTGAAGATTATTATCTGTGGGCAAGAATGTTAATTAAAGGAGCGAAGTTTTACAATATTCAGGAACCTTTGTTAAGTATGAGAGCGGGCTCAGGACAGTTAGAGCGTCGAAGTGGGTTTTCATATGTCAAAAAGGAACTCAGATTTTTGTTAAAGCTTCGAGAAATAGGTTTTCTAAATTATCTTCAGTTTCTAGTGGTAGTAGGACTAAGGTTGTCAATTAGGTTGATGCCTAGAGTTATCATTAGCAAAGTATACAAATTGTTAAGAGGGTAGGCATATGGGAAATTATTCACTCCTCGGTTTAACTAAAAACGGCGTGGTTCTCAAGGTTTATCTGGATATAATTTTAGTCCGTGCGTCAAGGAAGGGGTAGATGAGAAAGCCTAAAAAACATCATGGAATTCATGTCTATTGTCCATGTGAGCATGAGGAACACGTATCTAATGTTTTAGATTCTTTGGATATTGACTACGCTCTGAATGAATTTGACCTCAAAAAGGCTATGCCTGAAATCGTTTGCCATTATCGTGTTTACAAACTTAGTGACGAAGAAAAAAGCTTTTTAATCTACGCAACTGAGCAAGGCGCGTGGGTTGAACCTCTTATTTCTTACATCGAGAGGGTAAAAGGCTTCACAGAAGTTGGGTTGGTGGATTCAAGCTTTTTCCTACAGCAAAAAGCCTTTTCCATATTATCGAATCCTTGGTCAAGCCGAGTAAAAAGAACTTTTGATATTATTTTTGGTGGTCTGGCGTTGTTATTGCTGTTACCTCTGTTATTGCTGTTTGGCATTTTGATAAAGTTGGACAGTCCTGGCGGTGCATTCTATAAACAGGCACGAGTCGGTTTATTTAATAAAGAGTTTGAAGTGATAAAGTTCCGTTCCATGCGAAATGACGCTGAATCTGGTGGTGCGCAATGGGCGCAAAAAAATGATCCACGCGTAACTCGTATCGGAAAATTCATTCGCAAAACACGAATTGATGAACTCCCTCAACTGATCAATGTACTGAAAGGTGAAATGTCGCTGATAGGGCCTCGCCCGGAACGCGATGTGTTTATCAGTGACCTCGAACAGTCTATACCTTATTACCGCTTTCGCCATTCGGTAAAGCCTGGTATCACAGGCTTAGCTCAAGTTAAATACCCTTATGGCGCCTCAGTAGAGGATGCCGAATGGAAACATCGTTACGACCTTTATTACATTAAGAATCATGATTTATGGATGGATATAAAAATAGCTTTCCTAACCGTAAAAACGGTGTTGTTTGCAAAAGGGCAGTAATATAATGAAAAATACTATTCTCGTCACCGGCGGAGCCGGCTACATCGGTTCACACACCGTTGTTCAGTTACTCGAAGCGGGCTACCCGGTTGTGGTTTTGGATAACTTTTCTAACAGCTCCAAACAAAGTCTTAAACGTGTCGAGGAAATCACCGGTAAACGGGTTACCCTTGTGGAAGGTGATGTTTGCGACAAAGCCTGTTTGCAGGAGCTGTTTAGCCAACACTCGATAGGCTCAGTCATTCATTTTGCCGGCCTAAAGGCCGTTGGTGAGAGCGTAGAGCAACCTTTGCGTTACTATCAAAATAACGTCAGCGGTACCCTCGCGTTGTGCGAAGTAATGGAAAACTTTGGCGTTAAGAACATCGTGTTTTCATCGTCAGCGACCGTATATGGTGACCCTGAGACCGTGCCCATTTATGAGCAATCGCCGGTAGGCAACACTACCAACCCGTACGGCACCTCAAAGTACATGGTTGAGCGAATTCTTAGAGACCTTTGTGCTGCCGACTCCGGCTGGTCAGCTGTGGTGTTACGCTATTTTAACCCCGTTGGCGCGCATAAATCCGGGCTTATCGGCGAAGATCCAAACGGCATTCCGAATAATCTGTTGCCCTATGTTACCCAGGTGGCAATTGGTAAACTTGAACAACTCAGTGTCTACGGCAGCGATTACCCAACCAGCGACGGAACCGGTGTGCGTGATTATATTCACGTCGTTGATCTGGCACGCGGTCACCTCGACGCATTAACGCTGATGGAGCAGAGCGCTCCGGTTGGCTTTGATGCGATTAACCTCGGTACCGGGCAGGGTTATTCCGTACTTGACGTCATCTCCGCGTTCGAACAACAAAGTGGTAAATCAGTACCATACCAGATTGTTGAACGTCGACCCGGCGACATCGCTGTTTGCTATGCCAATCCGGATTACGCACACACACGACTGGGCTGGAAAGCCGAACTCGGATTAGATGATATGATGCGAGATTCGTGGAACTGGCAATTAAATAACCCCAATGGCTACAACGTAGACTGACTTGCGCCAAAGGCGCAAGCTACTGGTATCAATCATGATGAATAGATACAAAAAGGATTTTATCCATGCCGCTGATTTCTAGTAAAACCCTGCATCTGGACACCAGTTATCAGTACCAGAGTACCGAGGCTTTGTTTGATGCGTACTTTGGCGATGAAGGCGGTACGACCAAACAAAGCTTAAGTGACGCGATTCATCAGCTCATGCGCGGTGAGTACGTTAATGTGTCCGAGCAGCGTAAGGTCACGCATCCGCAGACGCGATCTTATCATGCGGTAGTAACGGCTAACCGCCGCGATACTCGTTTTGCCGATACCGTGCGTAAACTGCGCTCCGGCAACTGGCTGGGCGCTACCGGCAAGCCGATCACCGCTGTTGTTAATATCGGTGTGGGTGGCTCCGATCTTGGCCCCAACATGGCCTCGTTCGCGTTAAAAGAATTTGCTGATGACCATCAGAGCCATCGCTTAGACGTACATTTTGTTTCGTCTATAGATGGTGGCCAGTTGTACGCCGTTCTGCCCATCATCGACCCGGAAACCACCGTTTTTATTATTGCGTCTAAGTCGTTTTCCACCATCGATACGCTGGCCAATGTTAATACCGTCCGTGAATGGATAAAACCGCAACTTAACGACGACCAGTGGTTACAACACCATGTTATCGGCGTGTCTTCTAACGGCCAAAAAATGGCCGACTACGGTATACCCGATGACCATCAGTTTACCTTTGGGGAAGGCGTCGGCGGGCGTTACTCGTTATGGTCTGCAATCGGTTTAAGTATCGCGCTCAGTTGCGGTCTGCACACTTTCGAGCGGATGTTGGAAGGTGCCAAAGCCATGGACGATCATTTTGCCAACGCCCCGGCAAGCAAGAACCTTCCACTGGCATTGGCGCTGCACGGGATTCATAACCGCGAACAGCGCGGCATCAACAGCCTGGCGATACTGCCTTACGACGGTCGCCTGCGCATGTTGCCGAACTACCTGCAACAGTTAGACATGGAAAGTAACGGTAAACAGGCCACTGCCGATAATCACGCCATTGACTATCCAACCGGGCCGATCATCTGGGGTGGGTTCGGCCCTAATGGACAGCACGCATTCTTCCAGCACCTGCATCAGGGCTACGATGACTTTGCCGCTGACTTTGTGCTGGTGCTTAAACGCAACGCGCCTACTTTTAACAGTGCCGTTGCCGCTAAGCTGGCCGAACAGCAACAACTGTCGGTGGCGAACTGTTTAGCCCATCGCCGGTTAATGTGGTTTGGTGCCAAAAACACCGAATCACCCCGCGATCATTACCCCGGCGGACATCCGTCTAACCTGCTGATGATGGACGAGCTTACGCCGGAGAGCTTTGGTGAGTTGATCGCCGCCTATGAACATAAAGTGTTTGTACAGGGCGTTTACTGGCAGTTAAATTCGTTTGATCAGCCCGGGGTCGAGAAAGGTAAAAAAATCGCCCTCGACGTGATGGATAGCCTAAACGGTGATGCCGATACCGCGTTTGATGAATCAACCGATGCCATTATTCGCCGTTATCGGGGGATGTGATAAGTTGGTCGAGCTTTGGGTACGAGGATGATGTGATGTACGAAATTATTAAAGCTTGCACCAGAGGGGCGAGCTAGGAATTTAGATGATAAGGGATGATAAATAAAAAATGTGTGGGATTGTAGGAGCAACTTCAGAGCGTCATATTGGCGGTGTTTTATTGGAAGGCTTAAAACGTCTTGAATATCGCGGTTATGATTCCGCCGGCATTGCCTTGATTGGCGACAAACAGCAGCTTATCAGCACAAAACGCACAGGCAAAGTGCAAGCGCTCGCGGATGCAGTAAAAGAAAATAGCCTGGACGGTACGCTGGGTATCGCTCACACGCGATGGGCCACTCATGGTAGCGTTACTGAAGCTAACGCCCATCCGCATTTGTCAGACGACGATATCGCCGTGGTTCATAACGGAATTATTGAAAATCACGAATCACTGCGCGAACAGTTAATCGCGTTGGGGTATATCTTCAATAGCCAAACTGATACTGAAGTAATTGCTCACTTAATTCATCACGAGCGAAAGGCTCACAGCAGTTTATTGAATGCTGTTAAAGCGGCGGTCGGGCAGTTGGAAGGAGCTTATGGCACTGTGGTGATGGATAAAAACGATCCGCAACGGCTGGTTGTGGCTCGCTCGGGCAGCCCGTTGGTCATCGGTTTGGGTATTGGCGAAAACTTTGTCGCCTCTGATCAATTGGCGTTGCTGCCGGTCACCCGTCGATTTATCTATCTTGAAGAGGGCGACGTTGCTGACGTTACCCGCACCGATATTCAAATTTTTGACCATGCTGGTGAGTCGGTCACGCGTGATATTATTGAGTCAGATAATGAGTACGATGCTGGTGGGAAAGGACATTATCGGCATTTTATGCTGAAAGAAATTTACGAACAGCCCATTGCCGTTCGTAACACATTAGAAGGGCGCGTTTCAGAGAGTACCGTATTGGATGACGCGTTTGGTAAAGGCGCGACTGATTTATTCCGCAGTGTTGAGCATGTCAAAATCGTTGCCTGCGGAACCAGTTATCATGCCGGTATGGTTGCCAGCTACTGGTTGGAGTCGTTAGCTAATGTCTCGTGCAGTGTCGAAATTGCCTCAGAGTTTCGTTATCGGGAGTCTTTTGTCAGACCCAACACACTGCTTGTTACCATCTCTCAAAGTGGCGAAACAGCCGACACTCTGGCTGCATTACGTTTGGCCAAAGAAATGGGGTATAGCGGCAGCCTGACGATTTGTAATGTACCCACGTCATCGTTGGTCAGAGAATCTGATCTCGCCTTTATGACCCGGGCTGGCGCTGAAATTGGAGTTGCGTCGACTAAAGCCTTTACCACACAGTTAACCGGCCTATTGATGTTAACCGTTGCGTTGGGTAAATACCGAGGGATGTCAACCCAACAGCAACAAGCGATCGTCAATGCGTTGCAGACATTACCTGCCCGTCTTGAAGAAGCTGTATCGCTGGCGGATGAGATTGAGAAGCTGGCGCATGAATTCAGTAATAAGCAGCACAGTATTTTCCTGGGGCGTGGTAGTCAGTACCCGATCGCCATGGAGGGCGCGCTGAAATTAAAAGAGATTTCGTATATTCACGCAGAGGCTTACGCGTCAGGTGAATTAAAGCACGGGCCGTTAGCATTGATTGACGATGACATGCCAGTGATTGTTGTGGCTCCGGACAACGCATTGTTAGAAAAACTGAAATCCAACGTTGAAGAAGTGCGCGCCCGAGGTGGGGTAATGTACGTTTTTGCCGATAAACGAGCCAACTTTAAGGCCGATAGCAGCCTCAAGGTGTTAAACGTTTGCCATTGTCCGGACGTTATTGCGCCGATTGTTTACACGTTACCGCTACAGCTATTATCGTATTATGTGGCACTGGTTAAAGGAACCGACGTCGACCAGCCCCGTAATCTCGCCAAGTCAGTCACGGTGGAATAACCGCCAGCACAAAAAACACCCCACGCCATACATGTTGTGGGGTGTTTTACTCCGTTACTATTTAACCTAAAAGACCCCCTGGGCGTTACAACGTTACTGCCTACTCAATTGAGCGACAATTACGGTGGCCGGTCCGTTGCCGCGCTCCACTAAGCGGTTGATCAGTCTTGTGGCCGATGCCGTTGCGATTTTCGTGGCGTTGGTTATGGCCTATGCGCTGGCCTTTCAATTTAACGTGCCGGGTAATTTATTGCACTGGCTCGGTTTTTGTGCTGGATAAGCTTGATGATGCTTGTCAGGACTTTAAAATTGATGATATTCGCGAGATATTACTAAAAGCGCCGGCTGAATATCAGCCGTCGAATGAGCAAATAAACGATTTAATTTGGCGCAATAATGAACACTAAAAAGGATAAATAATGACAGTCGTTACCGGTGCAGGGATAGCTCTTGATGTGAGTTACCAAGCGTGTGATACAAGCACGCTGCTAAAACAGGTCGCATTGCCCGAACAGTTTAATGAGGCGCGGCAGCAGTTGCTCAAGGGGACTTATATCAATGTCAGCGAAGGCCGTCCTGTTACTCATGCATTGTGTCGTTCTTCTCATGCGGTTGCGGGTAGAGGTGACGGTGATTCGCGCTTTGCCACGATGGTTAAAAAATTACGCTCCGGGCGCTGGCTGGGCGCAACAGGCAAACCGATCCAGGCTGTGGTTAATGTTGGTGTCGGTGGCTCCGACTTAGGGCCGAATATGGGTGCTGAAGCGTTACAGGAGTTTGCCGATGATGCCGTGCTTAACCCGCTGGCGGTTTATTTTGTGTCGTCGATGGACGGCGGCCAACTGTATAACGTGTTACCCGAATTAGATCCCGAGACTACGTTATTTATTATTGCGTCAAAATCGTTTGGTACCATCGATACGCTGGCGAATATGGACACGGTCCGCTCGTGGGTGCAACCGGTGTTAACGGATGAGCAGTGGTTGGCCGAGCATGTAATCGGTGTGTCGTCGAATGCGCAGCGTATGACCGACTATGGTATTCCTGCGGGCCATCAACTGACGTTTGGCGAGGGCGTTGGCGGGCGTTACTCGTTGTGGTCGGCAATCGGGTTGGCCATTGCGCTGCGCTGTGGCTTGCACACCTTCGAGCGTATGCTGGATGGCGCCAATGCGATGGATGAGCATTTTGCATCGGCGCCAAGCGAGCAAAACATTCCGCTATTGATGGCGTTGCACGGTATTTACAACCGTAATGAGCTAGGCATTAATAACCTGGCGGTGCTGCCTTACGACGGGCGCTTGCAGATGTTGCCAAACTATTTGCAGCAGCTGGATATGGAAAGCAACGGTAAGCAGGCGACTGCGGATAACCAAGCGATTGATTACCCTACCGGGCCGATTATCTGGGGCGGTTTTGGCCCTAATGGGCAACATGCGTTTTATCAGCACCTGCACCAGGGCTATGACCGCTTTGCAGCGGATTTTGTGATGGTGCTGAAGCGTCACGCGCCGGGCTTTAGTGACGCGGTTGCCGACAAGTTACACCAACAACAGAAATTGTCGCTCGCCAACTGTTTGGCACACCGCCGGCTGATGTGGTTTGGCGCCGAAAATGCGGAGTCGCCGCGCGACGTCTACCCGGGCGGTCACCCGTCGAGCCTGCTATTGATTGAGGAATTAACGCCGGAAACCTTTGGCAGTTTGATTGCCGCGTATGAGCACAAGGTTTTTGTGCAAGGCGTTTACTGGCACCTGAATTCGTTTGACCAACCGGGTGTTGAAAAGGGCAAAAAGATAGCGCTGGAAGTGTTGGATGCCATTGAAAACGGCACAGAGCTAGACGGCATCGATGAATCCACCAAATATTGGATCACCCAACTACGGTAGCGTGCGCATTCTGCGCACGGGGGAGTCGTGCCAAAGGCACGTATATGGTCCCCTCCCGTTTTGCAACATCAACGTTGTGGTAAATGTTGGATTTACCCGTGTTTACCATCCGGTTCTACGCAACTTAATTCACAGCTAACACCGCTGTATGGCTCGAGTTGTGCGGTATAAAGCAAAAAGGAACAGGCACGTGCAAGGTCAAATTCTCGTTACCGGCGGGGCCGACTATATTGGTTCTCACACCGTGGTTTTACTACTGCAGGCAGGGTATTCGGTTGTTGTTTTAGACAACTTTGTTAATAGCTCTAAACAAAGCCTTAAGCGTGTTGAACAGATTACCGGTAAAACCGTTACCCTTGTCGAAGGCGATATTCGTGATAAAGCGTGTTTGCATCAGTTATTTAGCCAGCACGCAATCGATGCTGTTATCCATTTTGCCGGGCTTAAAGCTGTAGGCGAGAGTGTCGAGCAACCCCTAGCTTACTACCAAAGCAATGTTTGCGGGACCCTTGCGCTATGCGAAGTGATGGCAGAGGAGGGTGTTAAAAACATTGTTTTTTCATCTTCCGCAACAGTCTACGGTGAACCGACCACTGTGCCCATTAGTGAGCAGTCCTCGGTCGGTAATACCACCAACCCCTATGGCACTTCAAAATACATGTTTGAGCGCATACTTAAAGACCTGTGCGTTGCCGATGACGACTGGTCAGCGATTGTTTTGCGCTATTTTAACCCGGTTGGCGCCCACCCTTCCGGCCTTATCGGCGAAGATCCTAATGGTATCCCCAATAATCTGTTGCCTTTTGTCGCTCAAGTCGCGATTGGACAACGGGAACAACTGCAGGTTTACGGCAATGATTACGCCACGTTAGATGGCACCGGTGTGCGTGATTATATTCATGTGCTGGATTTAGCGCAGGGGCACTTGGATGCGTTAAGTTTAATGCAACAACCGGCGGCAATTGGTTTTGATGCGATTAACCTGGGTACCGGGCAAGGTTACTCTGTATTACAGGTTATCAAGGCATTTGAGCAACAAAGTGGCAAGTCGATACCTTATCAGATCGTGGACCGTCGCGCAGGTGACATTGCTGAATATTATGCCGATCCCGACTATGCTCATGAGCGTTTGGGCTGGCGTGCAACAAGGGGGTTGGAGCAGATGATGCTAGATACTTGGAACTGGCAATCTAAAAACCCTAATGGCTATAGCAGAGGCTGAACGACTCATGAAACAAAAAAAAGTAACCCATTTGAAGGTTCTGGAAAACGAGTCGATTCAGATCTTCCGCGAGGTCGCGGCGGAGTTTGATAACCCGGTGATGCTATATTCGGTAGGTAAGGATTCCTCCGTGTTATTGCACCTGGCCCGTAAGGCATTTTACCCCGGTAAAATTCCGTTCCCGCTGATGCACGTGAACACCACCTGGAAGTTTCGCGAAATGATTGAGTTTCGCGACCGCATGGCCGAAAAATACGACTTTGAACTGATTGAATACATAAATCAGGAAGGCGTTGAGCAAGGTATCGGGCCGTTCAGTCACGGCAGTGCTAAGCACACTGATGTGATGAAAACTCAGGCGTTAAAGCAGGCATTAAAAAAGTACAAATTTGATGCGGCCTTTGGTGGCGCCCGTCGCGACGAAGAAAAGTCGCGGGCGAAAGAACGCGTTTACTCTTTCCGTGATAAAAACCACCGCTGGGATCCGAAAAACCAGCGTCCTGAACTGTGGAATATCTATAACGGCAAGGTCGATAAGGGCGAGAGCATCCGTGTATTCCCGCTGTCGAACTGGACCGAGCTGGATATCTGGCAGTACATCTATTTAGAAAACATCGATATTCCTCAGCTTTATCTGGCCAAAGAACGTCCGGTGGTTGAGCGCGATGGCACCTTGATTATGGTCGATGATGACCGCATGCCACTGGAAGACGGCGAAACGCCGGAGATGAAGATGGTGCGCTTCCGCACCCTGGGCTGCTACCCGTTAACCGGTGCAGTGGAGTCTGATGCAGCCACCTTGCCTGAAATTATTCAGGAAATGTTGCTGACCAAAACCTCAGAGCGTCAGGGCCGGGTTATCGACCACGATAGCGCGGGTTCTATGGAGAAGAAAAAAATGGAAGGGTATTTCTAATGAGCCACGCATCTCCTTTAATCGAACAAGACATTCTTGCTTATCTAGAGCAACACGAAAACAAAGAGTTGCTGCGTTTTATCACCTGCGGCAGTGTGGATGACGGTAAAAGTACCCTGATTGGTCGTTTGCTGCACGACAGTAAAATGATCTTTGAAGATCAACTGGCGGCGATTACCGAAGATTCGAAAAAATCCGGCACCCAGGGCGACGAAGTGGATCTGGCCTTGTTGGTTGACGGTTTGCAGTCGGAGCGTGAGCAGGGCATCACCATTGACGTGGCTTACCGTTACTTCTCCACTGACAAGCGTAAGTTTATTATTGCCGACACACCGGGGCACGAGCAGTACACCCGTAACATGGCCACCGGCGCGTCAACCTGCGACCTGGCCGTGATTTTGATTGACGCCAGCCAGGGCGTGCAGACACAAACCCGCCGCCATAGCTATATTTGCTCGCTGTTGGGCATCAAACACGTGGTGGTTGCGATTAACAAAATGGATCTGGTGGATTACTCGCAGGACGTTTACAAGCAGATCCAGGATGACTATTTGAAGCTGGCGGGATCGTTAGATATTCCCGATATTCGCTTTGTGCCGATTTCAGCTTTGAAAGGCGATAACGTCGTTAACCGCAGCGACAAGCTGGAATGGTTCCGTGGCTCAACGCTGATGGAATACCTGGAAAACGCGGAAATTGATCAGCCGCAAGATACCGAAGATTTCCGTATGCCGGTACAGTTGGTCTGTCGTCCGAATTCGAATTTCCGTGGTTTTCAGGGCACCATTACCTCGGGCTCAGTGAAAGTGGGTGATACCGTTCGTGCGCTGCCGTCCGGTAAAATCTCGACCATCAAGTCGATTGTGACCTTTGATGGCGAGTTAGAAGAAGCCTATGCGCCAATGGCGGTAACACTAACGCTGAACGACGAGATTGATATTAGCCGTGGCGATATGATTGTGCGTAAGGACAACTTACCGCATGTGTCTAACCGGATGCGCGCAAAAGTCGTCTGGATGCATGAAAAGCCGATGGATTTGCATCGTGAGTACTACATCAAGTTTAATTCCAAGTTTACCCGTGGCGAAGTGACGGATATTCATCATCAGATTGATGTGAATACGTTGAAAGAAAAAGCGGCCGGTAAGTTGGATCTGAACGAAATTGGTTTGGTTGACGTGCATGTACATGATCCGGTGGTATTTGATGCGTATCAGCGCCATAAAGAAACCGGTGCGTTTATCATCATTGACCGCATGACCAACGTAACGGTTGGTGCGGGTATGGTCGACGAAGCACTATCGTCTGATGATGGCGAAGAAAGCCGCGGCGATTACAGCGAGTTCGAATTGGAACTGAACGCATTAGTACGCAAACACTTCCCGCACTGGGGCGCCAAAGACCTGCTGAAGTAGCTTGCGCATTTTGCGCAAGTGTTTAGTCTTTACACGAAGGATTAAAATGCTAGCGATCGTAGCATTAACGAGTTTACTGCTGATCATGATAGCGCTGCTGATTCGCTACCAGCAACACAGCGCTAAAATTTTTGGTGGGGCGATGCTAGTCACACTGACTATGGGCTGGATAAGCCCGAACGACCTGCTGTCTAATGCCGCCAATCAGGGGCTGGTCACGCTTATCCTGTTAGTGATCATCTCGTTTGCACTGGAAAAAACCGGCTTACTGCGGCGTGTCAGTCGTTTACTGTTCAGCGGCTCCGAAACGCAAAGCTTTTGGCGAACCACCGGCTTAGCCGCCTTGGCGTCGTCTGTCCTCAATAACACCGCGGTGGTGGCAGCACTACTGAACGCTGTCCGCAACAACAAGTCGATTCCAGCCTCCCGCTTATTAATCCCCTTAAGTTACGCCGCCATTCTGGGCGGAACACTGACCCTTATCGGTACCTCCACCAACCTTATCGTCAACTCGATGTTGACCGATACCGGCCATCCGGGCTTTGCTTTTTTTGATTTTACTCTGGTCGGCAGTTGCGTATTGCTTGGCGGATTGGTGGTATTGTATTTTGTCAGTCGGTTTTTACCCCGCTACCAGAACATCGAGCAAAAAGCCGCGTCTTATTACCTCGAAGCCGAACTCGACCCCTCGTCACCGTTAGTGGGTAAACACGTCGACGAGGCCGGTCTGCGCCATTTGGACGACTTATTTCTCGCAGAAATTGTCCGCCAGGGTGGCGAGGAGATCCTGCGCCCGGTTGCGCGCTATGACACGCTGCAGGCCGGGGATAAATTACTTTTCAGTGGCGATATCAGCAAAGTCAACACGCTGCAACAGTTCTACGGACTGAAGTTATTTGCCGACGACAACGGCCTGGCCACCCATCAACTGACCGAAGTCATTATTCGTGAGGGCTCGGTACTGGCAGGCCGTACGTTAAAGTCGACCGGCTTTCGTGCTCGTTTTGACGCAGCGGTTGTCGCTGTTCGTCGTGACGGCAGCAAGATCTCCGGGAAATTGGGGGAAGTGACGCTGCAGGCCGGCGATTTCCTGCTGCTGGCAACGAGCCCCGACTTTTCTTCGCGCACCAACTTAAGCAAAAACTTTTACGTGTTAAGCGGAGTTAATCCCGAAACGATTTTAAGTGGTTGGCGCGAAAAACTCACTCTGTGGGGCTTTGTCGGCATGATCGCGGCAACGGTGATTTCGGGCTCGTCGCTGTTTGTCGGTAGTTTGTTTTTAGTGGCCGCCTTGCTCGCCACTGGCTGCCTTAGTTTGAATGAAATAAAGCGCCGCTTTCCGGTCGAAATCTGGGTGATTGTTACCAGCGCCCTGTGCCTGGCCGAAGCCTTAGTGAACACAGGAAGCTCAGCGCTGATTGCGGATTTTGCCAGGGATTCGCTGGCTGGGCATGAACCCATCGTGTTACTGGCCGGTACCGTCATCATCACTTACCTGTTAACCGAGATGATCACCAATAATGCGGCGGCTGCGTTAATGTTCCCGGTGGCCTTCAGTTTGAGCCAGGGGATGGGCGTTGACCCGTTCCCGGTGATCCTTGGGGTCGCCTTTGCTGCCTCCGCCAGTTTTATCAGCCCTTATGGGTATCAGACCAATTTGATGGTGTTTAACGTTAGTAGTTACCGGCTTAAACATTTTTTGTACAGTGGTGTGCCGATGGCCGTGGTGTATTTGCTGATCACCATCACCACGATTGGGTATTTTTATTTACTGTAACAACACAGAGTGAATGATGAGTGAACATATTGTCTGGCACTACGCTAGTGTCACCCGCGCCGAGCGCAGTAATGCCAAAGGCCACTGTCCGGCACTGCTGTGGTACACCGGCTTAAGCGGCTCGGGTAAGTCGACTATTGCTAATGCGGTGGATCGTAAGTTATTTGAAATGGGTTGCCACACTTATTTGCTCGATGGTGACAATGTGCGCCATGGTTTAAATAAAGACCTTGGCTTTGGTGATGACGACCGGGTGGAGAATATTCGTCGCATTACCGAAGTGGCAAATTTGTTCGTCGATGCAGGGCTAATTGTTGGCACGGCGTTTATTTCGCCGTTTAAGGCCGATCGCGCACAAGCGCGCGAACTGGCCGGTGAACGTTTTGTTGAGGTGTTTGTGGATACGCCACTGGATGTGTGTGAACAGCGTGATCCTAAAGGGCTTTATAAAAAAGCTAGGGCGGGGGATATACCTCACTTTACCGGTATCTCGTCGCCTTACGAAGCGCCGGAATCACCTGAAGTTCACCTGCGCACCGCCGACATGAGTGTTGAGCAAGCAGCAGAACAGGTGATTGAACACCTGCGTACCGCGGAAATAATATAAAGGAGTGGATATGTTACAGGAGTTACAACAGATTGCGCGTGATGCAGGCGTGGCAATCATGGAAATCTATAACAGCGATGAGTTTGATGTGCAGTTAAAGGGCGATGACAGCCCGTTGACTAAAGCCGACCTGGCGGCCCACCGAGTTATTGTGGATGGATTGCGCAAACTAAATGTGCAGTACCCGATTATATCGGAGGAGTCAGCCGATATAGATTGGGAACTCCGCAGGCTCTGGCACCGTTATTGGTTAGTGGATCCGCTCGACGGCACCAAAGAGTTTATTAAGCGCAATGGTGAATTCACGGTCAACATCGCGCTGATTGAAAAGGGCGAACCCATTTGTGGGGTCGTTTATGCACCGGTGTTAGATGCCATGTATGTCGGTGAGCGCGATAAGGGTACGTTTTTAAATGGTGAGCAGATTCAGGTTGAGCAGAATGCGCCAGAAACCTTACGTATCGTAGGCTCGCGTTCGCATGCCTCGCAAGAAACGACCGACTGGCTAGAAGCACTCGGCAAGCCATACCAGATGGTACCGATGGGCAGTTCGCTAAAAATTTGTTTGGTGGCGGAAGGCAAAGCCGATATTTATCCGCGTTTAGGGCCGACCTCAGAGTGGGATACGGCAGCGGCGCATGCGGTGCTTAATGCCGCGGGTGGTTCGATAACCACCGTGGACGGCGAACCGCTTAAGTACAATCAGAAAGAATCATTCCTTAATCCTTACTTCATAGCCCAATAGGTCGATGAGATGGTCCCCTCCCTCTTAAACGGCATCGCAATGTGCCAATATAGAGGTTCAAGCTTCTATAGAAACAGAGTGGAGAGGACCAATGGCTATTGTAAACAGAATTGCCCTTGATTTGGCAAAAGATTTTATTCAAGTGTTGGCTCTGGATGAGAGCGAGCAGGAAGTATTTAATAAAAAGCTTCGCAGTAACAAGGTGTTAGCTAAGCTGGCCACACTGAAAAGAACTGATGATTGTGAAGTCGCGGTGGAATCCTGTGGGATGAGCCATCACTGGCGACGGGAAATTGAAAAGCTGGGTTATAAAACGGTGGCGTTACCACCGCGATTTGTAAAAGCTTACCTGCAGGGTGAGAAGAACGATGCGAATGATGCACGGGCGATAGCCGAAGCGGCATCGAGACCAAACAGGAAGTCGGTTCGGATAAAAAGCATCGAGCAGCAGGACTTAGCGCTCATGGTTAGTCAGCGCGACAGTCGTGTGCAAACACGAACACAGGAGGCTAATCGCTTACGCAGCGTTTTAGCCGAATACGGCATCACCATGCCGCAGCGGATAAGCTCGATACTCAAACGGGTGCCGGAGATATTGGAAGATGCGAACAACGCACTGACAGCCAAAAGCAGAGACCTTGTTTTACGGCAGTATGAACTGCTCAGAATAATGGACGAAGAAGTCAAAGCCATGGACAAGCTGTTGTCGGCTGAAGCGAATAACAC
>Ga0208813_1000989_pt1 | contig 17065 bp, 13 predicted proteins | sample MalvireepMed_904_FD_184250 | JGI IMG/M metagenome (GOLD analysis project Ga0208813, IMG submission 184250) | Marine viral communities from the Global Malaspina Expedition - Malaspina viral metaG DeepMed_904 (SPAdes) (version 2) | ecosystem: Environmental > Aquatic > Marine > Oceanic | place... | reverse complement strand
AGTCGAGACATTGAAAGTGAAGAACCTGCTGAAGAACCGGAAGCTATCCAAGCACATCGCAGACGCAAGCTGGTTCAGCCTGATTCAGAAACTGGAATACAAGGCGAAGGAGCAGGGCAAACATCTGGTCAAAATCGACCAGTGGTTCGCCAGCTCCAAGACCTGCTCCTGCTGCGGCTACAAAGCCGATTCTTTGCGATTGTCGGTGCGCAACTGGAGATGCCCCGCCTGTACAGCAGAGCTTGACCGCGACATCAACGCCGCGGTCAATATCCGGCAGCAGGGTATTATCAAACTAAGAGCCGAAGGACTGTCGGTTCCTGCTAATGGAGGCTTGCGTAAATCCGGCCACGCGCCGGTTGCTGCCTGAGAAGTTGGAAGCCTCGCCCGTCAGGGCGTGGAGCAGTCACCCAAGGCTAAACCGATGCCCGAAGAAGCACCGGTTAGCCAGATGGTTTTATCCTTTATGGCGGTCATCGATTAACCCGCCGGGTAGCTGTAGCTGGCCTGGAAACCTAGCGGTATACCCAGTGTCCAGTAAACAATAAGGAAGGCTGACCAGAGTACTAATAGTGATACCGTAAATGGCAACATCATCGCCACCAGGGTACCGATACCGGTGCCTTTAACGTAGCGCTGGCAATATAAAACAACCAGCGGGAAGTAGGGGAGTAGCGGCGTAATGATATTACTGCTTGAATCACCGACGCGATACGCAGCTTGAGTAAGGTCGGGTGAATACCCCAGCTGCATCAGCATGGGAACAAAAATGGGTGAAATTAAGGCCCACTTGGCCGATGCTGAGCCAACAAACAAGTTAATGAAGGCGACCAGCATGATCATGCCGACCATGGTGACACCACCGGACAATTCAAGACTGGCGAGGAAGTTCGCTCCTTTTACTGATATCAGAGTGCCCAGTTGTGAGTCGCCGAAGGCCTTGATGAACATGGCACAGAAGAACGCCATGACCATGTAGTAGGCCATGCCTTCCATCGATTTGGTCATTGATCCGATAACATCCTGTGAATTCGTGAAGTTACCAGAGACATAGCCGTGAACAATGCCAGGAATAATAAACAGCAGGAAAATTAGCGGCACGATCGCCCATTAAGGGAGCCGCAAACGAGGCCAGCTCGCCCGTTACAGGGTCGGCTAATGGAGAGTTTTCCATAGTAGCGGTAAAGTACAACAGCACTAAGCCGATAACCATCGTTGCTGATGCGGCGTAAAAGGCTTTGCGGTCGCGCGGTGTGACATCGTCAAGTGCCGGCATTTCCTCCTGATCACCATCCAGTTCGGTTCCGCGTAAGCGCGGTTCAACTACTCTATCGGTCAGGAACCAACCCACGGCAATCACTAAAATAGAAGAGGCTGCCGTAAAGAAGTAGTTATTTAACGGGTTCAACTGCATGTCCGCATCAATTAACTGCGCTGCGGTTTGGGTAAAGCCTTGCAGTAACGGATCGATGGCTGACGGCACAAAGTTGGCACTGAAACCACCGGATACGCCCGCAAACGCGGCAGCAATACCGGCCAAAGGATGACGCCCGGCAGCGTAGAAAATAACCCCACCTAATGGAATAACCAACACATAACCGGCGTCAACCGCTGTATGGCTGACAATCGCAACCAAAATCAATACCGGTGTTAACAGCATTTTAGGAGTCACGTTAAGCATCAGTTTAATGGCGACGTTAATATAGCCAGAACGTTCGGCGACACCGACACCTAACATGGCAACTAACACTACCCCTAACGGCGCAAAGCCCATAAAGGTATCGACCATGTTGGCCAAAAAGTCGGCCATTTCGGTACCACTTAGTAGGTTGACGACGTTAATGGCTTCACCCGTTAATGGATGTTTTTCGTCGAATGACACGCTGGAAAATATCCACGACATCACCCAAACGATGATCAGCAAGCCAAAAAACATGACGGCGGGGTCGGGGAGCTTATTACCAACCTTTTCTACGCCATCCAGCATGCGGTTGAGCAACCCGCGAGGCTTGTCCATTGCCTCGCGATCCGGTTGCGGAGAATTTTGTTGCGGAGAATCTGCCATGAGAACCTCTGGTTGTTATTATATAATGTTCGATTCAACAGGTATCATAACCATTATTTAACTGACTAACCAAGAGAGAATGCATGATTTGTGGCACCGATGAAGCGGGTCGGGGACCGATTGCCGGTCCGGTGGTAGCGGCAGCAGTCATTTTAGACCCGGAAAATCCCATCGAAGGGCTGAATGACTCGAAGAAACTGAGCGAAAAAAAGCGCAATCGATTAAGTGCCGAAATTAAAGAAAAAGCACTTTACTGGGCCATCGCACAGGCAGATGTGGAAGAAATTGACCGTATTAACATTCTTTGGGCATCAATGAATGCGATGACGCGGGCGGTCGAAGCCTTACCGGTGCAGCCGAGCAAAGTGTTAGTTGATGGCAACCGCGTGCCGCAATTAAAGGTGCCGGCAGAGGCTATTGTTGGTGGTGATGCGAGCGAACAATGTATTGCCGCAGCGTCTATTCTGGCAAAAGTGGAACGCGATCGGCAAATGATCGAGTGGCACCAACGTTATCCACAGTATGAGTTTGACAAGCATAAAGCTTACGGTACGGCTAAGCATATCGAGTTACTCAAACAACACGGACCATGTCCCATTCACCGCAAGAGCTTTAGACCAGTGCGTGAACTGCTACCCTGACTTGTGAAAAAGCCGATAAAAGCATAAAATACTAATACATTTTTACGATTAATTTAGCAATGGAAACCCGCATGCAGTCTGCTTCTCATTCAATCCCTCACGTGGATATGCGCCAATACGATGAAAACTTCGATGCGTTTACAAAAGCGGTCGGTAATGGTTACGAGCAATATGGTTTTATTGCCTTGACGCAACATGGTGTGGATACCGATCTGATTGATCGCGCGCTAGACACCTGTCGCGATTTGTTTGCTTTGCCTGAGGGCGTTAAAAAGCAATATCATCGTCCCGGTCAGGGCGGCGCCCGGGGGTACACGCCATTTGGCACTGAGATAGCTAAAGACGCCAAGCATGTCGACTTAAAAGAGTTCTGGCATGTTGGCCGCGAAGTCGAGGGCGAACCGAAATACCCGCAACTGTTGCCGAATGTCTGGCCGCAAGAGTTACCGGAATTTAAACGCGACATGACGGCGGTATATCGCGAGCTGGATAAGCTGGGCAATAAGGTGCTGGATGCCATTGCGGTATTTTTGGGGCAGCCACGCGATTTCTTCCGCGATAAAGTGAACCACGGCAACTCGATTTTACGGCCACTGCATTATCCGCCGATTATTGACGAAGGCACACCATCGGTTCGCGCCGGCGCACACGAAGACATTAACGTATTGACGTTGCTGGTGGGATCGCGTGAACCAGGTTTAGAGGTGTTGGCAAAAGACGGTACCTGGGTACCGGTTACTATTATCGAGGGCGCGATTATTTGTAATGTGGGTGATATGTTACAGCGCTTAACCAATCACGTATTGCCGTCAACTACGCACCGAGTGGTCAATCCACCGGCGCCGTATAATGCAAAATCACGCTATTCGATTCCTTTTTTCTTGCATTTTAATCCGGATGTCATGATTACACCGTTATCTACCTGTATTACCGAAGATAATCCACAACGTGACGAGCCGATAACCGCAGATGATTACCTGATGGAACGTTTACGCGAAATCGGCTTAGTTAAAGATAATTAAGAATACAACGCATAGGACGTTAAGTATGGCTTTAGGTCGCCTGGCAGCGGTTGCTGCAGCATTTGCATTATTGGCAGGGTGCGCAACACAAGCGCCACAGCCTCCGGAAAATTTTCAATTGACGGTGTTGCACGTTAATGACCATCACTCCAATTTAGCGCCCAAAACCCGGACGCTAAGTTGGGGCGGCCAGGACTGGCAAGTGCAAAGTGGAGGTTTCCCGCGGGTGGCGGCACAAATCGATGCCTTACGTCAGCAAAACGAGCATGTACTAACACTGCATGCGGGGGATGCGATAACAGGAAGCTTGTTCTTTACTCTGTTTGGCAGCGAACCTGATGCGATGATGATGAATCAGGTGTGTTTTGATGCCTTTACTATTGGTAATCATGAATTTGATAACGGCGACAAAGGGCTGAAGACCTTTTTGGAGCAATTGGGAACACCTGCATGCCCGACTGCGAAGCTGTCGGCGAATGTGAAACCTGAATTGGGCGTGTCACCGTTAACGCCAACCTCGATGACTGACTCATTCTCGCCGTATACGGTGTTACAACGCGGTGGGGAATCGATTGGTATTGTCGGCTTAACCATTGCAACTAAAACGAAGAAGTCATCTCAGCCGGACGAAACGACTCAGTTTGAGGATGAATTAACGGCAACCCGCCGGGCAATTTCGGCGCTGCAGGCTCAGGGTGTCGAGAAGATTATCCTGTTATCCCACATTCAATACCAGCGTGATATCGATTTGATCCGGCAGCTGCCGGCAGTCGATATCGTTATCGGCGGCGATTCTCACACCTTGCTTGGCGACTTTAACGATTTTGGACTTCAGTCTGCCGGCCCGTATCCTACCGAGTTGACTAATGCAGATGGCACGCCGGTATGTTTAGCGCACGCGTATCAATATTCACAGGTGGTTGGCGAACTGCAGGTGGAGTTTAGCGGCGATGACATAGCACAATGCGGTGGCCGCCCCCACTTTTTGTTGGGGTCTGATATTAGCCCGGCCGAAGGTGCGGTGACCACCCTCAACCCAGTTAAAAATGCGTTGCGCGAAAGTGGTGTGTTCACCATGGTAGAGCCAGCGCCGGAGCTACAACGTTTATTGGAACGCTACCAGCAGAAGGTTGAGACCTTTTCTGCGGAGGTACTGGCGGACGTTCCTGAACTTATTTGTAACCAGGAAATTGATCTGCCACGGCGGCCGGGATGTGCCGACATTCTGAGTTCGGGCGCTCACCGTTTAACCGCAGAAGCTTTTTTACATGCAGTACCGGAAGCTGACTTTGCGTTAAATAATGGTGGCAGTATTCGTGGTGATATCGAAGCGGGCGACTTTACCCGTGGTGATGCATTCAGTCTGTTGCCGTTTGCCAACACCCTGGTAAAAATCGACATCACCGGTTCTGAGCTCAAGCAGGTGATGGAAGAGGGCATTGCTTATTCGGTTTCGGATGGCGGTTCGACGCGTGCTTATCCTTACGGCGCGGGTATCCGTTATAGTGTCGACTTAACGAAGAACTTCGGCGATCGCGTAGCGAACCTGCAGGTTTGGAATAAAGAATTAGATGACTGGCAGCCAGTGCGTCCACGCGAAAACTATGTTGTTGTCACTAATAGTTTTATCGCTGGCGGACAGGACGGTTACGAAACCTTTTATAATCTGGCTGAACGCGGCCGGGCAACCAATACCGGTATCGATTACGCTAAAGCAATGGCCAATTATGCACGCGAACTAAAGGTGCTGGAACGGCCTGAAGACTTTGCCACGCAATCTTATGTGCCGGTCAATAATAAGGGTAAAAACTAATGGCTCGTTCTTACGAGCCCGTCACTCCCTCAGATAACGCCCGGTTTGACTTTATTGTCGTGGTGCTGGCGCTGTTAACGGCGTTCGCCCCCTTATCAATTGACATGTACCTGCCGGCATTCACCGCCATAGCCGAAGACTACGCGACCGATACGCATGGCGTTGAATTATCACTAACGGCGTTCTTTTTTGGGCTGTTCATCGGGCAACTGCTGTACGGTACCGCTACCGATAAGTTTGGCCGTAAGAAGCCGCTATACGTGGGGCTGGCAATTTATGTTGTCACCTCAATCGCGTGTGCCTGGGCGCCCAATATTGAATGGTTGATCGCGATGCGCTTTTTCCAGGCTATCGGTGCCTGTGCGGGTATCGTCATTGCCCGGGCAGTGGTGCGAGATCTGTATACACCGCAAGCATCAGCGCGGGTGTTCTCGTTTCTTATTTTAGTCATGGGTGTCGCGCCTATACTAGCGCCCTTATTCGGCGCCTATATTACTGAGTTTATGGGCTGGCGGGCATTGTTTTGGATAGTTGCTGCACTGGGTGTGGCCTGTGCCTTTACGATTCACCTAACCTTACCGGAAACACGCGGGCGACGTTATGACGTACGCATGCGCCATAGTGGCCAAACCTATTGGCAGGTACTTAAAGATCGCGAGTTTTTACGCTACTCGCTAACTGGTGGTATTGCCCAATCGGGGTTATTTGCCTACATTACCGGTTCACCGATGCTGTTTATTCAAGTATTTGATTTAAGCCCTACGCTGTACAGTTGGTTATTTGGCGCCAATGCCATCGGCATCATTGGTTTTTCTCAGCTTAATGGTTGGTTGTTAAAGCGTCATGCCTCCCGCAAAATTTTAAACGTATCGCTGCCGATATTAGCTGTAGTCGCCGTTGCGATGGGTATCGCTGCCGTTGTTGAGGCGCCACTGTGGGGCGTGTTAATTCCTTTGTTTGCCTATATTTCGACGCTCGGATTGGTATTCCCTAACGCCATGGCAGGTGCGTTGGCGAATCACCAGGAGCGGGCGGGTTCGGCATCTGCGGTAACCGGTAGTTTGCAGTTTCTGATTGCGGGGCTGGTATCGATGGGCGTTAATTACGTGAGCAGCTACAGCGATTATGCCATGGCCTGGGTGATCAGTGGCGCGGGGTTAATTGCCGTCGCTTGTTACACGATTATGCGTAGACCTGAGGCGCCGGCCGAAGCCGGCGCATAATCGATGAATTACGGCGTATAGTAGGTTGGCGCTTCGGGGCCAACCGGCATACCCAGGGCAAATACCCAAATAAAAAACAGAATAGTCCAACCGATAAAGAAAATAATCGAGTAGGGCAGCATCATCGCGATCAGCGTTCCAATCCCCAGATCTTTCTTATAACGGGCGGCAACGGCTAATATCAGGCCAAAATAACTCATCATTGGCGTAATAACATTGGTTACTGAATCACCGATACGATAAGCCGCCTGGATAACTTCCGGTGCGTAACCGACCAACATCAGCATAGGTACGAAGATAGGCGCGGTAATAGCCCATTGTGCCGAAGCCGAGCCCAGCATGAGGTTAACGAAACCGCAAATCATAATGAAGAAAACAAACAACAACGGTCCGGTTAATCCCATATTGGTAAGAAATTCGGCGCCGTTAATGGCAAAGATGGTGCCAAAGTTAGTCCACTTAAAGAAGTTAACAAACTGCGCGGCGAAGAATACCAGCACGATATACATGCCCATGGTACTCATGCTGTGCGACATGGCATCAATGACATCGCGGTCATTTTTCATGGTTTCAACTACCCGGCCGTAGACAAAACCAGGAATCGCAAAGAAGAAGAAAATATAAACGACCACGCCTTTTAAGAAGGGCGAACCTTTAACCTCACCGGTTTCCGGGTGGCGCAGAATGCCCCATTCAGGCACAACAGTTAAAGCCAAAATGGCGCTGATGATCAGTACGCTAATACCAGCGTATATCAGGCCCTTTTTCTCTTGTTTAGATAGCGGATCCATCGATGATTGATCGGATAAGTCTATAGAGGCCTCTTCATCGTTGTACTTGCCCAGTTTGGGCTCAACGATTTTATCGGTAATCAGCGCGCCCAAAATGGCAATTAAAAAGGTACTGACCATCATAAAGTACCAGTTCGCTTCAGCGCCGACGCTGTATTCGGGGTCGATGATACGTGCGGCCTCAGCAGTGATACCGGAAAGCAGCGGATCGACAGTACCAATTAACAAGTTAGCGCTGTAACCGGCAGAGACCCCGGCGAAGGCTGCCGCAAGTCCGGCCAATGGGTGACGTCCAAGGCCGTAAAATATCATTGCAGCTAACGGCACTAAAACGACGTAGCCAAGCTCTGAGGCGGTATTCGAGATAACACCGGCGAACACTACGGTAACCGTAATCAATTGTGGCGGTGCCTTCATCACCAGGCCGCGCATGGCCGCTGAAATAAGCCCGGAGCGCTCGGCGACACCCACACCTAGTAATGCCACCAACACCGTGCCTAGTGGCGTGAAACCGGTAAAGTTAGTGACTAAATTTGTCACCATCTTTTGCACACCCTCGGCGGTCATCAGGCTGACTGCTTCGATCACGGTTTCGCCATCGCGCGGGTCAATTGCACTAACGTCAAAGTAGGCCGCGATGCCACTGGCGATAATGATAAACACACAGAACATGGCAAAAAGCGTAATCGGGTGGGGCAGGAGGTTACCTAACCATTCAACACCATCAAGAAAGCGGGTAAACCAACCGCGTTTGCTGGTATCGTCGTAACTGTTATTCGAAGACTGCATAAAGACGACTCTTGTTATAATAATTTAAAATCAGCGCTCGATTCTACCGAACTTTTATTGCTAAAAAAACCGCATAAAAAAAGCACCTCGAAAGGTGCTTTTTAAATTGGCTAATTTTTACGCGTAGCTTATGCAGCTTCGCCCTTAGCTAGATTTTTAAGTGCGTAATCAAACGCTGCCTGACCAGCTAGTAAATCGGCCGGATCAAAGTCGTCAACGTTAATGGTACGCAGGCGTCCCACTTCGGTACGACGCAATAGCTCCGCTTCGTCTTCGCTGATAACGCCCAGTTCCAGACCGCGGTCAGCCAATGCATCAAGCTGCGTAAAGCTAAAGCGCTCACCGGCCGCTTTACAGATTTTGCTGTGTAGAGGTTCACACGCAATCATGTCCTGCAAGGTCTGCTCTAAGAAGCCAAAGTGGCCTTCAGCGCTTAAGAACTGGCCTTCGCCCAGACGCGAACGGGTTTCGCTCGGTTCCATCAGCATACGCGCAATCTTATGATCATTTTTATCGCTTGGACGCTTAGCAACGCGACCTAACGGGAACATAATGGCGCGCATCGCAGTGCCGATACCACCAAAGTTGTCCAGCATCGCTAATTGGGCTTCTTGCAATTTGTATAACGTATCCTGCATGGCCCAATGCATCAGTGGCTCGTCATCTTTTAAACGACCCTGGTCTTCAAAGCGCTTCAGAACAGCAGAACCGATATACAGGTAGCTGAGCATGTCACCTAAACGAGCAGAAATACGCTCTTTACGCTTAAGACTGCCGCCCAGCACGCCCATTGCAACATCTGACAATAACGCCAGGTTGGCACTAAAGCGGTTCATTTGCTGGAAGTAACGTTTAGTTGCGTTGCCACCCGGTACGGTACTCAGACGATAACCGCCAAAGCCGTAAAATAATGAACGAACAAAGTTACTGGCTGCAAAACCGATGTGGCCGAATACGGCTTCATCAAACTCGGCAAGTGCTGCAGAACCGTCTTTAGCTGACGCTTCCATCTCTTTTAATACGAATGGATGGCAACGAATTGCACCCTGGCCATAGATCATCATATTACGAGTCAGGATATTTGCACCCTCGACGGTAATCGCAACAGGTACGCCCTGATAACCGCGACCCAGATAGTTATTCGGACCTAAACAAATACCTTTACCACCGTGCACATCCATCGCATCATCCATGCAAGCGCGCAGTTTCTCGGTCATGTGGTATTTGGCAATAGCGCCGATCACACCAGGCTTCTCGCCTAAATCAATACCTTTGGTAGACAGCGTTGTAACGGCGTCCATCAGGTACGCGTTACCACCGATGCGAGCCATTGGCTCCTCTACGCCTTCCATTTTACCGATAGGCAGTTTGAACTGGCGGCGAATGCGGGCATAGGCACCTGTAGCCAGGGCCATTTGCTTGATACCACCGGCACTGTTAGACGGTAACGTAATTGAACGGCCGACTGACAAACATTCAACCAGCATGCGCCAGCCTTTACCGGCATTTTTAGCGCCACCAATGATGTAATCCAGTGGAACAAACACGTCGTTACCGCGGATTGGGCCATTCTGGAATGGTACGTTTAGCGGGAAGTGGCGACGGCCAATTTCTACGCCATCGGTATCACGCGGAATTAGCGCACAGGTTATACCCAGTTCTTTGGTTTCACCCAACAAGCCATCCGGATCGTACATTTTGAATGCTAAACCCAGAACAGTAGCTACAGGTGCAAGGGTAATGTAGCGCTTATTAAAATTCAGTTTGATGCCGACGATTTCTTCGCCGTTCCATTCGCCTTTACAGACAACGCCTGAATCAGGAATAGCGCCCGCGTCAGAACCTGCTTCCGGGCTAGTCAGCGCGAAACACGGGATTTCGTCGCCACTGGCCAAGCGCGGCAAGTAATGGTCTTGCTGTTCTTTAGTACCATAGTGTTGCAGCAACTCGCCCGGACCTAATGAGTTAGGTACACCAACGGTTGATGCCAGTACGGTGCTTACGCCGGCTAGTTTCTGCAGCACACGCGATTGCGCGTAAGCAGAAAACTCCAGACCGCCGTATTCTTTTTTAATGATCATGGCGAAGAACTTATTGTCCTTCAGGTACTGCCAGACGTCTTCGGGCATATCGGTCAGTTCGTGCGTGACTTCCCAGTCGTCCAGCATTTTACAAACTTCTTCACACGGACCGTCTAAAAAGGCTTTTTCTTCTGCGCTGAGTTCTGCTTTAGGCACGTCTAATAGTTTTTTCCAGTCGGGGGCACCGCTGAATAAATCACCATCCCACCAAACGGTGCCTGCTTCTAAGGCATCGCGCTCGGTGTCAGACATTTCCGGCATGACTTTGCGGTAAGCCTTAAGAATGGGCTTGGTCAGGAAGTTTTGACGAATTGATGTTACGTTAAGCGGTACCAGGGCAATCGCCAACAGGATCCACAAAACGGGGCCAACAATGTCAAACAGTCCACCAATGGCGAACATGACGACCATGCCCAGGCTAAACGCCATCAGGCTGGTTCGTTTGTATACTAATACACCGGCAACGACTAACGTTGCGATGATCCACAGTGCGACACTCATAGCTTTCTCCGATTTTTAGAGGTCTGACCAGTAATACGTGCAAAGTAGATCAGACGGATTGCAATTTCAAGTGAAAATTGAACAAGCGTTTGAAATAATGGTCAGATTGAGTGGAAACTGTACTTTGCATGCTATGTAACTCGCGCATCGTGCCCGAGCGCCCTCAAGTATGTAACTCGCGCATTTTGCGCGAGCGCAATCGATAAGGAGTGTTCAATGAAACTAGCGTTAACGATGTTTTTAGCGCTTACCGCAATCGCCGCTGTCGCGGAGCCGGTTAAACTGGCCCCGTACGAAGCCCATTACAAAGTAACTCGTGGTGGCAGTGACTACGGCGAAGGCTACAGGATGCTCGAAACCTCGCCCAATGGTGAATGGCAGCTGCGGGGTAAAACCGATATCTCCTGGTTTATTTTGTCCGACGTTCGCGAGACTCGCTCGGTGTTTACCTATAATGAAGAACACCAGCGCTTTGATCCAATCGAGTTTTTATACATGCGCACAGGTACAGGGTCTGATAAATCGTTTCATGCTAGTTTTGATGCTGGTGAGCAGGAAGTAAAGAATGTCGATAGCGGGCGGTTGATCGACATCGATTGGCAGGGAGCGCTTTACGACGAGGCTAGCGTAATTGAAAAACTGCGTTTAGATGTGGCAGCAGATAATGACCCTTACGTGTATGACATTATCGATGAAAAAGGACAAGCGGATGAATACCGCTTTGCGATGCTCGGAGAAGAGCAGATCAGCACGCCATACGGCCAGTTAGATACGGTAAAAGTCGAAAGAGTACGCGACAGCAACCGGCGCCAAACCTACTTTTGGTTTGCGCCCGAACTCGACTACGTGCTGGTAAAAATGCAGCAATTCAAAGAAGGTGACGAGCAAGCCACCATGACGTTGGAAAAATTGAATAGGTAACTTGCGCCTCAGGCGCAAGCTACATTATTCATCTGCCGCGTAGCCGTATTCACCTAATGGCTGACCGTCGAGTGTCGCGCGGCCGCCTTCAAGTTTAAGTCGTTGCTGACAGAACCAATTAACCACTAGCGGGTAAATTCGGTGCTCCTGTTCATGCACACGCGCCTGCAAATCATCAACCGTGTCACCATCAAACACCGGTACTTTGGCTTGCAGTACAACCGGTCCGCCATCAAGCTCTTCGGTAACAAAATGTACACTTACACCATGCTCTTCATCGCCCGCATCCAGCGCCCGCTGGTGCGTGTTGACACCTTTATACTTAGGTAGCAAAGACGGGTGAATATTCAGCATGCGGCCTTCATAATGGCGGGTAAATTCTCCGGTCAGAATACGCATAAAGCCGGCCAATACGACTAAATCAGGTTGATAGCTGTCGATCAGGACATTAAGTTCTGCGTCATAGGCTTCGCGGCTTGCAAACGCCTTGTGCGACAGCACTTCTGTATCAATACCTTTAGCAGCGGCTTTTTCCAGACCTTTGGCCGATGCCTTGTTGGCAATAACTGCAACGATCTGCCCGGCAATACGGCCTTCTTCGCAGGCCTGCTGAATAGCCAGCATATTAGAGCCGGTTCCCGAAATCAGAACTACAATACGTTTCATCAAAGCGCCTTAACGAGTCTCGTCAGCCAGAATTTCAACCTGCTCGTCGGCATCATCGGCGTTGGCAATATGACCAATGTTCCAGGCAGTTTCGCCGGCCGCGGTCAGCACTTCAACGGCGCGCTCAGCATGCTCCTGCGGAACCGCAATGACCATGCCTACGCCACAGTTAAAGGTGCGGTACATCTCTTTCATGCTGACGTTACCGTTTTCTTTTAACCAGTCAAAAATGACCGGCCAGTCCCAGCTGTTACCATCGATTACCGCTTTAGCACCGGTTGGCAAAACTCGTGGGATATTCTCCCAGAAACCGCCGCCGGTTATGTGTGAAAGCGCGTGCACTGGCACCTGTTTTATTAATTCAAGCACCGATTTAACGTAGATACGCGTTGGCTCAAGCAAGTGCTGAGCCAGTGTACGGCCGTGCAGGTCTGACTCTAAATCAGCACCGCTGACTTCAATAATTTTACGGATAAGCGAATAGCCGTTAGAGTGCGGACCACTGGAGGCCAACGCGATCAGCGCATCGCCTTCGGCAACTTTTGAGCCATCGATAATGTCGTCTTTTTCGACCACACCAACACAGAAGCCGGCTAAATCATAATCGCCGTGCTCGTACATGCCCGGCATCTCCGCCGTCTCACCGCCGATAAGTGCGCAGCCTGATTGTTCGCAGCCATCGCCAATACCGGTGACAACGTCAGCGGCTACATCGACATCAAGCTTGCCGGTAGCGTAATAATCAAGGAAAAATAGCGGTTCTGCACCTTGTACGATTAAATCGTTAACGCACATAGCGACCAGGTCGATACCCACACCGCGATGCTGTTTTAAGTCAATCGCCAGGCGGAGCTTAGTGCCAACGCCATCTGTGCCGGATACCAATACCGGTTTTTTGTAGCCTTCGGGCAGTTCGCAAAGCGCGCCAAAACCACCAATGCTCCCCATCACTTCAGGGCGCGCCGTCCGTTTTGTGACCCCTTTGATACGGTCAACCAGGGCGTTACCAGCGTCAATATCGACGCCTGCGTCTTTGTAGCTTAGAGAGGGTTTGTTATCGCTCACGAAAATTCCTTAACAGGCTCAAAATTTGCGCGCAAGTTTAGCACGAAATGTGTTAAAAAAGGTACTGTAAAACCTGTTTCATTTTAGGGATTGTGCCTTGATTAACTTTATTCCCGCCCAAGTTTCGCACCTCGACGGCGTTGTTGCACTGGAACAGGGTACGTTTCCTGATGATGCGATTAGCCGGCGTAGCTTTCGACGCTTTATTGATGCGCCCAGCGCTGACTTTTACGTTGCTGTTGATGCTGACGAAAGTGTGCAGGGTTACACTGTGTTGTTGTATCGCAACAGCACCAATCTTGCCCGCTTGTATGCGCTGGTGTTGGCACCTGCAAGACAAGGCATGGGTTATGGTCGTAAACTTTTGCAGTGGGCGGAGCACTTGGCCGATGAACGCCATTGCTTGTTTTTACGCACAGAAATAGCCACATCTAACCAGCGCGCCGAGCAGTTATTCCGTGGCGAGGGATTTCGCTTGATAGAATTGCGTGAAGCCTATTATCCCCCCAGTAGCGGTCAGTCGACCGACGCACTGGTCATGCAAAAACTATTGCCGCGCTACGAGTTGGGCGATGACAGCGGCGTCGGCGCTACCGATGAATATGTTCCCATGTTAACGCAAACTACTGAATTTACCTGTGGCCCGGCTAGCTTGCTGATGGCTATGGATTATTTTGATCGGCCAAGTACTGACCCCGCCGCGGAAGAATTAGAAATCTGGCGTGAAGCTACCACCATTTACATGACCTCCGGACATGGAGGTTGTGGCCCGCATGGTTTGGCCCGGGCGGCTTATAATCGTGGGTTGTCGGCACGAGTCGAGGTGAATACCGATAGTCCACTATTTATTGAGTCGGTTCGGCAAGTGCAAAAAAAGGATGTTATGCAGCGTATTCAGGCCGCGGACATGAACTATTTGCAGGCACAGGGCGTGCCGATTAATGTGCGGGATTACACGCTCGAACTGCTAAAAGAAGACCTCGCCAATGGCGCGTTGGTCATGGCACTGATATCAACCTATCAGTTTGATGGTGTGCGGGCACCGCATTGGGTGCTGATTTGTGCGGCAGACGACGACTTCGTTTATATCAACGATCCCGATTACGATACTTTGCCCTGGGAGTCATCGACCCAGCGACAGTATCTGCCGATACCCATCACTACCTTTAACAAGGCTTTTGGCTACGGCGGGCGTAAGCAAAAAGCAGCGGTGGTTTTACAGGCGATTAAGTGAACAAAGTGATCAAAACCGCTTGATTTAAGCGTAACCCATCACAACAGCTATGCTGATGGGCATATAACAATAGCGATGGTATAAGGATTGAAGAATGAGCTCTGCATTTGATGATTTCGAGTTAAAAGGTCATAAACTAGATAACCGTTTTGTTGTGGCACCGATGACGCGCACCAGCGCTGACAGCAAAGGTAAACCCACACAGTTAATGGGTGACTATTATGCGCGCTTTGCTGAGGGCGGCTGGCCGCTGATTATCAGCGAGGGCGTGTATACCGATCGCCAGGCGAGTCAGGGCTATGTTAACCAGCCGGGCATTACCGATGCACCGCAAACCGATGCCTGGAAGCAGGTCGTTGAGCGCGTGCACAAGCACGGCGCTAAATTCATTATGCAATTAATGCATGCCGGGGCACAGTTTCAGCACAACGATTACACCGATACGCCGATCGCGCCGAGCGAAGTAAAACCCAAAGGCGAGCCGCTGGCGTTATACGGTGAAAGCGACGGTTGGAAAACCCCCAAAGCCATGGATGAAAGCGACTTTGATGCGGTGATGCAGGGTTTTGTCGGCTCTGTTAACCGGGCGGAAGAAGCCGGCTTTGAAGGTGTCGAGCTGCACGCGGCTAATGGTTATCTGTTGAATGAATTTTTAAGTGAGCACTTTAATCAACGCGGTGATCAGTGGGGCGGCGACATTGGCCACCGGTTAAAGTTTGTGGCGATGGTGGCCAAGGCTTGTAAAGACGCGGCCAAAGGTGACGACTTTATTGTCGGTATTCGTCTAAGCCAGATCACCGTTACCGATCCGGATTATCAGTGGTCGGAAGGCGAAGACGCCATGATCAAAATCGTCAAGGCCTTGAAAGAAGCGGGCATCGACTATATTCATACCACAGACACAGAAGTTAGCCGCAAACCGTTTAAAGGCGGCAGCAACAAGACCTTAGCGGAAATCGTGCAGGAATTTAGCGATATCCCGTTAATCGTAAATGGCGGTATCGACGAAAGTAACTACGAGCATATTGCCGCGCATTATCCCAATGCGTTGCTGGCGTTGGGCAAGAAAGCGCTGGCTAATCCGGATATGCCTAAGCGCTTGAAAGACGGCGAAACCATTGAAGATTTGGAATTTGCGATGCTGCAGCCAACCGCCACCCTGGAAAACGAATGGCAGTGGCGCGATGAGCACGACAAGCACATCGAAGCGGACTAAGCACATAAAAGGGATCGAATCAAAAGGGTATTGTGATGAAAAACGTAGCAGTGTTATTAGCAGGTTCGGGCGTATTTGATGGCGCCGAAGTGAATGAAGCGGTGTTAACACTCCTGCATATTAGCAAGCAGGGCGCTTCGTATCAGTGTTTTGCACCGGATACGCAACAGACTCAGGTGATTAATCACTTAAGCGGTGAGGAAAGCAGCGAAAAGCGCAATGTGTTACAAGAAGCGGCCCGCATCGCTCGCGGTGACGTTAAGCCGTTAAGCCGTTAAGCGAACTTAACGTGAGTGACTTTGATGCGCTCATCGTACCCGGCGGGTTTGGTGTTGCGAAAAACTTTTGTGACTTCGCTTTTAAAGGCGACCAAATGATGATCAACGAACAGGTTGAACACGTGGGTAAAGCCTTTAAGGATGCGCGTAAACCGGCAGGTTACTTATGCATCGCACCGGTAATGCTGCCGTATATTTACGGTAACGGCGTGCGTGTGACCGTGGGTAACGACGCTGATGTTGCCGCCGCCATCAATAAAATGGGCGGCGAACACGTGGACTGTGATGTACGCGATATCGTGGTCGATGATAATTACCGTTTGGTGACCACACCGGCTTATATGCTGGCCGAAAATTTACCGGATGCCGAAGCTGGTATCAGTAAATTGGTCGAAAAAGTGCTGTATATGGCCGCATAAGTCGCTATCGGGTAATAAATAACCGTTTAAGTGCGGAACTTATAGCGCTTAAACGGTGTCTGAGGTATAGTAACAACATTACGTCATTAAGAACTGACAGAAAACTTTGGGGCTGATCAGGATTCGACGGGATACACGAAACCCAAGGTGCATGCCGAGGTGAGGCTGGCCTCGTAAAAAGCCTCAACTTTATAGTTGCAAACGACGACAACTACGCTCTAGCGGCTTAATAACCCGCTAAGCCCGTCCCCCAGCGCTTTGTCTGCGAGACTGGATCAGGACGGTTCGACCTAAGGTAGACTCGCGTGAATGCTTTGTCCGGAGCTGAAGCGTTAAACTC
>Ga0208813_1000987_pt1 | contig 17084 bp, 16 predicted proteins | sample MalvireepMed_904_FD_184250 | JGI IMG/M metagenome (GOLD analysis project Ga0208813, IMG submission 184250) | Marine viral communities from the Global Malaspina Expedition - Malaspina viral metaG DeepMed_904 (SPAdes) (version 2) | ecosystem: Environmental > Aquatic > Marine > Oceanic | place... | reverse complement strand
CAACTTCGCTGGCAGCTGGCCAAAGGGCTGATTCATGCACTGCACCTGGAGCGGTTAGCCAGCCGTTACAGCCGCACCACGGTGATGGCGGTGTTCAACCTGGTGAATGGTAGCTTCAGCATTGCGTTGGTGTCGTTTTTGGCGTTGGTTACGCAGGAGGCGTTTATCTTTCCCTCGCTGGGGGCTACGGCGTTTATTCTGTTCTATGTGCCCATGGCCCAGCCAGCGTCGCCCCGCAATACCTTGTGCGGGCACCTGATTGGCGCCTTGATGGGGTTGCTGTGCTTGTACATTTTTGGCCTGCAGGGCCAGCCTTCCGCCTTCGCAACCGGCGTTGACCTGTCCAGGGTAGGCGCTGCAGCGCTGTCGCTGGGCCTCACCAGCTGTCTGATGGTGGTATTCCGCGTAGCCCATCCTCCCGCCGGCGCCACCGCCCTGATCGTATCCCTGGGCCTGATGCCCAACCCGGCCCAGCTGCCTATTGGCCGGCGTAGCCCTGCTGCTGGCCCATGCCTTTGTGATGAACCGCCTGGCGGGAATTCCGTACCCGGTTTGGGCTGGGGGCGGGGTGGCGCCGGCTGCGGAGGGGTCTAAGGTTGGGGTTTGACTCCATTCATTCGGCTGGTGTACTATGTACACAAAACTAGTTCAGCAAAAGGATTTGCTAACCGTGCACAAGGCCATCGAGTTTATTGAAACTCCTATATTTACGCGCCAGATCAAAGAGATAGCAACGGACGACGAATTAAGAGAACTTCAGCGCCTCTTGATAGCGGCCCCTGAAAGAGGCGCCCTTATTCAAGGTACAGGAGGGCTCAGAAAAGTAAGAATGCCTCTTCAGAATCGAGGTAAAAGCGGTGGAGCACGGGTGATCTATTTTCTGGCGACGCGAGAGGTCATTTATTTGATTCTGGCGTATCCGAAAAGCGAAAAAGATAGCCTGACTTCAGCAGAGAAAGCCAAGTTGAAAATATTGGCCCAGCAGCTTAAGGGAGATGAGCCCAATGAGCGTATTTGATGAACTCCAGGCCTCAATGGAAGAGGCTGTCGACATCAAGAAAGGTAAGATTAAAGCCGGCCGGATCACTCGCCATGAAGTATCGGATGTCAAAGCTATCCGCGCCCAATTAAATGTCTCGCAAGCAGAATTTGCCACGGCGATGGGGACAAGCGTAGATACGATTAAAAGCTGGGAAAGCAAACGCAGGAACCCAACCGGCCTGGCAGCGAAAGTGCTCGCAACGATTCAGGAAAACCCTGCGTTCTACAGCGAGCTTGCATCTCACTAAGCTATCAGGCGACCGTCGCCAACAGAACGGCGACGGGGTCAGCTTCCCAAGGCACGGTGCCTGGCTGAACTTGGTGCCTGGAGGGGTCAGTCCACGTAGGGACAGACCCCTAGTCAATCCTCGGGGGCAGCCCCCCCAGTGCGTAAACCTGGTGCCAGAGGGGTCAGTCCACGTAGGGACAGACCCCTAATCGACTCCGAATGGGGGGAGCGTGGTAGAATTGGCGCCTTCATTTGCTTTGTTCTCCGGATGTTCATGACCTCTCAACAGCCCGCCCCCGTTTTGTCTCGCCGGTTTTCGGTTGCGCCGATGATGGATTGGACTACGCCGCATTTTCGGTACCTGGCGCGTATTCTTAGCCGCAGGGCTTTGTTGTATACCGAGATGGTGACGACCGGGGCGTTGATTCATGGCGATACGGCGCGGTTTCTGCGGCATGATCCATCGGAGTTTCCGCTGGCGTTGCAGCTGGGCGGTAGCGATGCCGGGGAGCTGGCGCAGTGTGCGAAGCTGGCGCAGGCGTTCGGGTTTGATGAGGTGAACCTGAACGTGGGCTGCCCGAGCGACCGGGTGCAGAACAATATGATTGGCGCCTGCCTGATGGGCCACCCGGATAAAGTGGCGGAAGGCGTGGCGGCGATGATCGAGGCCACGGATTTACCGGTTACTGTGAAGCACCGCATTGGCATTAATGGCCGGGAGTCCTGGGACGAGCTGTGCGAGTTTATCGAGACGGTGGCTGCCGCTGGCTGCAAGACCTTTATTGTGCATGCCCGAATTGCCATTCTTGAAGGCCTGAGCCCGAAGGAAAACCGCGATATTCCGCCACTGAAGTACGACTGGGTGTACCGCCTGAAGCAGACCTACCCGCACCTGGAAATCATCATCAATGGCGGCATCAAGACCTTCGAGGAATGCCACGAGCACCTGGCCCATACCGACGGCGTGATGCTGGGGCGAGAGGCCTACCACAATCCCTGGTTGCTGGCCGAGGTAGACACTGAACTATTTGGCGAGCCACCGGCCGTTACCAGCCGCCACGAGGCGCTGCGGGCGATGTTTCCGTTTATTCAGCAGGAGCTGGACCGGGGCGTGTACCTTACCCACATTACCCGCCACATTATGGGCCTGTTCCTGGGCCAGCCGGGCGGGCGGCAGTTCCGCCGGCACCTGAGTGAGAACGCCAACAAGCCAGGTTCCGGGCTGGAAGTTATCGAACAGGCCCTGGCCAAGGTACGCGAGCCGCAACCGATAGCGGAAAGCTGATAACAGGCATACCTTTTGTTGTCTTGTTCCTGTTGTAACCTGCCGTTATTGTAGGGGTTGCCAAAGCATTCGGGAGCTGGATGCTGCACCAAAACCGAACAACCGGGACGACAGGACGAATGACCAGCAAGCTAGACCAACTGAAAAACATGACCACCGTGGTAGCCGACACCGGCGATATCGACGCCATTGCCCAATGGCGGCCGGAAGATGCCACCACCAACCCTTCCCTGCTGCTGAAGGCCGCAGCGTCTGACGCCTATCGCCCCATGCTGGATAAAGCCGTGGCCATTGCCGCGAAACACGGCGGCTCTTCGGCAGACCAGCTCTCGGTGGCTACCGATATGCTCGTAGTGCTGGCCGGCAAGGAAATCCTGAACCTGATTCCCGGCGTGGTATCCACCGAGGTAGACGCCCGCCTGTCATTCGACACTGCCGCTACTCTGCAGAAGGCCCGTGGCCTGATTGAGCTGTACGACCAGCAAGGCGTAGACACCAGCCGGGTGCTGATCAAGATTGCCTCCACCTGGGAAGGCATCCGCGCGGCCGAGCAGCTGGAAAAGGAAGGCATTCGCTGCAACCTGACTTTGCTGTTCTCGTTTGTGCAGGCGGTTGCCTGTGCCCAGGCCGGCGCGCACCTGATTTCACCATTTGTGGGCCGCATCCTGGACTGGCACCTGGCCAGTTCCGGCCGCGACAGCTATCCGGCGGCGGAAGACCCCGGCGTGCAGTCGGTTACCCGCATCTATAATTACTACAAGGCCCATGGCTTCAACACCGTGGTGATGGGCGCCAGCTTCCGCAATACCGGCGAGATTGAAATGCTGGCCGGCTGCGACCGGCTGACCATCAGCCCTGCCCTGCTGCAGGAACTGAAAGAAGACCAGGGCGAACTCAGCCGCAAGCTGAGCCCGGATTCCGCGTCAGTTTCCGAGAAAATGGGCTGGGTAGACGAAAAACTGTTCCGCTGGGAGTCCAATGAAGACGCCATGGCCACCGAGAAACTGGCCGATGGCATCCGCCGCTTTGCGGCCGACCAGATTGAGCTTGAGAACCGGGTGCGCCAGCTGGCTTCCCGGGCCGCGTAATTTTAAGGACGAGGACGTTCCATGCTAGCCATTCTTCACCCCAATACGGCGCTGGACAGCGAAGCCTACCGCCAGACCATGCATTACCTGGAAAACCTGCCCGGCGTGAGCATTCGCGTTCACGAGATTCAGGGCGCCAGCCAGCGGCTGACCGAGGTTTACCTGCTGGGCGATACCAAGACCCTGGACAAGGAAGAAATCGAAGCCCTGCCGGCGGTTGAACGGGCCATTCGCATTTCCGATGACTACCGGATTCTGGGCCGCCATAAAGATGACAATCGCCAGAGCGGTTTCACCTACAACGGCGTGGAGTTCAGCCAGAACAACCTGAATATCTTTGCCGGCCTGTGCGCGGTGGATGTACCCGAGCACGTTGAGCAGATGATGCAGGCGCTGGAAGACGCCGGCGAAGTTTGCACCCGCATGGGCGCCTACAAGCCCCGCACCAACCCCTATTCCTTCCAGGGCCACGGTAAGGGCTGCCTGCCCTGGGTGTTCGAGAAGGCGGGCAAGCATGGCATCAAGGTGGTGGCCATGGAGATTACCCACGAAAGCCACATCGAAGAAATCGATACTTGCCTGGAGAAGCTGGGCCGTCCTACCGGCGTGATGCTGCAGGTGGGCACCCGCAACACCCAGAACTTCGAGCTGCTGAAAGCCATTGGCCGCCAGACCACCTACCCGGTGCTGCTGAAGCGTGGCTTTGGTATCACCCTGAACGAATCCCTGAACGCGGCGGAATACCTGGCCAGCGAAGGCAACGCCAATGTGATTTTCTGCCTGCGCGGCATGAAAACCGAGGCCGGCCAGCCGCACCGCAACATGGTGGACTTCGCCCACGTGCCGGCGGTAAAACGCCTGACCCGCATGCCGGTGTGTGTAGACCCGTCCCACTCGGTGGGCAGCCGTGACCGCGCTCCGGACGGCATCCTGGATGTGATGCACGCCACCGCCCAGGGCGTGATTGCCGGTGCCAACATGGTGCTGGTGGACTTCCACCCGAAACCGGAGAAAGCCCTGGTAGACGGCCCCCAGGCCCTGCTGATGAACGAGCTGCCGGCGTACCTGGAAGATATCCGCCTGTGCCACGACACCTGGAAGAAGCGCCAGGCTATTTATCAACGTCTTAAGGACAACACTGCAGAATGATCGTTTATGGTCACCGGGGGGCCAAGGGTGAGGCCCCCGAAAATACCCTGCCCGGCTTTGTGCATGCATACCGGCAGGGCATCCGGCATTTCGAGCTGGACCTTGTGCTGTCGAAAGACGGCATTCCCGTGTTGGTGCACGACCTGACGGTAGACCGCACCACCGGCCAGAAAGGCAACGTGGGTAACTACACGGCAGCCGAGCTGGAAAACATGGACGCCAGGCGCAACACCAGCGCCTGGCCCCGAAAAACCGGGATTCCGGCACTGGAAACCCTGCTGGACCAGTTTGACGACCTGGAACACGTGCAGCTGGAGGTAAAGAAAGACAGCCGTTCGCGCCTGAATATTCTGTGCAACCGGCTAACCGAGGTTATCCAGCGCCGTAACCTGTACCAGACCTGCGCGGTCACCTCTACAGACCCGTGGTTCTTGCGGGAAATCCGCCGGAGAAACCGCAATATCCGCATCGGCCTGGTGGCGGAGCGCAAGTTTCCCAAGCCCCTGAACCTGGCCACCCGGCTGGGTTGCGAGTATTTCTGCGTTAACTGGAAAATCCTGAACAAGGAGATGGTGGACACCGCCCACAAGCGCAACATGCACGTGTCTACCTGGACGGTAAACCGTATTCACGACATGCTGAAGCTGGAAGAAATGGGCGTGGACAGCATTATTTCTGACTATCCCACCAGTACCAAAATGTTCTTCGATAACCGGGCCAAGGCGTTACTGAGCCTGCCGGCAAGGGAAAGCAGCCCGGAACCTGCCTGAGGCAGGCCCGGGCACCACGGCCTGGTCAGAAGATTCTGTTCAGGCCGTTCAGTGCAGCTACCCGGTAGGCTTCCGCCATGGTCGGGTAGTTGAAGGTGGTGTTGATGAAGTAGTTCAGGGAATTCGCTTCCCCTTCCTGGTTCATGATGGCCTGGCCGATGTGTACGATCTCGGCGGCCTGGTCACCAAAGCAGTGAATGCCCAGGATTTCACGGGTTTCACGGTGGAACAGAATCTTCAGCATACCGACCGCTTCACCGGTAATCTGCGCCCGGGCGAGGTCTTTGAAGAAGGCCTGGCCCACGTCGTAAGGCACTCTGGCTTCGGTCAGCTCCCGCTCGGTCTTACCCACTGAACTGATTTCCGGAATGGTGTAGATGCCGGTGGGCACATCGTTCACAAAGCGGAAATACTCGTCCTGGGTAATATCGGAAGAGGCCGCACGGCCTTGGTCATAGGCAGCACTGGCCAGGCTTGGCCAACCGATTACATCACCGGCGGCGTAGATATGCTCTACCTCGGTGCGGTAGTGGTCATCCACTGCCAGCTGGCCGCGGCCATTCGGCACCAGGCCGACATTTTCCAGGCCCAGGTTCTCGGTGTTACCACTACGGCCGTTACACCACAGGAAGGCATCGGCACGGATTTTCTTGCCGGATTGCAGCGACAGTACCACGCCGTGGTCGTCGCCCTTCACGGATTCATACTGCTCGTTATGACGAACCAGCACGCCGTTGTTACGCAGATGGTAGCTCAGCGCATCAGAGATTTCGTCATCCAGGAACGACAGTAGGCGGTCACCCGGGTTGATCAGGTCTACCTTCACACCCAGCCCGGCAAAGATGGACGCGTATTCTGAACCGATAACGCCGGCACCGTAGATAATCAGGGTACGCGGGGTGTGGGACAAGTTCAGGATGGAATCCGAGTTGTAGATCCGGTGATGGCGGAAGTCTACATCGGGCGGCAGGTACGGGCGGGAGCCAGTGGCAATGATCGCCTGTTTGAAGTGGATGGTTTCCACCGATTTGTTGCCACGAATTTCCAGCCGGTGCGTATCAACAAACGAAGCACGGCCGTTGATCAGGTCTACCCGGTTGCGGGAGTAGAACTGGGTGCGCAGCTTTACCTGCTTGCCAATGACCTTCTGGGCGTTCTGCAGCACACGGGGGAACGAGAACCAGCGCGGCTCGCCGATGTCCCGGAACATCTGGTTGGTGTTGAAGGTGATGATCTGCTTGACCGAGTGCCGCAGCGCCTTCGACGGGATGGTGCCCCAGTGGGTGCAGTTACCGCCAACGGTGGGCTTGTCTTCAATGATGGCGACGCGCTTGTTGTGCTTGGCCGCGTTCATTGCCGCCCCTTCTCCGGAAGGGCCGGCGCCGATCACGACTACGTCGTAATGATGCTCTGCCATGTGCGCAGTGACTCCTTATCTACGTCTTGAGTGCGTAGCTGTCGTTATAGTGATTGTAGGTGACCCGTTGCGGTTACTTGTCGGCTTTGCTGGCGTCGTAGGCCAGGTCTTCCATCTTTGCCGGCTCGTCGGAGCCATTCCGGCTCTCTTCACACTTCTGGGTGTTACCACCGCAAATATCGCAGGAAGCACTGATACCCAGGGCACCAATACCACCACAGGTTCCGCTGATCGGCTTGCGACCGAAAATAACGCCGATCGACATGCCGGCAACCAGCAGTACCACAATAAACAGAACTAAAAGAAAGGTACCCATTACTGCCCCCTTTTACTGGACAACGTAAGACGAGAATGCCGGTGTCTGATGGGTTTCAAAACCGTTGTCTCCCCTTACGATAAAGTATGCGGGAATGTTTTCCCGGGTTGCCAGGCTCGCAGCGCGCTCATAACCCATCACGTTGAATGCAGTCGCCAGTGCGTCGGCTGTCATGCAATCATCCGCCAGTACGGTTACCGATGCCAGTTTGTGACTTATCGGTTTACCGGTATCAGGGTCAATTGTATGGGAATAGCGCAGCCCTTGTGATTCGTAATAGTTACGATAGTCGCCGGAGGTTGCCATGGCCTGCCCGCTGAGCGCGACAACCTTGTTTACCTGCCGGGCATCCTCTGTGGGCTCTTCTACGGCTAACCGCCAGGCGTCGCCACCAGGCTTGCGGCCAAGGGTACGGACCTCGCCACCGATCTCCACCAGGTAAGCCTGTACCCCTTCGCTGTCGAGGTAACGGGCCACCACATCCACACCATAGCCCTTGGCAATGCCGGACAGGTCAATGTACTGGGGCTGCTGGCTGCGGATTGCCTGGCGCTGCTCATCCAGCTCCAGCTTTTCCCAGCCGGTGGCCGCCATCCGTACTGCCAGTTCTTGCTCTGAAGGCGCCTTTTCCAGCCGTGCTTCCGGCCCGAAGCCCCACAGGTTCACAACGGGGCCGATGGTGACATCGAAGGCGCCGTCGGTCATGGCCGATATTTCCTGGGCGCGCTGTATCACCTCAAACAGTGCCGGCGACAGCTCTGTCCACTGGCTTTGGTCTTTCTTGCTGTTGAGTCGCGACAGCTCGGAGTCCTTCTTCCAGGTAGACATGGCACCGTCCACTTCGTTCAGGGTTTGTTCAATGCCCTGCGCCAGAGTTTGCAACCGGGCTTCGTCTTCGGGCAATACCACGTTGATATGATAGGTGGTGCCAAAAATGCCGCCGGAGATCTCCCAGATTTTTTCCTCGTCCTGAAACGAGCAACCCGCCAGGGCAGCCATAACCAGCGCCCAGAAAGCGCTGATTATAACCACCCTGGCGGGCTTCATCTTGCCGGATGTCATTTGAGTGAATTAACCCCCGAAATCATCCAACATGATGTTTTCGTCTTCTACACCAAGGTCTTTCAACATCTTGATGACAGACGCGTTCATGATTGGGGGCCCGCACATGTAGAACTCACAGTCTTCCGGAGCCGGGTGGTCCTTCAGATAGTTTTCGTACAACACGTTATGGATAAAGCCGGTCGGGCCTTCCCAGTTATCGCTCGGCAGCGCGTCAGACAACGCCACGTGCCACTCGAAGTTCTCGTTCTCGCGGGCCAGCATGTCGAAATCTTCTACGTAGAACATTTCGCGCACACTACGGGCACCGTACCAGAAGCTGATCTTGCGCTTGGAGTTCAGGCGCTTCAGCTGGTCGAAGATGTGGGAGCGCATCGGCGCCATACCCGCACCACCACCGATGAACACCATCTCCGCATCGGTATCCTTGGCGAAGAACTCACCAAACGGTCCCATTACGGTTACCTTGTCACCCGGCTTCAGGTTGAAGACGAAGGTAGACATGATGCCCGGCGGATGATCAGTGCCAGGAGGCGGCGTAGCGATACGGATGTTGAACTTGAGAAGACCTTTCTCTTCCGGGTAGTTCGCCATGGAATAGGCCCGGATGGTCTCTTCCTTGTTCACGCCCTTGTAGCGCCAGATGTCGTGCTTGTCCCAGTCTTCGTGGAACTCTTCCTCGATATCGAAATCCTTGAAGTTGATTTCGTACGGGGGGCACTCCAGCTGTACATAACCGCCAGCGCGGAAGTCGACTTCCTCGCCTTCCGGCAGCTTCAGTACCAGTTCCTTGATGAAGGTGGCCACGTTGTGGTTGGAGATAACCTCACATTCCCACTTCTTCACACCGAAGAACTCTTCCGGCACTTCGATCTTCATGTCCTGCTTCACAGGAACCTGGCAAGACAGGCGCCAGCCCTCTTTCTCTTCACGATTGGTGAAGTGGGTCTTTTCCGTCGGCAGCATGGCACCGCCGCCCTCCAGAACCTTGCACTTGCACTGGGCGCAGGTACCGCCGCCACCACAAGCAGAGGACAGAAAAATACCACTGTTAGCCAGAGTACCGAGCAGCTTGCCGCCGGCTTCGGTCTTCAGCGTGTGTTCGGGATCGTCGTTGATCTCAATGGTCACATCACCGGTGCTTACCAGCCTGGACCGGGCCGCAAGAATCACTGCGACCAGGGCCAGAACGATAACGGTGAACATGACCACGCCGAGAATAATTTCTGTATTCATGGTCTCGCCTTTTCGTTAAACCGAATCACCGGGTGAATTACAGGGAGATGCCGGAGAACGACATGAAACCCAGAGACATCAGACCCACAGTAATGAAGGTGATGCCAAGGCCACGCAGTCCGTTCGGGACATCGCTGTACTTGAGCTTTTCACGGATACCTGCCAGGGCGATGATGGCCAGGGCCCAGCCAACACCGGCGCCAAAGCCGTACACCACACTCTCGCCAAAGGTGTAGTCACGCTCCACCATGAACAGCGAGGCACCCAGAATGGCGCAGTTCACTGTAATCAGTGGCAGGAACACACCCAGAGCGGCATAGAGCGCCGGGATATACTTGTCCAGTACCATTTCCATGATCTGAACAATCGCCGCGATTACCCCGATATACGTCAGCAATCCGAGAAAGCTCAGGTCTACGTTCGGCAGGCCAGCCCAATCCAGGGCGCCTTCGCGCAGAACGCTGTTGTACAGAAGGTTGTTCACCGGAACGGTGACCGTCAGCACGACCACCACGGCAATGCCAAGACCGGTTGCGGCCTCGATCTTCTTGGAGATGGCCAGGAAGGTACACATCCCCAGGAAGAAGGCCAGCGCCATGTTTTCAACAAAAACAGCCTTCAGAATCAAGCTGATATAATGCTCCATCAGAAGGCCTCCTTGGCGACATGGCGAGACATTTTATAGTCCGGCTCTTCAACCTGCTCCGGCTTCCAGGTCCGCAGACCCCAGATCGCCAGGCCGATAATAAAGAACGCACTCGGCGGCAGCAGCAACAAGCCGTTAGGAATGTACCAGCCACCTTCGTTCACCACCGGCATCAGGGAGACACCGAACAGTGAGCCGGCGCCCAGCAATTCACGGAAGAAGGCAACGAAGATCAGGAGTACCGAGTAGCCCAGACCGTTACCAACGCCGTCCAGGAAGCTCAGCCAGGGGCCGTTCTTCATGGCAAAGCCTTCCGCGCGGCCCATAACGATGCAGTTGGTGATAATCAGACCAACGAACACTGAGAGCTGCTTGGAAATCTCGTAGGCATAGGCCTTGAGCACCTGGTCAACCACGATTACCAGGGAGGCGATAATGGTCATCTGCACGATGATCCGGATACTGCCCGGAATCTGGGTGCGTACCAGGGACACGGCCAGGTTGGAAAATGCGGTAACGGCAATAACCGCCGCGCACATAACAAGTGTAACGTTCATGCTGGTGGTAACCGCCAGCGCTGAACAGATGCCCAGGATCTGCAGGGCAATCGGGTTATTGCTGAAGATCGGTTCGAAGAGAACCTGTTTGGCTGATGCATCTGCCATGATCAGACCTCCCCTTCACGAAGTTTTTGCAGGAACGGCGCGTATCCGCGGTCGCCCATCCAGTAGTTAACCAGTTGCTCAACGCCGCGACTGGTCAACGTTGCCCCGGACAGAGCATCCACTTTATGCTGCCTTTTTTTTGCATCAACGTTTACGCCACCTTTAACCAGTTTGATCTGCGGTTCAGTGCGATCACCATCATAAACTTTCTTCCCCACCCACTGCGACTTCCAGCGTGGATTGTCTACCTCCCCACCGAGGCCCGGAGTTTCGGCGTGGGAGTAAAAGCCAAGCCCTTCAATGGTGTTCAAATCACCTTCCAGCGAAATGAAGCCATACAATGTAGACCAGAGGCCATAACCATGAATTGGCAGTACCACACGCACTAGCTCTCCGTTCTCGCTCAGCGTATACACCCTGGCAACATTCGGCCGGCGCTTGATGCCAGCCTTGTCTTCCGAGGAAGGAATATCCGTAGACAACTGAGGGTCCGAGGCAGCCTTGTACATATCATATTTCATGGGCTCAGCAACACCAACGGCGGAAGGCTTTACAAATTTACCAGTATCCAAATCCACCAGGCGAACATCGAAACTCTCGAATTTCTGCAAAATCTGCTCTGCAGTATCGCCTTGATCCAGCATACCTGCGGCAGAGAGAATGTTCGTTGTCATATCAAGATGCTGATTCTTGACCTGGGCAGGTCTGAGCATGACCGCCGCGGTGGATACCACGACAGAGAACACGATACTCAGCACCAGCGCAACGATCAGCGTGCGGGAGACGGTTTCTTTAGCTTTAGCCACGAGCAAGCCTCCGTTTGATGTTGGCCTGAACCACGTAATGGTCCATCAATGGCGCGAACAGGTTTGCGAACAGGATGGCAAGCATGATGCCTTCCGGGAACGCCGGATTGATCACGCGGATCAGCACAGTCATCACGCCTACCAGAATACCGAAACACCAGCGACCCGTGTCAGTCATCGCGGCGGACACCGGATCCGTCGCCATGAACATCATGCCAAAGGCAAACCCGCCCATGACCAGATGCCAATGCGCCGGAACCGCGAACATCGGATTGGTCTCGGAACCTATGATGTTTAGCAGCAGCGACATGCCGATCATACCGATCAACACACCTCCGACGATGCGATAGGAGGCAATCTTCATCCCCAACAGGATCAGGCCACCAATCAGAATGGCCAGTGTCGAGGTCTCACCCATCGAGCCCTGAATGGTGCCCATGAAGGCGCTCATCCAGCCAATTTGAGCTTCCAGAGCTTCCAGACCACCACTGGCGGCCCAGCTCAGCGCCGTGGCGCCACTGAAGCCGTCAACCGCAGTCCAGACGGTGTCGCCGGAAATCTGCGCCGGATAGGCGAAGTACAGGAAGGCACGACCGGTCAGGGCCGGGTTCAGGAAGTTCTTGCCGGTACCGCCGAACACTTCCTTACCGATCACCACACCGAAGGTGATACCCAGGGCCACCTGCCACAGCGGGATGGTGGGCGGGCAGATCAGTGCGAACAGTACGGAGGTCACAAAGAAGCCTTCGTTCACTTCGTGCTTGCGCACGGTGGCGAACAGGACTTCCCAGAAGCCACCCACAATAAAGGTAACCGCGTAGATGGGCACAAAGTACGCCAGGCCATATACGAAGTTATCCCAAAGGCCGGCTCCGGCTCCGGTTACCGCCAGGGCGGTAATGAAGGCTTCACGCAGGCCGCCGTCGGCAATCTGGGCGCCGGCATTTTCTGCCAGGAAGCTGTTGGCCTGGAAACCGATGTTCCACATACCGAAGAACATGGCCGGGAAAGTACACAACCACACGGTGATCATGATGCGCTTGAGGTCTACGCCGTCACGCACATGGGATGTGGTCTTGGTTACGCTCGAAGGCGAATAGAAAATTGTATCGACGGCTTCGTACAGGGCGTACCAGCGCTCGTACTTGCCGCCTTTTTCAAAGTGATGCTCGATTCCATCGAGAAACTGTCGGATTGCCATCGTATTAGCCCTCGATCTCGATTCGGGTCAGGTTCTCGCGGAGAATCGGACCGTATTCATATTTGCCGGGGCACACGAAGGTGCACAGCGCCAGATCTTCTTCATCCAGCTCCAGGGCACCCAGTTTCTGTGCCATTTCGGTATCACCCACAATCAGCGAACGCAGCAACTGCGTTGGCAGGATATCCAGCGGCATGATCTGCTCGTAGGCGCCTACCGGAACCATGGCGCGCTCACTGCCGTTGGTGGTGGTGGTGAAGTTGAACAGCTTGCCCGGGTTAAGCTTGGACAGATAGATATTCAGCACCGAGAACTTGTTGGGGCCCGGAGACAACCAACCCATGAACTCACGCTTGCTCTGCTCTTCCAGCACGCTTACCTGGTTGGCAAAGCGGCCTAGGTAGGCGCAGGGGCCTTCGCCGCGACGGCCACCAAACACAGAACCGGAAATAGCACGAACCTGACAGTCAGTCGCCACTTCGCCGTCCAGCAACTCCTGCAGGCTGGCACCCAGACGGGTACGAACCAGGCGGGGCTTGGAGGCTTTCGGGCCAGCAATCGCCACAATGCGCTCTACCGGCACTTCACCGGTTTCGAACAGCTTGGCGATGTCGATGACGTCCTGGTAGTTGATGGACCAGACAGTCTTGCTGGCAGATACCGGATCCAGGTGATGGATATGGGTACCTACGTTGCCGGCCGGGTGCACACCGTCAAACTGGTGCACTTCGATATTGTCGGCCTTGGGCACAGAAACATTGGCGCCGGGCTTGCCGGTTACGAAGACCTTGCCGTTGGTCAGGCGGGAAATAATGGTCAGGCCTTTTTCAAAAGCCTTGCTGTTCTCGCCGATGATAACGGTGGGGTCTGCCGCCAGGGGGTTGGTGTCCATCACAGACACGAAAATGGAATTCGGTGCGGAATCGATTTCCGGAACCTTGCTGTAGGGCCGCGTGCGGAAAGCTGTCCACAGGCCGGACTCTACCAGGTTGTCGACCACCTGCTGGCGTTCCAGGCCGGCAAGGTCCGAATCGTTGTAACGGGCATAGGTTTCCGCATCGTTGCCATCGATTTCGATAACAACAGACTGGAATACACGACGCTCACCGCGATTGATTTCTTTCACCACGCCTGCGGCTGGTGAAGTATAACGAACGCCCTCGGTCTTCTTGTCCGTGAACAGCAGCGTACCGCGCTTGACACGGTCCCCCTCTTTCACAGCCATGGTCGGCTTCATGCCGTGATAGTCAAAACCGATCAATGCCACGTGGCGAATCGGCTTGCCATCTGTAATGGTCTGTTCGGGAGCGCCGCTGATGGGAAGATCCAGGCCTTTTTTGATCTTGATCATTAGCCTCGTCCAATCATCAGAAACTGTTTCTGTGGATTATTAACGCCCGGCCCCCTGCGGCCCAGGAAGGTTGAGAAACGGGGTGCCAGACATACCCAAAATCGCGCCAATTATAGAGATTAAGGAAACCTATTTCCACCGGTAACCAAAATGGTTTTAGCGGTCCCTTAAAGCAGGAAAGCCCCGGTAACTTACGCTACCGGGGCCGGTCCGATCACTTCTCGAGGAAGCGGCCTACGACTTTAGTCGCGGGTGCGCTTCGGGAAGATCGGGTAGGTTACGCCGGCCATCTGGTTAACGCAGCGGATAACCTGGGCGCTGTAACCGAACTCGTTGTCGTACCATACGTACAGGATCAGGCGCTTGCCGTTGGCAATGGTGGCCTGGGCATCCACAACACCGGCGTGGCGGGAGCCTACGAAGTCGGTAGACACCACTTCCGGAGAGTTCACGAAGTCGATCTGCTTCTGCAACTCGGAGTGCAGGGCCATGTCGCGCAGGTAGTCGTTCACCTTCTCGGCATCCACCTCAGACTTCAGGTTCAGGTTCAGGATGGCCATGGACACGTTCGGGGTCGGAACGCGGATAGCGTTACCGCTCAGCTTGCCTTTCAGCTCCGGCAGGGCCTTGGCAACAGCCTTGGCAGCACCGGTTTCGGTGATAACCATGTTCAGGGCTGCACTGCGACCACGACGGCTACCCTTGTGGTAGTTATCGATCAGGTTCTGGTCGTTGGTGTAGGAGTGAACGGTTTCAACGTGGCCGTCTTCAATGCCGTATTCGTCGTTGATGGCCTTCAGTACCGGGGTAATGGCGTTGGTGGTACAGGAGGCGGCAGACAGGATCTTGTCTTCGTCGGTGATCCAGTCGTTGTTGATGCCGTAAACGATGTTCTTGATGTCGCCCTTGCCCGGCGCGGTCAGGATGACGCGGCTGACACCCTTGGATTTCAAGTGCAGGCCCAGGCCTTCTTCGTCGCGCCACTTACCGGTGTTGTCGATCACGATGGCGTTGTGGATGTCGTAGTCGGTGTAGTCCACCTTGTCCGGGCCATCGGAGTAGATCACCTTGATGAAGTTACCGTTGACGATCAGCGCGGAGTTTTCTTCATCTACGGTGATGGTGCCGTCGAACGGACCATGCACGGAATCACGGCGCAGCAGGCTGGCACGCTTTTCCAGGTCGTTTTCGGCGCCGCCCTGACGAACCACGATGGCACGCAGGCGCAGGTTGTTACCGCCACCGGCCTTCTCGATCAGGATGCGGGCCAGCAGACGGCCGATACGGCCAAAGCCGTACAGGACCACGTCTTTGGTTTCGTTCTTGGAGTCTTCTTCAGACTGGCTGGCGTACTGGCCAACCACCGGGCCGATTTCGCGCTTCAGGAATTCGGCGAGGTCGCCGCCTTCTTCCTTGAATTTAACGGCCAGCTTGCCGATATCCACGTGGGCACGACCCAGTTCCAGCTTGTCCATTTCCTGCAGGATAGGCAGGGTGTCGTGAACAGACAGTTCGCTGTGCTCAACCTGGCGAACAAAGCGGTGGGCACGGATGATGTCGATCACAGACTGGTTGATGATCGCACGGCCGTAAACAGACGTAACAACGTTGTTCTTGCGGTACAGGCGGCCGATCAGCGGAATCATGGCTTCCGCGGTGGACTCTCTCTCTGTCCAGTTGGACAGGTGCTGGTTGATCTGCTCGTGACTCACGGTTGGGACCTCGTTTAGCACAGGGAATAATTTGAGGCGCGTATTATCCAACTTAACGGCGCCTACGGCAAATAGGTTTCTGCCCGACCTTCGTCGCCCGGCCATGACACTGTCACCCCCGAACGCTAGAATAGCGGCCGCTTTCGCATCCGATGCGCCAACCCAGGAGATTTGCCAGCCCATGCCCCAAGGTTCCGCCCGCTCCTTTACTGCCACCGCCCTTATTGCGCCCGTGGCGCCGGAAAAACCGTCAGACCACCGAAAGTGGGGGCAGCTGGCCGGTTGCAGCGACGCCCTGGCCATCTGCGAAAGCGCGAGGGACCACAAAGGGCTGACCCTGGTGATCACTCGCAGCACCGATGACGCCATCCGGCTGGAACAGGCCATCCGGTTCTTCCTGAACCTGCCACCAGAAGAAGACGGCGCCGCCATTACCGAAGACGGGCTGGAACTGCTGTCACTGCCAGACTGGGAAACCCTGCCCTACGATCTATTCTCGCCACACCAGGACATCACCTCCCGGCGAATCCGCACCCTGCACCGCCTGCCCTCTACCCGGCACGGCATATTGGTGGTCCCGGCCCGCACCCTGATGCACCGGCTGGCGCCACCCAGTTACCTGCAGGGCAACACCCTGCTGCTGAAAGTCGGCCAGAACCTGGATATCGACAGCTGGCGCATGCAACTGGAAGCCGCCGGCTATCACCACGCCGAAAATGTGTACGAGCATGGTGAATACGCGGTACGTGGAGCGATCCTGGACATCTATCCCATGGGCTCCAACCTGCCCTACCGGATTGACCTGTTCGATGATGAAATCGAAACCCTGCGCACCTTCGATCCGGAAACCCAGCGTTCTATCGACCGCATCGAGCAGATCGAACTGCTGCCGGCCCATGAATTCCCATGGCATAAGGATGCCCGCTCCGGCTTCCGCAACCGCTGGTTCGAGCATTTCCCGAATGCCGATAAAGAGGCTCCGGTGTACCAGGATGTCAGCAACGGCATTACCCCGCCGGGCATCGAGTACTACCTGCCGCTGTTTTTTGACGAAACCGCCACCCTGTTCGATTACCTGCCGGCTTCTACCCTGGTGTTCACGGCCGACGG
>Ga0208813_1000985_pt1 | contig 17133 bp, 24 predicted proteins | sample MalvireepMed_904_FD_184250 | JGI IMG/M metagenome (GOLD analysis project Ga0208813, IMG submission 184250) | Marine viral communities from the Global Malaspina Expedition - Malaspina viral metaG DeepMed_904 (SPAdes) (version 2) | ecosystem: Environmental > Aquatic > Marine > Oceanic | place... | reverse complement strand
TACGATACGGCAAGGGCAAATTGTCAGGCTGCATTCGATGCACTTGGTGAGGTGGATGCGGAAACGCTGAGTAGCACATTCTACGAAACGGTTGAGCCGACAAGCCCATTCTTGCTTCAGGTGGATCAGACTGGCCGAGCGGTCTATGCACTGAACGCCCAGATCATCAAGGAGCCATCGTGAGTAATTGCCCAAAGTGCGGAGCGGGGAAGGAAAAGCAATTGACGCATGAAGGATTCGGGGGCAAAGCCATCGTGTTGTGTAAAGCGTGTGGTGCAGAGAGAGAGGCGACATGAAGCGGTTAAAGGCGGTAGTGGGGCTGGAGTATCCTGATGCGAAAAGCCAAGCCGCCATTAAGAGTGCTGGTGGAATGTCGAAGTTGACTGAGGCGCAACGAGCAAAGCTAAAAACGAAAAAAGTGAAGGCGGGAGGGTTCTGCGATGACGTCCCGCCGTCTTCGTTAAAGGTGCTATTGAAACAAGGGTCGGTTGTGGAGGTCGGTGCGTCTAAAGAGGAAGATGAGATGGCGTGGAGTTCTCCTAAGCCCAAGCGTCCAGCGACTCGCAAAAAATAGGGGTGATGTAAATGGCGAAGTATGGGCCAAGCTCAGTCGGATATTTTCTCGTTGGTGGCCGTTCACTTGCTGGCGTGATGACGAATGTTACCTATAAAACACTGACCAGTACTGAAGAGACGACGGCGCTAGGAGATTCATGGAAAGAGCAGACGCCGATGGGGGTGCTGTCTGCTGAGTTGTCGCAGAGTGGATGGTTTGATGACGCGACGAATAGTTCCGTTGATGCGTTTGTGGGTAAAGAGACTACGAGCCAAGTGGTCACGTTAGCTCCTGCCGGAAGCACGGCTGGCAGTAAGGCGACTGGGTTCGCTGGGGCATTCGGTGCTGAAGTGACGAGGGTTATTGAGAAGGAAGGGTTGCACAAGCTGGACGTGACATACACGGCGTCTGGAGAAATTGAGGACGGCAAGATTCTAGAGGCTCTTGCGGCTCGGACGGCAACTGGCAATTCGGCTTCGTTGGATAACTCGGCTAGCTCTGCAAGTGGCGCAGGTCTGTATTTGCAGGTCACTGCGGCCAGTGGGTCAAGCCCGACGCTCGATATTGTGGTGCAGCATAGTGCGGACGATTCCACCTTTACGACATTGGCGACGTTTACACAGGCCACGGCTATTGGAGCAGAACGAAAGACGGCCAGTGGGACGGTGAATAGGTATCTACGTGTTGCTGCCACGGTTGGAGGGTCGAGTCCGAGTTTTACTTATACGGTCGCTGTCGCTAGAGGGTAATTCATCATTAGGCATGGGGGGATGTTGTGGCTAAATACGGACCAAGTAGTGTAACGGTAACGATTGACGATTCTGGCGGGACGGCAAGGGATTTGTCCCAATACATCATCTCTCTTGGCGGGATCAAGATTAACGCCGGAATGGTGGAGTCCACTGGATTCGGTGATTCGTGGAAAGAACATCTTGCGACGGGTATGCGGTCGACGGATGATATCACCATCGAAGCCTGGTATGACGATACGGCCAACACGACTGATGCTGTGCTTGGTGATGTGGCTCAAGGGCCAGCCGACCAGCAGAAGACGATGGTCGTGACGTATGGAGCATCAAAGACCACAACGACTGAGGGTTGGATTGTGGACTACGAGCGTGTGTTGGATAAGGAAAGTTTGCACATTGTTCGTGCGACCTTCCGGCCAAGTGGCGCAGCCACCGAAGCCTAGTCTGTTGGTGTTTTGGGGAGGGCTGTTGCGACACTGGCGGGTCGTAATGGCTCCTCCTCCACCCTGGTGTGTTATTTCGGACATGAGCAATGAAAACCCATGCCTTCTGGAAAAGACGGAATAGAAGTCGATTTCGGAACAGGCAAGAAGAACCTCCTAACAAATCTCCGCGCCATTGGTGAGGTCGTAGACAAGCGGTCGGCCTCAATCCTCAACACCATCGCACAACCACGGGCGACCAAGATGAAGCAGCGGACTCCGGTGATGACCGGTGATCTGCGTGCGAGTATCCATGTCACGAAACCAAAGGTGACGAGGAAGGGCGCAGAGGTTCGCTGGGCGGCTGGTGGCGCAGCGATGGGATATGCGGTTGTTGTGCATGAGGACATGTCGATGAGCCATAGTGGCGAGGGCGTATACTACCCTTCACCGGGAGTAAAGCGGAGCTATACGAAACGGGGGCAGGCGAAGTTTCTCACATCAGTCGTGAACGAAGACGCGAAGAAGATGCGAGACGAAATCGCTGAAGAGTTCGACAAGGTATTCAAGACGTTTGATAACCCAGGATAAGGAGGGGCAGTGCTTGTTAGCAAGATAGTGGAGAAGGTAGACATTCCGCATGAGGATGGCGAGTGGGTTGAGTTGCGCCAATTGTCGTGGACAGCGATGGACGAGGCGGTTGATGCCAAGCAGGAGCGTGACGTTGGTCAGGTGAAGCGCATGGGAGGAGATGTGTTTGAAGCCATCATGCGGTCTGCGAAACCCAAGGAAGACAAAGACGAGGAGAAGCCCAAGGGACGAACGGGATATGAAGCCTACGATCCGGAAACGCTGATCAGGAAATCTGTCGTGGCGTGGAGCTACGAAGGCAAGGTGACGTTGGACAAGATTCGGGACTTGGATTCCAAGACTGCCGACTGGCTAGCGCGTGAAGTGTACGAACGGAACAAGCCTCCGACAGAGGACGAGTCAAAAAACGATTGATCGCTCTTCACCGTTCGCTGAACGGAATGGAGGGCGCAAGTCCACCGGAAAGCTGGATCGTTTCAAGGATATGTGAGGAGTTTCATTGTTTGCCGAGTGAGGCGATTCGGGAACTGGACAAGGACTACAGGAGGATGGTCTTTGAGATTCTAAAGATGCGGGTGTATGCAGCAGCCAAGCACCGATTCGACAACATGAAGAAGGGAGACAACTTGGACGATGTGCCGATGATTGAAGAGGTCATCAAGAACGAAGTGGCAATCGTCAAGGGAGAGTAAACGTCATGGCGGTTACGGCTGGAACCATAGAGGCGGTCTTTCGACTACGCGACCAGTTCAGTGCTGGCATGGCGAAGGCGGTGAAGAATGCCCAGAGCGCCAGCCAGCAGATCGGTGCGGCGAGCAAGCAAGTTCGTAATACCGGTGCGAAGCTGACGGCTGGCATTACCTTGCCGATGCTCGGTGCGGCGACGGCTGCGCTGAAGTTCTCGACCGATCTGAATGAGTCTATGGCAAACGTCGCAACCCTGATTCCTGGGAACGTGTCTCGGGTTGAAGAGCTAAAGGTTGCCGTTCAGGATATGGCAATTGCGACCGGAAAAAGCACGACCGATATTTCAGAGGGGCTGTATCAGGTTGTATCGGCGTTCGGGGATGGTGCAGACACCGCGTCGATTCTCAAGACCAATGTTGAGGCGGCTGCGGCTGGGATGGCGACAACCTCTGACGCCATTGCTCTGACCAGCGCTGTTACGAAAGCCTACGGAACCACGACAGCGGAAGGTGTCAGGCAAGCCGCCGACTTAGCGTTCACGACGGTCAAATTAGGACAGACGAGCTTTCCAGAATTAGCCGATGCTATCGGCAAGGTAGCCGTAAGCTCGTCTGGGTTGAACATCACGCAGCAGGAACTGAATGCGGTGTTCGCTACGATGACTGGTGTAACTGGTGGGGCGGCAGTAGTTTCGACGCAATTCCGTGGGGCATTGGTTGGGCTGAAGAAGCCGTCCGAAGAGATGGTTGGAGCATTGAACTCGATTGGATTTGAGACGGGAGAGGCGGCGATTGCGAGTCTTGGATTCCAGGGAACACTGACCGCATTGGCAGGAACGACTGGCGGAAATGTTGGCGAGATGGCGAAGTTGTTTGAGTCAACGGAATCCTGGGATTTCATCGCTGGTATTGCTGGCGTTCAGGCCGAGAAGTTTACGAGCAACCTCGACGCGATGGAGGGCAGCACCGGCACACTCAGCGAGGCGTTAAACGAGCAGCAGAATGGCATCAATGCGGCTGGGTTTGCCTGGGAAAGACTGAAGCAGCAGTTCGTAGTCACGGCGCAGCAGATTGGCGACAAGTTGGCTCCGTCATTCCAAGACCTGCTGGCAGTTGTCAACGAGAAGGTTGTGCCAGCGGTGAAGAAGTTGGTGGATTGGTTCGTCCAGTTGACGCCAGCGGAGCAGAAGGCGAAGTTGATGGTGGCCGCGCTTGTTGCGCTCACCCCTGTCCTGATTCTGATGGTCGGGCAACTGGGGTTGGCGGTTACGGCGATGGCTGGGTTTGCATCGAAGATTGGACTGACCACAGCGGCAACGTGGTTATACAACACAGCGGTCAAGGCATTAAAGCTGACGCATGGCGGAATGAAGGCCATCTTAGTTAAGTTTGTGGGGATGCTTGGATTGACGACGGTTGCAGAGGGCGGAGCGACAGTGGCAACTGGTTTGCTATCGGCGGCGTTCCTGTCACTGTGGGCAGCGACTGGTGTTGGACTGGTTATTATTGCGGCGATTGCTGCGGCGATGGCGATCTGGAAGTTTCGAGACAAGATTGCCGAAGTGCTTGGGTTGAAGAATGCGTTTATTCGACTCAAGGGAATGCTTGGGTTTTTGACCGAGGAGGAGGTCAAGGCGGCGATTGCTGCGAATGCGCTCGGTGATGAGATCGAGGATATGACGCCGAGTGCCGATGAGTTGCGTAAGGCGTTGAGCGAGAACGGTCTCACTGGCACGGTTGAAGATTTGCAAACAGCAATGGCAAATCTGTCCGGTGTGGCTGGGGCGTTGAGTGAAGACGAAATGCGGAGTATTGCGGAACGGGCGATTGAGTTGCGGAATGCGAACCAGCAACTCACGCCAGAGTTACAGAGAATCGTTGAGTGGTTTGAAAAGCAACAGGAAGCCGCAGGAAAGGCGGCACAAAAGTTGGCCGAGGAAACAGCGGCGGCAGAACAGGTACGGCTTGAGTCACTAAGGGTTGCAGAGGCACTAGCCGCACAGGAAGAAGCGCAGCAGGAGTTGATTGAGAAGACCGAGGAGCTTCGCTCGGAGTTGTCTGGAGATGGACTGGCCGGTGAGCTTGCCATGCTGCAAAGTGCATGGGACGACCTGACGCCAGCGCAGCAAGAGAATCAATATGTGATGGAGCGCGTGGCTGCGAGGGCTGAAGCCTTGGCATCGAAGGGCGCTGTGCTTGATGATGGGCTTCGCCAGGTTGTGGAATCGGTCAAGGCGACATCTGACGAATCAGAGAACATGGCTACGAAATTGTCCGAGGCCGAGAAGTCTGCCGAAGACCTTAATAAGCGGATGTTGGAGACGGCGAACCGAGCGCAGAAATTGTCGGATGTGTTTAGTGGCAAGAATCTCCGCAAAGAGGTCAACGCCCTTGAGATGGCTTTGGGCAATTTGATCTTCATGGAAGAAGATTCAGCGGAGGCGTTACTGCGAGTGGGTGAGGCCGCAGAGAATCTACGAGAAGGAGGCGCAAGGCTCAGTCCAAGGATGGCGCAACTTGCTGATGATTTTGTGGCTGTGCAGAGCGCGGCCAATGATTTTGTCGGGCCACCGGAGCAAGCGATAAAAAGCACTACGGAAGCAATTGATCTGGGCAAGGAACTGGCTGATGTCTGGGAAGGTATCCCTGATCTGATTGTTGGCGCTCTCAAGGGCGGCGGCGATGCGTTCAAGGCTCTCGGCGCTCAGTTCGGCGGGGTGTTCGGGAACTTTTTCGGAGATAAGGTGGAGGGGTTTATCAGCAGCAAGTTGGGCGACAAACTGGGTGGCGCTATCGGAGGTCTTTTTGGCCCACTGGGTTCAATGGCCGGATCGCTACTTGGCAAGGGGATTGGCAAAGCAGTTGGAAAAATTGGTGGATGGTTCAAGGGGCTGTTTGGTGGAGGGGTGATTAAAGACATACAGGAAACCGCCGAGAATATGTGGGATATCTCGCTGACGAAAACTGCGGCTAGGGCTGCTGAAGAAGCGACCAAGATCACGGGTGATGCGTTCACCGGTATGCTGCTCTCGCTTGGCGCTATCATCGAGGAATCCGGCGGTGTGATGGCTATTGGATTTGGCAAAGTGTCTGCTGCTGCACGGGACATGTTCTCTGCTATTGATATAGGCAAGTTGGATGCGGATCAAGCCTTGTCTGGATTGTTGCCAGTGCTGGAGCAAATGGCTGTTGAGTTTGAGAATGCTGATGCGGCTGGACAGGCAGCATTCCTAGAATTGATTACGCTGGCCCAGCAGTTCGGGCTTGATATGGATGCCATTGTCCAAGTAGTTGGGCAGGATTTAGTCGATCAAGCGTTGGGGACTGATTTGCCTGGGGTGCTTGCCGGAATCAAGGAGGGGCTTGGAGAGGTCACGGCAGATGGGTTGAGTCCAATGCTTGACCAGCTTCTCAACTTGGGAGTCATCACGGAAGCACAGAAACAGAATTTTTCGGAGATGGCTGGGCAAGCGGTGTTCGATACACAAGCAGCGGAAGCCGCAGCTGGAAGATGGGGCATCGCGCTTTCGGACTTGGGACCGAAGTTCCAAAACGCCAAACTTGGGGAACGGGCGCAACAGGTTGCCGACGATTTTGCCATCCTCGCCGCGAGCGGGATGCCGGTTGAAGACATTATCTTGGCGCAAGGGGATGCCATCCACGCATTGGTCCGAGATTCGCGCTGGGCTGGTGCAGAAATTCCAGACTCAATGCGGCCCGTGATTGAGGCGATGATTGAGCAGGGAAGCCTGACGGACGAGAATGGTCAGAAAATAACCGACATGGCTCAACTCGATTTCGCCAAGCCGATGGAAGAAAAATTGGCAGAGGTGATGGCATCACTGGGGGCATTGATCCAGAAATTTATCGACGCATTGGCTCCAATAGGTAACGTCTCAACCGCTGTGGCAAACATACCTGACGCAACCGTTAATGTTGGATTCAATGTTTCTCCCGTTCCGAGTATCCATATCCCTGATGTAAGGGTTGGTGTTGGATTTGATGTTGGGGACATGCCCCAAGGAATGGAAAGTTTTCAGCACGGGACTGGCGGTCGATTTGTTGATTTCGGCGCAGGAACGCCAGCGATGTTGCATGGCATGGAACGGATTACTCCTATTAGTGAGACTGGAAGAGAGGGCGACGGGATGGCGAACGTCGAGAGAAGGTTGGGTCGTATCGAGACATTGCTGAAAGATCAACCCCGTGCATTCGGCTTGGCGATTTCCGATAGCCTGACGTTGATTAACTGAGATGGGCGCTGCACTAGAAATCAAGGTTGAGTGTGAAACAGCCACGGATGTGTGGACGGACCTGACTCCGGATGTCATGGTGTCGGCTGGGCTGTCTATTTCGTATGGCATCTCTGGCGACAAGCCCATGGATGTTGTGGCTGGAACGGGCGAATGCTCGTTTACGCTCAACGGTCTCAAGTATTCGTTCCACCATGCGGATGCTCTATCGGGATTTGTGTTCGGTGCTGGGATTCGGGTGACGATGTACCGGACGAGTGATGCGGCTCAAAGTGTTTCGTCTATTACCAGATCAAGCAGTACCGCCACAGTCACCACTGCTGCCAGCCACGGCTACTCGACAGGGGATTGGATTACGACGGCTGGGTGTACTGGCGCGACCACCGGATACAACGGCACGTTCCAGATCACGAAGACGGCAGCAACCACGTACACGTATAGCGTGGGGTCACTCACTCCAGATACTCCAGCCGCCGGAACGGTTACAGCCAGATTAGGTTATGTCAAGCACTGGGGGAAGCTCCGTGCTGCGAATCCAAACCCTGGCACCTATCGAGAGCATTTTGTCCGGGTGGTAAGTTACGACCGGATGAGGGAGTTAGCAGAGACAAAGGTACGGGCGATTGATGTAGCGGTAAACCAAAACGAATCGCAGTTGCTCACGCTTGTGCTTGATTCCTTGCCAGTGGTGTCGCAGCCGCTTCGTCGTGATTTTGATGCTGGGGTTGATACGTTCCCGTATGCGTTTAACGAGTTGGGAACTGGAACCCCGGCCTTGACGGTGTGCAAGCACATTGCGGTGTCGACTTATGGGTCGATTTTTATGCGAGGCGATGGAACGCTTGTGCTACAGAGTCGGAACACGAGAGGAACAGGCTCGTCGCAGTTCCACTTCGATGAAACGATGTCGGATTTGACGACGAATGCGAGTGTTGATGAGTTAGTGAATAACGTGCGGACGACGATCAGTCCGAGAACGATTGATGCGTCTGCCACGACGGTGATTGCCTCAACGACCGGAACACCGTTGTCGGTAGGGGCTGGCGAGACGCTGACGGTATATTTGGAATACCGAGATCCAGATGATACGCAGACCCTGATAGGAGGAACGGCGGTTGTAAACGCGACGGCGACCACGGACTATCTTGGGAATGCGGCGGTGGATGGGAGTGGGTCGAATCTTACGTCAGACCTGACCATTACCACGACGGCTTACGCATCCACGGCGAAGCTCGCTATTCAGAACACCGGGGCGGCGACGGTGTATCTGGTGAATGGTTCAGGGGTGGCGTTTCTCCAGTTACGTGGAAAGGGGATCTATCAGACAGCGCAGCAGAGTTTCGAGGCGGTGTCTTCTCAGCCATACGGTGACAAGATGCTGACGATTGATTTGGTGTATCAGAGCAATCCAGAGAACGCGCAAGGCTACGCCCTGACGGTTGAGGATGGCTTTAATGATGCAGCGGCCACGCAGTTAGATTCGATCATGTTCCACGGAAATAATAGCGATGATTTGCTACAGCAAGCACTGGCAAGAGAACCTGGGGATCTGGTTGATGTGTCAGAGGCGACGGTTGGCGCTGATCAGATTCAGATGCTGATCCAGTCAATCAAGATCGACGTGTCTGAAGGCCCGTGGATTACCTGCTCGTTGGGGTTGGCTCCTGGGTCTGCGTATGCAATGTGGCTGTTGGGAACAGACGGCAGAACCGAGTTGGGTGAGACGACCGTGCTCGGGTGGTAGGAGGAACGGATGGCGTGGACAACACCGAAATCGTGGACAACCGGCTATAAAGTTTTAGCCTCGGATATGAATACCTTTCTGTCCGACAATGACTCGGCTCTACGGGCTGGAGGCATCGCCATCGCGAGCCAAGCGGCCAATGATGTGCTCTTTGCGTCTAGCAGTACGCAACTCGCCAGATCATCTGGTCTGTCGTTTAATGACAGCACCGATGCGCTGACGGTGGGTGGGTATCTCGTCACTAATTCGGTTGGTGTCGCTGCAAGTGACTGGGTGAGGTTTAAGCTCGATGGCGCATTTACGTCTGGCGGTGCTAGCACGGCGATGATCGGGACGTACATGAACGGGGCGCTGACCGGACACAGCGCGGATTCGGATGCGCTTGTTGGCACCAAGCTGAACAACTCGATTGTGACGGCTGGCAACTGCACGACCATCGCGCAACTCTGGGTGAGCGAACCACAAATCACGGTCGGTGCTGGTGCAGTCACGACGAGTGCCAGCCTGTATATCGAGGCCGCCGCTAGCGAGGCATCCTCGAACTATGCCCTGCTCATCGCATCTGGTGCAAGTAAACTGGCTTCGCTTGAAGCCACGCAAGTCGACATTCTGGGTGAAGGCGATTTACGGTTACAGGACAATAGTGGTGGACAGTATGTTGGTCTGGATGCCCCAGCCACGGTCAGTGGCTCGTATACCCTGACGCTTCCTGCGGCCATTGGCTCGGTGGATCAGGCGCTCACGATCAATAACGTCGACGGCACGCTGCAATGGGCAACGATTTCGGCGGATGTGGCTGGCAGCGATACGCAGGTCCAGTTCAATAATAGCGGTAGCTTAGGTGCAAGCTCGAACCTTACGTGGGATGGTTCTACGTTAGCGGTAACGGGCAGCATCACTGCTACGGCGGGAGTGACTGGTGTGATAAAGTCGATTCAACGGGGGACGATAAGCATCTCAGGAACCGCAGCTTCGGGAACTGCTACCATCACGGCTGTGACGATGGCAAAGGCTGTAGTCCTGTTCAAGGGTTCCAAGGCAGCTATCAGCGGGCAGGGTCACTATATCGAACCGTGGATGATAGAGCTTACGAACACGACTACCGTGACGGTTGAGAGAACTACCAGTGCGTACTCTGGAAACTCGGAGATCCCGTACGAAGTGCTTGAATTCAACTAGGAGTAGCAATGTCGGATAGAACGTTCCTGCAACTGCGTGATGATGGTACGGTGAGCTCCGTGCTGCACAGCGACCAGCTTCCGGGTAGTGACGGCGCTACTCTTCCCGCAGGACACGTGGAGGTTACTAACGAACCCGAGGTTAGTGACTCGACATGGTTCAGACGGAGGCACGTCAACGGGGCGTTCGAAGACCTTCCTCCTGTAGGGCCTCCAGACTTCCCGGATTGGGAGAGTCGAATCTCGGCATTGGAAGAAGCAGTAGCTAACCTGAGCGCTTAATGGCTAATCGTCCACAGCATCGTGTCTGGCAAGAGATCCAGCCCATAGCAGGGATCCATCTAGACGTTCCGGCGGATGCAATTCCGGAGGGTGGCAGCCCGGACATGAACAATTGTTTCATAGACGGGAACACGTTGGCTAAGCGTCCGGGCTACGCTCAGTTCGGAGCTAGTGCCGTCCACGCAACAGAACGCGTTACGGGCGTCTTTAGCGTCCAGGCTGAAGACGACACGACTCACCTCTTCGCGACGAGCAGGTTTTCAGCACCAACGAAACGGGATGGTTCCATGTAAGAGGAAGTGTTAGCGGCAGCACCCTGACCATCGACTGCGAAGAATCGGATTGCACCGACACAGTGTCGTGGATGGTCGTGGCGTGCCGACAAGACCAGCACATGCTGGACGACGGCACGGTATGGACAGACGATCAAGGATATCCAATAATCGAACCGCTGAAGGTAGCACCAGAAACCGACCCAAGCGTCGAGGAGGAAATCCTTGTAGTTGATCCGTACGCAGACGTAGACCCAGACCCAGACACAGACACAATGGACACACCGGACCCCGGTCCAGAACCGCTTCCACAACCAGACCCAGATGAGGATGAGGAGAATGAATGAGTGAACCATTAAAAATTGAATTGCCCGATGTGTCCAGTGATGATCTGCTTCGCATCATTGGCGACAAAGACGTGCAAATTTTACGCCTCACCGCAGCACTCCAGCGGGAGATGCAGAAAGCACGGGAGGTGACAACGGAGGAATAACTTATGCGGCTGGCATTGATTAGTTGTGGACTGATGGCATGGATGGCGTGGCCGACTACATTGGCACAGGAACGAGTCCCGATTTTGCGGTGTTTTCATAACGGCGAAGTGGTAGCGGAGGCTCCGATTCCTGCGCCACCTGACTTTCGGGTGAAGATGTCGGCTGGATCAGTGACAAGTGCGGAGTGGACACTCGACACGGGGCAGAAGGTAGTGATGGCGTCCACGACGCCGTGTATATATCTAGTGACCCAGCCACGTCCTGATGAACGAGGGGCAGATTAGTGGATCAGTTTTTGGACGGGTCGATGGGTGACATTCTTGCCCACCTCGGGGTTGGTGGGGTTTTAGCAGCCATCGTATTTTATTACGCACGGATGGATGCGATTAGGCACAAAGCAGAATGGGCGATTGCGTCGAAGCAAGCCGATGAGAGAAACGATAAGCTGATGCAAATTATCGCGCAAAATTCTGAGGCGATTACTCGCAACACGGCTGTGACAGGCCAGACAGAATTAGCGTTACGTGAACTTCGCGCCGAAGTGACGAGGTCTGCGAATGTTCGCCATAAGGAGAAACCGTGAAGAGGTGGTCGATAGTGTTGTGTGTGGCGTTGGCATCTTGCTCGACTCGGGTCGGGTTTGAACCGCCGCCTGTCGAGCGAGAGCCTGTGATCATTGTCGATTCGGAGCCTGAGCTTATTCCGAATGCTGACCCAGAGTTGGAGATTTCCGTCCCAGAACCAGAACCGGATGTGGCTGATACACTGGAACCAGAGCCTGAACCGGAACCGGAGCCAGTCCCAGAGTCTGAACCAGCCCCAGAACCAGAGACAGCACCGATCCCAAGGCCGTCTGGGAATGTCCGGCTGGAGGGGCGAGCGTTCGCTGATGATGATGGCGTATTTAATGCGTGGGGCGTCACGCTCATGTGGGGCATGTGGGCGGCGAAGCACGACCCTCCTATGCTGGCGGCAACGTTGGATTGGCTATCGGGATGGGGCGTTGATTATGTGCGGGTGTTGTCGATGGTGGGATCGTCTCCGTATTGGGATGGGCGTGTCATTGATCCACGATGGGATGATTACGGCGATGTGCTGAATGTGCTGCTCGATGCGTGTGCAGATAGAGGGATGAGGGCAGAGGTAACGTTGTTCGCTGATGCTCAGGTGATGATGCCGAGCCATGCTGACCGGAGAGCCTGGGTTGAGGTCATGGCTGAGCGACTAGAAGCGAAGCGTTCTGCGGTGCAGTTTGTCGAGATTGCGAACGAGTCCAATCTTAACGGTGTTGAGGATGATGACCTGAGAGAACTGACATCGCTATGGAACGGGATTAGTGATATCCCAGTTGCGCCGTCGAGTCCAGATGGGGCTGGTGCTGAAGTGGCGATCAATCGGTTGTTTGAGGGTGGAGAGTTTGGGGCAGATTTGCTGACGCCGCATTTCGACCGACGGATAGATACGATTGAAGGAGCGTACAGACCGCAGCGCCAACCGTGGGAGGTTCAGTTTTACGATCACGTATTACCGTTCGTGAATAACGAACCAATCGGCCCAGGGTCAAGCGGTCAAACAGAATCCGATCCTGCGCGTCTGGCGATTGGTCTCGCATCGACGTTTATTGCTGGAGGGGCTGGGTATGTCTTGCATACCGATGCCGGAGTTCGCGGGTTCTCGGATTATTGGAATGTAGCCACCGATCCAATTATGACGGCGTTACGGGCGACGATGCATCTCCTGCCAGATGGGATTGCCAATGCGGAGCGGTGCAATCACCACTGGCCGTGTCATCCGTATGCAACCGATGAGCAGATTTGGCCGGACACGCATGAGACTGGCGTGGTGAGGGCGTTCGCCGCCAACGTGGGGAATATGTCTTACGTGGCTGTCATGGGGATGCGGGACTCATATAAGGTCAGAGCGAAGTGGCCGATGTCGGTCGAGGTGTTCGATGTCAGGACTGGCGAGAGGATGGAAGTGGTTGAGTTGGCAGAGGGACAGGATTGGACGTTTCGTGAAAACGGCACCAGGGATTATCTGCATCGTATTACCCGCCGATAACCAATGGCTAACGTCACACAAATTGTAAAGAATGTATTGCAGCGAGAGGGCTGGCCTGAGTATACGGATCATCTCCATGATCGTGGAGGGCCGACAAAGGGCGGCATTACTCTTAAGACTCTAGAATCGTGGCGTCGGAGTCGTTGTCGGGTGGAAGAGCTGAAAGACCTGACCGAAGACGAGGCGATTGCTATTTACCGGCGTCGTTACGTCGAGATGAATGGCATCAATCGGATTGATGATCATGACCTGCTGGAGCAGACCGTTGACAATGCGGTGTTGTCTGGTCCCTATTTAGCCGTGAAAGATTTGCAGCAAGCCGTGTCGGTTGCGCGAGATGGCATTATTGGCCCAGTAACGGCGTTGGCGATAGAGGCGTGTGGTGCTGATGTGGCTGCGGTAAGGCTCTGTAAGGTGCGGAGCCTTCGATTGGCAAGACACGTTGCGAAGAACCCAGATCAGATCGTGTTTCTCGTCGGTTGGCTGAATCGGTCGTTAAGTTTCCTGCCTTAGCTACGGTGTTCCTGCCTTAGCTACGGTGATGGAATTCCATTCCATATCACGAAAACAGGAGGCGGGGAGGTAATTACCTTAAAAATTGAGGTAAGTACCTTCGCTGTGTCCTGTCATGGGCAGATGCTAGGCATCGGCCCAGTTTTCTGCCCGTCCGCTGATTAACAATTCCCGTCAACAGTGAGGGCAATTGTTGACTTTGTGGCTCTGTCTGATACAATCTGTCTATGGTTAATTTTCATTCATCCCCTGACGACGCGATTCGCGACCGAAAAGCGAATGGCGGCCAAGGCATGAAGTGGATACGGAATGAGAAACGCCTTGCGATTTATCTGCGAGACGGCATGGCGTGTTGCTGGTGTGGCGATTCGGTTGAGGATGGTGCGAAGCTCACTCTTGACCACTGCAAGCCTCACAGCAAGGGCGGCAGCAACGGGGCTGAGAATCTGGTAACAGCGTGTATGCGCTGCAACAGCAGTCGAGGCACTCGGTCGCTCGCCGCATTTGCCAAAGCCGTTGCTGGGTATCTGAATCATGGCGTTACGGCTGAGTTGATTTTGCGGCATGTCACTCGGACTCGGAAACGCACATTACGAAAAGACGAGGCGAAGGCGTTGATTGCTCGTCGTGGTGGCTTCGCAAACGCAGTTAGGGAGGGACGATGACGATAGTGTCGAAGTATTCAGGAAAGTGCAAGTTGTGCGGCGGGAGATTTGCAGAGGGTGATCGTATTGAATGGAGCAGGTCGTTGGGCGCTCGACACCTGACAGGAGATGAGTGCGAGGCGGCGAAGACTGCTCCTCCACCAGCGCCAGATGCCGTCGCCAACCTGAAGCCTATTGCGGATTTCATGCTGGCCGCAAGAGAGGACGGCGGTCTGAAGTTTCCGAAGTTGCGAGTTTTGCATACAGACGGTCGGTCGGAGTTGGTGCTAGGTGTGACTGGCCCGAAAAGCCAGGTGCCTGGTAGTGTGACGGTCAAGTTGGAGTGGGAGTATCTGGGGCTGGTTCGTCCGACTGGTGAGGCGTTTGGGAATTTCAGCGCACCGTTGGTCGACCGGCTGCTGTTAGTGGCAGAGAATCCTGCGAAGGCGGCGCAAGAGTTTGCGGCACTCAGTGGTCGGTGTTCGTTTTGCTATTCCGAAATTACCGATGAGGGCAGTGTTGAGGTTGGGTATGGCCCAATTTGTGCGAGACGATGGGGCTTGCCTCACACGCCAAAGGGTAGTCCGGCCTTGTCTGCTGGGGCGGCTCTTCGGGTTTCCATTCCTGACCAAATTGAGAGAGGGTGAGAGTGAACGATGGCTTATATAAATAAGACGCTTCGTGAGGCGATGGAATCGCTCGAAAAAGATGCCGATGGGTGGTGGCTGTATTACAAACCCGGCTGGATCGACGAATGGTCAGGCACGCACCAATCAGCCGAGGACACGAAAGAGGGCGTTATACGGATGTCGAGTCCGGTGCCATGTTACTGCACTGATCGCTGTAGAGATGCACGACGCAAGATGGATGATCCAGTTACGTTCAAGGCAGGGGTCTTGGGAGGAAGAAATGGCACACGACAATAGTTGGATGTTCTGCCCTAGCCCTTCGCTGAGTCCGCCAGACCCGCCGCCGGAATGTCCGAACGAGATAAAGGTTGACGGGGAGCCGGTTCGATGTGATTGCCAGCTTGAAGAGAACGGTGATTCGTATCGATGCCCAGAGTGTGGATGGGAACCACCTGAGCCTGATTATTCCGGTTGCTAGGTTTTCTGTCAGGAGTGATGAGCAAGTATTGACACATCAAGAGAGAGGGTTTACAATATAAACATAATCAAGAAAGGGAGTGACTAAATGGTTCATGAAACGAGAACAGCGAACACAGTGGCAGAGGGCATCGGCAATATGGTTGATGCAATGAAGCGCGATTATTGTGAGGAGCGAGATTGGCCCGAGGGTCGTGAACGATTTTGCAATGGCTTCAGCGTGAAAACTGGGAGCAAGTATGCTCGCGTTTTTTCTAATCGCAGCGTGAGCGCCTTTGTGGTTGTGGTGGACAATGACAAAAAGTTTCGCCTGGGTGACATCTTGAAGCCAGCAGGGTATTCAGCCCCAGCAAGGAATGGAGCGCGGGGCAATGTGCTGGATGGTGGATACCACATCAACTGGACGGGGCCACTGTATCTCAAATAGAAGGGGAGGACGCCAAGGAACAATGCAGCCAGCTTTCGGGCTGGCTGTTTTGCGTACTGGGTTTGCAATCAGTATTGATTTTAGATGTTGACCTTGCGTCCGGTAATTGATACTCTCTGTATGTGATTGATTTTGGTTATTCTCTGGACTACAAAGGATGGTAAGAATGACAACAACAGGACATATCCGCGCCCTTGTCGCCGAAGCCCCACATGCTGTGGGTGCTTATGTCAGTTATGGGCCTTACAGTCGTAATGCTCGCGTGCTTGCCGTGTCGCGTAAGCGAGGCAAGTTTAGCTACGACCTTGAGGTCTGCGACCCACAAGGATCGCCGATGTTTGTTTTGCGCGGGTATAAGGAGGCTTGGCTGGGAGAGGGAGGTGCTGAATGAAGTTGTTGACCAAGGCCAATCGGAGAGAGTTGCCAGCTTTGTATGCTACGGACAAGACAGGTTTTGAGCCAAAGGCGGTGGTGAAGTTTTTTGACCCTTGCGGCTCATGGTCTTGGTACGCGGCTGAGTTCGATGGGGACGACACGTTTTACGGTTTGGTGGATGGGCATTCGGTCGAGTATGGATACTTTACTTTGTCGGAGCTTGAGAGTTTTCGTGGGCCGCTTGGCATAGGGATAGAACGCGACCGGCATTTTACGCCCACGCCGCTGCATTGGTTGAGAGATTGTGCTAAAGCGAGAAGGGTTGGAGGGTGATGAGATGCGGAAGATTTTATACCTCGATATGGATGGCGTGTTGGTGGATTTCATGTCTGGAGCGAACAAGCTGTCGCCCTCGGTGCGGCGGCGATTCGCAAATCGGCTCGACAAGGTTGCTGGGGTGTTCGGACTCATGGAGCCGATGCCTGGGGCCGTTGAAGCGTTCGCGGAATTATCATCCCTCTATGATGTGTATATTCTGTCTACGCCGCCTTGGGATAATGCGTCTGGCTGGTCTGACAAATACGCATGGGTGCATTCGCATCTCGGAGAGGCGGCGCACAAACGCCTCATCCTCACACATCACAAGAATCTAAATCGTGGCGATTTTCTGGTCGATGATCGGCTGGCAAATGGGGCAGATCGTTTTGAAGGTGAGCATCTCTTGTTCGGGTCTGATGCGTATCCGGATTGGAATAGTGTGCTTGAGTACCTACGCACGAA
>Ga0208813_1000976_pt1 | contig 17270 bp, 14 predicted proteins | sample MalvireepMed_904_FD_184250 | JGI IMG/M metagenome (GOLD analysis project Ga0208813, IMG submission 184250) | Marine viral communities from the Global Malaspina Expedition - Malaspina viral metaG DeepMed_904 (SPAdes) (version 2) | ecosystem: Environmental > Aquatic > Marine > Oceanic | place... | reverse complement strand
CCCGGAATTGCCCCGCAATTCACCGGCACGAAAGGCCCGTTACTACGTCCGGACAAATCATGAACACCGCGAGCCACAACTTCTTTACCTGTTCCTGACTCTCCCAGAATCAGAACATTCGCTTCTGTTACCGCTACCTGTTCAATCAACTGACGTACATGTTTCATTGTACGCCCGTTACCAACTAAGGTTTGCTCCAGCTTACCTCCGCCCGGGTGTCGCTTTCTTGCCGCTTTAGCAGGCATTTGCTGGTGATAAGCCTGACAGTAATGCAACATATTCGATAAGCTGGCGTAATCAAAAGACTTTTCCAGAGGGCCAATAACATTCGCTTTCTGTAACGCATTGTGCTGATCATCTGTGGCACAGATAAAAGGTAGATGCGGCGCATCGCCGGCTAATTGATGCAAGTTCTCAATGCCATTACCAGCAATCACACAGAGAGCATCAGCAGCACGAAGCTTTAGAGTGTCTGAAGGAGATATGACTTCAACGGTTTCGCCAATAAAGGTCAATACCGTTTCAAAATGCTGACGACGCTCTGGTTGCTGTTCAACCAGGTAGACTGTTCTTGTTTTTGTCATAGACGAGTTTACCGCAACGTCCTATTCCACACTTCCTAACACAAACGTTTCACCCGCACTGGACAGGTACCACTGCTCTTGTCCATCGGCAATCCTTGACTCTGCGTGTGAAACCCACTGATAGAATACATTGCGATGTACTCTCGCTGTTAATCCTCGTTGCATCACAATATAAGGAACACCCTTTTTCATTGTGAGCGGATGTTCAGAACTTAATACCAGAGTATCACCGATATTGGTTGTTAGCAGTAATAATTGCTGACCATTTTCTTCTAATTGACTCCAGTCGACAACAACAAAGGGCGTATCTTCAACCGTAATCTTAACTTTTTCGGCAGGTGTTATTAAAAAATACTCACCGCCTTCAACCACTAAAACGGACGCAAATAGTTTTACCAATGCAGAGCGCTTTATCTGGCTTCCCTGATAAAACCAGTCGCCATTTGAGGCAATATGAATAGGGATCTCACCACAATACGGCGGATCCCACAACTCGGTTGGTGCATGTTGGTGTTTTTCTAGTTCAGCAATTAATCGGTTAAGTGACATAAATCGAAACTTAGTCGACCAGCTTTTTCTGTCTCAGTAGATACCAAAGCGTCGCTTCAGTACGATTCGATACTTTAATGGCTTTGAATATTGCCGACAAATGCACACGAATAGTGCCTTCAGTAATCCCCAGAATGTTTGCAATCTCTTTATTTGAAAGCCCCTGAGCCAGCAACTGCATTATTTCCAACTGGCGTGGTGATAAAAAGCTCTCTGCTCCACTGGACTTGTCTCTTGGTTCATTCAAATGAGGGTCATCAGGAATGTGACGGTCACCATTAAGTAAAGCCCGAATAGCCAGTTTAGCCTGCTCAGCTGAACTGTCTTTTGGCAAGTAGCTGCGAACTCCCGCAGACAGTACCTGACGAACTTCAGAAATCGACCGCGGGCGCGTAAACAAAACAATGTGCGTACGTGGAGCCACTTTTTTCAGGCGTTGCAACGCAGGTCGAATTTCGGCGTCCGGTAAATCCATTTCCAAAAAAATCAAATCATAATCATCGGCCGATAAATAACTCTCAGCAACTTCAAACGACTCAGCTTCATATATCGAAGGCTGATTCGCGTAGTTTGTGAGAATTTGTATAAGACCAGCGCGCATAAAAAACTGCGGGTCAATAATTAGAACTTTCATCTTGAGATCCAAAATAACGCTTATTCAATTAACTTTTAGCATACCGAAAATATAACAGACAGCAAGTTTTTTACGGACAATACCGATTTTGAAAAAGCTAATGTTAACTTAGTTAACAAAAAATTCAGCCAACGCCTAGTCGCTTGTACAGTAAAAACGCTATAGTGTTGCCTAAGTTATTTTCTACGGAGTTTTATTGTTATGCGACGTATTACCTGCCTGTTTATCGGCCTCAGCTTATCGGCTTCAGCCATTGCCGACACCTTGTATACCAACATGAAAGGCTACACTCTTACCAGCCCTGCCGGCGAACAAGCGGTGTTGCAGCAGTTTTCGACCATGCTGGTTGAACATGGAAAAATTCAGGCTATTGGTGGTAACGCACTTGCTGAGCGTTTTACTGACACTGAACAAACCGTTGATATGCAGGGGAAAACTGTTCTTCCGGGGTTAACTGATGCCCATGGACATATCCAGAGTCTGGGCACCAGCTTATTACAGGTGGATTTACGCGACACCGACTCGGTTTCTGCAGCGGTCAAAAAAGTTCATACCTATGCTGGCGAGCAGCCAGAAATGGAATGGATAACAGGCCGTGGCTGGAATCAGGAGCAATGGCAACAAAAAGCTTTTCCCAGCGCGGCACATCTTGACGAAGTGGTCACTGACCGTCCGGTTTGGTTAATACGCGTCGATGCGCACGCTGGCTGGGCCAACAGCGAAGCCCTGCGTCGTGCAGGAATAGACAAGGATACAGTAGCCCCGGAAGGCGGTGAAATTGTCCGTGACGAACAAGGCAACCCAACCGGTGTACTGATCGACAATGCAATGCAATTGGTTGAGGATGTTGTTCCCGAACCATCGCTTCAGCAACAACGTGCCGCGTATGAACTCGCTTTTGAGCATTTGATTAAACTGGGCATTACCAGTGTCCATGACGCCGGTATTAATGCCGATGAGATATCCGTTTACAAGGGGTTGCACAATCAGGGCCGTATGCCTCTGAGGGTCTATGGCATGATAGCCGCTACCGAACCTAAACTGGCGCAACTTTTGGCAGAAGGCCCTTACGAAAGTGACGACCAGAAACTGACCATTCGTAGCGTTAAAATATACGCCGACGGTGCTTTAGGGAGCCGCGGTGCGGCTTTGCTGGAAGACTACAGTGACGACAATGGTAACCATGGCCTGATGGTCACTTCAGAAGAAAAAATTCGTGATCTGTACGAGCTTATCATTCCTCATGGCTTCCAGATAAATACTCACGCTATTGGTGACCGGGCCAACCGCGTTGTACTGGATAACCTGGCAGAAGTTTATAATGAACTTGGTGGTCGCAATTTACGTAACCGCATAGAGCATGCGCAAATTGTACATCCGGACGATTTAAAGCGTTTTAACCAGCTCAATTTAGTTGCTTCCATGCAGCCTACGCATGCCACCAGTGACAAGAATATGGCAGAAGATCGTCTTGGCGCGGCGCGTATGGAAGGAGCTTATGCCTGGCAAACACTGCTGGATCAGGGCACGGTTATTGCTGCCGGCTCAGACTTCCCGGTAGAACTCGCTAATCCATTTTACGGACTGCATGCAGCGGTTACCCGACAAGATCGTGATGATATGCCAGCCGGAGGTTGGTATGCTGAAGAGAAAATGAGCCTGCAGCAAGCGCTGCGCTCATTTACCATCGATGCCGCTTACAGTGCCTGGCAGGAGAAATCTCTGGGCTCGCTGGAACCCGGTAAATGGGCTGACTTTATTGTCGTAGATCAAGACCCATTTGCCGTCGACTCCAGTGATATCTGGCAAACTCAGGTTGAACAAACTTACGTTGCGGGCGAACGAGTTTATTAACAGGGACGCATAAGTATGAACGATGACTTTCTATTTTCTGATGACGAGCCTGATATAGCGGTAGAAGAAGTATCGGAACCGTATAATATACTCATTGTCGATGACGACGAAGAGATACACACCATTACCAAAATGGCATTAGGTGAATTTAAACTCGACGGTCGTCCGCTGAAATTTCATTCGGTTTATTCCGGCAAAGACGCTATTGCGTTTTTACAGGACAACACCAATATCGCCATGATGCTGCTGGATGTAGTGATGGAAACCGATCACGCCGGACTCGATGTTGCCCAGTGGGTACGCGAAACCCGGAAAAACCGGCTGATACGCATTGTTCTGCGAACCGGACAACCGGGGCAGGCTCCCGAAGAAGATGTCATTGCCCGTTATGATATTGATGACTATAAAGAAAAAACTGAGCTCACATACCGCAAGCTGGTCACTCTAATGTATTCCTGCTTACGGGCTTATCGTGACTTAAACGCTATTGAGCGCAACAAACGTGGTCTGGAAAAAGTCATTAACGCGTCGGCTGAAGTATTTTCTGCGCGATCAATGCAAGCCTTATGTCAGGGCATACTGGAGCAACTTGTCGCGCTAATTACTCTGTCTGATGACGCCATGTATTGCCGCATTGATGCGCTGACCGCCAGTTCAGATACTGACGACCCGTTTGAAATTATTGGCGGCACTGGCGAATATGAAAGGGCTGTAGGGCAACCCGTACACGGCGAAATTGACTGGGGTATTGTCCGCCCTATGCAGCAAAGCCCGCAGAATGTTGATTTTCGTATTGTTGACGGTAATTACTACGGTCTGTACAAAACCAGCAGTTCACGCCAGTACTTACTCTTTATTCGTGGTGTCCGTGACTTATCTGAGCTGGATCAAAATCTGCTGGGGCTTTTTGTGAATAATAGCTCCATTGCTATAGATAACCTGCAAGCCACAGAAAATGAGCGGGAAGCACAACGGGAACTGCTTTATAGTGTCGGCGAAGCCATTGAAAAACATTCTATTGATGAAATTAGCCACCATGTTAAACGTTCCGCAGAAATGGCTGGCCAGCTGGCGATATTCTCAGGCGCAACTCAGGAACAGGCCGAAGCGTTAAAACAGGCCGCATCCGTTTATGATATCGGTAAGGTCTCTGTGCAAATGGAGTTAGCTCAACGTGCCGACGTATTGAGTATCCACGAATATGAAGAAATTATGCAGAAAGTCATTCAGGGGCATGATTATTTACGCCAGACGGATTCAGCAGTTGCTAAAATCGCGGCCCTTATTGCTCAGGATATTCACGAACGTTGGAATGGCACAGGCTTTCCCAGCCAGAAATCGGCAAAAGCCATTGACCTTAACGCCCGAATTCTGAGTATTACCAGTCACTTTGACGCCCTGCGAACGCAGCGCAGTTATCGTGATGCAAAAGAATCTGAGGATGCCGCAGATTATCTGCTACAGCACAGTGGTAAATTCTTTGATCCAGAGCTGGTAGGGCTTATGCTGGATAATCTGGATGCGATGGAAAAAATACGTCAGCGCTTCCTGGACAAAAAACAGGATACGCACCTTTAGTCCATTAAGGAGAGGTCATGGATTTACAAGCAATGCGTCGGGAATACGGGTTAGGCAGCCTGCACCGCGAGCAACTGGAAGCCGACCCGATAAAACAATTTGAAAAGTGGATGCAGCAGGCAATAGACAGCAATTTATTGAGTGACCCTACCGCCATGACACTGGCAACAGTGGATGCTGAACACATGCCCAGCCAGCGTATTGTGCTGCTTAAAGGTTACGACCATACCGGCTTTCGGTTTTATACCAACAAAAGTAGCCACAAAGGCCAGGACATAAGCAAAAATCCTCAAGTTGCCCTGCACTTTGCCTGGCTCCCCTTAGAGCGACAAATTAGTATTATTGGCAATGCGGTTCCACTTGATGATGAAGATAATGACCGTTATTTTCACTCACGCCCGAAAGAAAGTCAGGTTGCGGCGCTTGCGTCACAGCAAAGTCGCCCGGTAGAAAGCCGCGACGTGCTGGAAAGCCACTATCAGTCATTACTGAAAGACTATGAGAACGCGGAAGTTCCGCGCCCTCAAAGTTGGGGCGGTTACAGTGTTCATCCGCAGCAATTTGAATTCTGGCAAGGCGGCCAGCACCGTTTGCATGACCGCTACCAGTACAGCAAAGACCGCGAAAACTGGCGTATTACCCGTTTACAGCCTTAGGTAAATCCACACCACAGAACTCGGCGCAGCGCTGCAAAACTTTTAAAGTAGCGCTGCTGTAGGAAACGCCCTGTTGCAGTTGCTCGCGTTTGCGCTTCTGCGCCGCTTCCCCCGGAATACGCACCGGTTGCTCAGGAACCGCAGGAGCACATTTACGGCTGTCTGCCAATAAGTCATCCACCTGCTGTAAAAACTTTTGCTTTTCACCAAAAGCTTCTGGATCAATCACTTGTACCCATATTGAGTTCGCATCACCATCGTCACTGCCCTGTCTGCGGCCGTACTGACTCAACGCCATGGACCAAATTTCACTGAACAAAGTGAGACCATAGCCTTTATAACCCAGTTGCTCACCGCCCAATGGGGCTATTGAACTGCCCGGTGACTCAAAGAAAGTTAGCGGATCATCCGTCCATTCACCATCAGGCTTTATCAATGCTTTATAAGGCAACCGAGTACCGTTCGCTTTAGCCTGACGAACCTTGCCCGCTGCAGTCATGGAAAAACTGATATCAAACAACAGAGGGTCATTTGAACTCGGAACGCCAACCGCAAAGGGGTTAGGTGAAAACACCGCTTCTTTGCCCCCAAAAGGTGCTACTGCGCGTTGTCCGGGAGTCGAGCACATTAAGCTCACCACCAGCCCCTGATCTGTAGCAATGCTTAAATAGGCCGCGAGCGCTGCAACGTGTTGGCTCCGGCGTACAACCACGGTACCGGTACCGGCTTGCTTCGCCATCTTGCAGGCTGCATCAATAGCCTGCGGCACCACGTAAGGTCCGGGCAAAAACTGGGCGTCCCAGTTAGCTACCGCAGCGCGCTCACTCAGTACCACCGGCTGGCCTTTTGCCAGACTCTTGCCGTCGCGCAGCCACTGGCAATTATTTAACAGACGAATTAAGCCATGAGTACTAAACCCCAGTAAATCACCTTCCAGCAAGTAGTAACCAAGGTTACGCGCCACCTCACCCGAAGCCCCTGCTTCAGCTAAACAGGCACGCGCCCAGTCCGATAATTCTGAATAATCAAAACGTACAACATCAGTGCTCATGAAATTTCCTCTTGGTCACGGCATGCAGGTCGTTTAAGCTACGCATAAGACATTATCAAGGAGTAGAGATTGTGTCATCTGTTAACACAATAAACCGCATTGCCATTATAACCAGTGGTGGTGATGCACCCGGTATGAACGCCGCACTCCGTGCCGTAGTTCTCGCTGCTGAAAACTATGGCATAGAAGTCATGGGGTTTCGCCATGGCTATGAAGGCCTGCTGAATAACGACTTTGTAAAACTTGGCCGTGAAGACGTTGAACACATTTTGCAATATTCCGGCACCATTATTAAAAGCGCCCGCAGCGAGCGCTTTAAAAGTGAAGAAGGCGGACGGGAAGCCGCAACGAATTTAGACGCACACCAAATTGACGCCTTTATCGTTATTGGCGGCGACGGTTCGTTCCGTGGTGCTGAGCACCTGGCTAACTTCTGGAAAGGTCCCATTGTCGGTATTCCGGGTACCATCGATAATGATCTCTTTGGCACAGATAACACTATTGGCTATGACACGGCAGTAGAAACCGCCATGGACGCGTTGGATAAAATCCGCGATACCGCCGAGGCTATGGATCGTGTCTTTATTGTCGAAGTTATGGGGCGCAACGCCGGTTATATCGGTATTAGCAGCGCTATGGCCTGTGGTGCCGAGCGAATGATTCTGCCCGAGCTGCAAAAGGACAAACCATTAACGGTTGATGCGCTGGTTAAGCACATTGAATCGGTACAGCGTGTTCGCGGTGACTCGAGCTACGTGATGGTGTTATGCGAAAATCAATGGCCCGGTGGTGCGGTTCGACTTGCGGAACAGTTAGAAAATCGTCTTAACTTACCTTGTCGTCCCTGTTTACTTGGGCACGTTCAGCGCGGTGGACGCCCTACGGCAATGGATCGCATTTTAGGAACGCGGCTAGGTGTGCATGCGGTTGAACTCGTTCGTCAGGGAAAAACAGCGGTTATGGCCGGTGTTACAGCGAATGAGCTCAGCGAAACACCATTAACTGACACCTGGACAAAACGTAAAAAGCTCAGTGAAGAGCTCATTAATATTCAACAAAGTCTGTTTAATCCGATCAAAAAAGATCGCAATAAATCGACTCAGTGAGAGAGGTCTGTAACGATAATGCCCCTAACGCCACTAACGGTGCCACTACCTGTACCATTAAACGACCCGAGCCGCCCATTTTTCGGTTCGCAATACAGTACCGAAATACACCCGGGACACACCCACATTCTGGGGTTTGGTTTTGATGGTACCGCCTGTTTTCGTAAAGGCACCCGCGAAGGACCTGACGGTTTGCGAGCCGTTTCTGAAGACATCGAGTCATACTCGCCGTATCTTGATGCCGACTTAGAAGACCAAACCTTCTACGACTTAGGCAACCTGCGGTTGGGGTTTGATGACGACGAAGAAAAGCAGTGGCACCATGCGGTTAACGATTTTAATGCCATTTTCGAGCCGCTTGATTTAGCGCAGAAAAAAATAAAACTGCTGACTTTAGGTGGCGAGCATTCTATTTCCTATGCGCCTATCGTTAAGTACTTGAAACAATATCCCGATATGGTTTTACTGCATCTGGATGCTCACGCTGATTTACGTGACGGTTTCCTCGGTTACCATTATTCACATGCGTCTATTATTCGTCGTTCGGTCGATCACTTCGGCCCAGGCCATGAGTTGATACAGTATGGCATCCGGTCAGGCACGCGCGATGAATATCTGTGGATGAAAGAACACAAAACCATCCGCAGCTCACGCAAAGACTTTCTCGACAGTGTGGAAGCCATTGCCAAAGACCGCCCGGTTTACCTGACACTGGATCTCGATTATTTTGATCCTTCTTTCTTACCAGGCACAGGAACCCCTGAACCCGGCGGCGAGGATTTCCATTCCTTTGTCAGCTTGATGAAACTATTGCGCAAAAAAAACCTGGTCGGTGCCGACGTCGTTGAGTTGTCTCCACAAATAGACCCAACCGGAAATTCTGACGTATTCGCCGCTAAAATTGTGCGCGAATTATTACTCGTATTACAACAGTCGGGAGCCTGAGATGTCAGACTGGAATATTGATCAAGCAGAAGAGCTCTATGGTGTTAACCGCTGGGGCGCGGGATACTTTTCTATCGGCGAAAACGGCAACATTCAAATTCGGCCGAACCACCGCTTACCCGACGTCACCATTGATATGAAAGAAGTGGTGGATGAGATTATTTCGGAAGGCATTCAGTTCCCGGCTGTTATTCGCTTTCACGATATTCTGCGCTCGCAGGTTGAAATTATTAACGAAACCTTTGGTAAACAGATAGAAGAAGCCAACTACCAGGGGCAGTATTGCGGCGTATTCCCGATTAAAGTTAACCAGATGCGGGAAGTGGTCGAAGAAATTATGGACGCCGGCGAACCTTACAATTACGGTCTGGAAGCGGGCTCTAAGCCAGAGTTAATGGCGGTAATGGCGTACAACGATAACCCTGAAGCTCTGACCATTCTTAATGGATACAAAGACAAAGATTATCTGACTCTGGCGCTACTTGGCCGCCAACTTAAGCGTAAGATGATTATCGTAATTGAGAAGTTCAGCGAGCTGGAAATGCTGATTCCGCTGGCCAAACAAATGGGTGTTAAACCCATGATAGGTCTGCGCTCAAAAATGATGGTAAAAAGCTCCGGAAAATGGGCTGGCTCCAGTGGTGACAGAGCTAAGTTCGGCCTGAGCATTGCCGAAATTCTGAATGTTATTGAGCGCCTGCGTGAAGAAGACATGCTGCATTGCGCTAAGCTACTGCACTTCCATATTGGCAGCCAACTGTCCGATATTCGTAAAATTAAAGAAGCCGTCAACGAAGGCGCTCGGCTGTATGCCAAATTAGTACTGGAGGGCATGCCTTTAGAGTACCTCGATATTGGTGGCGGTTTAGGCATTGATTACGACGGCACAAGTACCACCAACGACTCTTCGCGTAACTATTCAACAGAAGAGTACGTTGCTGACGTTGTCTGGGGCGTGAAGCAAATTTGTGATCTGGAAAAAGTCCCCCACCCTAACTTAGTCAGCGAAAGCGGCCGGGCTATGACCGCACATCATAGCTGTGTAGTCACTAACATTGTTGGCGAAATGAAACCAGCAGGCACGCAGTACGATATCAGCGCCAGTAGTGACGAACACATTTTGGTTAAAAATATGCGCGAACTGCACAGCTCGGGCGACCAGTTCCACCCGCAGGAGCGTTACAACGACGCCGCCGGTTATAAACAAAATGCCTATGAAGCTTTTAAACTGGGTATTTTATCGCTGAATGAAATGGCCAAACTGGATACCATGTACTGGCAGATACTGGCAGATATCCACCATTCGCTGGATAAAGACACCTATGTAATGCAGGAACTGGAAGAGCTGGAAGACATGCTCGCCAGCCAGTACCTGTGTAACTTTTCGGTATTCCAGTCAGCGGCAGATACCTGGGCCATTGGCCAAGTACTTCCGGTCGTGCCTATTTCGCGGCTGAACGAACAGCCGGAAGTACGCTGCTCAATTGTCGATATTACCTGCGATAGTGACGGTAAACTCAGCAAGTACATTGAAGGCACCGAAATTAGCGACCATATTCCCATGCATAACCTGCGCAAAGGCGAAGACTACCATGTTGGCTTATTCCTGACCGGCGCATATCAGGACGTTATGGGCGATATGCACAACCTGTTTGGCCGCTTAACCGAAGTGCATGTGTACTGCCACGACGACGAACCCGGCGATTTCTATATTGAAGAAGTGGTACCTGGCACTTCTGCCGAAAAAGTACTACAAACCATGCAGTACAATACCGAGTACATGGCCAAAACTGTGAAGAAACAAATTGACCGTCAGGTACGTAAGGGCTCACTAGCGCCACGTGAAGGTGTCCGCTGGACAAACTTTTACGAGCACTGTTTAGCCGGCAGCACCTACTTACGCGTTGAATAATTCACCAAAACAGGCGTGTAGTGCGCAATTACTGAGCAAACAGTAAAAAAGCAACGAAAAGCGGTTGACTCGAAACCGAAAAAAACGTTTAATACACGCCGTTGCCCGGATAGCTCAGTCGGTAGAGCAGAGGATTGAAAATCCTCGTGTCGGTGGTTCGATTCCGCCTCCGGGCACCACTCCCCCCTCCTAAGTGGTCCTCATTTGTACTTTAATCCCTTATTAATCAATAGCTTTAGCTGGATTAAGGTCTTTTGAAGTCCTTTTTAGTTTCTTACTATCCACAACTTTTTGTACACTGTTATGTAACACGGAACGAAATGTACTTAAGGTGTGTTACAAAAATGCCTAAAATCCCCCAGCCGCTTACTCCTAAGAAAATCGATGCGGCAGAAAAAAAAGATAAAGAATATAACCTAGCTGATGGCCAAGGTCTGTTCTTGCGAGTCAAACCTTCTGGCAAAAAAGTTTGGATCTTTAATTATTCAGAGCCTTTTACTCAGCGTCGAAAAAATCTAACGTTAGGTAACTACCCAGATCTTTCATTAAAATTGGCGAGAGAAAAGCGCCAGCAGAATCGGGAATTACTAGCCAAAGATATTGATCCCATAGCTCACCGTGACCAACAAATTGAAAAAAAACGGGCTGCCGCCAGCAATACATTTAAAGCAGTTGCTGAACGTTGGATAGAAGTGCACCGAACAAAGGTTAAACCCGACACTGCCAACAAAATCTGGCGCTCACTCGAAAATGATGTATTCCCGAGAGTTGGCTCAATTCCTATCGAGCAGTTAACCGCCCCCAAAGCCATAGAAGTCATTCAGGCCCTCACCAAAAGAAACAGCTTTGAAATGGCGCGTAAAGTCGCCCGGCGGATGAATAACGTCATGTCGTTTGCAGTCAATGTTGGTATCGTCCAACATAATCCACTGACAGGCATTAATCAGATGATACCCTCATCTAGGGTTAAGAATATGCCAACACTGACCCCTGATGAGTTACCGGAGCTCATGCGGGCTTTAAACTTTGCCAACATCAAATACGTGACTCGGTGCTTGATTGAATGGCAACTGCATACCATGGTCCGCCCAGGTGAAGCCGTGCAGGCCCGTTGGCAAGAAATCGACTTTGACAATGCAATATGGGCCATTCCTTCCGAGAGAATGAAAATGGGACGGCCTCATGAAGTACCTTTAACCAAGCAGTCATTGGCGCTACTCGAGTTTATGCAGCCACTGAGTGGCCACAGAGAGTTCATATTTCCTTCCGATAGGGCTCCCCTTAAGCATGCCAACAAAGAAACCGCTAACATGGCTCTCAAACGCATGGGTTTCGAGGGACGTCTTGTTGCCCATGGCCTCAGAGCCCTAGCCAGTACTACACTTAATGAACAGGGCTTTGATAAAGACGTGATTGAAGTTGCGCTGGCGCATATCGACAAAGACAAAATTCGTGGAGCATACAACCGCGCTACCTACATGAAGCAGCGCAGAGAAATGATGGAATGGTGGTCTGAGCATATTGAGAAAGCTGCTTACGGAAACCGAAGTATGAGTCAAGCTAACAGTTCTCCTTCTAATAATTAGAGGGAGATACAATTAGTACGATTAAACTCATTTTCTTTTAACTTTTTCTTGCTCACGTGAGTTCAACCTTTCCTCGCGCAAAAAGTAGTCCCCATGCCTTATGCAAAACTCCGTCAATTTATAGTCGTCATCCATATCTTTCTTTATATCGAGCCGTGCGGAAAAACCATCCCCCATCAACTGAACTCGATACGCTTTTTCTCCTTGGTAGTTTCTCTTGTTCTCGTCGTTTAGCTGCTTGATTTCCTGATCACTGAGCCTCGCTGCTGCATCATGCTTCTTCGTTTTCTTCGCTGGCTCGGTGGGCTTTCGATATTTGGTATTAAAATGAGTGTAGTAAGAAGAGAGCTTTTTTGGGTGCTTGCAGCGAAGTTCTTCTATTTTTTCTAGAATAAGTGAGTGAAGCTTTTTGTGGTTCCCGTCTATATTTTTTGAATCCCACAAAGCTAACGCGATGGCTCTTCTAGTATTATTAGAATCTACTTTTGCCCAACTTTTTGTCAGCTTCTCGGCTTTTTTGGCTCCTTCTAATAACCTTCTAGCGCGTGACTTGGATTTCTTCTCAGACTTTTCATCAGACAGACACCCAGGGTACCAAATGCGGTTTGAGTCCCGGGAAGCACTCAACCAGAGGATCTGCTCTTCTAACCTTCCCATTACGTAACTCGGCGTACACTTATTGCTATTTACGTAAACCGCGACATCATAGTCACTCTTCGTCCCAACAGACTTAACCCCCCTGCCACTCGAAGGTAAGTTCTGAAAGTATTCCTTCACTTTTTTTCTCAAATGATCTATTACATCCCCTTTATGATAATAGACCGCTATATCACAGTCGTTGGGGCACTCATACCGATTTTGAGATGTCGATATTTTCACTCCCCCCATGCTTTCATTAAACTTTGGATAAGTGTAAAGACACGGTGCAGTTTTCCCGAATACCTTTTCTGGCGTTTTTGTCACAAATGCCTCCCAGCTTGCGCTTGCGTCGGTCTTCCCCAAAAGCGGCACAATTAGAAAACCATACTCCACGGTCCAATCGTGAAGGAATTCAATTTTTTCTATATCAAACTGATTATTAATCTTTTCTAGCGGATTTCCGTGCTTAAGCACGAGAGACTCGTACTTTGGATCACAAAAACCATCGTTCTCGACCTGCTTGTGGAAGGAGTAAACCAGACAATTTGTAAACTCGAAAAAAGCTGTTAAATACTTTTGACTATTTCTATTCGCCCCCTTCCACTGTTTGGATAATCCTTCAAAAAGGCATGGTAGATAAATTAGTAGTTCATCCACGTCCTCAGCGAGATCTTCGTTCCTTAAAACCTCTGCCCTAAAGTGTCTGTGAGAATACTGATACCTCCACCAGTTCAAATAAAACCGTTTGGTTTCAAATTCCTTCCACTCTTTCGTATTCTCATCGAAGTTAAACGCTTCATCCTTTTCATTTGTCTCTATGTGAAATGCGACCTCTTGATCATGCAAAGTCTTCCTTAAATCATTTTCCATAAATCTCCCAAAAGTACGTTATGTAATATTTTCCTTGCATACGTTGTAATTCTCTCTGTTTTCAATCAAGCCCATTTATGGAGGCCTATATGACAGCGAACGTTACAAATATTCCAGGGAAAGTTTTAAGACTACAGGAGGTGCTTAATTTATTGTCAATTTCGAAATCGTACCACTTTGCGAAGTTGGATAAAAACTCGAAAAGCTACGATCCCACTTACCCTAAGCCGATTAGCCTAGGAGAGCGGTCGGTTCGTTACATCGAGCAAGAAGTCATTGACTGGATCAACGCACGTAAGGAGAAAAGAAATGTTAACTAAAGGTGTACCAAACTTATCAAAACCAAACAGAGATCTTAGTAATGGGTTATTCCATAGTCCAATTACACAAGGTGTAGTGAACTCGCTGACCTCTACTGTACAAGCTCCAAGCGAGCTAATTTTACAGGCGGTATTAGGCGCTATTTCCACAGCAGCACAAGGGCAGGTTGATGTTGAGAGAATATATGGAGGCTCAGGACCAACGTCGCTATTTTTATGCGTCATCGCTGAATCTGGAGAGAGAAAAACAGGTGTAGCGACTAAAGTGTTCAAACCCATTATTGACTTTGAAAGAAAAGAGGCAAAGAAATACGCAGAAAAGCAGGAAGTTTATGAACTTGAACTAGAGATTTTTAATGACAAAAAGAAGCTGATAAAGAAAAAACTTAGTCAAGCTATAAAGACGGGCAAAAAGGAGGCAATAGAAAGCGCAGAAGCAGAACTCTTGGCTTTACAACGTAAAAAACCTAAAGAACCAATCAAATCACAATTTATTTTCGAAGACGGTACGCCTGAATCAGTTCAGTCTGACATGAGTAAAGGCAATGGTAACGCAGCGATGGTCTCTAACGAAGGAGGTACAGTTTTTGGCGGCCCGATAGCCAGAGATCTCGCTTTTTTAAACAGCCAATGGTCAGGAGAGTCGTTTACTGTTAACCGTAAAACATCAGAGAGCTTTATTCTCGACAATACGAGACTAACACTCTCTATTTTAATACAGCCAAGCGCGATTGAGACGTTTCTTCATAAGAAGGGAGTCGAAGCAGTAGGTATTGGTTTCTTGGGGCGATTCCTTTTTTGCAACCCACTAACGACTCAAGGAACGCGATTTTTAGACCCATTTAGGGTCGAATCTAAGGAGGGTTACGAACGTTACGTTGAGAGAATGGAAGAAATACTGGCTGAGAATTTCACGACCAACCAAACTCGGCATGTTATCGAGTTTTCTGACGAAGCAAAAGCCTATGCTCAAGACCTTTACAACGAAATTGAGCTTGGCTTGCAAGTCAACGGACGTTTTCAATATGCAAAAGATCACGGTAATAAGCTGCTTGAAAACATCAGCCGCATTGCCGCATTGCTATCCTATTTTGAGCATGGGAAAGACGAAAAAATAAGCTTAGGGATTCTCCAAGATGCGGAAAGGATTGCGTTTCACTTTTCCGACACTTATCTGAGGTGTTTCCAGACTTATCCTAATTACTTGAAAGATGCATTTGCTCTTCAAGAATATTGCCAAACCAAGCGAGAAAATGGTGAACGGTACATATCAAAAGCGGCAATTAGACGCAGTGGCCCAAGCCGTCTCAGAAATCTAAGAGCGCTCACGCAGGCTGTGGAGTTACTACAAGTATGGGGAGAGCTGAGAGTATGTAATGACCCAACTACTGGATTAGTATATCTCGATTTACAGCCTACCTTTGCTCACGACCCGCATATGTGGAACCGATTCTACAACAAGTATAAAGGCAGTCTTTGACCGTCGAAAGCTTGAATAGCTATGGAGGAAAAATAAACGACATCATAAAACTGAGTACTTTTCAGCGCTGAAACTCTTAAAAAGCCGATACGGTTGATACGGATATCAGGTGTATCAGGGTTTTCGACCATTTCGATTTGAAATCGGTTCGATAATGGCACTCGCTACGAGGAATTGATCAGCCTCGTAGCATTGCCCAACCGGCAATTTTTTTGCCAATCAAATACTAACTTCCGAACAACGGAGATTAGTCAAAATCGTCGAGAACGCTGTCACTTGAGATCCAAAAGTGCAGCGAATGCCGACAGGTGTTTTCTCGGTAATAGTAATACTTATAACTACCACTGTGTACATCATTCATTGGTACGTCTAGTAACCAATGCTTAGCCAGTGATAGGTAAGCCCCCAAGCTTACCGTCTGACTCATGGTTAACTATTACAGGATCAGATCAGTTATGAGTATTCAATGATCATGGAGCTAATTATGAACAGACCAACACGCAACCCAATGAACCATAACCAAACACTGTATTACGACACTTCGTACAAAGGCTTTCCGCTATGGTCTCAACACGCGCCATATATTAAGGAAGATTTAAGTGGTCTGCATGACACGATGGAAAGAGCGCTGAATGCTCATTCACGGACGTTAGCGGTTCGCTTTGATTTGAAAGTGCCTGTAGCCGGTATGCCTTTGCATCTTGAGCCGCCAATGGAGCATTTCATCAGAGCTGTTAACCGGAGAATTAAGGCTAAGTATGACAGAGAAAGGTTACTTAAAGGCTCTGCGCATCATTGCACTGTCCGATATGCCCGTAAAGCTGAGCAAAACATACAATCACCATACGAGCATTACCATGTTGTTCTTTTCGTCAACAACGATGTCTTCAGGCAGGTAGGCAACTTGGGACCTGGTGATAACTCAGAGCTGGGGATAATCATTAGAGATGCCTGGTATAGCACGGGAGGCGTTAACGCTGGCCCTACTGAGTATTTAATTCATGGGTCAACGCCGTCATACCGTCGCTTAAAAGGCCCGTTTAATTCATTCAGTCAGGAAACTCGAGAGGCTTTTAGGCATTACAGCTACTTATGCAAGGAGAGTACAACGCTTTATCAACGTGGTCGCCCTGCGTTCACCACAAGTCGTAAATAAGGCAAAAAATAAAGCGCCAACATAAGGCACCAAGCAACGCAGAAGAGGCCCAGGGAAAACCTCTTCTACGCGCCTAGCGGCATTACAACTACAACAATCCCCTTTCAGCAAACGAAACCGTGTCTTGGCCTACTACAATGTGGTCAAGCACGGGGACGTCTATGTGATTGAGCGCGTCCTTGATACGCGTCGTCACACGCTTGTCAGCTTCCGATGGCTCAGTCACCCCCGATGGATGGTTGTGCGCCAGGATGATGGCTGCAGCGTTTTGCTGAAGCACTTCCTTCATCACTTCGCGGGGATACACCGGGGCGGCGTTAATCGTCCCAAAGAACAACTCCTTATACTCA
>Ga0208813_1000975_pt1 | contig 17277 bp, 22 predicted proteins | sample MalvireepMed_904_FD_184250 | JGI IMG/M metagenome (GOLD analysis project Ga0208813, IMG submission 184250) | Marine viral communities from the Global Malaspina Expedition - Malaspina viral metaG DeepMed_904 (SPAdes) (version 2) | ecosystem: Environmental > Aquatic > Marine > Oceanic | place... | reverse complement strand
CGTATAGAGGATGAACCATGGCAAACACATTCACAACCGACCTCCTAAGCATGGCGATCACAAGCCGCTTCGCCTATGCCCACTCCAGCCAGACGGGCGTGCCATGTCCGATCACTAACATCGCGACCATGGGCGACGATCTCAAGTTCACCATCGACTTCAGGTGGCAGGAGCGAGACCTGCCCTACTCGGACTATTTTATCCGCATCCATATCGAGTTCAAGCCCGACGGCTGGTATCGCATCCTCAATGCCGAGGGCTACGGCGACCTAAGCGATTGGGTTGAGAACTCAAAGTATTCCTCGTTTGGCTGGCGGGGCAAAGACTCCCTATTCACCGACGAACTGGCTGACATGTGCATCTGGGACTTCCTCGAAGCGCATTCTGCTCAGGTACTCGACGAAGCCTGACCATCCCCACCCGCCAGCCGAAAGGCTTGTGGGTGGCTTCACCACAGCAGCCCAGTAGGGCAGAATCGAGACCACCATGAAAGCCTCCGAATCCGATCCCAGCAGCACCACCATAGGCCTGTTCAAGACCATCGACCAGCATCGCGGACAACTGCGCGCATGGGTCCAGATCGATGGACAATACGATCAGTTGGTTGGCATCAAATCGGTCGCCATCAACGGGAACACTGTTCAGATGGAGATTGATATGGCCGATGTCGCCGCCTTCGGAGAGGATCCAGTCGGACCCACGTTCGACCAGATGCGCGAAGCAGTCCGCGGAAACCTCCGCGAAGACATCACCGTTGACGATTACCTCGGCGGCGCGTATTCGCCCCGACCCGGATTCGGGCCGTGCGACGACTTTGACCAAGACCGCCGCCATGAGATTGTCGGTCGCTTGTCATCAACCGGAAATCCCATCGTTTGCGAGATCGAAGGAGGCATACAGTGAAACTCATCCCCCTCGACCCCGCTATGATCGTCACCGCCCTTCTCGCCGGTGCTGTGTTAGTTCCGACCTGCTACCTTGCTGGCCTGGGGATCACCCTTCCCTTGATGGCGTTGTCGAGTTCGGTGGGGATGTTAGTTCTGAGTTACTTTGAAACGCGCTCTAATTAGTTCTTAGTTCTTAGTTATGAGGATGAACCAATGGACATTCAAGGACTCAGAGAATTACGAAGTTATGGCGGGTGTGTCATTGCGAGCAGTTGGACCACCGGATCAGGAAAACATACCAACATCAAAACTATTCCACCGTGCTGTAAACGCATTGAGAGGTGGGAGCGTTCCAAGTATCCAAAGCGGATCCAGGATGTGTTTGAGCAGAACCCACAAGCAAAAGCGGTAGTTGCAATTGTGGATATGTGGAGAGCAAAACAGTTCTTGAAGGGGGACGAGAAAGATGAGGATGAGGAGTATGAACGGGGAATAGAGCGTATACTGGAAAGTGACCGGGACGTTCCCGGTTCTTAGTTAGTCGTTAGTTAGTTCTTAGTTAGTTCCAATCAATAGAGGATGAACCTATGTCCATTACAAAGCAAACAATCCATCTGATGCAGGATGATCGAACCGAGTATGAATTCCGCACCCACACATGCTTCATCAAGGGGCGCGATACATTCTTGAGTGGCTGGGGCGGTGCCGAGGGTGGAACGTCATACGCCGTATGGTGCTGCCGCCCAGAACACCTCGACACCGTGTTTGCCTGGGTCAAGGGCCGAAGCGACATGGTTGGAGTTACCACCGCCTTTGACCCTGATTCCTACCAACTCAATAGAGGGGACCGCCTCCATATCTATGTTGTGGGTAGCGGTCACCCTTCACTCGCAGTAGGAGGTGCAGCGTGAACAAAGAAACCGAGATTGAACGAAAGCCGGTTCATTTCATAACAATGGTGCAGTATTGTAAAACACCTGATGAGGATTGGGATGGATTTTCTGATGAAACCGGGTATGACGGGGAGATTCTGTGGGTCAAGTGCCTCGTGAATCAAAAACCACCACCCGAGTATCTTCTGAAGGACAACGGGTTACCATACACAGACGAGGAGTGGCCTCCGTATGATCCTGATAATAAGGAAACTTGGCATTCGGAGTGGCCCGGAACTGAATTAGCTATCTACGTCCACGACGGTGAAATTGTTGTTGAACACAAAATAGATAATATGGATAGTATCAACGCAGGGAAGCACCTGGGTTGTGCGGTGTTCCCTCTTCGGAAGAACGTAGGTGCAGCATAAACCCCACTGACTTGCTACAATGCCCACCACATTAGTCATCATCCTCGCACCCCTCCTTGGTTAGTTCCTTGGGGGGGTGCTTACTTGTAGAATAAGATGATGTTAGTTGACCCAGATAACCGAAATGACAATTGGAGGATGGACCATGAGTATCAAACAACGAAGATCGAGTTATGAAGCTTCTGTTACGAACAGCGGTATTCGCTACCGGAGATCATTCAAAGAGAGACTTCAAGCACAGATATGGGAGGCTCAAGCGAGGGCTGACTTGATTGCTGGGCGCACTCCAGAGGTTTCCAAACACTCAGTGCATCGCAGTCTGCCTCGGACTCTTCAAGAACTTGCGGACTACACCTACAACACGGTCTGGTCGGGTGCTCGGAGTGAAGAAACATCCCTGATAAACTCCAATTTAGTTGTTGCGACCGTCAGTCCTGGGACACTCATCAACGATATCGACAAGGCGACCATTGATCTCGCGGTTTCTGAGTGGAAGAAACTCGGTAACTCCAACGCAACTTGTAACCGGAAACTGAGTTCCATAAGTAAGATGCTGACGGTCGCGGTGGAACTGGGGATCTTGGATCGCCTGCCTCCCATCAAGAGATTACGGGAATCTCCGGGTCGTATTCGGTGGTACACGGATGATGAGCAGGATCTAATTATGGATATGTTTCACCGCCTCGGTTACCCGGAGCATGGTGAGATCGTTCGGGTGCTGCTTGACACTGGTATGCGATGTGGGGAGTTGTTCAACCTGAAGTGGGAAGACATCCAAGGGAAACTTATCGTATTGAATGAGACAAAGAACTTTTCTCCGAGGTCTATCCCGATGACCCAAGCCACGATACGAATCATTACAAATCAAACCTGTGAGGTTGGCCCCTTCAAATGGACGGATGCTCGCCAAACCAGAGGGATCTGGAATAAGGTTCGGCATCAACTCGGGTGGTCGGATGATCCCGGTGCTACCTTGCATGCGTGTCGGCACACATTCATCAGTAACTTAGTTCAAGAAGGTGTCCACATTGCGGGGGTTCAGAAACTTGCAGGTCACAAGACAATTCAGATGACCTTGAGGTACACCCACCTTTCCCCTCACGATCTGGAGTCTGCAATCGAGAAACTTGAGAACCGACGAAGCAACTGTGGTACGATTCGTACTCACGGATGAACTAACCCTCCAAGTTGGGATACGCACGGATGCGTCAAAGTGATCTAGAGCGTGAGATGATTTCGTTGGGGAAAGACCGATACTGGAGCAAGGTCGCCAGAACCAGAGAGAAGGAAGTGGAGACCTATGCTCCAGCCGCTAAGAGACTCCTCGGAGAATCAATCGAATCCCTCGCGGATGAGATCAAGCGGTGGACTCGTAATTCGGAGTCTGGTCCTGGTCGCAAGCACCGGGTACTTCCATACTTCAGTTTGATCCCTACGAATGTGATGGCTGCGTTGACCGCCAGGACTGTACTGGATGGTATCTCTCAGCAGCGAACACTTACCTCGATTGCTATGAAACTGGGGCAGTACCTTGAGGATGACCATCGGGCTCGCACCTTGAAGGAGAAGGAACCGAACCTCTACCGCGATCTCTTTGAACGGACCAAGAAGAACACCTCGTACGATACGAAGCGGAGACTTTGGTACAAGACTGCAAAGGCGAATGATATCTTCCTCCCAAGGTGGGGTGGTAAGGATCGGTGTGCGGTTGGGTTAGTCTTAGTTGAGTTGATGCGTACCGCAACTGGTTTGATTGAGATTGAGACGGTGACCAACATCTTCTCTCGCTCAGTCACGTTAGTCCGCGCCACCGAGTCGTTGCTTTACTGGTTGAAGGAAGCCCACGCATTCCATGAGATACTTACCCCGGTGTACATGCCGATGGTTGTTGAACCGATGCCGTGGAAGAATATGTGGCAAGGTGGGTATCTCAGTGATGAGGTTCGCCGTCGCCCACTTGTGAAGACCTATGATAAATCATACCTGGAAGAACTTGACAACACCCACATGCCTGAGTTCTACAGCGCGATCAATTCACTGCAAAAAACTAAATGGGAAATCAACGACGATGTTCTTCAGTGCATGCTGTATTCATATGAGAACAACACTGGGGTTGGTGGTCTACCGGCGAACAAAGATCTAGAGATACCGACGCGGCCCTCTGATAAAGATTGGATGGACGAAGAAATCCAGAAGCAGTGGCGTCGAGCTGCGAAAGAGACTCACCATTTAAACGCGCAGGATCGTAGTAAAAGATTACACCTCACAAAAGTTTTGTTCCTTGCGCAGAAGTTTCGTAATGAAACCTTGTCACAGGTGATGAATGCAGATTTTCGTGGGCGACTCTATCCCGCAAACATCTATATCAACAGTCACGGTCCTGACTGGGGCCGGTCAGTGCTTCGTTTCGCAAAGGGTGACGCTATCACCTGCCAGAATGATGCGAACTACCTGGGGGTACACCTCGCAAACTGCTGGGGTCTAGACAAGACACCCATCGAGGAGCGTTTGAACTGGGTGTGGGGTAACGAGGATCTTTTCAAAGCCATACATCAAGATCCGTTGGGGACTACAACTGAGTGGTCAAAGTCGGATGAACCGTGGGGGTTCCTGGCTGCTGCAATGGATATGGGTGAGTTCTTGCGGGTTGGTTATGGTCATATCAGCAAGATCCCCTGCGGACAAGACGCCAGTAATCAGGGTCACCAGATCTATGCGATGTTGCTGCGTGATCCGGTTGGTGCAAAGTACACCAATGTTCTACCCTCGGATAAACCATACGATCTCTACCAAAAGGTCGCAGATATTGTCATCGAGAAGCTCACGGCCTCAGAGGATCCCTTTGCACCTACTTGGTTGGCGTTTGGGATTGATCGAAAGACGGTAAAAAGACAGTGTATGACGCTTACTTATGGGGCGACCCAGCACTCCTGTAAAGAGTATACCGCTCAGTGGTACTTCGATCTCACTCGGAGCGGGAAGCGACCCAAAGTGTTCAAGGATCACCCATTCAAGGCGTGCATCTTCCTGAGTATTTTGATCTATGATTCCATCGGGGAAGCCGTTCAGTCTGCAATCGCAGGAATGGACTGGCTTCGGGAAGTAGCGGGGATCTGCATGGAGCATGACGTTATCCCCATGTGGTCAACACCCACTGGCTACATCGTGAAGCAACTGTATGAGAAGCAAGCCTCGATGGAGGTGAAGACCAGTATCGGTCAGAAGATCCGCCGTCACCGCTTGAGGTTCGGCAAGGGAGAACTTTCACCCTTCCGTCATAAGAACGCCCTTCCGGCTAATATGGTTCATTCCTTAGATGCTGCTTTGATGATGAAAACCACCAACCTGGCGGTACTTAACGGAGTCTCGCAGTTCTCCATGATCCACGATTCCTACGCAACGACTGCGGCCCAATCTGGAATGTTATCTTCATGTCTTCGACGGGCTTCGGTCGATATGTTTTCGGAGGATCTCATGGAAAATTTTGCGAAGCAGATCACGCACCTGCTCCCAACAAATATAGAGTTACCACCAATCCCCTATGTAGGGGGTTTGGAGATCGAGTCGTTGCTCGATTCGCAGTATTATTTCGCTTGAACCTCTGGAGAACCCGATGCCGAAGAAGAAGCACATGAAACTCATTACTCCCAAGGGTACTGCGATCTATCCGCGGATTAATGAACCCAATCGAAAGTTTGATCCGATAGGTGTTTACTCTGTGAACCTGCGTATGACTGGGGAAGATGCTGCGGAGTTCATTACCACGATCACCCAGGTCCGCGACGAGTACCACGCCGACCAGACCAAGGAACTGAAGAAGAAGCTGAAGAAGGCTGATCTTCCTGTTATGGAGGTTGTGGATGATCAGGGTGAGGACACCGGCGAGGTGGATCTGAAAATCAAACTCAAGGCTGGGTATGAGTATGATGGGAAAACCATAACTCAGCGACCCATCTTGGTTGATTCCAAACGTACACCAATGAACAACGATATCCGCATCGGATCAGGTACAACGATGCGGTGCGGTGTTGAGGTTGCGCCGTGGTACATGCCAACCAACGGGGTTGGTGTCTCACTGAGGTTGCGGGTCGTTCAGATCATCGACCTCGTTGAGTTCGGTGGCGGCGGCGTGGAGGCATATGACTTCAAAGATGAAGAGGGCTTTGAAACCGTCTCCGCAAATCTCAGCGAAGATTCCATCACGGACAACCCCCTTGAAGGAATGATGTGAAAACATTGTTCCTCATCATCCCGGTGACTCCCGTGCCTGCCTCCAGACCGCGTGTAACGAGGTGGGGGACGTTTTATGGTTCTAATTATAAGAAGTTCCGCAAGGATGCGAAGGCCGCTTTGGATGGAGTCTACTCTGGTGAACCGATCTCCGGGAGTCTTGAGGTTTCTCTGTGGTTCTACTGCAAGAAACCCAAGACTACCCGGAGGACGGAACCGCGGGGTGATGTTGACAACTACGTCAAAGCAATTCTGGATTCTTGTAACGACAAGATCTGGGAAGATGACGATCAGATCTTGAGATTAACTGCACGAAAAAGATGGGCGGATGACTTTGGACCGAGAATCGAACTCATTGTTTCTCCGACATGAGCCATGCCCCGACTGCGGATCGAGGAACAACCTCGCGCGTTATGACGATGGGCATGGGTTCTGCTTTGGATGTGGTCGCTGGGAGCCTGGAGATAACCAACACGGTTCAGAGTACCAAGAGGATAACACGGTGCGATCAGAGTTTATTCAATCAGAGCCCCGCTTCATAAAAAGCCGCGGTCTTTCCGAGGAGACCTGTAAGAAGTTTGGGTATGGCATCGGGGAGTACAACGGAACCCTGTGTCATGTTGCGAACTACCGAGGTTCTGATGGAAAGATTGTCGCGCAGAAGATCCGGCTCCCTAACAAAGACTTCCGGATGCTTGGGAAAGCAACAGAGTTGTATTGCGAGCATCTCTGGAGGGATGGTGGGAAGTTCATAACTGTCACCGAGGGAGAGATAGACGCTCTCAGTATCTCCCAAGCCTTTGGTAACAAGTGGCCTGTTGTAAGTATTCCCCATGGTGCAAAGGGAGCCGCAAAGTCCATCACCAGAAGCATCGAGTTTCTTGAGAAGTTTGATCACGTTCACTTCTGTTTTGATCAAGACGAGCCGGGAAGGGCTGCCGCTACAGAGTGTTCTTTGTTGCTGTCACCAGGAAAGGCGAAGATCGTCACTCTCCCTTGTAAAGATGCCAACGAGTGTCTGATCGAGGGAAAAGTAAAAGAGATGATCAACGCAGTCTATGGTGCCAAGACCTACAGGCCCGATGGCGTCATCATTGGTGAGGATCTGTGGGAACGAGTTATCACGGATCGACTGGTGGAATCGGTTCCGTATCCTTGGAGTGGTCTCAATGATCTTGCGCATGGGATCCGACAAGGCGAACTTGTTACACTCTGTAGCGGTACGGGGGTCGGGAAGTCTTCGGTGTGCCGGGAGCTTGCATACTGGCTGATGGGTTTCGGGAAAAAGGTGGGATACATCGCCCTTGAGGAATCCGTTGAGAAAACGGTGCGAGCCCTGATGGGGATTTATCTGGACTGCCCACAACATTACTGGGATTTTCCCGAAGAAAAATTAAAGGAAGCGTTCGATGCGTCCATCGGGACTGATCGGATCGTTCTTTATGACCACTTCGGATCTATGGCTTGGGAGAATCTAGTTTCAAAGATCCGATACATGGTTCTTCATCTTGGTGCGACACACATATTCCTTGATCATCTCAGCATCATCGTCTCAGGGATGGGTGATGGGGATGAAAGACGCATGATTGATCATGCGATGACACGGCTTCGGTCGATCACAGCCGAACTGGGGATTGCTTTGATCCTGGTTTCCCATTTACGAAGACCGGAAGGACGCGGCCATGAAGAGGGTGCTCAAACATCACTTGCCCAACTACGCGGTTCTCATGCTATTGGTCAGCTCTCTGACATTGTTATTGGGTTGGAGCGGAACCAACAAGACGAAGACGAACCCAACGTCACCACAATCCGAGTCCTTAAGAATAGATTTTCAGGCGAAACAGGAGTTGCCAGTCGTGTCAAATACAATAGAGAAACCGGGCGACTCACTGAATGGGACCGTTCAGACGTTGCTGAAGATTTATCCGAGATCCCTTTTTAACGCGATCCGCGAAGTGGAAACGGGTGGGCATCCAGACCCGAACAACGCGGAAGGTGATGGTGGGAAGTCCTTGGGAGCGTACCAGATCAGTCATGCTTATTGGTACGACGCATTAGAGAAACACCCAGCGATTGGGGGAACCTACGAGGATGTTCGTAACCCGTTTTACGCAGAGTGGGTGATGCTTGCGTACTGGGATCGCTTCGCACCTGATGAGACTTACGAGACTCTATCCCGTATTCACAACGGCGGACCAATGGGGTACATCCGTAGATCCACAAACAACTACTGGAAGAAGGTTCAGCGATGTCTGCCATGACCTACAAGAAACTCGCTGCTCATCTTGAAGATGTGACGGGGAGAGAGATCTCTTACCAAAGAGTTCAGCAGATCGAGGCATCTGTTCTTAGGAGACTCAGGAAGTTGTTGGAAGATGACCCCGTGATTATTGAATACATCAAGGAACATTGTGAATGTACCGCACCTTAGATCTGTTCGCTGGTATCGGTGGGTTCAGCCTTGGTCTTGAAAGGACCGGGGGGTTTCAGACGGTTGCGTTCTGCGAGATTGATAATAAGGCTCAGTTGGTCCTCAAGAAGCATTGGCCTGGTGTCCCTGTGTATGGGGATGTAAAGGAGTTAACGGTTGAAAGATTGCAATCAGATGGGATTGTTCCAACAGTCATCGCGGGTGGATTCCCATGCCAGGACATCAGTGGAGCCGGAAAAGGAAAAGGAATTGTTGGGGAGAGATCCGGTCTCTGGTCGGAGATGTTTCGACTCATCGGAGATGTACGGCCAACGTGGGCAATTATTGAAAATGTATCAGCCCTTCGATCTAAGGGACTTACCTTGGTCCTTCAAGATCTCTGCTCGGTCGGGTATTGCGCTGAATGGAATTGTATTCCCGCTAGTGCCGTTGGTGCGCCTCACCAGAGGGATAGGATCTGGATTGTGGCCTACCCCCACATCTCAGGACAACAATCAAGTTCGGGGGGTGGGGAAAACAATAGTAACGAAACGGGGGACTACGTTGGGGGGTGCTGTGAGGATGTGGCCTACCCCGACAGCCAACGAGGATGCAGCAGGAACGCCCAACGGGAAAATGCAAGGCATGTTGGGGAACCACCCCTTGGTTCGTGGCTCAACCCCAGAAGAATGGAAGCTTGGGACGTTGAACCCAACGTGGGTCGAGTGGCTCATGGGATACCCAAGCGGGTGGACAGACTTAAACAACTAGGCAACGCCGTAGTCCCCCAGATCCCCGAACTATTAGGACGAGCTATTCTATCCACTAACGCATCACATGAAGGATGACCATGCACTCAATCATCATTGATATTGAAACAAACGCCATCGAGGATTGGAGAGAACTCTCAGATCTGAAAGAGATTCATTGCATCGTGATCCGTTATAAGAACTTGGTTGAGACTTACAACCACCAGAAGGGAAACATCGACGAGGGACTCGATGAGATATCACTGGCCGATGAAGTGATCGGTCACAACGCTATGGCGTTCGACATTCCCGCACTCAAGAAGTTGTACCCGGACTTCAGGCTTCAGGGTTGCTTGAGAGATACCATGCTGCTGTCTCGGTTGGTATGGCCGGACATCCGCGAGGAGGACTTCAAGCGTGGGGATGAGTACCCCCGAAACTTGATCGGGTCTCACTCGCTGAATGCGTGGGGACACCGGCTCGGTGAGTACAAAGGTGATCACACGGACTGGTCTCAGTGGTCCCAGGATATGGAGGATTACTGTGTTCAGGATACCAACGTAACCCTCCGGTTGTGGCAAGCGATCCAAAGGGAAGAACCAACGGTTCGCAGTCAAGTGCTTGAACACAAGTTTGCGGAGATCCTCTACGAGCAAGAGCGTCACGGATTCAGGTTTGATGTGGATGCAGCCAAGGAGCTTCACGCTGAACTACTGGATCTCAAGGCGGTGCTTGAGAGAAGAATGCAAGAGATCTTCCCACCTGTAGAGGTTCCCATGAAGACACCCCAATACTGGTTGGCGGCTTCGGAACAGTACCCAACAAAGACTGCCGCGAAGGCTGCTGGTTACAAAGACACACAAATCACCAAGGGTCCGCTCCGAATGAAGACCACTCCATTCAACCCTGGATCACGTGACCAGATCTCTCGATGTTTGATTGAGAAGTATGGTTGGAAACCAAGGGACTACACCGCAAGCGGTAAACCGAAGATTGATGAAACCATTCTGACAGCCTTGGACTTCTCCGAGGCAAAGCCCCTGGTGGACTACCTGACAATCTCCAAGCGTCTTGGGCAACTGGCTGAAGGCAAGGAAGCGTGGCTCCGCTGTGTGGCGAATGGCAGGATCCATGGTCGCGTTAATACCAACGGAACCGTGAGCGGTAGGTGTTCCCATTCTCGCCCAAACGTCTCTCAGGTTCCCTCGGTGTCCTCGCCGTATGGGACTGAGTGCAGATCATTGTTCCTTCCTGATGAGGGTCATGTGCTGGTTGGGGTGGATGCCAGTGGTTTGGAACTCAGGATGCTGGCGCATTACCTCGCATACTTTGACAACGGTAAGTACGCGAAGCAAGTGTGTGATGGGGACATTCATGCCACCAATCAAGAAGCTGCGGGGTTACCTACCAGAGCGGATGCCAAGAAGTTCATTTATGCGTGGCTCTATGGTGGGGGTGATAATTTGATTGGAGAGATCGTCGGGGGTGGTGTCAAGGAAGGCCAGCAGATCAAGAAGCGATTTATGGATCGCCTCCCCGCCTTCAAGAAACTGAAGAAGCATGTTGAAACCAAGGTGGACACCCACGGGCACCTCACGGGTCTGGACGGTCGCAAACTCCCGGTTCGATCCAAGCATTCTGCACTCAATCTGTTGCTTCAATCGGCTGGTGCGGTTGTTATGAAGGAGGCTACCGTTCAACTACACCGCGATCTCAAGTATATGACTTGTGGATATGTGTATCAGGTTGCTCACATCCACGATGAGATACAGTTGAGTGTACGAGCATCTATCGCAGAAGAGACAGGGAAGATTGCCGTGGGGTCCATACGGGTGGCGGGTGAGACCCTAAAGCTCAAAGTCCCTCTCGCCGGAGAGTACAAGATTGGAGATTCATGGGGTGAAACGCACTGAGTACACAGAATTTGAATTAGCGTATGCGGCTGGGTATCTTGATGGTGAGGGGTGCTTCAAGTTTACCAATGGATCTCCCGCAGTTTGTATTGAGAATACCTACATCCATACCCTGAAGTGGTTTGAGTTAATGTTCGGAGGTACGTTTAGCTCCAAGGCTCAAACCCAAAACCCAAAGTGGAGACAGGCATATACTTGGGTTGCAACCGGAGACAACGCTCGTAACTGTATCAATCACGTTCTACCATACTTACAAGAGAAACGTCCACAAGCTCAGATACTTCTGGAGATCTCTGCGTATCCACCACGCTCTTACAAACGTGATCAATTAACTCAAGAACTAAGCAAGTTAAAGCGGATCAATTACGAATGGAACCACTTGAATACTTTGCAACCACGGAACTTCTTACAGAACTCCACAGACGATTTGATGCTTCAATCTTTGTTGCCGCAGCCAAGATGACGAAGGATGTGGAGGATATTGTTCTTTCACTTATGGGTTCTTACCACTCAGTTTTAGGATTGTCTGTGATTGCCAGGATGGCAGCAGAATCAGGAGACGGATCTCACAATGACAAAAACGACACTACTGATTGACGGCGATATTTTGCTCTATAAAGAATCTGCTGCGGTTGAAGTTGCGTTCGACTGGGGGGATGATATCTGGTCCTTGACGGCTGATGCGTCTCTCGCTAAACAGGCTGTGGATGTGTGGATTGCTCAACACAAAGAACTCCTGAATGCTGATGATGTGATCATCACGCTAACTTCCCCGAACAACTGGAGGAAGGAAGTTCTCCCAACCTACAAGCACAACCGTAAGGGTAAGAGGAAGCCGTTGGTGTTCCCAGCTCTGCGGGAATACTGTAGGGAGGTATACAAGGTCATAGACTACGACACGTTGGAAGCGGACGATGTGATGGGTATGCTCGCTACTGGGGGACTTAAGCGTATCAAGGGAGACACGATAATTGTTTCCGAAGACAAAGACATGAAAACAATCCCAGGTTATCTTTACAATCCTAACCGACCAGAGGAGGGCGTCCAATGCCTGAGCAAACACCAAGCGGACCACAATCATTTGTCCCAAGCACTGACCGGGGACTCCACGGACGGATACTCGGGGTGTCCGGGGGTAGGCCCGAAGACAGCAGCGAAGATACTGAAGAAGGGGACTTGGGAGGAGGTGTTGGGGGCGTACACGAAGGCGGGGCTGACGGAGACGGATGCACTGGTTCAAGCAAGAGTCTCACGAATACTGAGAAAGGGGGAGTTCAGCACGAACACGGGGCAGGTGAGTCTGTGGAACCCGTCGTGAACGTAGATGATTATCTCGATTACCACCTCACCATCTGCGCTGATGCCCGTGTACTCAGTTTACGAAAGAACCGTGACTACACAGGAAGTGACGATCATCCCTTTGCGAACTTCCAAAGGTGTGAGTCGATGGGCATCACAACCACAGAAAAGGGGTTTCTGGTACGCCTCACGGACAAGTTCTCTCGACTAAGTACCTTCTGTGAAACGGGTTCTTTTCAAGTTGAAGACGAATCCTTCCGAGACACTTTGATAGACATCATCAACTACACCTGCCTCATGGGGGCTTATGTGCAATCGAAGAAGGACACAAATGGTGGATAAGGGCCAAGTATATGAACGAACTCCTCAAGTTTCTCGTGAACTTATCGACTGGCTTGAATCTCAGTTCCCACTTAAAAGTCCTGATCTTGACACACAAGAGCGGGTAATTTTCTACGCGGTTGGTCAACGATCTGTTGTTGATCACCTCACCGCCCTTTTCAAAGAGCAGAACGAAACCATTCTGGAGTCCCAGTGATGTGCATGTCTTCTCCAAAAATGCCCGGACCACCACCTCCCCCACCACCACCTCCACCGCCCCCACAGCAATCTGCTGAGACTGTGGTAGCTCCGGGTAGGGGTGTTGCAAGGCGCGAGGGGCGAGCGAGTGCTAAGAAACGTCGTGGCGTATCAGGGTTGAAGATCAAACTTGACAATGTTGGTGCTGGTTCCGGTGTTGGTGGAGCATACTGATGATGAATGCGCGGGGGATCTACACAAAGTTGGAGACCCAACGGTTCTCCTTCTTAGAACGTGCGAGAGACTGTTCGCGGTTGACCCTGCCCACCGTGATCCCAGATGAGGGACACAGTTCAAATAGAAAATTTGCCTGCCCTTTCCAGGGCGTTGGCGCACGAGGAGTGAATAACCTCGCCTCCAGTCTCCTCCTAAGTCTCCTGCCACCGAACGCTCCATTCTTCCGGCTGGTGCTTGACGATCACGCTCTCAGGCAGGTCGAGGGGATCCCAGAAGTAAAGACCGAAATTGAGCGGTCACTCGCTGATATCGAGAAGGCCGTGATGAAGGAGGTTGAGACGAACAATGTTCGCGTCTCCCTCTTTGAAGCCCTCAAGCATCTCATCATCGCAGGTAACTGTCTGATGCACTTCCCTCCAGATGGTGGGGTGCGGGTATTCCCACTCGCTCGGTACTGCGTGGATAGGGATCCCATGGGGAATCCTCTGAAAATCATTACGAAAGAAAGCGTCTCCCCAGTTGCCCTGCCTGAAGAAATCAAGGCTGCTGTTGGAGCCATCTCACCGAACACCGATGGATCTGTTGACCTATACACTTGCATACAAAAACGAAATGATTCCAAGTGGGAGGTCTACCAAGAAGTCGGTGACTCTGAAATTCCCGGTTCTCGCGGCACTTACGCAGAGGATAAGTTGCCATTCCTCCCACTAAGGATGTATACGGTCGAGGGCGAGAACTACGGAAGAGGATATGTAGAACAGTACCTCGGTGATCTCCGAAGCCTGGAGGGACTGACCCAAGCCATTGTGGAAGGTGCTGCGGCTGCATCCAAGATCCTGTTCATGGTCTCACCGAACGGGACAACTCGTGCGAGAACACTTGCGAAGTCCCCAAACGGGGCCATCGTTGAAGGGAGTGCTCAAGATGTCACGGTGCTTCAGAGTAACAAAAGTGCGGACCTCTCGATTGCGGCGAGTACGGCTCAGACAATTACAGATCGCCTTGCGTATGCGTTTCTCCTCACCGAGGGGACGATCCGACAAGCAGAGCGAGTAACTGCTGAAGAAGTCCGTCTCGTTACACAGTCGATTGAGCGTCAACTTGGTGGAGCCTTCTCCCTGCTCTCACAGGAACTGCAACTTCCTCTGGTCAACCGGATGATGGCAAACCTCCAGAAGAAGAAGAAACTCCCGAAACTCCCGAAGAAATACATCACACCTGCTATCATCACCGGTATCGAGGCGTTGGCTCGGGGTAGTGACCTCAACCGACTCGACTTCTTCCTTCAAGGTATGGCACAAACCGTTGGTCCAGAAGCGATTGCTCAGTATGTTAATCTCGGGGAATACATCAAACGACGAGCAACTGCTCTTGGTATTGACACCCAAGGTCTCATCAAGACTGAAGAAGAACTGATGATGGAAATGCAACAAGCCCAGCAGAATGCTGTGGTTCAACAGTACGGTGGTCAGGTTATGGGGATTGCGGATCAACAGTTCCGTGAGTCCCAGAAGGCCGGTGCCGACGTAACCAAGGAGATGGTAAAGAATGGCTGAGCGAATCCAAATGGAGATGGGCGTAACTGGTCCAGAAGCACCAACCGAGGAGGTGAGTGATTCACAAGAGCAGGTATCTGAACGACCCGAGTGGCTACCAGAGAAGTTTGAATCTCCAGAAGACCTTGCTAACGCCTACGGTGAGCTTGAATCCAAAATGGGATCCGAGCCATCCGATGAATATGTCACCGAGTCCGATGAATCGCTCGCGGAATCCACAGGCATGTCTGTGGAAAGTATTTCGGAATACACTAAGGAGTTCTCTGAAACTGGCGAGTTGTCTGGGGAGTCGTACGAGAAGATCCAAAACGAGTATGGGATTCCCGAAGACATCGCCCGGTCTTATGTAGAAGGCCAACGTGCTTTGATTTCTCAAGCTCAGGGAACCATCTTCAATGAGGTTGGTGGACAAGATCAATACAGTGAGATGATCGAATGGGCTAGAGAGAACCTCTCCGAAGAAGAGGTGGGTTCCTATGATCAAGTCATGGACTCAGGGGATATGAATGCTGCGATGATGGCCGCTCGTGGGCTGTCTGCACGTTACACACAAGCCACCGGAAGCAGCCCCAGCCTTCTTAAAGGTTCGGCTCCATCCACCCGTGGTGGTAATCCGTTTCGTTCGTGGGCGCAGGTATCCGAAGCGATGCGTGACTCACGTTATACTAAGGATCCTGCGTATCGTCAAGAGATTCAGGATCGTCTCGCAATCTCTCAACTTTGAGGTGATCAATGAAACCCGGAATTAAAACTACTGAGTTCTGGCTCGCTGCTGCTGCCACCGTTGTTGGTGGTCTCATGGCCTCTGGCGTCATCGCAGAGGAAAGTTCAATTGCCAAGATCCTTGGTATTGCGGCGGCTGCTCTGGTGGCTCTTGGCTACACAGGCGCACGTCTTGCTTTGAAGAAGAAGGTGAGCTGAGAATGTGGGCTGCCATCATGGCTGCATTCTCTTCCATCTTCAAAGTGTTTCTAGAACTCATCATGGAGAAGGCGAATGAACCGACTCTTGCAAGTGATGCCCCTAAAGTGCCTCGGCGTTATCGTGATGCTTGGGCTGAGCGGGTGCGAAAGTTCACGAGTCGTATTCGTCCCTGAAAGTGATGGACTGGTAAGGCTTGGCCCTGGAATACGGGGTCATGTCTATTTCTGGAATGGTTCCTCATGGGAACTTTCCGGTAACAAGGTAGACCTCCCCGAAGGGTGGTTTGCTGGTGACGTTCAAATGGACCTTCAACCAACTGACTGACGCGGCCCTCTGCGGGGGACAACCGGACTGATCGGGTTAGGAACTGAAGCCATCGAAGTAACGTCGATGTTTTCAACGTATCTTTAACTCTTTCAAAAGGAAAAGCCTCAAATGGCAGATACATATACTGCTTCACGGCTGGGTCTTGCTCAGGGAGGTTCGGATAATTTCGAGCTGTTCCTCAAGACCTTCAGTGGTGAAGTTCTTTCCGCGTTTGAAGAGCGCAATCTTATGATGCCTCTTCACACCGTTCGTACAATTACGAGTGGTAAAAGCGCAACCTTCCCACTGACGGGTGTTGCGGCTGCCGCATATCACACCCCCGGTGAGGAACTCGATGGTGCGTCAATTGACCACGCAGAGCGTGTGATCAATATCGACAACCTTTTGGTGGCACACACATTCATTGGCAACATTGATGAAGCAATGAACCACTATGATGTGAGGTCAATTTACTCCAAAGAACTTGGGTATGCACTCAGTAACCACGCAGACAAGGCGATCATTCGCACGGTCATGGCTGGTTCGCTTGATCAAGCCGATGTTCTTGGTGATGCGTACACTGGTGGCACGATCACTGGTGGAACGACTGGTGATAACATCATTGATTCAATCATTGATGCAGCGAAATATCTGGATGACAATAATGTCCCCGCCGGAGATCGCTGGTGTGTTCTCACTCCAACAGCGTTCTACACAGTTCTCAAGTCTGCTGGTGGTACTGACACGGCTGCTGCTCTGCTCAACAAGGATTATGGCCAAGGTGCTTCGATCCTTCAGGGTGGTCAACAGGCCATGCAGGTCGCAGGTGTTACTTGCTTTATGAGCACACACATCCCGACTACCGACGAAGGTACTGTGGCGGCGGATAATACTCTCGGTGATGACGACATTCGTAACACGCCGTTTGTTGACGCTGCTGCTAG
>Ga0208813_1000969_pt1 | contig 17453 bp, 12 predicted proteins | sample MalvireepMed_904_FD_184250 | JGI IMG/M metagenome (GOLD analysis project Ga0208813, IMG submission 184250) | Marine viral communities from the Global Malaspina Expedition - Malaspina viral metaG DeepMed_904 (SPAdes) (version 2) | ecosystem: Environmental > Aquatic > Marine > Oceanic | place... | reverse complement strand
GTCATACTCAACGTGTGAAGTTGAGATGGTGATACCACGCTCTTTCTCTTCTGGCGCGTTATCGATGGCTGCGAAGTCTTTCGCCGCGCCACCATAGACTTTTGCTAATACAGTAGTAATAGCAGCAGTCAAAGTAGTTTTACCGTGGTCAACGTGACCGATGGTGCCGACGTTTACGTGCGGCTTCGAACGTTCAAATTTTTCTTTAGACATGATAGTTCCTCAAACTTAAGTTAAAAGCCCGGTCTCGCAAAAAACCGGACCAGACCTTACTTATTTAGCGTTACGCTCAGCCATCACTTTTTCAGCGATGTTGTTAGGTGCTTCAGCATACTTCAAGAATTCCATTGAGTACGATGCACGACCTTGAGTTTGTGAACGCAAGTCAGTCGCGTAACCGAACATTTCTGACAATGGAACTTGAGCATTAACTGCTTTCAAGCCACCTGGTGCCTCTTCCATACCTTCGATAAGACCACGACGGCGGTTAAGGTCACCGACAACATCACCCATTGACTCTTCTGGAGTGATAACTTCAACTTTCATCATAGGCTCAAGCAATACAGGTTGCGCTTGCAATGCACCCTTTTTGAAAGCCATGCTACCGGCGATTTTAAACGCCATCTCTGATGAGTCAACATCGTGGTAAGAACCGTCGTACAAGGTTGCCTTAACACCCAATACTGGGTAGCCAGCAAGAACACCTTGTTCCATCTGCTCTTTGATACCACGGTCTACCGCAGGAATGTATTCCTTAGGTACCACACCACCAACGATTTCGTTTACGAATTGGTAAGTGATGTCATCACCGTTTTCATCTTCTTCAATCGCCATTGGCTCAAGCTTCAGCCATACGTGACCGAATTGACCACGACCACCTGATTGACGAACGAATTTGCCTTCAACTTCAACCGCGTTACGGATTGCTTCACGGTATGCAACCTGAGGCTGACCAACGTTACATTCAACTTTGAATTCACGCTTCATACGGTCAACGATGATATCAAGGTGAAGCTCACCCATACCAGAGATGATAGTTTGACCTGACTCTTCATCCGTTTTAACGCGGAATGATGGATCTTCTGCGGCCAACTTACCAAGGGCAATACCCATTTTCTCTTGGTCGGCTTTAGTTTTCGGTTCTACTGCAACAGAAATAACCGGTTCTGGGAATTCCATACGCTCAAGAATAATCTTGTTGCTTGGATCACACAGCGTGTCACCGGTTGTCACGTCTTTAAGACCAATCAAGGCCGCGATGTCGCCCGCGCGCACTTCTTTGATCTCTTCACGGCTGTTTGAGTGCATCTGAACCATACGTCCAACGCGCTCTTTCTTGTTCTTAACTGGGTTAACAACACCGTCACCCTGATTAAGTACACCGGAGTATACGCGAACGAACGTCAGTGTACCCACGAACGGGTCAGTCGCGATTTTAAACGCAAGTGCTGAGAACGGCTCGTCGTCAGAAGACTTACGAACACCTTCAGACTCGTCATCAAGGATACCTGTAATAGGCTTAACTTCTGTCGGTGACGGAAGATACTCGATGACCGCGTCAAGCACTGCTTGAACACCTTTGTTTTTGAACGCTGAACCAGCAGCAACCAAGCAGATCTCGTTCGCCAACGTGCGTGCGCGAAGACCTTGTTTGATTTCTGCTTCAGTCAACTCACCTTCTTCAAGGTATTTGTTCATCAACTCTTCGTTAGCTTCAGCCGCAGCTTCAACCAAGTTGTTGTGATGTTCTTCACACTCGTCAACCATGTCAGCAGGGATATCTTCATATGTGAATGAAGTACCCATGTCTTCATCGTTCCAGTTGATGAACTTCATTTTGATCAAATCAACCACGCCGCGGAAGTTGTCTTCTGCGCCTACAGGCAGTTGCATTGGCACTGCTTCTGCATTTAAGCGGGTTTTCATTTGATGAACAACTGACAAGAAGTCCGCACCTGCACGGTCCATCTTGTTCACGAATACCATACGTGGTACTTCGTATTTGTTCGCCTGACGCCATACAGTTTCAGTCTGAGGCTGAACACCTGATGAAGCACACAATACGACGACTGCACCGTCAAGAACACGTAATGAACGCTCTACCTCAATGGTAAAGTCAACGTGTCCGGGAGTATCGATGATATTGATACGATGCTCAGGGAACTGTTTGTCCATACCTTGCCAGAAACATGTCGTTGCGGCAGAGGTGATGGTGATACCACGTTCCTGCTCCTGTTCCATCCAGTCCATGGTAGCTGCACCATCGTGCACCTCACCAATCTTGTGAGACAGGCCAGTGTAGAACAACACACGTTCAGTGGTGGTTGTTTTACCAGCGTCTACGTGAGCGCAGATACCAATATTACGATAGCGCTCAATGGAAGTTTTACGAGCCACAATAAACTCCTTAGTCGGTTAACTGTGAAATTACCAGCGATAGTGAGCAAACGCTTTGTTTGCTTCAGCCATGCGGTGAACGTCTTCACGTTTCTTCACAGCAGACCCTTTGTTTTCAGATGCGTCTAGCATTTCTGCTGCCAAACGCTGCGACATTGATTTTTCACCACGGGTGCGCGCTGCATCAACTAACCAGCGCATTGCCAGTGCATTACGACGCACAGGACGTACTTCGACCGGAACCTGATAGGTTGAACCACCTACGCGACGAGATTTAACCTCGACGGTTGGGCGAACATTATCAAGCGCATTCTCGAAGATGTCTAAGTGGTCTTTACCAGATTTCTCAGCAAGAATGTCTAGTGCACCGTAGATAATCTTTTCAGCGACTGCTTTTTTGCCGTCTACCATGACGACATTGATAAATTTGGCCAACAACTCTGATCCGAACTTAGGATCTGGAAGGATTTTACGTTGACCTATGACGCGTCTTCTTGGCATCTCAATATTCTCCGATTAATTCAGGGTATTCCCCAAAACGTACAAACAGTTTGGCCTTACTAACGGAGAACCGTTAAGATTTAGGCCGCTTCGCGCCGTATTTAGAACGGCCTTGTTTACGATCGTTTACACCTGAACAGTCAAGTGCGCCACGAACGGTGTGATAACGAACACCTGGCAAGTCTTTTACACGACCGCCACGGATCAATACAACCGAGTGCTCTTGTAAGTTGTGGCCTTCACCACCGATGTACGAAGATACTTCGTAACCGTTAGTAAGACGCACACGACACACTTTACGCATCGCCGAGTTCGGCTTCTTTGGGGTTGTTGTGTAAACACGGGTACAAACACCGCGTTTTTGAGGGCACGCTTCAAGAGCCGGAACGTTGCTTTTCACAACGGGCTTTTGACGGCCTTTACGCACCAGCTGGTTAACTGTTGCCATTAAATACTCCTAGTTTTGTTGATGTCGCTTACACCAGTGAAAAATCACTTGGTTTCTGACCAATAAATGGACCAGATCCCGAAATTCGGGAGCGGGAATTTTAATGGTCATATTTTCACCTGTCAAGGCTATATAAGAAAGCCGGCACTCAATGAGCACCGGCTTAATCGCTGAGCGAGGGTTTAATCGAGTGAATTACTCAGATGTAGACCCACTGTCACCGCCTGCATTTAGCGCATCGGCCAACTGCTGTTCGGCTTCTTCAGCTGTCATCTTAGGTGCTGTATCTTCGACTTCAAGCTCTGCTTGACGACGCTCCATACGCTCCTTGTGGTACGAGTAACCTGTACCAGCAGGGATTAAGCGACCTACGATAACGTTTTCTTTCAAGCCGCGTAAGGTATCTTTGCGTCCAGCAACAGCGGCTTCGGTAAGCACGCGTGTTGTTTCCTGGAACGATGCCGCTGAAATAAATGATTCAGTCGACAATGATGCCTTCGTAATACCCAACAACTGACGCTCGAAGGTAGCTGGCTGTTTGCCTTCAGCTTCTGCTTTCGCATTGGCTGCTAGCACTTCTGCCATTTCTACCATCTCGCCCTCAAGCAAGTTGGTATCGTTGGCGCGCAAGATAAGCGCTTTACGTAGCATTTGACGAACGATAGTTTCAATATGCTTATCGTTAATCTTAACACCTTGTAAACGGTAGACTTCTTGTACTTCGTTAACGATGTAGTTAGCTACTGCGCTAACGCCTCGTAGACGCAAGATGTCATGCGGTGCTTCTGGACCATCGGCGATCACCTCACCTTTTTGGACCTGTTCACCTTCAAACACGTTCAGCTGACGCCATTTTGGAATCATCTCTTCGTGCTGATCAGTACCGTCGTTTGGCGTGATAATCAGGCGACGTTTTCCTTTAGTTTCTTTACCAAAGGATACGGTACCTGTTTTCTCTGCCAAAATTGCAGGCTCTTTCGGGCGACGTGCTTCGAACAAGTCGGCAACGCGTGGAAGACCACCCGTGATGTCGCGCGTTTTCGAACCTTCTTGCGGGATACGAGCAACTGTATCACCCACTTTAACTTCAGCGTTATCTTCAAGGTTAATGATCGCGTTACCTGGCAAGAAGTACTGCGCAGGAATGTCTGTACCCGCGATGTTTACATCATTGCCTTGGCCGTCGACCAATTTAACCATTGGACGCATATCTTTACCGGCGCTGGTACGTTGACCTGTCTCCAGTACAACGATACTTGATAAACCGGTGAGTTCGTCGGTTTGACGGGTCATGGTAACACCATCAATCAGGTCAACGAACTTCAAGCGACCTTCTACCTCGGTGATGATTGGGTGCGTATGCGGGTCCCAGTTTGCAACGGTTTCGCCGCCGTCGACACTGTCGCCTTCGCCTTTCTTCAACACCGCACCATAAGGTACTTTGTAACGCTCGCGCTCACGACCAAACTCGTCGATAAGCGTTAATTCAGTTGAACGTGAAGTGATCACAGGTTGATTATCGCTGTTAACAACCCATTTCGCGTTGTGCAGCTTCAAGGTACCTGGATTCTTCACCTGAATGTTGTTTTCTGCTGTCGCACGTGATGCCGCACCACCAATGTGGAACGTACGCATCGTCAACTGTGTACCTGGTTCACCGATTGACTGCGCAGCGATAACACCCACAGCTTCACCTTGGTTAACCATGTGGCCACGCGCCAAGTCACGACCGTAACAGTGTGCACAAACACCGAAGTCAGTATCACACGTGATAACCGAGCGAACTTTAACTTCGTCGATTGAGTTCTCTTCGAGAACATCACAGTTCTTTTCATCAAGCAGCGTGTTACGTGGTAATAACACGTCTTTTTCGCTGCCTGGTTGCATGACGTCTTCACATAGAACACGACCTAATACACGCTCACGCAGTGGTTCTACAACATCACCACCTTCGATCAACGGCTTCATGTACAGGCCATCGTGTGTACCACAGTCTTCTTCCATGATAACCACGTCTTGCGAAACGTCGACCAGACGACGTGTCAGATATCCTGAGTTCGCTGTCTTCAATGCGGTATCGGCCAAACCTTTACGCGCACCGTGCGTTGAAATGAAGTACTGAAGTACGTTCAAACCTTCACGGAAGTTCGCGACGATAGGCGTTTCGATGATTGAGCCATCTGGCTTCGCCATCAAACCACGCATACCGGCCAGCTGACGGATCTGTGCGGGGCTACCACGAGCGCCTGAGTCTGCCATCATAAAGATTGAGTTGAACGAAGCTTGTTCTTCGTCGTCACCCTCTTTATTTTTGACGACCTCTTTCGACAGATTCTCCATCATAGCTTTCGAGACTTTCTCGTTCGCCGTTGACCAGATATCGATAACTTTGTTGTATTTTTCGCCTGCGGTTACCAAACCCGATTCGAACTGCTCTTGAATCTCAGCGACTTCTTCTTCCGCGGCGGCAACGATTTCTTTCTTCGCTTCAGGAATCACCATGTCGTTTATACCGACAGACGCACCAGAAATCATCGCGTAATGGAAACCGGTATACATCACTTGGTCAGCGAATACGACCGTCTCTTTCAAACCGATATCGCGATACGCTTGATTAAGCATACGCGCGATTGGCTTTTTACCCATTGGCTGATCGATCAGCTCAAATGGTAAGCCCTCTGGCATGATCAATGACAAAATCGCACGACCTACAGTGGTGTCACGCAACATCAAGCGTTTTTCACGGGTGCCATCTTCATGGATAATTGTATCCGCGATACGCACTTTAATACGCGTGTGCAATTCGACTGCACCGCTACGATAGGCTTTCTCGACCTCTTTAGGGTTCTTGAATGCCATACCTTCGCCTTTGCCGTTGATTTTCTCTTTGGTCATGTAATAAAGACCTAAGACAACGTCTTGTGATGGAACGATGATCGGGTCACCGCTCGCAGGCGATAGTACGTTATTGGTTGACATCATCAACGCGCGCGCTTCGAGCTGCGCTTCAAGCGTCAATGGCAAGTGAACCGCCATTTGGTCGCCGTCAAAGTCAGCGTTATAAGCCGCACACACCAATGGGTGTAACTGAATCGCTTTACCTTCGATGAGGACCGGTTCAAAAGCTTGGATACCCAAACGGTGAAGTGTTGGCGCACGGTTCAATAACACCGGGTGCTCTTTGATCACTTCATCCAAGATATCCCAAACTTCTGCGGTTTCACGCTCAACCATTTTCTTAGCCGCTTTGATGGTGGTCGCTAAACCACGACGCTCAAGCTTGCCGTAGATAAATGGTTTAAATAATTCGAGTGCCATCTTCTTAGGCAGACCACACTGGTGCAAACGTAGTTTAGGACCTACGGTGATAACCGAACGACCTGAATAGTCAACACGTTTACCCAGAAGGTTCTGACGGAAACGACCCTGCTTACCTTTGATCATGTCAGCAAGAGATTTCAGAGGACGTTTATTAGAACCTGTGATCGCACGACCACGACGACCGTTGTCTAACAACGCATCAACCGCTTCTTGCAACATACGTTTTTCGTTGCGAACGATGATGTCTGGTGCGGCTAAGTCAAGTAGACGCTTAAGACGGTTGTTACGGTTAATGACACGACGGTATAGGTCGTTCAAGTCTGATGTTGCGAAGCGGCCGCCATCAAGTGGTACCAATGGACGCAAGTCAGGTGGCAACACCGGCAATACGCGCAAGATCATCCACTCAGGTTTGTTTCCTGACATCTGGAAAGATTCAAGCAACTTCAGACGTTTACTGATCTTCTTACGCTTAGTTTCAGAGTTTGTCTCTGGTAACTCTTCACGCAATTGCTGGATATCACCATCGATATCGATAGTGCGCAGCAAATCAAGTATACCTTCCGCACCCATTTTCGCATCGAACTCATCGCCGTGCTCTTCGAGTGCATCGAGGTACTCTTCTTCAGTCAAGATTTGATAACGCTCTAACGTCGTCAAACCAGGCTCGGTCACAACATATGATTCGAAGTACAACACGCGCTCAATGTCGCGCAATGTCATATCAAGCATCAAGCCAATGCGTGAGGGCAATGATTTCAAGAACCAAATGTGCGCCACTGGGCTCGCCAATTCGATATGGCCCATACGCTCACGGCGAACTTTGGTCAAAGTAACTTCTACGCCACACTTCTCGCAGATAACACCACGGTGCTTCAGGCGCTTATACTTGCCGCAAAGACACTCGTAATCCTTAACTGGACCAAAGATACGCGCACAGAAAAGACCATCACGTTCAGGTTTGAACGTACGATAGTTAATGGTTTCCGGCTTTTTAACTTCACCATATGACCAACTACGGATCATGTCTGGTGACGCTAACGCAATACGAATTCCATCAAATTCTTCTGATTGGTTAGCCGGTTTTAAAAACTTAAGCAAGTCTTTCACGATTTATCTCCTGTCGGAGTTCAACCACGGGGAGTGCAAGCACTCCCCAAATTCAATAACAAAAAGCTCGATTAGCCTTCTTCCAACTCGATATTAATACCGAGTGAACGGATTTCCTTCAGCAATACGTTGAAGGATTCAGGCATACCTGCTTCCATCTGCAAGTTGTTATCCACGATGTTCTTGTACATCTTCGTACGACCGTTTACGTCGTCCGACTTAACGGTCAACATTTCTTGCAAGGTGTAAGCTGCACCGTATGCTTCGAGGGCCCATACTTCCATCTCACCGAAGCGCTGACCACCGAACTGAGCTTTACCACCCAGCGGCTGTTGCGTAACCAAGCTATAAGAACCGGTTGAACGTGCGTGCATCTTATCGTCGACCAAGTGATTCAGTTTCAGCATGTACATGTAACCGACTGTTACATCACGCTCAAAACGTTCGCCTGTACGACCATCAATCAACGGAATCTGACCTGATTCAGGGATGTCCGCTAATTTAAGAAGCGCTTTAATTTCTTCTTCAATCGCACCGTCAAATGCCGGGGTTGCTGTCGGTAGACCTGCACGCAAGTTGCCTGCTAGACGAAGTACTTCGTCATCACTGAACTCAGTTAAGTCTACTTTCTGGCGACCTTCACCCAAGTCATAAACCTGCTGGATAAAGTCACGTAACTCGGCCATTGCGCGTTGCGCTTTTAACATCTTGTCGATCTTGGTACCGATACCACGAGCTGCCATACCTAAATGGGTCTCAAGGATCTGACCAATGTTCATCCGCGATGGTACACCCAACGGGTTTAGTACGATATCGACCGGATTACCCTCTTCATCATGAGGCATGTCTTCGTTCGGGATGATAGTCGAGATAACACCTTTGTTACCGTGACGACCCGCTAATTTGTCACCCGGTTGAATGCGACGACGTACAGCGAGGTAGACCTTAACAATCTTAAGGACACCCGGTGCTAAGTCATCACCTTGGGTAATCTTGCGGCGTTTCATCTCAAACTTCTGATCGAAATCTTCACGCGTCTGTTGATATTGCTCAGCGATCTGCTCAAGTTGCTCCTGAGCACTCTCGTCTGCCAGACCTTGTGTTAACCAGTTTGAACGATCCATGCTTGCCAGCTTGGCTTCGTCAAAACCGTTGTTCAATAACAGACTACGTGCGCGGCCATAAATGCCATCTTCGAGGATCTTGAACTCTTCGGTTAAATCTTTCTTAACCTTAGCCAATTGCATCTCTTCGATAGCGACTGCACGTTTATCTTTTTCAACACCGTCGCGGGTGAATACTTGAACGTCTATTACCGTGCCGTTCACACCGTTAGGTACGCGCAGAGAGCTATCTTTAACATCAGACGCTTTCTCACCAAAGATTGCACGCAAAAGTTTTTCTTCTGGCGTTAATTGGGTTTCGCCTTTAGGTGTTACTTTACCTACGAGGATGTCGCCGCCTTTAACTTCAGCACCCACGTAAACAACACCGGCTTCATCCAATTTACCCAACGCAGACTCGCCGACGTTCGGGATATCACTCGTAATTTCTTCCGCACCCAACTTGGTATCACGCGCTACACAGTTCAATTCTTGAATGTGAATCGTGGTCAAACGGTCCTCTTGAGCAACACGCTCAGAAAGAAGAATCGAATCCTCAAAGTTATAACCATTCCATGGCATAAATGCCACGCGAAGGTTTTGACCTAAAGCGAGTTCACCTAAGTCAGTCGATGGGCCGTCTGCTAACACATCACCACGCATTACCGGTTCACCAAGACGTACCGTTGGCTTTTGGTTAATACATGTGTTCTGGTTCGAGCGCTTGTATTTGGTTAAGTTGTAAATGTCGATACCTGCTTCACCCGGTACCATCTCTTCCTCATTTACCTTAACAACGATACGCGCAGCATCGACGTAATCTACAACACCACCGCGTTTAGCGACGATAGTAACGCCTGAATCAACCGCAATCGTACGCTCAATGCCGGTACCTACTAACGGCTTATCAGCCCGTAGCGTTGGTACGGCTTGACGTTGCATGTTCGAGCCCATCAAGGCACGGTTAGCATCATCGTGTTCTAAGAACGGGATCATACTTGCCGCAATCGATACGATCTGCTGTGGCGCAACGTCCATGAACTGAACTTGTTCACGGTTCATCAAGGTGAATTCGTTTTTATGACGGCACGGTACGAGATCGTCAACGAGCTCACCTTGGTCGTTCAACGCAACGTTAGCCTGAGCGATTACGTAGTTACCTTCTTCGATTGCAGAGAGGTATTCAACCTCATCGGTCACGACACCGTTTTCAATCCGACGATAAGGCGTCTCTAGGAAGCCATATTCATTAGTGCGTGCGAAGGTCGACAACGAGTTAATCAAACCGATGTTTGGACCTTCAGGCGTTTCGATTGGGCATAGACGACCGTAGTGAGTTGGATGTACGTCACGTACTTCGAAGCCCGCTCGTTCACGCGTCAAGCCACCTGGACCTAAAGCAGAAATACGACGCTTGTGCGTTACTTCTGACAATGGGTTGTTCTGGTCCATGAACTGTGACAATTGGCTTGAGCCAAAGAACTCTTTAACCGCAGCACTGATAGGTTTTGCGTTTATCAAATCTTGCGGCATTGTATTGTCAAGATCACCTAATGAAAGACGCTCTTTCACCGCGCGTTCAACACGTACCAAACCAACACGGAATTGGTTTTCTGCCATTTCACCGACTGAACGGATACGGCGGTTACCCAAGTGATCGATATCGTCAACCTCGTCAAGACCGTTACGGATCTCGATGAGCTTTTTCATGACGTCAATAATATCTTCGTTGGTCAGGGTATTTTTCCCTGATAAGTCTTCGCGACCTAAACGACGATTGAATTTCATTCGACCAACAGTCGATAAGTCGTAACGTTCTTCGCTAAAGAACAGGTTATCGAAGAGTGCTTCGGCAGCTTCTCGCGTGGGCGGCTCACCTGGACGCATCATGCGATAGATTTCGACCAATGCCTCGAGGCGATTGGTGGTTGAATCAACGCGTAATGTTTCGCTCATGTAAGGACCATGATCGAGATCGTTGACGAATAGTGTCTCGATCTTCTTCACGCCCGCTTCGCTTAAATTAGCGATAAGCTCAAGTGTTAATTCATCGTTCGCATTTGCGACAACTTCGCCGGTTTCCTTGCTGACATAGTCTTTGGCAAGCACTTTGCCGACCATGTATTCAACAGGCACTTCTAGCTCTTTCATCTCCGACTTTTCTAATTGACGGATATGACGAGCCGTTACACGACGACCTTTCTCTACAACGATTTCGCCGTTGCTGTCTTTAATATCGAACTTAGCAGTCTCACCACGAAGACGTTCTGGCACCAACTGCATCTTAACTTTGGTTTTCAGAATTTCGAAATACGTCGTCTCGAAGAACATCTCAAGGATTTCTTCGGTGGTGTACTCTAATGCACGCAAGATGATCGACGCAGGTAACTTGCGACGACGGTCAATACGTACGAATACGTTGTCTTTAGGATCGAATTCAAAATCGAGCCAAGAACCACGGTAAGGAATAACACGCGCGTTATACAGGACTTTACCTGACGAGTGTGATTTACCTTTATCATGATCAAAGAACACGCCTGGCGAACGGTGTAACTGAGAGACAATCACACGCTCGGTACCATTGATGACAAAAGTACCGTTTTCTGTCATCAATGGGATCTCGCCCATGTAGACTTCTTGCTCTTTGATGTCCTTAACTGTGCCAGCAGCCGCTTCTTTATCAAACAACACTAAGCGAAGTTTAACGCGCAGCGGTGCAGAGTAAGTGATGCCGCGGATTTGACATTCTTCAACATCGAAAGCCGGCTCACCTAAGTGGTAACTGACGTACTGCAGTTCCGCATTACCGGAATAGCTGGCAATCGGAAAGACCGAACGGAAAGCCGCTTCAAGGCCATTATTAGCCTCTGGATCGACTTCAATAAATTTTTTGAATGAATCAAGCTGCATTGACAGCAAGTAAGGCACTTCTAAGACCTGAGGTCTTTTACCAAAGTCCTTACGAATACGTTTTTTCTCTGAGTAGGAGTACGCCATGGGGTTCCTCAGCTAGCTGATTGATGACCCTAACCAACGAGTGGTTCGATGGTTAAAAACAGATAACAAAAATCTGTCGTTCCCGTTTTATTTTTTCACGCGACTGCAACGAAATACGGGCAAAAATCGTACAAGCGTTAAAGCGCGAAAAGGCTGGTGGTTATTTAACCACCAGCCTATGGCCCTTAGGCCAGATTTCGTGCAACAGTTGAATTACTTAACTTCAACTTCCGCACCAGCTTCTTCAAGCTGCTTCTTCAACTCTTCAGCGTCGTCTTTGCTGATGCCTTCTTTAACAGCAACAGGTGCAGACTCAACCATAGCTTTAGCTTCTTTCAAGCCAAGGCCAGTTGCGCCGCGAACAGCTTTGATAGCTGCAACTTTGTTGCTACCAGCGCCTTTCAAGATAACGTCGAATTCAGTTTGCTCTTCAGCTGCTGCTTCGCCGCCAGCCGCTGGGCCAGCTGCTACTGCTACTGCTGCAGATGCGTCAACGCCGAATTTTTCTTCAGCTGCTTCGATCAACTCTACCAATTCCATTACTGGCATTTCAGCGATCGCGTTTAAGATATCTTCTTTAGTCAGAGCCATTACTCTAAACTCCTGGGTTGATAATTACAAAAAACGGTTTTAAAACCAACGATTTATTTAGCGTCTTTAATTGCTGCCAACGTACGCACGAACTTAGCAGGTACTTCGTTAACTGTTTTAACGAATTTGCTAACCGGTGCTTTGAAGGTGGCGAGCAATTTAGCCAATGCTTCATCACGAGTCGGAAGTGAAGCAACTGCGTCCAATTTTTCAGGACCCATGATGCCGTTACCGATAGATAGAGCCGTTACCTGAAGGTTCTTGTTCTCTTTAGAGAAATCTTTGAACAAACGAGCAGATGCGCCCGGTGCGTCCAAAGAGAATCCATAAACAAGAGGTCCTTTAAGCGCTTCGCTCATATCCTCAAACTGCGTGCCCTCAAAGGCGCGTTTTGCAAGTGTGTTACGTACTACTTTAAGAAACACACCTTGCTCACGTGCTTTTTTGCGCAACGCGGTCATGTCGGCTACTTCGATGCCTCGATATTCAGCAACGGTGACGGCTAGCGCATTTGAAGCGACGTCGTTAACTTCTTTAACGATTGCTTTCTTTCCGGCTAAACCAATTGCCACTGATATCACCTCGTTTTCTTTTGGAGCCTAAGCCCCTCGTTACAATTAGGTGAGCCTAAACTCACCACGTTGTCACGGTGATTCTCTACCCAGAGAGCCTGAGTCGGATATCACCATCTGCGTAGGACATTAAGTGCCGCAATATTCCTGCGGTACACCTACGGTCTTGGATGGGAGCTATGCTTCATGCCTTTTGAGCAATCCACCGCAGCTCCAACCCACAAACCTTTATTAACCAGCGCTGACAGTACCCTGGTCAATCGCAACACCAGCACCCATCGTAGTCGAAAGGCTGATGCGCTTGATGTATACACCTTTAGCAGAAGAAGGCTTAGCTTTCTTCAGCGCGGCTAACAACGATTCTAAGTTTTCTTTCAACTTGTCGTTGTCAAAATCTACACGACCGATCGTCGCGTGGATGATGCCGTTTTTATCGTTACGGTAGCGAACCTGACCTGCTTTAGCATTTTTAACAGCGGTTGCAACGTCTGGCGTTACAGTACCGGTTTTAGGGTTAGGCATCAGGCCACGTGGACCCAAGATTTGGCCTAACTGACCAACAACGCGCATTGCATCAGGAGAAGCAACAACTACGTCGAAGTTCATTTCACCTTTCTTAACTTGCTCAGCTAAGTCTTCCATACCAACGATGTCGGCACCGGCTTCTTTCGCTTTATCAGCGTTAGCGCCTGAAGTGAAAACAGCAACGCGAACGTCACGACCTGTACCATTTGGCAATACAGTTGCGCCACGAACGTTTTGGTCCGATTTACGTGCATCAATGCCTAGGTTAACAGACACGTCAACACTCTCGGTAAACTTAGCGGTCGCCAATTCTTTCAACAACGTGATAGCTTCGTTTACATCGTAGTCACGGGCTTCTACTTTCTCGCGGATCATGCGAGCGCGCTTAGTTAATTTAGCCATGTCTTAGCCCTCCACGTTCAAGCCCATCGCACGAGCAGAGCCGGCGATAGTGCGTACAGCTGCGTCTAAATCAGCAGCAGTTAAGTCTGGTTCTTTAGTTTTCGCGATCTCTTCTAACTGCTCGCGAGTTACCGTACCCACTTTTTCAGTGTTAGGACGGCCAGAACCACTCTTGATGCCAGCTGCTTTCTTAAGCAAGAAAGATGCTGGTGGAGTTTTCGTGATGAACGTGAAAGAACGGTCTTCAAACACAGTAATTTCAACTGGAACAGGCGCACCTTTTTCCAAGTTGTCAGTCTGTGCGTTGAACGCCTTACAGAATTCCATGATGTTCACACCATGCTGACCCAATGCAGGACCAACCGGTGGTGACGGGTTAGCTGAACCAGCAGCTACCTGTAATTTAATAATGGCTGATACTTTTTTCGCCATGATAGTTACCTCTGTTGTGGGTTTAACGCCTCGTAACGTTGCAGAGTCACGTTACTCAATCGGCTCCCCGTTAAAAAAGGACGCGAATTATAAGACAATTCGCGTACTCGATCAATGATAATTGCTGATTTTTTGATCAGGATTTTTCGATTTGGCTGAACTCTAGCTCTACTGGTGTCGCGCGACCAAAGATTGAAACTGAAACAGTCAAACGACTCTTCTCATAATCAACTTCTTCGACCGTACCATTGAAATCAGCAAATGGACCGTCATTAACGCGCACCACTTCGCCAGGTTCGAATAGTGTTTTCGGTTTGGGCTTATCTTGCGAATCTTGCAGTCTATCAAGAATAGCATCCGCTTCTTTCTTTGAAATCGGTGTAGGGCGATCGCTGCTACCACCGATAAAGCCTAATACACGGGGTACACTTTTAATCAAATGCCATGTTTCATCATCCATGATCATTTCAACTAAAACGTAACCTGGAAAAAATTTACGCTCGCTTTTACGACGCTTTCCACCGCGCATCTCAACGACTTCTTCTTTAGGCACTAAGATTTCGCCGAACTTGTCTTCCATGCCATGCATCTTAACGTGTTCTTTAAGCGATTCAGCTACACGAGCCTCGAAGCCGGAAAATGCTTGTACAACGTACCAACGTTTTTTATCGCTCATGCCCTTATATCTCCAAACCGGTGATGAAGCCTACTAGTCTAACAAGAATTCCATCTAGACCCCAAAGGACTAATGCAACGATAACTGTTGCTACAACTACGATTAAGGTAGTTTGCGTGGCTTCTTGACGCGATGGCCAAACCACTTTGCGCACTTCTGTACGACTCTCTTTGGCGAACGATAAAAATTTCTTACCTTTAGCAGTCGCTGCGGCAGTAAAGCCTGCGAGGCCAACCAGTACTACCACGGCAACCGCGCGGTACAGTACGGATACTTCTTCAGTGTAATAATGGTTACCAATAACGGCTGCTGCTAACAACAAAACCGTAACTATCCACTTTACACTATCGAATGAACTGCTTTGCGTATCTTTGTTTGCGCTCATTTTTAATTCCCAATTTGCGATTGGCCATTTCGCTCTTACGAAACTCTTTGAATTCGTTTGGCAGGGGTGGAGGGATTCGAACCCCCAACCGTCGGTTTTGGAGACCGCTGTTCTACCAATTGGAACTACACCCCTTGATTCCTGGCGAGACTGACTCGATACAGGATCGGACGCGGTATTATACCTAAGACTGTGCTCGGCGCAAGCTCAGCGTCGCCGCTTTTATCATAGATATGCAACAAAAAACCCGGCCGAAGCCGGGTTTTGGACTCTCTGTCGCTTACGCCTTAGGCGCAAGTTACATTATTAGTCGATGATCTTAGATACAACGCCTGCACCTACAGTACGACCACCTTCACGGATTGCGAAACGCAAGCCTTCGTCCATTGCGATTGGAGCGATTAGCTCTACAACGAACTTCAAGTTGTCGCCTGGCATGACCATTTCTACGCCTTCTGGCAATTCTACTGCACCCGTTACGTCTGTTGTACGGAAGTAGAACTGGGGACGATAGCCTTTAAAGAATGGCGTGTGACGGCCACCTTCGTCTTTGCTCAGTACGTATACTTCGGCTTCGAACTTGGTGTGCGGAGTGATTGTACCTGGCTTCGCCAATACTTGACCACGCTCTACTTCGTCACGCTTAGTACCACGTAACAACGCACCGATGTTCTCGCCTGCACGACCTTCGTCTAGCAACTTACGGAACATCTCTACACCTGTAACTGTGGTCTTCATGGTATCTTTCATACCAACGATTTCACACTCGTCACCTGTCTTAACGATACCGCGCTCTACACGACCTGTTACTACCGTACCACGACCAGAGATCGAGAATACGTCTTCGATTGGCATGATGAACGGCTTGTCGATATCACGCTCTGGCTCTGGGATGTAGCTGTCTAGTGCGTCAGCCAATTCTACGATTTTCTTCGCCCACTCTTCGTCGCCTTCCAGCGCTTTAAGTGCTGAACCTTGGATGACTGGCAAGTCGTCGCCTGGGAATTCGTATTCTGATAACAGTTCACGAACTTCCATTTCTACCAATTCCAACAACTCTTCATCGTCTACCATGTCACATTTGTTCATGAATACAACGATGTAAGGTACGCCTACCTGACGTGACAACAAGATGTGCTCACGTGTTTGTGGCATTGGGCCGTCTGTAGCTGCTACTACCAAGATCGCGCCGTCCATCTGAGCGGCACCAGTGATCATGTTTTTAACGTAGTCAGCGTGTCCAGGACAGTCTACGTGCGCGTAGTGACGAGTTGGCGTGTCATACTCAACGTGTGAAGTTGAGATGGTGATACCACGCTCTTTCTCTTCTGGCGCGTTATCGATGGCTGCGAAGTCTTTCGCCGCACCACCATAGACTTTAGCCAGAACTGTCGTAATAGCAGCGGTTAAGGTAGTTTTACCGTGGTCAACGTGACCGATGGTGCCGACGTTTACGTGCGGCTTCGAACGTTCAAATTTTTCTTTAGACATTGCAGCCTCTCTAACAAAATTCTGTTGGGTGTACCTAGCAACAAAGTTGCATACCGGAAACGGTTAGAGAGTAGCCTATGATGACGTGGTGCTGATAGGCGGATTTGAACCGCCGACCTCACCCTTACCAAGGGTGCGCTCTACCAACTGAGCTATATCAGCACTGGATTGTTTGGAGCGGGTGGCGGGAATCGAACCCGCGTCATCAGCTTGGAAGGCTGAGGTAATAGCCACTATACGACACCCGCTGAAACATTGGGCCACCTCAAAACCAAGAATTGCGTGGTGGAGGGGGCAGGATTCGAACCTGCGAAGGCTGAGCCGTCAGATTTACAGTCTGATCCCTTTGACCGCTCGGGAACCCCTCCCAAAAAGTGCAATTTGAATTGGTGCCGGCAGAGAGAGTCGAACTCCCGACCTACTGATTACAAGTCAGTTGCTCTACCAGCTGAGCTATGCCGGCACCCCGGTTAGGTGGAGCGCATTCTATGGTACTAAATTT
>Ga0208813_1000967_pt1 | contig 17462 bp, 15 predicted proteins | sample MalvireepMed_904_FD_184250 | JGI IMG/M metagenome (GOLD analysis project Ga0208813, IMG submission 184250) | Marine viral communities from the Global Malaspina Expedition - Malaspina viral metaG DeepMed_904 (SPAdes) (version 2) | ecosystem: Environmental > Aquatic > Marine > Oceanic | place... | reverse complement strand
GTCATCTCCTGACCAATTGACCTCGATAAGACGATCACCTAAATGCTGATAACGCTCGGTTAACTGTTCAATCGGCTCAGGTTCAATAGTTAAACCCTTTTGCTTGAGATAATCATCGTTGTAGAGTTTACTGGCTGAGCGCTCGCCCAGATCGCAAGCGAACGTCACAATGTTACGTCCTCGTTGACCATTCAACGCCGCTGCATAAGCAGCAGCCAGGTTAAGTGCTGAGCTACTTCCTAAGACGATTCCATCTTGCTCACGCACATACCGTGAGATACTAATGAGATCTTGATCGGGTAAGTTAACAGCATGGTCGATACGCGCTTCTTTAAAGTTATCCACCAAGCGCATGATGCCAATGCCTTCAGTCATTGAACTACCGTTCGAAACATACTCGCCGGTTCGCAAAAACTCAAAAATCCCAGAGCCGTCCGGATCAGCAAGCCAGACATCAATATTCGGGTTTTTCTCCTTGAAATAACGACTGTTACCACCGATGGTGCCGCCCGTACCCGCAACGGAAACAAAGGTATCAATGTTACCATTCAGTTGTTGCCAGATTTCTGGCCCTGTATGCAAATAGTGAGCGCGCGCATTACTCGTATTCTCGAACTGATTAGCCCACCAACAGTCATCACGCTCTTCCGCGATACGACGTGCCGTATGATAAAAATGATTAGGGTTTTTAAAGGGGACTGGATCAACCGTCTTAAGCTGGCCGCCGTGTAACGCAATCATGCGCTCTTTTTCTGGCGATTGATCATTGGGCATAACCGCAAGCATTTTAAGACCAAATGATTTGGCAACTAATGCCAGCCCAATACCGGTATTGCCTGCAGTCCCCTCGACCACTGTCATACCCGGCTTCAATTCACCACGTTCCATAGCGTCTTCTATCAGCTGCTTTGCAGCACGATCCTTAATTGAGCCGCCAGGGTTTTGAAACTCACACTTTAAATAAATATTACTGCCACTGCGCTCTGAAAGTGAGTGCACTCGTAACAAATCCGTCTGCCCTACTAAATCACTGGTGCGATTACCTACCAACATTTGTACAGTCCTCTACTTCGCTGTTGCATGATACAAGTATCCCTGTTGCGTAACTTCGGTTCAACTCAATTTGCTTTTGTTTAACTGCACCCTCGAAGTGCATCTGCACCATAACCATGCTTTCTTAGCGAGCACTCTTCCCAAAGATATTCATAACCCTCTGTTTTAACTTGATTTAATTACTGGCACGAATTCTGTATTAACAATTTATCTACATTAACGGAGAGCTGTTATGAAAATGATTACCGCTTTAATAAAGCCATTCAAATTAGACGATGTGCGACAAGCACTCGCGGATATCGGCTGTACCGGCATGACGATCGCGGAAGTACGAGGGTTTGGTCGTCAAAAAGGTCATACCGAACTCTATCGTGGTGCTGAATACCGTGTCGATTTTCTACCCAAAATTCGTCTAGAGCTTGCTGTCAGTGATGACCAACTCGAGCGGGCTGTTGAGGTTATCTCTGAAGCCGCCCACACCGGCAACATCGGCGATGGCAAGATTTTCGTGACGCATCTCGAACACTGTGTACGCATTCGTACCGGTGAAGTCGACCAAGAAGCCCTGTAGCTAGGAGGAATACGTGATGAATGCAGCTTCACTCGCAAGTACAGAGTACGCATTAAATACACTATATATTTTGTTGTCAGGCGCATTAGTCATGTGGATGGCAGCCGGCTTCGCAATGCTAGAAGCGGGTTTAGTGCGCAGCAAAAACACCACCGAGATACTCACTAAAAATATTGTCCTTTTTGCGCTCGCCTGTATCGCCTACCTGATAATTGGCTACACTCTCATGTATGGCGCTGGTGGTACCGACAACTTCGCCGACAATGCTGACTTTTTCTTTCAAAGTGTGTTTGTCGCTACAGCTATGTCGATTGTTTCTGGTGCAGTCGCTGAACGTATGAAATTACTGGCGTTCTTTATTTTTGCCGTCGTTCTGTCAGCCTTTATTTATCCTTTTCAAGGTAGCTGGAGCTGGGGAGGCGGATTTCTGGCTGAAGCAGGCTTTGTCGACTTTGCGGGCTCGGGTATTGTTCACATGGCAGGTGCATCAGCAGCGCTTGCGGGTGTTCTATTATTAGGCGCTCGACGAGGTAAATATAAGGACGGCAAGCCGACCGCTATTCCCGGCGCTAACATGCCGTTAGCGGCGTTAGGTACATTAATTCTCTGGTTTGGGTGGTTCGGTTTTAACGGTGGCTCACAGTTGGCCATCCATGACATAGAAAATGCAAATGCAGTGGCAAAAGTATTCGTGAACACCAATACCGCAGCAGCAGCTGGGGCAATAGGTGCACTGCTCATCACTGTTTTTATTTGGCGCAAAGCGGATCTGACAATGATTGTAAACGGGGTATTGGCCGGCTTAGTCGCGATTACTGCTCAACCCTTAACACCGGAGCCCTACACCGCCGCGATTATCGGCGCAAGCGCGGGTGTACTCGTCGTCATATCAATTATCTCACTCGACCGTCTTCGTATTGATGATCCAGTCGGCGCATTGTCCGTACATGGTGTGGTAGGTTTTTATGGCTTAATGCTTGTCCCTTTGACTGATGCGAGCGCAACTTGGTCGGTTCAACTGCTCGGCGCGGCGGCGATTTTTGGTTGGACATTTGTCGCTAGTCTGGTTATCTGGTATCTGTTAAAAGTCACAGTGGGTATTCGTGTGAGCGAGGAGCAGGAGTATCTGGGCGGTGATATCAGTGAATGCGGTGTCGAAGCCTATCCAGAGTTTACGGGCTCAACAAAGCGTTAGTGAATCAACATTTGCCTGTGACCTACTCCATTGTTAAGTTAAGAAATACTTAATACGTAAGGGTTAAGTCTCATGGCATCATCAAAAGAATACTGTAGCGAACTACTCAACCGAGCCGGCATTCAAATTAACGGTTCACACCCGTGGGATATGCAGGTACACGATGACAACATCTTTGATCAGGTGTTGTCACGTGGCAATTTAGGGCTTGGAGAGACCTATATGGCGGGGCTATGGGATGCTGAGCGTTTAGACCAGTTTTTCCATAGGTTATTACGTTCCGGCGTGCAAGATGAAGTCAATCCGGCGCGCCTAATTTTCCATTCACTGAAAAGTCGTTTATTTAATCTACAAGACGATAAGCGCGCTTGGGAAGTCGGACAAAAACATTACGATATCGGCAATAAATTATATCAAGCCATGTTGGACGAACGCATGGTGTATACCTGTGGTTACTGGCGCGACGCTGATAACCTCAACGAGGCGCAACGCGATAAATTAGAGCTCAGTTGCCAAAAGCTGCAGCTCAAACCGGGTATGAGGATACTCGATATCGGTTGTGGCTGGGGCAGCTTTATGCAGTATGCAGCGGAAAACTACGGCGTTGAGTGTGTCGGTGTCACGATATCAAAAGAGCAAGTGCGCTTAGGTGAGGAGCGCTGCAAAGACCTACCTGTCGAGTTTCGTTTGCAAGACTACCGCGATCTCGACGAGTCTTTTGACCGCATCATCAGCTTGGGCATGTTTGAACATGTCGGTCAGAAGAACTATGAAGATTACATGGATGTTGCTCGGCGGTGCCTGAAAGATGATGGCTTGTTTTTACTGCACACTATTGGTAAGAACGTTTCGGATACAGCGGCTGATCCGTGGATAAGTCGTTATATTTTTCCTAACGGAGAAATCCCCTCCATCGCTCAAATCGGTGCAGCACTAGAACAACGGTTTGTTTGTGAAGATCTGCACAACTTTGGTGCCGACTACGATAAAACTCTTATGGGTTGGTTCGAAAACTTCGATACGGCTTGGCCTCAACTCGAGAGTGACTACGAAAAAACATTTTATCGCATGTGGAAATATTATTTGCTGTCATGCGCAGGCGCATTTCGCGCCCGCGACATTCAACTTTGGCAGTGGATTCTCAGTAAACAAGGTATCGAAGGTGGTTACCACCGACCTTTCGTTTAAGAACCAATATTAAACTCATGCGTGAACATATCCCAAAATGCCAAAAATAGAGCCGCTATCAGCGGACCTATGACAAAACCTGTGATACCAAATAAGCTCAGCCCACCTAATGTCGAAAACAATACAACATAGTCAGGCAGTTTGGTATCACGGCCGACTAAAAGCGGTCGCAAGGCGTTATCGGCTAGGCCAATAATAATGAGTCCGTAAAGTACCAATACGATGCCCTCGAACGTAGCCCCTGTTGCTAACAAATAGACCGATACAGGGAGCCAGACAATACCCGCACCAACGGCTGGAATGAGTGATAAAAATGCCATGACTACACCCCATAACACGGGCGCCGGAATGCCTAGCAATGCAAAAATAACACCGCCAAGCGCACCCTGAACCATCGCAACGACGATATTGCCTTTAACGGTGGCTCGAGTAACCTCCGCAAACTTCTTAAATAGCTGATGTTCTCGCTCATCGCCTAGCGGCAGCGCACGTACCATCAAGCGGATTAACTTATTACCATCACGCAATAAAAAGAAGGTCAAATAAAGCATCAACCCCAAGTTCATCACAAAGCCAAATGTATTCTGACCGACCACTAGCGCTTCTTGCGCAAAAAACTGACTCGCACTCATTGCCCATTGCGATATGCGCTCAGGGAGTGATTCTATATCAATACCCAAGCGAGCGAGTAAGTCAGGCAAAAACGGCAACCCCTTCTCAATTTTATCGACGATTTGCGCAATACTCACATCGCCGGATGACAGCTTTTGGTAAAGCTGCACGCCCTCTTGAATAAACGAGTAAGCCACCAAAAGAACAGGAATAACCACAATGACCGTAGCGATTAGCAGCGTGAGTAAGGCGGCTCGATTACTGCGCCTTCCTAGCATACGCTTCAGCCGGATCTGTAACGGATAGAAGATAACAGCAACCGCGCATGCCCAGAAAATTGACGCCCAAAATGGCTTAAGAATCAGTGCAAAAGCGATGCTCACCGCGAGCAACATAAGTAAGAATGAGCGAGTTTCCAATTTGTCTTGCATAATCGTTCCAATTGATAGAAGCTTGTGAGGTTAGCCGGTCCCATATTAGTAAATGATTTACGCTTAAGATAGTGCGATGAGCGCACACATATGGATACTCATGCACAATACATCAAACCCATACAGTTTTGCGACTTGGTGCCGAGAAACACTCGTTGAATTCACCGAACTAAATGCTGAGAAGCAGGTATTCAGCGGTTTCTTGATCGCTGTCTTAGTAACCGCATGTATCCAGTTAATTGAGTATACTGGGGGACTGCCCAGCGTTTTTGAACATTTAATTTATTTTCCACTTATATTTGCAGGCTTATTGCTTGGACCTCGTATTGGTGCTTTAGGTGGTTTCGTTACGGGGTTAATGCTCACCCCGATGTTTTTCCCCACGGAACTTAACAATCACTCCGAAGCGATAATCGATTGGCCTTTGCGGTTATTGATGCTCACGCTGCTTCCGCTTATAACAGGCCTTATTAGCCGCTCAGTTCAACAGCTCCATCATCTCGAGAATAAGGCCAAAAAGACGTTTCATGGAACAGCACTCCCCAATCACGATGCGCTACTGGAACAGATTAATGAGTGGTCAAAAGAAACCGCAGCCCCTGCAGATGCGTTAATGGATATCATAAACTTACGGTTGAAAAACATTGATAAACTTCGCAATCAAGTAGGACATCAAAAGGCCGATAAAATCGTCGCTGAACTCGCTCGACAGTTAAAAGAAGCGCTCGGTAGCTCAGCGGAAATTGGCCAGACAGCTACTAATGAGTTAGTTGGACTCCATGCCAATACAGAACATTCACGAGAAGAGTTGCAAGAGAAACTGCAAGCATTACTCAGACAGCCCATTGTTATTGACGGTAACGAATTCAGACTAGATACATCAGCAGGTGTTCTTCGTGTTAAACGAGAGAATGTGAAGGACAACGCCAATGTTGTCATTCATGACGCGCATCAGCATGGTTATAGCGCCGCAGAGAATAACCAAGTGTTTTCATTTTTAGATCAAGATAATGACCTCGTTAATGACCAAGATGAGCCACTATCAAAACAGCTTTTGTCGGCTATCGAAAACGAAAACATCAAGCTTTATTATCAGCCACGCCTCAATACCAACTCTGGCTATTTCTCTGTTCTAGAAGCCATTGTTCGATGGCGTGACAACCAGCGCGGTTATTTATCACCAGAGGACTTCAAACCGCTCATCGAAGAGGCATCACTCGCCAAGCAATTTACCGGCTGGATGATTAAAACAGCTTTTAATGACGTATCTCAATGGATAAAAAAAGATTTTATCGTTCGCCTATCGCTGCATATCACTTTAAACGATATTCTTGAGCCGGCAATCTTAAACGCGGTTGCAAAATCACTTAATCAGACTAAGTTCCCAGCCTCTAGCCTCAGCTTAGAGGTGAGTGAGAGATCGCTCGTACGTATCAATGAGCAGGCTAAAGTGTATTTAAAAAAATTGCGTTCAATGGGCGTTACTGTCATTGCCGATCAGTTTGGTGAAGGTCAGCTCACACTTCAGAGTATTTTCGTCCTACCGGTTGATGCAATAAAGCTTTCTGAAAATTTAGTGCTTCAGGCGACATCAAATAGTGACAAAAAGCGAACATTAATTTCGATGATCAAAATGGCACGCTCTCGTGGTCTAAAAACAATCGCAACGGGCGTCGATAATCGCGCCAAACTTTTATTACTTAAACATCTTGGATGTGATGAGTTGCAAGGCTCAATCTTAAGTAAACCTACAGCTAAAGATGATATCCCATGGGCAAGAATCCGATAGAAAGAACCAGTAAAGAAAAGATCGATAGTGCACACTCTCGCTGGTTGGCTGCGTATGCGATAACAACCGCGGTGATTACCATTGTCGCGATAAGCCTATTTTACCTATTCCCATTTGATATGCAGATGTTACACATGGGCATTTTGTGCCTCGGTTTAGCCATTATCGCTGAGTCTGCATTTTTTATATGGCAAGCATTACGCGCCTCTAAGGCGACTTTCTCCGCGTTGCACCCGTCGCTAAGTCAGCTCGATGAGGGTGCCACCATCATTTATGAATTACATAAACAAAACGGCAATTTTCGACCTGCCTATGTCAGCACCAATATATCTCATATCCTTGGTTATACGGTACAAGAAGCGTTAAGCCCCAATTGGTGGTTCGACAATGTTCATCCTGAAGATAGAGCGCTCACGCTAAGCGCTATTAGTAAAGTTGAAGCCAACAAGACGTTCGTTCATCGCTATCGTTTTCGTTCTAAGCATGGCAATTATATATGGCTACGCGACGAACTTCGCACCTTCAACGACGATGACACCAAAATTGCTGGTCAGTGGACCGACATGAGCCAAGACTTAACTTGGATGCGCGACAGCAAAGCAGTTACTCAACGTGAACTTATGGGCTTTGCCGAACTCAACGAGCACGACTGTATCGTTCGTGCCGACAATAATTTTCGTAATTTAGTGGGCCTGACCGATAGTCTGCCTAATGCTCATCATATTTTAGATTTTATTTCTCCGTTAAACAGTGATAACGAGAGCCCGCTATTAGCGACAGGCATTGAGTATTTAGTCGAGTTTAATCGACCTAGTCAACAGTCACTACAAGGTCTGCTGAAAATCAGCGAAGATAAGCAAGGGAGCGTTCGCTTCGTCACGCTAATTGATCTGTCTGCATTCATTTTGGAGCGTCGACGACTCAAACAGATCGCCTACTTACAGCCTTTGACCGGGTTACCCAATATCGAGCAACTGAAGCTTGATCTTCAAAATGCACTTGAAACAGCAGCAGATAATGAGCTCGTTGCGGTACTTAATATCAATATTCGCGAGTTCCACAAAGTCAATGAGTCTTACGGCGTGGATGACGGCGATCGCGTATTACAACGAGTCGCGCAGCGCTTTAAACAGGCGCTTCCCGAAAACGCATTTTTGTACTGCGCATGGGGTGATGACTTTTGGGTTTTATTGTCAGGTATTAAGGAATATATGGCTTTACAAGACCTGATGGATAACTTGATGAACTCACTTAACAAGCCAATTTTAATTGAACAGCACAAACAAATAAAAGCGTCCGCTAATATTGGTGCATGTACTTATCCCTTAGATGGTTTAACAGCAGCCGAGTTGCTCTCGTATGCCAGTTCCGCATTGCAACGCGCACGTCGACAAACGAGCGCATGCCAAGTTATTTTTAACCAGGAAATGGCAAGTGACTCACAGTCACAACTATTGGTGAAGCAACAGTTGCATGATGCCATAGAAGCGTCACAATTCGAGATTTACTATCAACCGATGTGTGATTCAAGTCTGCAAGCGCAGGGGTACGAGGCTCTGTTAAGATGGAATCACGAAGAGGAAGGTGTGATTGCAGCCGCCAATTTTCTTCCACTTTGCGACACAGTGACCAAACAAAAACTTGGCACCTGGGCTATTCAACGTATTATCGACGACCTTCCATCGATTCCAGTGAATGCTGAGGGTAAACGTAATATCGCTGTCAACGTATTCGCAGAACAGTTAGATGATGCGTTCGTTTCAGATATGGTTCAATTCTCGCATCAGTTGTCTGAAACAAACACACATTTTTGTTTCGAACTGAAAGAAGCATCGTTGATAGATCCATCTGATGAGCTTCGGCAAACATTGAGCCGGCTGACTGAAGCAGGTTTCTCGCTGATTATTGATGACTTTGGCGCAGGCTTTGCAGGACTGACTTATTTGCGAGAGTTTCCGATTTCTGCGATTAAAGTCGAACATGACTTTATTAAAAAGCTCGATAACGAACGTGGTTATGCCATCGTGGACGGAATTGTTGAGCTCTCTCATCGCGCCGGAATAAAAGTACACGCTCTGGGCGTCGAGTCCGAGCAACAATTGAAACAAGCAAGAGCCCTAAAATTTGACTTATACCAAGGTCGATACATTCATCCCGCTAAACCTTTAAATGAACTCGTTGATAATATAAATAACTAGCGCAAGCATTCGTGTTTGCTATTATTGAGCGCGTTCATCCTGATGGTATTAAAGTTATGAATCCGGAAACATTAAAGACTTCCTCTCAAGAGGCTGCGAAAGTGATGCAGTTGCTATCTCACCCCGATCGCTTGCTCATTCTATGTTTACTCAGCGAAAAAGAGTACTCAGTGGGCGAAATTGAAAAGCAACTAGATATTCATCAACCCATGTTATCGCAACATTTAAATCGTTTGCGTCAACAGTCATTAGTCGCTACGCGTCGAGAAGGTAAGTACATTTATTACCAACTTTGCGATGGTAATACAAAGACCATTATGGAACTCCTCTACCGCCTTTATTGTCCAACGGACAGTTAACAAACGTAGGTAAGAGCATAATGGCCAATCGAGATCGCGTTTATCAAGTATCAGCCAATCGAGAATCTGCAAGTCACAAGCTTCGTTATATCGAAAGGTCGGCGCCAGAACAAGGTGATTGCCGTTTGTGCGCCAGCATTCCGAGTGCTAAGTCGCCTGTAGCATCTCGAGATGATAGCGAATGCCTTCAACGTGAGGATCTTTAACTCCCAGCTGACGAAGTCCATCTGAAAGCTTAAGTAGGTACTCACTATTGTCCCCGCTTGGGCCTCGACTTTTAGCAATATGTGTCGCGATTTCATCAAGTGGCGCTTCGCCTAAGAAGGCCGCATTGTCGCTACTAGCGATATATACAAGACCATCCTCTTGACTACCGTCTTGAAATTGCATGGGTGTAAAAAAGCGGAGATAGCCATTTTTCTCTCGATGATCTAAGTGTTCGAAAACGGCAGGCGATACTCGATAAGCCATGCCTGTACAGGTCTCTCCCGGCGTTTCAATTAACGTGAGTACACGACCGGGTGATTCAGGCGTACCACGGTGATCGTGTGAACCTTGCCAAAACCGGCGACTCCAGCCCGAAATGGTAGCAGGCTTACGTTCGATATATGGGAAATCAACCTTGTAGATTAAGGAGCCATAACCGAACAACCAAACAGATTCGAATGTTGATAAATCTTGGCGTTGCTTATTAATTAAACTCGTATCGTGAGACATCTAGTACTCCTTTCAGATACATCCTGATAAGGCAAAGTCTAACAAGCTTTTGTAATTGACAGTAGCTTGGCTTCGTTGCACTCTTATTCGCATTCAATACGATTAAAAAGGTCACTCTATGAGCCGTTCACTTGTCGATCACTTAGCACAGTACGCAAAGTATCATCGTGATCCGCGCAATATACTGACTCACCTCATTGGTATTCCACTAATTGTGGTCGCTATATTAACCTTACTGAGCCGCCCAGAGTTTAGTGTTGGCTATCTTCTACTGACACCCGCCAACTTAGTCGTATTCATTGCGGTGGTATTTTATATACGCCTCGACATTCCCCTTGGACTGCTCATGACAGTCCTTTTGTGGTTAGCGTTGTCAGTAAGTCGCGAACTTGCCGCCTTACCCACCACAGCGTGGTTAATATTTGGTATTGCATTATTCATCATCGGTTGGATTTTCCAATTTATTGGTCATTACTTTGAAGGTAAAAAACCTGCTTTTGTCGATGACATAATGGGCCTTGCCATTGGTCCACTGTTCGTTGTGACTGAAATTATTTTCTTTTTAGGTTTACGTAAACAACTGAAAAATGAGGTTGAAAAACGTCAGTGAATTACCCGGATTGGTTTATTGAGTGGGCCGACGGACGCCCTTATGCCTATACTCTGAGTGCCTGCATTCTGCTTGCTCTTGCTGTTTGGCTTGCACAGTTTTTTACTAAACACATTCTTTTACGCGGTGTCGCTCGTCTATTATCACGCACCGAGTTAGGACGCGATCCAAGCGTGGGTCTTAAAAAGATTATCAGCCGACTTTCTCAAGTGGTTCCTGCGTTACTACTAACAGCCGGTATTCATTGGATTCCAGAGTTATCCGATACCGTCATTACCATCGTCCAAAATGTCGCTGTCGCTTATATCGTGCTCACCATTGCTCGTGCCTTTAGTGCAGCAATGAGCAGTGTAAATGAGATTTATAGCCGCCGTCCCGATGCGCATTTAAAACCCATTAAGGGTTATTTACAAATCGCCACTATCGCGGTTTATTTAATTGCGGCCATCCTTATCATCGCAGCATTAATTGATAAGTCACCGGTTATTCTATTATCCGGTATCGGTGCGATGGGTGCAGTAACCATGTTGGTTTTTCAGGACACTATCCTTTCATTTGTTGCGAGTATTCAGCTATCGTCAAATGACATGATCCGCGTCGGTGACTGGATTGAAATGCCGCAGTTAAATGCTGATGGTGACGTCATCGATATGGCACTACACACGGTAAGAGTGCAGAACTGGGATAAAACAATTACCACCATTCCTACCAAGCGCCTCATTTCTGAATCATTTAAGAACTGGCGCGGCATGCAAGAGGCCGGTGGGCGTCGTATCAAGCGCAGTCTATTTATCGACCAAACCAGCATTGGCTTTTTGAGCGATGAAGATAAGACCCGCCTTCGCAAATTCAAAATACTGAGTCAATATCTCAACGAAAAAGAACAAGATATTAAACAGTGGAATGAACAATTAGTGAGTGAGGGACATGACCCCATTAATAGCCGTAATGTCACTAATATCGGTACGTTTCGAGCTTATGTGCAAAAATATCTGCAAAGCCATCCGCAAATCCACCAGGATATGACGTTAATGGTTAGACAACTCAGTCCCACCGCACAAGGCTTACCCTTAGAGATTTATTGTTTCACCAATACAATTGCCTGGGTTGAATATGAGGGCATCCAAGCGGATATTTTTGACCATCTATTAGCTATCTTACCGGCATTTGGTCTGAATGTTTTCCAAGAGACCTCTGGTCAGGATCTGCGTTCCAGTATTCGTGAGTTTGGGCGTCAGTCGTTGCAGTCTTAACAGCAAAGTTGTATGGTTTTTGCAACACAATTCGATATAAAAGCAAAAGCCATACATGAAAGCATATTTCACTCGGTATCCCGTTCTTTTATTGACCGCTTGTATACTCTCGCTGTCTGTTGCAGCAAAAGAAAAAGTCGTAATGCCTGTCTCGTATTCGACAATTACTGAACTTCCGTACGCTGAAGCAGACTCCGTATTGAAGTATGGCGACCACGATAGTCAGTTTATAGAAGTATGGAGACCATCTGAACCCAGCCAAGGTAACCTCGTGTTTATTCATGGCGGATGTTGGTTAAGCGATTACGATATTAAACACGCACGCCCGTTTATGTCAGCGCTCAGTAAGCTGGGCTATCAAGTATTTGGCGTTGAATATCGGCGCGTGGGTAATGGCGGCGGCTGGCCAACCAGTTACCAAGATATCAGTTCAGCCATTCAACATATTCTTGAGAAACCCAACGTTACCGCGCCAAATACCGCCATTTTGGGTCATTCTGCGGGCGGCCACCTCGCCTTACTTGCCGCAACGGATAATCAGCTACCTCACCCGTTCTCAGCGATTATCGGATTGGCCGCTATCAGTAATATCGAACAATATAGTCAGGGTAGCAATAGTTGTGAAACGGTGACCGAACACTTTATGGGAGGCTCGTTGCAAGAACGTACTACCGAATACCGTGCGGCTAATCCAATCGAGCACGCTTTTTTGAATCCCGTTTATTTACTGCATGGCGCCGACGACCCGATTGTCGATCCAAACCAGTCAAAAGCACTGACCGACCGAGCGCAGTCAATATACATACAAAAAGGGGCTGGGCACTTTGATTGGCTACACCCGGATACTGTCGCATTTACCCGCGTAGAGAAATTACTTAAGGATGTATTTAATGAATCAGATTGATTATGCGCGACTTGATCGTGACGATCCCTTAGCCCATAAACGTGAAATCTTTGAGCTACCTAATGACACGATATATTTCGATGGTAACTCACTAGGCGCGTTACCCAAAATAGTCGCACAGACAGTCAATGAAACTACACGCGAGCAATGGGGAAATGACCTAATTAAGAGCTGGAATCAGCACGATTGGGTCAACTTACCCACCATCGTTGGTGCCAAGATTGCCCATTTGATTGGCGCACAAAATAACGAGGTCATTTGTTGCGACTCTATCTCAGTCAATCTATTTAAGGTTATCTGTGCTGCGATTAATGCCGTTGGAAGTGAGAAGCGACGCGTTATTTTATCGACTCGCGATAACTTCCCGACCGATTTATACATGGTCCAAGGTGTTGAATCGTTTCTGGGTCAGCAACGCTGTGAACTCAAGCTGGTTGACGAAGCTGAGCTCGTCGACGCTATTGATGAACGTACCGTTGCGGTTTTAGCAACCGAGGTCAACTTTAGAACAGGCCGTCGACTTGATTTGCAACAGCTCAGTCAAGCGGCTCATGCCCAGGGTGCTTTAATGATAGCCGATTTAGCCCATAGCGCCGGCGTCATGCCGATCCAGCTGAGTCAGTGGCAAGTCGACTATGCCATTGGTTGTACATACAAATATTTAAACGCAGGTCCTGGTGCTCCTGCGTTCGTTTATGTCAGTCAGCGTCACCATGCAATACTCACACAACCGCTACAAGGCTGGTTTGGGCACCTTAACCCATTTGCTTTTGAGCCCAAGTATCAAAGCGCTAAAGGCATTCGACAAATGTTAGTGGGTACGCCCCCCGTCATCTCAATGCAAGCAGTAAACGCTGCACTCGAATGCTTTAATGATGTTTCTCTAGCGCAGGTGCGTGCAAAATCAATGCAGCTGACTCACACTTTTCAACAGAGCTTAGCCGCTCAGGATTGGTCATCCGACTTTGAACTCATTTCACCGTCGCATGCCGAACAGCGTGGCAGCCAACTGAGTTATGCTCATCCAAATGCCTATGAGATTTGCCAGGCACTGATTGAACGCGGTGTCATTGCTGACTTCAGAGCACCTAATTATATCCGTTTCGGCTTTGCGCCATTGTATAATCAATTCCAAGAAGTTGAACGCGCAATAGCAATACTGGCAGATATTATGTCAACCGAAGCCTATCGGGATCCGCGTTGGCAAACGCGCTCAACAGTGACCTAATTCAATAACCGTGTGTCTATCATGAGCTCGTACCGATGCGGGCACATGATGACTTGCTACCAAAACGATAGATTGGGGCAACTCATTCATCAGCCGCTCGGTAATTCGAGCGGCTAGGTCCACTTCTAAGCCAGAAAAGGGTTCATCCAAAATCACCAGTGGCGCGTCTTTAAGCAATGCACGAGCAAGCGCCAAACGTCGATATTGCCCACCCGATAAGCGAATCCCAAGCTCACCGATACGACTATTTAACTGCTCCGGCATTTGCCGAATACGCTCGGCTAACTCAACCCACTCCAACACTTTCCAAATTCGCTGATCATCCAGTTGGCGTCCCAGGGTGAGGTTGTTAAACACGGTATCATCGAGTATGTCAGTGTGCTGAGTAAGGTAATTAAATTCCGATAATTTCGGTACTGCGATCTTACCTGAAAAGTTCGCGTACATACCTGCCGTTGCATTTAGAAGTGTTGACTTCCCCTCGCCCGATGGGGCGGATAACCATACCCATTCGCCCGCAACAGCTTCGAGGCTTATAGGTGCAAACAGTTGGCGTGACTGTCGATACACGGTGACATTATCCCACCGCAGCGAGGCATCCACGGACTCAACGACTTTCGCCTTTGCTGAACTATTGGTTTGTTCTGCCAATAAGCGACGACTAGCTAGAGCAGTACGTCCATAAGTTTGCCATTGTTGAGGTAATTCAAGTAACAACTCCTGCCAAGCTAGCGCGGCAAGCAATAACATGACCACCTCCGCACTACTGACCTGAGCGTTTGGGTCAATGAACAACTGAATAGCCACCCAATAGATACCTATAACCGCTCCATGTGTCAGCCACTCAAGTAATAGCTTAATCTTGCGAGCGCGGCGTTGTTCAAACTGAAAGGCACGCTCAGTTTCTCGAGAATAATATGTAATACGTTCGCTTTGCTTATCAAACTGTTTCCACGCCATAACTTCTTCTAGTGACTCAGTGAGTGCCATTCCACGGGCGCGTATACGGTGTTGATACTTCTCAACCTTTACCGCTTGTAATAGCGAGTAGTGTGCTAGTCGAGATATCAACCAGTAGGCGCCCAGCCCTGTAATCACTACAATTCCAGCAAGCGCCCAGTGATAAAAACTAAACCAAAAGATAAAACATAAGCTAACGGCCGCTACCGCAAAGGCTGGCATAGCCAGTCTAAGCCAAAGATTATCCATTGCTTCTATGTGGCGAGTCAGACCTTGAATCGCCTGCGCGACTCGAAAACGTGCTAAGCCTTCATAGGCGTGCCGTTGAAAACGTTTGAACCAAGCGATACGCCAACGCGCTTGTATTTTCAACACCAAGTCATGATTAACTAAACGTTCAACATAACGCGCGACCGTTCTCGTCACGGCGAAAAAGCGAATACCAGAACCCGGTGCATAAATGTTCACCGTAACAAATATCGCGGAAGCCGTAATAAACCAGCCTGATAAAGCCAAAAGTCCAATGCCACAAACGACGGTGAGTAACGCCAACTTGAACCCGAGCCACCACTGCCAGCGATGTGCGTTAAAAGCCCGAAACCAAGGCTTAAATACCGCAGGCTTAGACATACGAACCTCCCCCATCGAGCTCGATACGATGATCGGCCAACGCGATGAGTGCTTCATCATGACTGGCAACAATCACCGTCCGCCCAGATTTACATAAGTCACCCAGTTCGCGTCTAATCACATCCGCGGATTCGTTATCCAAGTTTTCTGTCGGCTCGTCTAAAATGATCAAGGGGTATGAACTCAGTAAACAACGTGCCAAAGCTAACCGTCGTTGCTCACCACCGGACAAGCCTGCCCCACGCTCACCTAGCATCGTATCTAACCCCGAAGCGGCAACAGCAATGGCTTTATCAAGACCGACCCGCCGCAATACGGGTTGCGGGTCAACGGATGGGTCATCACTGTACAAAAACAAGTTAGTGCGAATGCTCGCGGGTAATAGAAAGGGTTGTTGCGAAAAGTAGGCAATCGGTTGGTCGCTATCGTTCGCGCGTAACACGGTACCTTGATAACTTTGAAGTCCAAGAAGAGCTCGTAAGAGTGTGCTCTTTCCCGAGCCAGAAGGGCCAGAGATAACCGTCAGAGCCCCTTTCGGGAACGTAAAGTCGGGGTATGGTAATCGGGCGTTGGGCGTAATAGTCACCTGCAGGTTTTGGGTTGCCAAGCAGTGCCCCGGAGCAGTCATTGCTACATCCGCCTGCACGTCTTGCGGGTTGTTTTCAGTTAATAAGGTCGCGGCGCCCATGGCTGCCGCACGATCGTGATAAGTTTGCGCGAACTGTCGAAGCGGAGCAAAATATTCAGGAGCCAGCATAAGCACGAGCAGCCCACTAAATAACGTGAGTTCATCAGCACCTAGCCAATTAATGTAGCCAAGCAAACCAAAACCAACGTATAGCGCCACCGCCGCGATGGCCACACTCGAGAAAAACTCCAACACGGCAGAAGATAAAAACGCTAGCTTGAGCGTTTTCATGTTCGCGCGCCGATAATCCTCCCCGGCTTGCGCAATCGTATTATTGGCAAACTGTAAGCCATTAAATAGTTTGATACTTGTCGCGTTCTTAAGCATGCTGGTGAATACTCGACTTAGCGCGACACTGCTTTGTGCATGCTTTTGACTGACTCGCTCAGCCCCTATACCAACAAGCGCCATAAATAGAGGAATGATAGGCCCGGAAATAAGCAGCAACACACCCACAACGGGATTCAGCCAAAAGCAGACCACCAAAATCATCAGTGGGCTTAACACAGTCAGATACTGTTGCACAAAGTAACGCTCATAATAGCCACGTAACTGCTCAACGGTATCGATAAGCATCGACCCATCACCGCGATCAATACTTTGTCCTTGTCGACACTGACTCTGCCATCGCCGCAGTAGTCTTTGTCGTGCATTATGCAGCGCCAGACCCGCTGCTTCACTTTGCCAAAGTTCACGCCGCCAACCCATGATGGCGCGCGCACAAGTAGCGAAAGCCAACAACAACCAATACAGTGTCAGATCGCTGAGCGGCTCTTTCAGCACCAGCAGTCGATGGGCTAACTGAGCGACCACATACAATTGCAGGATCACACTGGATGTTTGTAAAACACCGAAAAGCAGCGCTCGACGAGTCGAGCGCTGCGCAACAGTTTGGATTTGCTTAAGATAGTTCGCTGCAGAGCGAAAGTTATCACTCATTGGTTCTTAGTGATAACCCTGATCGGCTTTTACCTTGCCGCGAAATACCCAGTAAGTCCAAGCGGTGTAAACAAGCACAATGGGGATTACGAACAGCAAACCTAACAGCAGGAATAGCTGTGACTCATGGGCCGACG
>Ga0208813_1000960_pt1 | contig 17515 bp, 20 predicted proteins | sample MalvireepMed_904_FD_184250 | JGI IMG/M metagenome (GOLD analysis project Ga0208813, IMG submission 184250) | Marine viral communities from the Global Malaspina Expedition - Malaspina viral metaG DeepMed_904 (SPAdes) (version 2) | ecosystem: Environmental > Aquatic > Marine > Oceanic | place... | reverse complement strand
GTAAATTAAAAGCCGGCGATACCATCATCGAAGCGACGGCTGGCAATACCGGACTTGGGTTGGCGCTGGTAGCGGCCAGCAAAGGTTATCCGTTAAAAATTGTGATGCCCGACAAAATGAGCCAGGAGAAAGTCAACAATCTGCGCGCGATGGGCGCCGAAGTGGTACAGACGCGATCTGACGTGCAAAAAGGCCATCCGGAATATTATCAGGACATGGCAGCGCGTATGGCTGAAGAAAACGGCTGGTACTACGTAAACCAGTTCGAAAATGATGCCAACGTCGAAGCACATTACAAAACAACCGGGCCGGAAATCTGGCAGCAAATGAATGGCGATATCGATGCCTTTGTTTGCGGTGTTGGCTCTGGCGGCACGTTAACTGGTATTGGACGTTATCTGCGCGAGCAAAAGGCTGATGTCGATATGGTGCTGGCTGATCCGGCAGGCTCGATTCTGGAACCCCTGGTTAATCGTGGTGAAGAAGTCGAAGCCGGTAGCTGGTTAGCTGAGGGCATAGGGGAAGACTTTGTACCGACAATCTGTGATATCTCTATTGCTAATAAAGCGTATGCGATTAGCGATAAAGAAGGCATGCAAACGGCCCGAAAAGTGCTCGAAAAAGAGGGTGTCATGGTGGGCTCCTCGAGTGGCACGCTGATTGCCGCTGCACTGCGTTACTGTCAGGAGCAAACCGAGAAGAAACGTGTCGTGACACTAGCTTGTGACACTGGTAACCGTTATCTATCCAAGTTATTTAATGATGACTGGATGCGTGAAAATAATTTGCTGTAAGCGAGGTTGAACATGGCAAACGATAAAACGATGAAGTTCGCAACCAAAGCCATTCATGGCGGGCAAAGCCCAGAGCCAGTGACGGGTGCGGTGATGCCACCAATTTTTACCAGCTCAACCTATGCGCAGGAAAGCCCGGGACAACACAAAGGGTTTGAATATTCGCGCTCGCACAACCCGACACGCTTTGCCTGGGAACGCGCAGTTGCTAGTTTGGAGAGTGGTAGTCAGGGACTAGCCTTTGCGTCGGGCATGGCGGCAACATCAACGATTCTGGAACTGCTGGATAGTGGTGACCATATTGTGGCGATGGACGATCTTTACGGCGGTAGCTTCCGCCTGTTTGATAAGGTGCGCGGGCGCTCGGCAGGTCTGCAGTTTAGTTATGTTGATTTGGCGGATCTTGAACAGGTTGCCAAGGCCATCAAACCGGAAACCCGGATGATTTGGGTTGAGACCCCAAGTAACCCGATGCTGAAACTGGTCGATATAAAAGGCATTGTAGAACTTGCTAAACAGCAAAATCCGGACATCATTGTGGTGGTTGATAACACCTTTGCGACGCCGTTTAATCAACGTCCGATTGAGCAGGGTGCAGATATTGTGATGCACTCGGCGACTAAATATTTAAACGGTCACTCGGATATGGTCGGTGGTATTGCCGTGGTGGGTGACAATGAAGACCTGGTTGAGCGCATGCTGTTTTTACAAAACTCAGTGGGTGCGGTTGCGGGCCCATTCGATTCTTATCTTGCTCTGCGCGGTGTAAAGACCTTAGCCCTGCGTATGCGTCATCATAATCAGGCAGCGTTGGAATTGGCAGAATGGCTGGAGCAACATCCAAAAGTTGAGAAAGTCATTTACCCGGGATTACAAAGTCACCCGCAGCATGAACTGGCCAAACAGCAAATGGATGGTTTTGGCGGTATGATTTCAATCTTGCTGAAGGGTGACCTGGAAGCCGCGCGCAAGTTCCTTGAATCAGTAGAGGTGTTTGCGCTTGCGGAGAGTCTGGGCGGCGTTGAGTCGTTAATTGAACATCCGGCAATAATGACCCATGCCTCAGTACCGAAAGAAAACCGTGAGAAGCTTGGCATATTGGATAATTTTGTGCGGATTTCTGTCGGTATCGAAGATCTTGATGATCTTAAGGCCGATCTGGAACATGCGCTTAACGCGTTTTAATCGAAACCAGCGATTAAAAATATTCTTCAAAATCGTAAAAGCCGGCTAGAAAGTCGGCTTTTTTCTTTAAAAATCATAAATTTATACAAAATTTTACAGTTTCGTCATAATTAAGTAGTCTTACTGCATCAGCAAACGCTGACGTTGAATAACGAAAATAACAAAGCAAACAGACACAGAAAGAAGGAAAAAATTATGCTATTGAGCCTACTGGTACTACAGGGACTCGTAGCTGCGTTGTTGTTCTACGGATTAGTAGGGCAGTATCAGCAAAAACCACTTTGGAATCTGTTAGCCGTATTAACTGCGGGTTTTGTACCGCCGTTAAATTGGATTATGTTGATGGCAGCGATTGGCGTCAGAATGTGGAAGCGCTCTGCGCAGACTGCAACTGCACGTTCAACCTCCGCAACAAACCTTAGTCACTAATTAAAGAGGACGGTATGAACGCAGTACGTCCCTTCCATTTAGCTATCCCCGTAAAATCACTGGATAATGCACGCCGTTTTTATGGCGAGGTTTTGGGCTTGCAGCAAGGTCGTAGCAGTGACCACTGGATTGACTGGAACTTCTATGGTCACCAGTTTGTGACGCACGTGGCTGAAGATGTTGCCGGCATGAAAAATCATAACGGCGTGGACGGGCATTCGGTGCCGGTACCTCATTTTGGCGTAGTCTTATTACGTGATGACTGGGAAGCACTTGCCCAACGGGTCACCGCTGCTGGTATTGAGTTTGTAATTGAACCATACATCCGCTTTAAAGGGCAGCCTGGTGAACAGGGCACCATGTTCTTCTATGATTATTGTGGTAACGCATTAGAATTTAAAACCTTCAACAGCGACGACGATATCTTTGCCACCTAGGAACCCCTCTTGGCCGAATTAAATACTTTCCAGCGAATTCGCGATTTAAACTGGTCGCATAGCGTGGTGCTGGCGCTTTACCTTTGCGAGCGAATGGTGCCTAATTACGAGTTCTTCTGTCACATCACCCAATTTGGTGATGCTAAGCCGCTGCGTGGAGCACTTAATGCGTGTTGGGATTACATAGCAAACCCCAAGCAAACTAAGGTCAACTTCAGCCGCTGGCAGGAGAAGGTCGATGAGGTGACTCCCAGTGAGCACGGCCATGACATGTTGGGGGTCTATCCGGCCATGGATGCGTGCACGGCTATCAGTGTTTTGTTACAAGGCTTGATGGATAAAAATGCGGGTAACCTGTTGGACGTTGCGAAAGTTTCTCAGGCGAGCGTGGTTAAGTTTATCGAGTTAAATGACGCCGAGCAGGTAAGTCCGGATGAGTTAAGGCAGCATGTCGAGGAACACGAACTGTATCAATACGAAATTGCCATGCAACAGGCGATGGTAGACTTTTTAGAAAGTCAGCCTCAAGTTAATGCCGCATTGATCAAACAAATGCGGCAGATGGTGCTTGATGAAGGTGTATCTAACCTTGGTCTTCAATTAGACGACGATTGATCAGCGTTGTTAGCGTGCTCGTTGGTGCGCTTAAAAATCGCCAACCAGGCAAAAATGCCAAACGCTAGTATCTGCCAGCTATCGCCCTTTTTCCATAGCATTTGTGGCTTCATAATGGCGACAAATGTGCCCAACAGTAATAGGTGCATAATGATCATCACCGCAAGCAGCAGTGCAACCAACGCAAAGGTTTGTTGACCCACCTCTCCGGCAAAACCTGCAAGCACAGAAAATAACGCCAGCCAGATGACGGCAAATACGCATTTACCCATAATAATAGCGATTTTCATGCTAATCCTTCTTTTGTAATAATCTAAAACACACGGCGCCGTGGCGTTTTTCTTTAAGTGTATGCCACTGAGCCAGTTGAGGTAGTGTCAACGTGGCTTCTGTTTCCAGGTAAACCAGCGTTTCGGGAGATAGTTGTGGCAACTGGCTTAACTGTTCCAGCGATTGACTTGCTAAACCGAGATTAAAGGGAGGATCGACAAAGACGATGTCCCACTGGCTTGGTAATGACGATGGAGATTGCATTAATTGCAACGCATCAGTGGTCAAAACAGTGATGTTATCGGCGCCGAGCAAAGCGACATTTTGCTGTAACTGGTTGGCTACACGATGATCTTTTTCCACCATGACAACCTGACGAGCACCACGCGACGCCGCTTCGAATCCAAGCCCACCACTACCGGCAAATAAATCGATAGCTACTGCCCCTGCAATATCAAATTGCAGCCAGTTAAACAGTGTTTCGCGCACGCGATCGGTAGTCGGGCGCAGCCCCTCACTGTTAAGGATGGGAAGTTTGCGACTTTTCCATTGGCCGCCAATGATTCGGAGTTGACCTTGATTTTTGCGCAAATTGACCTCAAAAACAACAGAGCATGGTAAACTTAGGAAATAGATTTCGTATAGTTTACTCGTTCCCGCGTTTGAGTTCCAAGATAAGGTTGCAAGGTAAAGCGATTATGGCAAAAGGTTCGTTGTTCTCAATTTTTAAAAAGAAGAAAAAGTCGCCTGTTGATGATGCCGTTGTGGAGGACACCGCTACTGAGGCTAGTCAAGCCGAGGTAGAGTCAGCAGAACCTGAGCCAGAGCCTGAACATGAACCAAAATCTGAGCCAGAAACAGAATCAGAACCAGAGGCTGAAAAGTACTCATCACCATCAGCCGTTGACGACTGCGCGTCGGTAACTGCTGACTCAGCTGCGGGTAAACCGCTGCCCGAGGTAACACCTGAGCCAGAACCTGAACCAGAGCCTACCCCAGAATCTACCCCGGAAACTAATCCTGAGCCAGATGCCAAGCCGGAACAACCAAAAGCTGAAAAGAAAGGCTTTTGGCAGCGTTTAACCCAAGGACTAAAAAAGACCTCAGGCTCCATTGGCTCCGGTCTTTTTGGGATTTTTCGCGGCAAAAAAATCGACGACGAATTATTTGAGGAATTAGAAACTCAATTGTTGATGGCGGATTTAGGTGTTGCGACAACGACCAAGATCATCGATAACTTAACCCAGCAGGCCAATCGCAAGCAGTTGAATGATGCCGAAGCGCTTTATGAACTTTTGCAACAACAGCTTGCTGATATTTTAGCGCCTGTCGATAAACCATTGGAAATACCTGAAGCAGACAGCCCCTATGTTATTTTGATGACCGGTGTTAATGGTGTGGGCAAAACCACAACCATTGGTAAACTGGCGAAACAGTTTAAAAACGAAGGCAAGTCGGTCATGCTCGCGGCTGGCGATACGTTCCGCGCAGCAGCCGTAGAGCAGCTTGAGATATGGGGCGAGCGCAACGATATACCGGTGATCGCACAGCAAACAGGTTCAGATAGTGCGTCGGTTTTATTTGATGCTTTGCAAGCGGCTAAGGCAAGAAATATCGATGTATTAATTGCCGATACTGCGGGTCGTTTGCAAAACAAAGCTAACCTGATGGAAGAGTTGAAAAAAATTGTTCGGGTCATGAAAAAAGTGGATCCGGATGCGCCGCACGAAGTGATGCTAACGCTGGATGCAGGAACCGGACAAAATGCGATAAGTCAGGCAAAGTTATTCACTGACGCGGTAGGCGTTTCAGGTATCGTGATGACCAAGCTGGATGGTACCGCAAAAGGTGGGGTTATCTTCGCGGTTGCAGACCAGTTCGCAATTCCGATTCGTTACATTGGCGTCGGCGAGCAGCTAGACGATTTACGGCCATTTGTGGCGAAGGACTTTATCGGCGCGTTGTTTGACCGTAAGCTAGAAGCAGAATCCAATAATAATTAACAGCGGCGACTGAATGATTCGTTTTGAGCAAGTCAGTAAAACCTATCCTGGCGGGCATCAAGCCCTCAGCCATGTAGATTTTCATATTCAGCCAGGCGAAATGGCCTTTTTAACAGGTCATTCGGGGGCCGGTAAAAGCACGTTATTAAAGTTGATTAGCATCATGGAGCGGCCTACTGCGGGTCGGGTAATGATCAACGGTAACGACTTGCGGAAAATCAAATCATCGCAAGTCCCCTATGTACGGCGTGATATCGGCATGATTTTTCAGGATCATCGCTTGCTGATGGACAAAAGTGTCTTTGATAATGTTGCGTTACCTTTGATTATAGAAGGTTACAGCGTTCAGGAAGCACGTAAGCGGGTGCTGGCTGCGCTGGAAAAAGTCGGCTTGGCGGACAAGTATCGCCACTACCCACAGATGTTATCGGGTGGTGAACAACAACGCGTGGGGATTGCCCGGGCTATCGTTAATAAACCGCCGTTACTGCTTGCCGATGAGCCAACAGGTAACCTCGATCCCAAATTATCGATGGAAATCATTCGTCTATTCGAGTCCTTCAACAAAGTGGGCGTGGCAGTCTTAATCGCTACCCACGATTTAGGCCTGATAGCGCGGTTAAAGTATCGAACCCTGACGTTAAAAGACGGGCGTTTGATCAATGATGGCTTAAGTGAGGAGTCGTCAGTATGAGCCTACTTTTCCGTAATCGTGATGTGCCGGGGGGAGCAGCGAAGCGACAGAAGTTGGCCTGGTACAGACGCGCACTGATGTGGCCAGTGCACCACCTGCAGCAGGCTGTAGCCAGCCTGGGGGAACTTTGGCGCAACCCGTTTGCATCATTGTTAACGATGGCGGTATTAGGTTTAAGTCTAACCTTGCCATCAACGCTCTACGTACTGGTAAAAAATACGTCGGCTGTTTCCGGTGACTGGCAGCAAGCGTCACAAATGTCGCTATTTTTACGAAAAGAGATCGATACCAAGGCGATAGAAACGTTAAAAACGCAGTGGTCGCTTAATCCTAAAATTGAATCAGTAGAGCTCATTAGCAAAGAACAGGGACTTGCTGACTTTAGGCAACAGTCGGGTTTTGGCGAGACATTAGATTACCTCGAATCTAATCCGTTGCCTGATGTATTGCTGGTTATCCCTGCAGACGCATTCCGCACACCAGAAAAAGCCAGGGAGTTACTGGCCGAGTTAGAGCGCGCGCGCGAGGTTGATTTTGGTAAGTTGGATGTGCAATGGCTGGAACGCTTGCAGGCGCTATTAAATCTCGCTGAAGATATCCTCGGTGGCTTGGGCATTTTGCTGTGTCTATCGGTTGTCTTGATCGTCGGTAACACCATTCGCCTGAATATTCTGAGTCAACGCGAGGAGATCGTTGTAATGAAGCTGGTGGGTGCAACCAATGCCTTTATTCAACGGCCGTTTCTGTACACCGGTTTATGGTATGGATTTATTGGCGGCATCTTAGCCTGGTTGGCCACTGCGGTGTTGATTTGGTGGGTTGAGGGCTCGGTGCTAAGTGTGACCGAACTTTATGAAACACAGTTCCAGTTAGCGGGCCTGAACTTTAATGAAATGCTGATTGTGTGGTTAATTGCTATTGTGCTGGGGTTGGCGGGCTCGTACCTGGCAGTGCGTCGACATATCAGAAGTATTGAACCGCAATAGGGTTGCGATCGTATAGATCTTAGATATACTAATTTTTTGGCTGGCACCGTGTAGGTGCGCTCCAAAAAGGAACTTTTCTGTCAAAAAAGGGTCATAGAGAGTAGGTAAAATCACCGTTATTGGTTGTAAACCGAATCTTTATACCGACATTTTATAGCATAGAGGTAGTCGATGAGCACTGAATTACAAACCATGGCGTTGTCTGTTCCCCAAGGGGGCGGTCTAGACGGTTACATTCAGGCTGTTAACCGCATTCCAATGCTGTCTGCGGAAAAAGAAAAGGAACTCGCCACTAATCTATATGAAGATGGCGATCTGGACTCTGCGCGTGAGTTGATCATGTCGCACTTGCGCTTTGTCGTGCACATCGCGCGGGGCTACTCAGGCTATGGACTACCGCAAGCTGACCTTATTCAGGAAGGTAATATCGGTCTGATGAAAGCGGTTAAACGCTTCAATCCAGAGGTCGGTGTACGTCTTGTATCCTTTGCAGTGCACTGGATAAAGGCCGAAATTCACGAGTATGTGCTGAAAAACTGGCGTGTGGTGAAAGTTGCTACAACCAAAGCTCAGCGTAAGTTGTTCTTTAACCTGCGTAAGATGAAAAAACGTCTTGGCTGGTTCAGTCAGAAAGAAGTTGAGACGGTTGCAGAAGAGCTGGGTGTTTCGACCAAAGAGGTTATGGAAATGGAAGCGCGCATGAGTGCGCATGACCAAGCCTTCGAACTTAGTTCCGATGACGATGACAGTAAAGAGGGTAATAATTACTCTCCGGCAATGTATCTGGAAGATAAACGCTCGGATCTGGCTGAAGAAATTGAAGCCGAAGACTACGAAGCGCATACCCAGCAAAAACTGTTAACTGCAATGGGTCAGTTGGACGAACGTAGTCAGGATATCGTGCAGTCACGGTGGTTAACTGATAACAAATCAACATTGCATGACTTGGCGGCAAAATACCAAGTATCTGCTGAGCGTGTTCGCCAGTTAGAGCAAAATGCAATGAAGAAACTACGTACAGCGATGGCGTAATGCTGTCGGGATTTCCGAAAAAGGCGTTGCGTATGCAACGCCTTTTTTATTTCTCCAGCGAGGAGTTTTTATGGAGTGCCGTGTAGGTTGTGGTGCTTGCTGTATCGCACCTTCGATTAGCTCCCCAATTCCCGGTATGCCAAATGGTAAAAAAGCCGGTGAGCGGTGTGTACAGTTGGACGACGATAATCTCTGTAAACTTTTTGGCGATCCACGCAGACCGGCAGTCTGTGAACAGTTCAGCGCCGACCGAGATGTTTGCGGCACCTCACGCGAGCAAGCGTTACTATTACTCACTAGCCTCGAGCAGTCGACGGGATAGAGGCTTTTTGGAAGGCTTCGCTAACTCACTTGCGAAGACGAGAGTTATCCCCTGAGCTTCGAGCTTGGGTATTTCTTGTTTAAGGAAGGCTAGCGTCTCAGGGTAAGGGTGGCCAATACCAATGGCTTCGCCTGTTGCTAATGCCTGGTCAATGAGTTGCTGCCATTGTTGCTGCAAATAGGTTAGCTCAACGTCATTATCCAAAAATACGTGGCGGTGATTGGTTGCTACCTGTAAGTCTTCTGCTAGTTGTTCGGCCACGCTAAATTCCGAGGTGCGACTGTCAATAAAATACAGTTGCTTATACTGCAGTGTTTCTAACACCGCCCGCATCGAACTCTCAACTTGAGTAAAATAACTACCCATGTGATTGTTTACGCCGACTACATAAGGCACATCGTCGAGTGCGCGTTGTAATTCGAGCTTGATTTCGGCGCTGCTCATCTCGGTAGTGAGAGCTCCCGGGCCCAGGCGATTACCTCTCACCGCCTGCATCGGCGCATGCAACATTATTTGTTTGCCCTGATGATGGGCTCTCAGTGCAAACGAACGTGCGTGAGGGGTAAATGGCAGTACAGCGAAAGTCACATTGCCCGGCAGCAAAGCCGCGTTAAGGTCACTGCGATTGTTACCAATATCGTCAATAATTATTGCAACTCTGGCGTTAGCTGATAGCGCCGTTGGGGCGGTTAAAAAAGCACTGACGAAGACGAAAATAGTGACGATTAGGGCGCGCATTTAATCTATCCATCGGGTTGGGTTTTGCGCATCGCCACGATAACGTATTTCAAAATATAAGGCAGCGTCTGAGCGGCCACCGGATTGCCCCATGAGTGCGATTTCTTCGCCCATTTTAACTTCGTCGCCTACGTCTTTTAGTAGTGATTGATTATGACCATAGAGGCTCATGTAACCTTCCCCATGATCGATAACGGTAACTAGCCCGAAGCCTCTCAACCAATCAGCAAAAAGAATACGACCGTCTGCTATCGTCCGCACTGGTTGACCATTTCGGCCTTCAATCATAACACCTTTCCAGCGCAACGGCCCTTCCCGGGACTGACCAAATAACTTTCTTACACGTCCTTCCGCCGGCCAGGTTAGGCGAGACTTTACCGGTGTAAGCCCAACTAACTGTACGTCAGCTTGTAATGCCGATTCAATCGCGCTAATGACTTGCTCCAGCTGCTCGCGGCTTTGCTCCAATGCTTGCAACCGCTGCTGATCAGAACGCTGTCGTTGCTGCAGTTCGGCAATCAGTTCTTCCTGCGCACGTTGCTGCTGAGCGAGTGCATTTTGTTGCTGCTTCTGTTGCGTTGCTAACGCAGCGAGTTCGTCTTGTTGCCTAACAAGCGTCTCTTGTACTTGGGTAAGTTGCGTTGTGGTTTTCTTGAGTGCTTCAATTTCTGCAATTCGGGCTTGGTTAAAGTAATGGTAGTAACTCAGCATGCGTTCTATAGTCGCAGGATCTTGCTGGTTAAGTAATAACTTTAAAAAATCGTGATCGCCATTAGCATAGGCGTTGGCGATTTGCTGCTCCAGCGCTTTGGCTTGCTGTCGCTGTTGTTGTTGCAACTGACGTTGTTGTTGTTCATTACTACTAATCCGTTGCTCGAGTTGCCGGATTTCTGCGCGAGTCGCTTGCAAACGCCCGGCAACACTAGCCGTATCACGTTCCAGCGTTTGCAGTTTCTGCTCGGTATCAGTTAACTTCTGTTGCCGTGATTCTAAAGTCGCTAAACGCGATGCAATTTCCTCCTGTACAGCTTCAAGCTCGGCTTCTTTGCGAGCCTTTTCGGCTTCACTGACGTCAGCTTGCGCAAACGCAAAAGTAGGCGCTATCAGCGTTACAGTCAGGGTCAACAAAAGAGGCGGCATTAGCCGCCGAAAACTGCGCATCATGACTACTTAGTCTTAAGAGTCATCAGCGTCTTACCGGTCATTTCATGTGGCTGCTCCAGCCCCATGAGGTGCAACATGGTCGGTGCAACGTCCGAGAGAATACCATTACGCGGCGATGCGTCACGACCGACATAAATAAAGGGTACTAACTCGCTGGTGTGCGCGGTGTGCGCCTGGCCGGTGCTGGCATCACTCATTTGTTCAGCGTTACCATGATCCGCTGTAATTAATGCCTCACCCCCAATCGCTTGCAACGCCTTTATAACGCGACCGACAGAGTGGTCAACGGCTTCACAGGCTTTAACCGCAGCTTCGAAGTCACCGGTATGCCCAACCATATCGCCGTTTGGATAATTACAAATAATGGCGTCAAATTCGCCGCTTTCTATTGCCGCAATCAACTCATCGGTTAACTGCTCGGAACTCATTTCCGGCTGCAGATCATAGGTTTTAACTTGCGGCGAAGGAATCAATACGCGCTTCTCACCGTCGAACTCTTGTTCGCGCCCCCCGCTAAAGAAGAAGGTGACATGTGCATATTTCTCAGTTTCTGAGATACGTAACTGAGTCTTGCCTTGTTTTGCTAACCATTCGCCAAATACATTATTCAGCGGCTCTGGCGGGAATGCACAAGCGGCATCCAGATCATCTGCATATTGAGTTAGCATGACAAAAGCGCTGAGTGGCTGTTGAGTGCCGCGTTCAAAAGTGTCCAGCTCACTATCAGTAAATGCACGGGTCATTTCACGTGCGCGGTCTGCACGAAAGTTCATAAATACCACGGCATCGTTTGCCGCAATACTAACCGGCTGACCAATAGTCACTGGCGCGACGAATTCATCACTTTGACCACGCTCGTAAGCGGCATCCAGTGCTTCTAACGCATTGACGGCGCTGTGTTGTCCGCGACCGTGATAAATTGCATTATAAGCCTGCTCAATACGTTCCCAACGGTTATCACGATCCATTGCATAAAAGCGACCGCTTAGTGAGGCGAAGCGGCCTACACCAAGGCGCTCAAACAGGGCTTCAAAACGCTCAATGGACGGTTTTGCTGAACGAGGAGGCGTATCACGGCCATCTAAAAATGCGTGTAGGTAAATGTTTTTAGCACCTTTTTGCGCGGCAAGCTCTACGATTGCCACAATATGATCTTCGTGGCTGTGCACGCCGCCCGGGGATAGTAATCCCATGATATGCACGGCGCCGTCTTTATCAACGGCTGCCTGAACGCTGTCACACAGCACCGGGTTGTTAAAAAACTCGCCGTCCTGGATGCTTTTTGAGATGCGGGTGAAGTCCTGAAATACGATACGGCCGGCGCCAAGGTTAACATGACCTACCTCGGAGTTACCCATCTGACCTTTTGGCAAGCCCACGGCATCACCCGAGCCATCAACCAATGAATGTGGGTAATTTTCCCAAAGTTCATCCATTACCGGTGTATTTGCCGTTGCGATTGCGTTATCCGGTGCGGCCTCTCGATAACCCCAACCATCTAAAATCATCAAAACTAACGGTTTTTTACCTTGGCTCATGCGCATTGCCTTTTCAGTTGCTGTGCAAAATTAAATATCCCCAGTTTACGTGATTTTGCCTTAGTTCGCATCCATTTGAGATTTTGCTGGCAACTGAATTTTGTACAGGTATACTTTGTGCCCTTAAATACCCAATCACTCGATAATCTAAAGTAGTCAAAACCATGCAAGAGATACTAGAATTCGCGCGTCAAAATGCTTTTATGAGCGGCCTCTGGGTAGTTCTTTTGGTTGCATTGATTGTGACCTGGATCCGTTCGAAATCTTCTCCGGTAAAGGATATGTCGACTCATCAAGCGACCGTTTGGGTCAATAAAGAAAATGGCGTTTTTGTTGATATCCGTAACCAGGACGACTTTCGTAAGGCACATATACACGGCGCAAAATCTTTGCCGCTAACACAAATTAAACAAAAAAACGTGTCAGCGATTGAAAAGTATAAAGATGCCCCCATTGTTGTTGTATGCAACTCCGGAGCAACCGCTCGTGGCGCGGCAATGCAATTAACGCAGCAAGGCTTTGCTAACGTTGCGGTATTAGCAGGTGGTATGAACGCCTGGCGTAACGAGAAGCTGCCAGTAGCATCAGGAAAGTAGTTTTTAGTTCAAAAATTCGGTACAGTCGTGCAACGTTTTTACCGACTTTAATTATTAGTTCAATATAAGTAATAGGAAGTATCATTATGGCTGAAGAACAGCAAGCAAATGGCGCAGCTGCCCAAAACGAACAACAATCACAAGTGCAGTTCGCTATTCAACGCATTTTTACTAAAGACGTTTCGTTTGAAGCGCCAAACTCACCAGCGATTTTCCGCAAAGAGTGGAAGCCTGACCTGAAACTGGACTTAAACGTAAAACACGAAAAAATTGAAGACCGCGTATATGAAGTCGTGTTGACGCTGACTGCGACTAACAAAGTCGAAGACGAAGTGGCGTTTTTATGTGAAGTACATCAAGCCGGTATCTTTACTATTGGTGAAGAAGTACAAGAAGGCCAATTGGCGCACATGTTGGGTTCTTTCTGCCCTAACATTTTGTTCCCGTATGCACGTGAGTGCGTTGCGAGCCTGGTAAACCGTGCAACTTTCCCACAATTGAACCTGGCACCGGTTAACTTTGACGCAATCTTTGCACGCCATATGCAACAGCAAGCGGAACAAGCAGGTCAAACACAGCAGGCAGACGCTTAAGCGTCAACGCTCATCAAACTGATGAAAACTGCAAATGTTGCAATACTAGGGGCGGGCTCTTACGGGACCGCCCTTGCTATTTGTTTTGCCCGTAAAGGCATAGCCACCACGCTTTGGGGGCGTGACAAAACGCAAGTCGCTGCAATGCGCGAAGCGCACGAAAATGCACACTATTTGCCGGACTGCCCGTTTCCCGAAACATTGCAGGTTACAGACGACTTAGCGGCAGCCGTAAAAGACGTAAAAAACGTGTTGGTGGTAGTGCCCAGCCATGCATTTGCTGACCTACTACGTGCGGTAAAACCAAGCTTAAGCGCAGATGCCCGTGTTGCATGGGCGACCAAAGGTCTGGAACCCGAAACCGGTCGTTTGTTGTACGAAGTTGCTGAAGAAGAACTCGGCAACCAGCACCCGTTAGCCGTGTTGTCAGGCCCAACGTTTGCCATAGAGATGGCAAAAGGTCTGCCAACCGCTATTTCGATGTCGTCGACTGATCAGGCATTTGTCGATGAACTGTCCGAAATGCTTCATTGTGAGCGTTCATTCCGGGTTTATACTAACGATGATTTTATCGGTATTCAGCTGGGCGGGGCGGTTAAAAACGTCATAGCGATTGGTGCCGGAATGGCTGATGGTATCGGCTTTGGCGCAAATGCACGAACTGCATTAATCACCCGGGGGCTGGCAGAGTTAACGCGTTTAGGCCTAACGCTGGGTGCGAAGAGCGAAACATTTACCGGCATGGCAGGTCTCGGTGACTTGATCCTGACTTGTACGGATAACCAATCGCGCAATCGGCGTTTCGGTCTGGCATTGGGAGAGGGTAAAGACGTAGAGCAGGCGCTGGCATCAATTGGGCAGGCGGTAGAAGGTTATCGCAATACCCGAGAGGTGGTGGCGTTAGCAAAGCGTAACGGCGTAGAAATGCCCATTTGTGAGCAAATATACGCCGTGCTTTATCAAGGTAAACCACCTCGTCAGGCGGCTATCGACTTACTTAGCCGCAGCCGTAAAACCGAAACCGACTAACTGGCTGATAGTTGGTCAGCAAGCGACTGCCACTGAGTACCGAAGTGCTCGGTGGGCAGGCGTTTGAAATTGGAGCGCACAAACTGAGAAATCTTGCCGTCGGCATAACTCAATAACAAATTGGCTAATATTCCCTCGTCGACCGTAAATTTCTGCTGTTCACGCAACGCCTGTTCACGCAAAACCTGCTTGAGTTGAGCCTCGATGCGGTTAAATAAGTCCTCGATACGAGCGCGTAACCGATCATGTTCGCCCATCAACGCATCGCCGGTAATGACGCGGCTAATACCCGGATTGCGTTCAGCAAAGGTCAGAATCAAATGAAGGATCGCCTGACAACGGCCCAACGTTTGTTTTTCTTTTTCTAAGATCAAATTGATACTGGTTAGCAGGGTGTCTTCGACAAACTCGATTAAGCCCTCAAACATTCGTGCTTTAGATGGAAAGTGGCGATATAGCGCCGCTTCTGAGACACCTAAGTTGGCGGCTAATTTAGCCGTGGTAATACGTTGGCCGGGACTGGTTTCCAACATTGCGGCAAGCGCCTGTAAGATCTCTTCACGACGATTACGCTTTTGTTGAGCCATGGATTATCCTCTTAATTCTAAATAATGCTGTGCAAACAGCTGATTTAATTCCGATGCAAGTAGCGCTTTTGATTGCGGTGCAAAGTCTTGTTCCCCGTTTTGCCAATACACGGTGACGGCATTGTCATTGCTATTAAAACCAATGCGCGAATCACTCACGTTATTAGCAACAATCAACTTAAGTTGTTTACGCTTCAGTTTATCCAGGGCATGCGCCTTGACGTTCTCTGTTTCTGCTGCAAAGCCAATACAAAACGGCGGTTGAGCGCTAACTGCGATGGTTTTTAAAATATCCGGGTTTTTAACCAATGCTAATTGTGATTCCTCGCCATTGGCTTCTTTTTTTATTTTTTGCTCGGCAACCGTTGCCGGTCGGTAGTCAGCTACAGCAGCACAGCTGATAAAAACATCCATTGAAGAGGCCTGTACCGCGGCCAGCATTTGCTCAGCGGTTACTACGTCAATGCGCGTTACACCAGTGGGGGTAGGCAGGCTTACCGGGCCTGCAATTAGCGTGACGTCAGCACCCATTTTCTGAGCCGCCGCGGCCAGTTCAAAGCCCATCTTGCCGGAACTGTGGTTACTAATGTAGCGCACCGGGTCTATAGCCTCTCGTGTCGGGCCTGCAGTAATGGTAATGCGGGTGCCTTGCCAGATATTTTCAGTGCTGGCTTGAGTGGACAGTAAGTCAGCACTTAATTGACGTAATTCAACCGGCTCTAACATTCGTCCCGCCCCGGTATCCCCACAAGCCTGCGAACCGCTACCCGGTCCGAAAATAGCCAACCCGCGTTGTTGCAGGCGCGTCATGTTTTCCTGTACTGCCGGTGCCGCCCACATCTGTTGATTCATGGCGGGGGCGATAGCAACGGGGGCGGTACTGGCTAATACTAATGTGGTGAGCAAATCATCGGCCATGCCATTGGCCAAGCGAGCGATAACATTGGCACTGGCGGGGGCGATTAAAATTAGATCAGCCCATTTCGCTAATTCTATATGACCCATAGCGGCTTCCGCAGTAGGATCTAACAGATCCGTACTGACAGGATTTGCAGACACAGCTTGTAAGCTTAATGGCGTCACGAAAGCCTCGCCACCGCGGGTAAGAACAACCCGTACGTTAGCGCCCACTTCTTTTAAACGCCGCACTAAATCGGGTGTTTTGTAAGCCGCGATGCCACCGGAAATACCCAGCAGAATGTTTTTGTCGTGTAATGCCTGCATGGTCAAAAACCACTTAAGTTGTCATACGTAAAGAGTTGTAAAGATAACACGGTCAATGCTAACAGGGTAGATCGGAACTACACTGCGAGATCCGTTAAGTTAAGGAGAGCAGGTAATGGGGATCAAGGAATGGCCGGAAATGGAACGACCACGAGAGAAATTGCAACAGCAGGGCGCGGCTGCGCTGAGTGACGCAGAATTGTTGGCGATACTACTGGGCAGTGGCCAGCGGGGTGTTGATGTCGTTGCGTTCTCGCGTAATTTACTGCAGTCCTTTGAGGGTATTGGCCCGCTACTTAGCGCCCCGGCGGACAAGTTATTGCAATACCATGGTATCGGTCCTGCCAGAGTTAACCAGTTGCAAGTCGTACTGGAACTGTCCAGACGCTACTTAAAATGGCAGTTGCAACGCGAGGATGGATTCACCGAACCGGCAATGGTAAAAGATTACCTAACATCTCAATTACGGCATCAATGTCGGGAAGTTTTCGTGGTTCTCCTGCTCGACAGTCAACACCGGTTGTTGCGCTACGAAGAAATGTTTCACGGCACCATCAACGCCGCCCCCGTGTATCCGCGAGAAGTCCTCAAAATGGTCATGCAACACAACGCCGCAGCTGTAATCCTTGCCCACAATCACCCATCCGGCATCGCCGAACCCAGCCAAGCCGATCAACGCGTCACTGAGCGCTTAAAAAAAGCCCTTAACCTCGTCGACGTCGCCCTCCTCGATCACTTCATCATCGGCGCCGGCGATCCCGTCTCATTCGCCGAACGCGGGCTGTTGTAGGAGATTCAGGCAGTTCGGTTGTGCTTTGTTCTGAACTCTGGGGGCTTTTGTAAAGCGGGGGAATGGGAAAATGCTTTTTGTCGGGCTGTGGGGGGTCTGAGGCAGGAATGTGGGAGGGCATGGATGCCCGGACACAAGCCACACGGATGTGCTTGGAGCGGTTCCTGACTCAGACCCCCTTCAAGCTGATAAAAGCGTTACTGCTCCACCACCGTGGTTAAACAATAACAAAAGAAAGCGCTGGAAGATTGAGCGGATTTAGCGTAGAATTCGCCGCGAATGATCGGAAAGGATCAAAAAACCGCCGTTTAAGCTTGATTAGCGGGCCTGTTTGCTGTATAAAATGCGCCCTCGGATTTCTAGGCAAGGTCAAATTGGGCGACAGGCGAGCTTGCAGCAATTTTGGAGTAAAGACATGTCACAAGTATGCCAAGTTACAGGTAAGCGTCCGGTAGTCGGTAACAACCGCTCGCACGCACGCAATGCGAC
>Ga0208813_1000945_pt1 | contig 17807 bp, 15 predicted proteins | sample MalvireepMed_904_FD_184250 | JGI IMG/M metagenome (GOLD analysis project Ga0208813, IMG submission 184250) | Marine viral communities from the Global Malaspina Expedition - Malaspina viral metaG DeepMed_904 (SPAdes) (version 2) | ecosystem: Environmental > Aquatic > Marine > Oceanic | place... | reverse complement strand
TCGTGTACTCGTGTTAGTCGCAGCACCCGAGGGCGTCGAAGCTGTTTTAGCACAACACCCTGACGTACGTATATTTACTGCAGCGCTGGACGAGAAGCTCAACGAAAACGGCTATATTATCCCTGGTTTGGGTGATGCCGGCGACAAAATTTTTGGTACGCGTTAACCGCCCTTGTGCTCACAGGCTCGGTCATAAAACACCGAAAAGTTGATAATGTCAGTCATTCTGGTTTACTCCAGCCTCGCTATTCGGCTCACATTTTGAGCCAAATAATGATTCTATTCGGCTCATGATGCAAATTTAGGTAAAATACAATTAATAAATAGAGGAGTCCGACATGGCACGAGCGCACGCAGTACACATATTAGTGAAAACCAAAGAAGAAGCAGAAGACTTGAAGAAGAAACTGGCTGGCGGTGCCAAGTTCGCAGACTTAGCGCGCAAACATTCACTTTGCCCTTCGGGTAAAAAGGGCGGCGACCTGGGTGAGTTTCGCCGCGGAGAAATGGTTCCGGCTTTCGACAAGGTCGTGTTTGGCAAGCCCACGCTGGAAGTACACGGCCCGGTAAAAACCGCGTTTGGCTGGCATTTAATTAAAACGCTTTCCCGCAGCTAAAGCTGCTTAAACACGCGAAAGAATTTTATCCAATTCGTTCGCAAAAGCCATGCGATCGCGCTGGTGCAAGGGCGGTGGACCGCCGGTATGTTCACCGCTGCTACGCATGGTGTCCATAAAGTCACGCATATTAAGGCGTGAGCCAATATTACTTTTTGTAAAAAGCTCACCCCGTGGGCTCAGCGCCTGCCCACCTTTTTTAATCACGTCCGCCGCCAACGGAATGTCGGCGGTAATGACTACGTCTCCGGGTTCGCATTGTTCGGCGATAGCATCGTCTGCAACGTCAAAGCCCGCTGACACTTGCATGGTGCGAATAAATTTAGACGGAGGCACCCGCAGTGGCTGATTCGCTACTAATACCAACGGCAATTGTTTGCGTTCTGCCGCACGATACAAAATATCTTTTATAACCGTTGGGCAGGCATCGGCATCAACCCAAATTGTGATTGTGGTCATAGTGACTTCCTAACGAAAAAAGGCACCACCGCATATCGATGGTGCCTGCTTAAAATGAGCTTAAAGTTTGCGACTATGCGCTCTTTTTCTCGCTAATATAATCATTAACGAACTGCTCAAGTATGTTAAGTGGTACTGGACCACTGCCAAGCACTACGTCATGGAACTCGCGAATATCAAACTTATCACCAAGTTCTGACTTCGCTTTTTCACGCAGTTCAAGAATCTTGTTCATGCCAATTTTGTAGGCCGTTGCCTGACCTGGCATAACAATATGACGCTCGACCATCTTCACTGCATCAGACTTGGCATTTGGGGTATTAGTCACGTAGAAATCGATACCCTCTTCGCGCGTCCACTTCTTGTCGTGAATACCGGTATCCACGACCAAACGCACCGCACGCCATAACTCCATTGCTAGGCGGCCAAAGTCTGAATATGGGTCTTTATATAAGCCAATTTCTTTCGGCAGTTTTTCGGTATACAGTCCCCAGCCTTCGCTGTATGCGGTGTAGCGACCAAAACGACGGAACTTAGGAATACCTTCAAGCTCTTGCTGAATCGCAATTTGCATATGGTGACCAGGAATACCTTCGTGGTAAGCCAGCGCTTCCATTTGATACGTTGGCATAGCCTCCATATCGTACAAGTTGGCATAGTAAGTGCCTGGACGTGAGCCGTCCATTGAAGGTTGTTGGTAAAACGCCTTACCCGCAGACTTTTCGCGGAACGGTTCAACCGCCTTCACAATAAGACCCGCTTTTGGCTTATTGATGAACAACTCATCCAAGCGTTCACGCATGTTATCGATGTACGCCGTTGCTTCATCCAGATAACGCTGACGACCTTCTTCCGTGTTCGGATAGATAAACTCGTCACTGTTGCGCATGTGGACAAAGAACTCTTGCAGCGTGCCCTCAAAACCAACTTCTTCCATAATGGCGCGCATTTCTTCATGAATACGCTCCATTTCACTTAGGCCGATCTCATGAATTTCTTCTGCCGTTAAGTCAGTCGTCGTGGTGCGTTGTAACGCGTTATTATAGAACGCTTCACCGTCCGGGAACTTCCAGGCGCCGTCTTTGGTCGTGGCTTGCTCAGCAATGCCCTCGACGGCAGTAATTAAGTCTTGGTAAGCCGGTTTAACTGACTCAAGCATGGCTTTTTCAGCAGATGCTAACAGCTCTTCACGCTGGTTTTCTTCAAGCTCAAGCTGCTCAACTTTGCTGGTAAAGTCTTCCCACAGTGCACTTGGCTCACCATCGTCAAATGGCGCGCCGGTAATGATGTTTTTGCTGTCGCTGATGACGTAAGGGTAAACAAATTTAGGGGCGATAATGCCTTTTTCGGCACGTAGTTCCAGGTTTTCTGCAAGCTGATCAAATAATCCCGGCAAGCCATTTAACCGCGCAATATAATCTTCGGCATCGTCGACACTCCCAATACCATGTTGGTTAATCAGCAATGAAGCAACTTGCGAGTGCATACCAAACATTTGGTTAACCGGGTAGTTGTGATGGCGCCACTTAAAGTCAGCTATGTCGTTTTCCAGACTCTGCTTCATGAGCATCCAGCTAATTTTGGTTTGCTCATTAAGCTTTGATTCGTCAATGGCTTTAACTTGCTCTAAATGTTTTTTGGTTAACGCCAAGTCTTCTTTGGCTTGCTCGTCAGAAATGTCATCCCACTTATCCTGGTCGTCTTTAATACCCAGATAAGACTGATACATTGGGCTGCGCATGACATTTTCCATGAAAATGTCTTCAAACAGCTGATTGGCCTTTTCTGACTCGGTTTGCTCTGACTGTTGGTTGGTGTTCTCAGTGCTCGCTGTTTGCGTCTCTGCTGCTTTATTTGTTGTGCTGTCTTTTGCAGCGTCTGAGCATGCAGTTGTCATTAGCACCAGCGAAACCGCCAGCGCAATTTTCTTATATTCAAACATGTCATTGTTCTCCTGTTGTTTTGTTTAGCTTGATAACGGTTCCGGCGCAGGGTGTCAATTAATGCGCGGTGGTGAGGTCAGTTACTAAGGTCAATCGACTTATTCAGCAGGGAAATAATAAACGCGGTGAATTAGGTTATTGGAGAATTCATAAACGGTCAGGCTTTTCTGCGAACGAAGCTCGCCGTTCCGGCGCCAGCTGGCTTCTTCCACAACGCTGACGCGACTACCCAAAACGGTAAAGTCCTCTAATTGGCTTTGGCACGATGGACAAGACTTAAAGTAGCCGCTCATAGCTGCCACCAAGTTTTCTTTGCCACTGGTTTCAATAGTAATTTTGTCACCATTTACCGACAGCCACTGCACGTCTTCGGTCACATATTGCGCCATTCGCTCAGCATTGTGGTCATTAAACGCAGCGACAAATTGCTCAACTTGCTGAACTCGATTCGAGTCCGCGAAACTTGGTACAGATAAAACTAAGCAGAAAAGGGCTAAACAGCAATTTAAAAAGCGCATAGGAATTCCTGACTCCGTTAGTGCGTTGTGTGCTCACGGCACGCTTCAATTTGTTTAGCTGGCAGCATACCACCAATGATGGGTTCCAGCGCAGCCTGAACTTTCAGGATCAAACGTCTAAACTCTGACAGCATAACGGTTTCATCAACCTGTTCATCAAAAACCAGCGTTACCTTTAAACTTTTCGGAAAACGCAGGTAATCCACTTCGTGCGTCAGCCAAATAAAGCCGTCATGATCAAACTTTGCCGCTTCACACACCTGAGTCAGCTCGCGGATTATTTCACGTTCAAGTTTTCTGTCACTTTTTCGCATACTCAGTTTTCTCATCGACTAAACTATATTGTGCATTGCAAAGAAAAATAAGCGAAACGCACCACTTATACCCTGCCCATTATGTATAAAAAACTGCGTTTCCTATACATAAATTCCTTTCCAAATATAAAATTCACTATTATCTATATATTTCGATAAATAAAGAAAAGTCATTTACGTACCATCAGAAAAGACCCCGGATATTATGAACTCACAAAAGCTTATTCTGATCATCGACCTTGAAGCCACCTGCTGGGACGGCAATGTTGAAGGTTTGGAGCGTAAGCAAACCGTCGATGACATGGAGATTATTGAATTCGGTTGTGCCATCGCACAATTAGACGGAGCCGTGGTGGACTCCCGTTCGTTTATGGTTCGTCCACAGGTCCATCCAAAGCTCAGCAATTTTTGTACTCAATTAACCACTATTACACAAAGGAATGTTGAGTCAGCCCCGGTTTATCAAGACGTAGTGCCTAAGATAAACCAATGGTTGGCGAATTATGATTTAGCGGCTTGGGGCTCATGGGGTAATTATGACAAAAACCAGATTAGCGCAGAACAAAGGCGTCATAGCCTAGTGCCGGAGTTTTTCTCACTACCGCACATTAACATCAAACAACAGTGGCGACAGGGCAAAGTGAATAGTCGTAGCGCTGGCTTAGCCAATGCTCTTAACTATCATGGTTTGTCTTTTGAAGGCACGCATCACCGGGGTATTGATGATGCGTTGAACATTGCCCGATTGATGCGGTTTACTGAGTTATAAGATCGCACCTGCGGTAAAACCGCAGGCTACGCCGGGATTATTCAATGTTTTGGATCTGCTTATTGAGTGAATATAAATTTCTTGATTAATCAGCGTCTTGAAACTAACTTTGAATGCTTATTGAATGAGCCTCACCGAAGATCTCACCAAGTACCGCAAAACAATCGATAAAACTATCTGTATGGCACTGGGTTAATCAAGCCTCGACTTCTCCAGCGGTTACCATTAACTAACGACTCAAACTTAACACCGTTTGACAGAGAAAGGTTATCTGCGTGATCAGTAACTATTAACTGAGGGCTAAAGCCGTATTTACTTTGCAGCTCCTCACAGTAAATTGACAGTCTACTGAACAAGTTTTCAACAGCTTTGATATCTTCGTCAATAGACCGCTCATTTCCAACCCTTTGTGCTGCTTCCTGACTCTTTTGTTCGTCAAAACTAGCAGAAATATCGCGGTTAAAATTAGGGAAGTACACCTGAGTCGGCTGGTCCAAAAATAGTATGGAAGGGATAGCGCATTTACTACCTAGCTCAACGAAATACTTATGCAAAGCCAAAAATAACGTTATATGACAATAAAGCCAGTTTGCACCGCTACCCATTGAACGAAGGTAGATTTTTTCGTTTTCGGGCGTTAAATGATAAAGGTCGAATGTCTCAAATGAGAAATGGAGGTTAATTGGTTTATAGCTTGCCTCAAATTCAAAATGGCTACCTATGCTGGCCATATATTCGTTTACCTTAAGCGATGCAGCTGCCAAACCTTTTTGCACATCGTATTCTTTTAGTGCATCAGTAATCTTCTTGAGCTTCCTCTTTAACTTTTTGATTTCTCCATCAAGTTCAGCATCATCAGCCATATTTAAGGTATCAAGAAGTGCAAACAGCTTGGCTTTTTGCATTATAATGCTCTCATACAAGCTCTTCTGTTCGGCTAACTGCTGATTTACTTTCTCAATTTCAGCTATTTGTTGATTGAGATCGGTTAGCAACTTACTAACAATCTCTGTATCACGCTGTACTTCAATTAAAGATGATTGAAACTTTGCTTTCATAGGACGAGCTTGAGCAAGGTTCCCCGATACTTTCGTAATGGCCTGCTGAAGCTTCTCTGCACTTTGTCGCAAGTTGTCTTTTTCGGTATGGCAGAATGGGCAAACCGTGGCGGAAATATGAACATTCTGAGGTGAGTTAAAGCGTTTTGCATTCTCAACAAATAGCTCTTCTTCCTGGATGTGTTTATTAATAGATGCAGCTTGACGCTGCAACTTTCGTAACTCAGAAGTTTTTTGATTGCGCGCCAGTTTCAACTGCTCATACCGTTGTGTCATAGCATCGGAACTGTGAACGATTTTCTCGGCAACTATGATGCTATCTAGCTGATCCTTTGCATCTTGAGGATGCTGGAGCACCTTTGTCAGAGATATAGGCTCATCTTTAAAACCCATTAAAGCGTAAAGCTGACTTAACACAGGGGCGACTTTTTGTTTGTAGCTTTCTGATGTGCGTTTATTGGTTTCTTTTTGCCGTTCTAAACGTTTTACATCTGTGCTTAACCGCTCTTTTTCTTGTGATAAGTGAAAGAACTTTTGATCGACAAGTCCTAAAAATATCTTTGTATGTTCAATTGCCTGATCGCGTTTTTCCTTTTCATCGAATCGATAAAACAACGCATGCTTATTGGCAACCAAGTTTTGATGCTGAAGCATAAAAGATGTAAAACTACGCACCGATGGTGTAGGTGCTTTTTGATTAAATCTCCTGTTAGCTCTCGCGGCTAAAGATTCGTCAACATCATCAATATCTAGGAAAAAGTCTCTTAAATGCTTCTTAAACTCGTTTAACGGACGAAAATAGCTAGAACTAAAATATTCGCGATCAATCTCTTCCGAATCGAATGCGTCAACACGACGGAAAAATGCTTTTGTTGCAAGATTGGGGTCTCTGGCAATCACCATATCTTGTTCATCAACAGCAAGCGCAACATAGTAAATTGCAGCACTGTTTGTAATCACACCTTTTGGAATGGTGTTCTCATCGCTGCCAAAGCAATAATCAAAAATTTCAATTAAGGCACTTTTACCGGTTGATGATTTACCGGTAACCACATTGAGCCCAGCTTGAAAATTAACAGGGTGTTTAAGACCTTGCTGGTCAATCACGCCTATTTCATGAATAAGTGTTTTCATCGCGGTTTCACTCCTAAAAACGCATAAATCTCGACCACTGAGTGACCACTAAATAACTGGCCTAACCTTTCTGCACTCTTTTTAGTGATAAAGCCGGAGACAGCCTCATCACATTTCGTTAGGCATAGCCGCTGCTCATTAACGAATAACCAGTCGTTGACTAAACAATATTGAATACACTGCTCTGTTAGGGTTTGAAACCCATCAATCCGCTCTTGTAGGTCATAGAGTTTTGTTCTGTCGTCAAATACAGACCAGATAGAGCTTCGCTTGTTCGAGTTTAACAACTTATGGCTGTATATCGGATGGCTACAAAGCGGTATGACCAACTGGGCAAGCAACAAATTGTTCTCGGATTCCTTTAAGGCCGTATAAAAAGAAGCCAAGTATGGCCCATACTCATATGGGTTGTACTTTAATTCATATAGAGCGTCGATAATGCTACTCATGGCTCAACCTTCCATTTCAAATCACGCTCGTCATCGTCCATTGCGTCATGGATAAGGCCATTTTTATATTCAATTGGCGGAATATCATTACCCATGTTGAGTGGCTGCTCTTGCATGGTCTTGTTGTAAAGTAACTTTGAGCTTTTAATTGCATCAACCGACTCAAGTTGAGCACTTGAATACGAAAGCTTGTATTTTTTTACCAATTGATTTTGATAAGTTACCGTTTTATCTTTATACAAGGGGTATTCATCAAGCTGTTCTATAAATGAGTTTTGCAACTCTAGCCAATTACCTATGGCATCGGGGATCATTGCGTGATGCTCTATCTCAGCTATTTTTTGAACAAAAAGTTTATCTTGATGTAGTTCGACCTCAAGATCTGATGCTTCATAGCCTGAGAATACTGGGAAAGTAAATTCCCTTTTACATAAAAGAGCTGTTAACTCTTCACACTTAGCCCTAAAAGCCTGCTGGCTAATACTCCATGAATGCTGCGTTGCCTGTGCATACACAAAACCAACTAATCCCTGGAGGTAACTACTTAAATTATTCTTAGGAATGCCTACAGGTTTAGCCAAAATACACTGTTCTAAATCCTGTGCGTTATCGGCCTCGGTAAACAAGGTTACTTTATCAAGTACACTTTTTAGCAGAGCTTCATTACAAGCCATCACGGCTTTTTGTAGTTTGATAATTTCTGATGGATTTTCAGCATTCCTCTTATCTTCTGGACGGCTAAAGAAAATATCTTTCAATACTTGTAAACGTTGGTCAGCAGTTTGAGTGTTCCAATCCTTCAACTGGGTTGTTGAACCAAAAGCCTGTGTGGTATGCAGTACCAAAACACCATATTGGGTATGATCGAACTCGGTAGCTAGCCAGTTCTTAAGCGTTTTCCAGAGGTTTTCATGGTGGTCAGTAAGTGCTGCCGAATAGTCTTTCACTTCCGTTTGAGATGAAGTTAAAGTATTAGGGGAAATAAGGCTCACATCACCGTCTTTTTCAAACCAAATAGATTGGCCTTCTTCCAATGCAAAGCACTTTTCCAAGCCAATCAGCACTTGGTAATGAAAGGCCAGGGCGGTTGTTAACGCGGCATTTTTAGTCTGACCACCACTCATACTCCCTCCTTAGAGCTCACCTTTAAATGCTGAATCGAGAATTGATGCTTTAAGATGCTTAAGAGATTCAATTTTTGAGCTGATTTCAGTCTGTAATTGCTCTGATTTCAAAGCAAGTTCGTCCAGTTCCTTTGCTACTTTCTGCTGGGCTTGATATGACGGTAATGAAACAATAAATGACTCCATTGTCCCTTTAGTGATATGAAGCATGCCAGCTACGCCTCGGGCGTTTGCTATTGCCTCTTCAGTGATATCTTTTAGTACCCAATAAGCATATCTGGGTGCTATCTCTACTTTTGGCTCCATTTTCCAAATGTGGTAATGGTAAATCGCTTTTTCGTCGTTCCAAATAAACGCGCCGAAAGAAGTACCAGGAGTGCCTGACCACGAAAAAAGTAAATCGCCACTTTCGCAGTATTTGCTTTCATCAAGTTCTAAATCAGAGTAATAGTAGTTTTCGCCACCTTTAAGGTTTTGAATTCGTATTACTTTGTATTTTCCCGAATCAAGAAGCTCGGATTTTTTATAGGCTCGCCCGTTATAAACATTGAAAATTTCTTTAATGGGCGTTGAGTTAACTTCTTGGTGAAATTTCTCGAACAACGCACTAGCTAACAACGACTTCGATGTGACAAGGTTTTCCTGCAAATGCTCTATGGCGGTGTCGATGCGCGTGAACAATGCATCGAGTTTTTCAACGATGCGTTTTTGTTCACTGAATGGAGGCAGAGGGAGGTTCAAATCCAAATAATCATTTCGGTTAATACCTGGTTTAACCCCTTTTTGGGAGATAGACGAAGCATCGAACCGATCTGCAAAATAAAAGAAATATTTTAGATCTAATACGTCGTGGTCGATAATTTCTACATAGTACGCAGTGTCAATCGTCCATGAAGGAGTGAGAGAGAAATTTGCTTCACCAACTGAACCTTTTCGACCAATAACAACCGTAGGTTCAGACCACAAGCACTCATTATGGCTTCCTACAACACCATTAGAGCCAAATACAGGCACTTCACCTTCAACACGATCACATGCTTTCAATGCCTTGCCATAGTGCATTTTTATGAGTGCTTTAAGCTTCTTATATTCCCAGTCATCCGGCAATGAATATAGAACCTGCTCCATGCTTACTTCTCCACCAACAGGTCTTCAATTTCGTCTAAGAGGCTAGACACCAACTTTTCCTTATTACGGATTTGTTTGAGAATATCGCTTGGCGCTAGGTGCTCGGTATCTTTTTGCTTAGCTGGGTTTTTGGCAGATAGATCATAGTCTTCAGCTAATTTACTGGCTGAAATTGTCCAGGAGCGTTCGGTAGTTTCGCGGTTGCTATACAGCTCGACAAACTCTTTTAGGTGGTCATCGGTGATCGGTTTGTTTTTAGTGAGCTTTTGCTCGGGCTCGCATTCGTAGTACCACACATCGCTGGTACCGCCGCTGCGCTCAAAAAACAGTACGTTGGTTTTAACGCCTGAATACGGCAAAAATACTCCAGCTGGCAGGCTTAAAATGGTGTGCAGGTTAAAATTTTCCAGCAACTCTTGTTTTACTTGTTTAAAAGCACTGTTGGTTTGAAACAGTACGCCTTCTGGGACTATGATGGCTGCTTTACCACCACTCTTCAGCGTTTTCATAAAGTGCTGCAAAAACAGCAACTCCGTTGCATTGCTTTGGATAGGAAAGTTTTGCTGGATTTGCGACTTCTCTTTTCCACCGAATGGTGGATTCGCAAGAATAATGTCATAACGGTCCTTTTCCTGAATATCGCGGATATTTTGAGTCAGCGTATTACCACGAAACAGGTTGGGCGACTCGATGCCATGCAAAATCATGTTCATCATTCCCATAACATAAGCTAGAGAAGTCTTTTCAAAGCCAAAAAAAGTATCGCGCTGAATAAAATCCCACTCTTGAGTTGAAAGCTCGTTTCTCTTTGCTTTTAGGTGCTCAAAGGCTTCCACTAAGAATCCGCAAGAACCCGCAGCAGCGTCATAAATCGTTTGGCCAGCCTGAGGGTCAACAACTTGAAGCATGGCACGGACAACTGGACGGGGAGTATAGAACTCTCCCGCGTACCCTCCAGCATCGCCCATGTTCTGTAAAAGGCCCTCGTATACTAATGACAGTTCAAACAGGTCTGTCTCTGACTGAAAATTCAAGTTATCAACAATATCTAACACTTCTCGCAACGTGTGACCAGAAGCGATTTTATTATCTAAATACTGAAAGATGGCACCTATTTTATAACTAAACGACTTCGGGTCGGCCGCTGCGCCCGTCGCCGCCGCATTCGCAAATCCTTTTAAGTACGGAAACAGTTCATTATTAACGTAATTGGTCAAATCATCACCAGTACGAGCTTTATTAATATCCGGTTTTCCATTGTCTGTTTTCGGACAGGCCCAATTAGACCAACGGTGCTCGTAATCAAGAACTGGTTGATACTCTTTGCCGGATAAGACTGCCTCGTCCTCTTTTTCAGACTCATAATCATCCAGAAATTTTAAAAACAGAACCCATGAGGTTTGCTCTGTATAGTGCATAGCACCGCTGATGCCATCATCGCGACGTAATATGTCGGTAATACGATCGATCTTTTGCTGTAATGACATGATTTATAGTTTTCCAGTAATAAAATTATACATGTTTGTGATGTCTTCACTGATCTCTTGAGGTGGAATCAGGTCGACATAAGTTTGAAGTTTTTCGTAATCGAGCCCTGCTCCATCGCTGTTAATCAGCGGATCTATAACGGGTTTTGCGTTAAGACGGCCAATATCTTCATTGTCACCCCGTTCATTTTCTTGTAGATAGTATGGTGCTCTAACCAATTCAGGGTTATTGATCTGTTCCACTGCACCGTAGTGCGCTAAAGCTGTATATGAAAGCAAGTAGTTTTTAATTTCGCGGCGCTTCCAGGCTAATAAATATGGTGTGACACTCGAGCCGCGAGGCCATTGAACTGCAGCTAGTAGCTTACGATAGCTACGCCCATTGATCTGCACACCATCATTGGCATTCCATTCGAGAGCAGCTTCATCTCTGTCACAAATCAGGAAAACTTTTGTTGTTACAAGTGATGACTCAATCTTGCTTAGGCCGTGTAACCAATCAATTTTACCTTTACCAAAAGTCTCGCTAGCAGATGCATAGCTGGATGACTTTTTCATGGCATGAACATCAGATAAGCGTTCTACGTCCAAGCCTGCACGCTCTGCCAACTTGGTAAAAATAATCCAGTCGTTATAGTCATCTAACAAAGCAATACTGGGCAGCTTGCCACATACTTCAAACTCAACGGATTTGGCACGAGATAACACACTGAGTCGGCTAATTAGCCGTTTGATTTTGTTGTCTTCATTGATGCGACCATTTTCTACAACTTTTAGGTGTTCAATGCGGTTTTCTTTAGCAGAAATGGAATCCAGCAAGTGTGTTGTCGTAATGGCATGACCTTGGATGCTATGTAATAAGGACCAAAGCTTTTCAACGTTCTTGTAATGGAGGTGCGAATCAGCTTCGTCCAGAAGGAATAGTGCATTTTCGGCATCAAAGAGATCGATTAATGCATATAGGAATAAGAGCTGGTATTCACCGTCACTCAAATCATCCAAATCTAAACCTTCTTTGAAAGTTAAGCCTATTTTCGACCTAGGTATAAAATCGTCTGTTCTAGCTGCTTGGGTAAAGAAATCAACCGCTGGCAGTTCTCTGTATACATCCGGTATCGGCTCTTCTCTTGTCGGGTCGTCAAATAGGTTTGATAAGAAATGTATTCGAGTAATCTGTCCCGATTGTAGCCGCACAGTGCGACTTCTTATGGTTTCCTCGAATTCGTACTCTTCATCGATACACTCCTCAATAAAGTTTGCTAAATTCCGATGAAATACCGTTTGACGAAAGGTGTCTGTTTCACCTTTTTCTTCTCTCTTAAGTGCCTGCTGAATTTGCGTCACATACGCGCTTTGAATGCGAAATTGAATAGAGAGAGTTGAATGTATATCATCTTTGTAGCCATCTTCGCTTTCCGCTGTGTAACCTTTTTCGAGAAGGAAATCTCTGACCTTACCAGTTTTCATTAACGTGCTTGCAAGGAAAATAAGTATCTTGGACCAAGATTTATCATAAAAATACGCATAAACCTGCTCAGCATCATCAGCTCTCTTTAACTTCTTCAAATACGAAGAAAAGGCTTTAGAGAACGACTCATTTTGCCCACTGGAAAAGCAGACTACTCGATAGTCACGAGCTCGACCTGCTTTGATGCGATCTTCAAAGACTGACTGTAAGATACTTGATTTCCCGCTGCCATTTTCACCAATCAACGTTGCCACTTTGTCGATTGTCAAAGTTTGCGTCTGATCGTGGAGTGGATTCGGGGCTAAAGTTAATTCCATTTTAATGCACGTCATAAAGCTGTTGCTGTAATTGTTTAAAAGCGGCTAGCAAGTATGCTGGTTTACCGCCAAATGCTTTGGATGCATCTTTTGTGGTGCCCAACCCCGACAATTCTATCAACGCAGGTAGCCGTTCACGAGATAGCTCTGTGCTTCCGCTCTTTTCATATCGGTTGAGTACAAAATGCAAAAACTTCTGAGCTTTTTCATGCTGGTATTGGCTAAAGAAAGCTCTGTTAGTACGTAGGTTGTCGGCTCGTGCTTTCCTGGTTTCCATGGGCTGCTCAAAAGCAAGAAACGCTAATAAATCAAAGATGTCGCAATCTTCGGCTTCAAACATACGTCGAAGAGTCGCTAACTGCTCTTTGTCGAACCCCGCTTGCACCAATTTCTCAAGCAAAGTCTCGCGTTCATCTGGATCAGACCAAGTTCTTCTCAGTTCGTCAGCTGACTTAAATAGCCCAGGTAACTGATTTATTAGGCGTTCGAGAAACTCCTGTACAGTGAGAGGTTTCCCGTTTTCATCAATGTAGCGAGTCTCTACATCAATGACCTTAATCTCTCGGTGTTTGCCCAGCTTTACCTTCAATCGTGTTTTGGGCTCTTTTCGTTCAGTATCTGATGTGTTACCACTGTCGTCAGCTTCTGAAGGTGGGTAGGGAGTTGGTGTTGGTTCACGCGCTTCATTTGGCTCAGGAGCCTCTGGCTCGCCATCCCAATCTTTGTCATAAAACTTATTGGTCGCACCACGAAAATCGATAATAGTGAAATAATCTTTACCATCAAAAACACGGGTTCCTCGACCAACGATTTGTTTAAACTCAACCATTGACCCAACGGTACGATCAAGAACGACGTTCCTCACGTTACGTGCATCCACGCCAGTGGTAAGCATCTGTGACGAAGTGAGAATGGTTGGAATGTCTTTATCGTTGTCTTGGAATTTCTCCAAAAGCTCCCGACCAACCTTTCCCTCATCGCTGGTCACTCGAACGCAGTAGTGCGGGTCTCTTATTTTTTTATACTGATTAATCATATCGCGCATCGTGAGCGCATGATTCTGGTCTTCGCAAAAGACTATGGTTTTATCAAGCGGCTTGATATGGTCAACGATTGCCTTTGCGACTAAATCTGTTCGATCATCAACGGTTATTTTCCGATCATAATCTTTTACTTCATAGACGTCTTGGCCCGATTCACCCTCGAGAATTTGATCGTCTTTTGTCAGGACAAGCTCATCCAGGTTAGTACGTATTCGTTTGACCCGGTATGGCGTTAAGAAGCCATCATTTATGCCTTCTTTTAGCGAATATTCAAACGCTGGCTTGCCGAAGTAATCATAGGTATCGACGTTCGCTTCACGTTTTGGGGTAGCCGTTAAACCGACATGCACCGCACTGCTAAAATGGTCAAGAATTGCTCGCCAGGAGCCCTCTTCGTTGGCGCTGCCTCGGTGGCATTCATCTATCATGATGAGATCAAAAAAGTCACTTGGGTATGATTTGTAATAGCCTTCAATGTTTTCACGCTCGGCAATCGCTTGATAGATCGCGAAGAAAATATGCGCATTAGTTGGGACAACGCCTGACCGTTTACGAACCTCTTCTCCGTTAATTTTAATGATATCTTTTTCGTAAGGATTAAAGGTGTTTATTGCTTGGTCAGCGAGTATATTTCGATCAGCTAAGAATAGAATTCTGGGACGTCTTGAACCTGGATCATCTCTGCTCCAACGAGACTGAAATAGCTTGTGAACAATCTGGAACGCAATGAAAGTTTTACCGGTTCCTGTGGCCAACGTTAAAAGTACTCGGGACTTACCTTGCCCTATTGCGTCGGTAGCGGCATGTACAGCAAGCTCTTGATAATATCGTGGCTGCATCGCGCCTTCTAGATGAAAAGGCACATTCCGAAGCTCTTGGCCTAGATTGGAGTTTTTACCAGCGTAACGTTTCTCCAACTCCTCAGGTGTCGGATAAAACTCGACATACTCACCTTTTCCCGTTTCGAGGTCGAACTCATATGTCTGTTTGCCGTTGCTTGAGTATACGAAACGCACCAAAAGTTTGTTAGCATAATCTATGGCTTGTTGAAGCCCTTTAGTGGGATGCTCCGACTCCTTTTTAGCCTCGACAATGGCGAGATAGCGATTGTCTTTATGAAGCAGATAATCGACGAAGCAACGTCGTCCACGAACACCTCCGGCAAGCTTTCTGCCGTCAGTAAAATAATGTTCGCGAATTACGTTCGCGGGCTTCCAATCTGCCGCCGCAAGAGCGGGGTCAATATAATTTGCCCTAGTATCAGCCTCTGACTGCATCCCTGTGCTCCATGTTCACTAATCCAAGTCGGACCTGACCTTTCCCAAACTGCCTTGATTGAAGAAACGTGATGGTTTTTAAAATTGTAAGTTATGACGTACATTACCAGAGTTTGTTGATTATTTGGATCTTGAAATTTCAAAATACCGATGGGGCATAGTAACTTGATGCGCAAAACCGTAATTAGCATTGTACTACTGATAGCAATCTCTTTTCTCGGCTTATCAGCAACTATTTTGGTAGCTCAGCACAGTGGGTGCCAATTGGAGGATTTCACTTTAAAACGCCTCCAATACATTCAATTTTACATGGCCACAAGCTTTATAGTTGTTATGACTGCAGTCTGGCTATACATGATTGCAAAGAGAGGTTTTCGCGCATACAAGATCCATCAGCTTTCCGGAATTATCGGCTGTACGATGTTCTCACTGTCGTTAGCGTTGTTAATTGTTTGGAAAAGCATATTCTGGATGTTCGTCGTAGCTGGAGCTTTATGCTTGTACGGCTCATTCACCCCACTAATAAATAAATTTTCTAGCAGATTTTCTAACCAAAAATGGGAGCCCGCGCTATTTTGGTCCGCAATCGTGGCGGTATTACTATTCAGCCTGGGTGGGCAAGCAGATATCGCTTTAAATCAACATTTCGGAGTAGACCCCAATCATTTCAGCTACACGAAGCCCGTTGCAATAGTTTTAGTAGCAACGCCCTATACATTAATGCTCTCTGTAGTGCTGTTAGTCATTTCTGTCCTCAATTTCTACCCAAGAAACAAAGCCAAAAAACCAGACAAAAAGAAAGCTATAGGCGCTTCTGCTCATACGGGTGCTAACAGAGATTTTCATATTGCTCAGCTTAGCTTTTTTGTTAGTAGCTATGTATTGCTGACTGTCAGTGTCGTTGCTGGATCAAATGCATCGAGTATAGCTGAAAGAACAGCTGCAGCATTAGATTTTAACAGTCACCATCCGTGCCAGCTCAATAGCAAAGTGAACGGTGTGATTTTTCTTGATAAGTCATTCAACCATGTCCTTGCTTATCGACCTGAAAACAAGGAAAAGTATGTAGTTCTCGAGTGCAATTTAGTTAATAAGACAATACGGCCTGACACTGAAGAGACTAAGGCCGAGACAGTAGGCGGAGCCGATCCATCATAGGCTTGGGATTGCTCAGCTTAAAGCTAGCCATGTTATGACCTCCGAAAGCAACCACCGCTTCATCTGCCGTACCCGATAAACCGGTGGCGTTTTGCCCTGGCGCTCTAACTGCCACCAAGTTGTCCTGCTGATTCCGGTTATTTCCGCACGCAGCTTTTCATCAATGTATTGATCAAACGGCGCTGAGAATGATTGAAAATGACTAGCATACTGCGGCTTTAAATATAGAATGAACCTCTTACTAAGTCGGCCACTCATATTCCACATATGATGTATAATGCCTTCAGTCATAAAGATTGTATAAGGAAGCGAGTCTATGTCAGATAAAAAACAAGCCAGGTCAAACAATGACCAGCAGCTTCCCTTATTCGAATTTGATCAAGAAAACTTAGATAAACTGTGTGATCACCAACCGAACGTGAACGGTAAAGATAGTCAGTTCAGTAAATATATTGTTTACGTTGATGAAAGTGGCGATCACAATTTGCAAAGTATTGACCCACAATACCCTATCTTCGTACTCGCTTTTTGCGTATTTCATAAACGGCATTACAGTGAGGTTATTGTTCCGGCACTAGAAAAATTCAAATTTAACCATTTTGGCCACGACCAGGTTGTATTGCACGAAAACGAAATTCGCCGCCGTACTGGTCAGTTCAATATTTTTAGAAGCCGAGAACATCAGCTTGCGTTTATGGGAGAGCTAACTGAGGTAATCGAGTTTAGTAATTTCGTTCTCATAAGTGCAACAATTGACAAGCGTGATCTTGCAAAAAGTAACCCCGAGGGTAATGCCTACCACCTCGCGTTAGCGTTATGCATGGAAAAACTGTACGGGTTCTTAAAGGAAAAGGAGCAACATGACAAGAGAACTCATATAGTCGTTGAGCGACGCGGAAACAAGGAAGATGACGAGCTGGAGCTTGAATTCCGCCGTGTATGTGATGGCGACAATGCTCTTGGAATTCACCTACCTTTTGATATCATTTTCGCGCACAAACAGGTGATGTCATCAGGTTTACAACTAGCAGACTTGGTCGCACGCCCCATAGGGTTAAAAACATTAAGGCCAGACCAAGAAAATCGTGCGTTTGAATCACTACAGCTGAAATTCTACTGTGAAGGTGGAAGATGTTCTGTTGGTGAAGGGTATGAAGGAATAGGAATGATGGTTTACCCTACTCCAAAAAGCGAAAAGCCCCAGTGAAACCACTGAGGCATTAACGCCGACCGGGACTGCCCAATCCATTTAAACGTAAGTTTGGCCGAGCATTTCATTCTTGTCAACTATCAGTTGAGTACAAGTCAGCTAAAGTAGACATGTGAAGGATCTCACCTGCGGTAATAACCGCAGGCTACATTGACGTTACTCGATGTTTTGAATTTGTTCTCTCATTTGCTCTATCAATACCTTCAACTCCACTGCGGCGGCGGTGATATCGGCGTTAATAGACTTAGAGGCCAGGGTGTTTGCTTCGCGGTTGAACTCTTGCATCATAAAGTCCAGACGCCGTCCGCAAGGGCCACCTTTTTTCAGTATTTTT
>Ga0208813_1000939_pt1 | contig 17876 bp, 18 predicted proteins | sample MalvireepMed_904_FD_184250 | JGI IMG/M metagenome (GOLD analysis project Ga0208813, IMG submission 184250) | Marine viral communities from the Global Malaspina Expedition - Malaspina viral metaG DeepMed_904 (SPAdes) (version 2) | ecosystem: Environmental > Aquatic > Marine > Oceanic | place... | reverse complement strand
CTATGATGAAGCGAGAGCGCAGCTTCGTGACGCGGCGATCCGTGTCATGGGTGCGTGGGCAGAAGAGCTTGGACCCGTGTCAGTGGCGGTGTCGGGCGGCGTCGACTCTTCCCTCGTCTGCGCCGCGCTTGCGCGGGCGCAAAAGCCGTTCTCCTGCGTCACGCTCGCGACAGCAGACAGAAGCGGCGACGAGCGGGACTATGCCCGTCTTCTGGCTAAGCACCTGGGTGCAGAATATGCCGAACGGATTTACGATCCTGCGCGTTTCGATCCCCAGGTCAGCGCCTCGGCCGGTCTTCCGCGTCCGAGCCGCAGATCGTTTTTGTCGACCATCGACGCGCTGCTCGCCGATGCCGCAGATAACCTCGGAGCGCAGATCGTCTTCGATGGCAATGCTGGCGACAATCTGCTCTGCTTTCTTCATTCAGCAGCGCCGGTCGTCGACCGCTTGCGGGTCGAAGGACCCGGACGCGGCGCGGTCGAAACCCTGCTCGACATGTGCCGCGTTACCGGCTGCGATTTGCCTACTATGGTCAAGGCGACTCTAAAGCGTTTGGTGCGCCGCCCACGCGGCGAATGGCCTTGCGACCGGCGCCTGCTTGCCGATCATCTCGGATTGGATGAGGCGTTGGACCCCGTAACAAACTGGCTCGATATCGATGTGGGGCGCCATGGGGGGAAACACGATCATCTAGCCCTGATCATGCGTGCCCAGCACCATGTTCACGGGCTTGGCGTCGGGCCTGAACGCTTCTCACCACTGATGAGCCAGCCTTTGCTCGAATTGTGCCTGAGCATCCCCACATGGCTTTGGGCCAAAGGCGGTCGCAACCGTGCGCTCGCGCGCGATGCTTTTGCCGCTGACCTTCCGCAGAGCCTGCTGGCACGCACCTCCAAATCAGGACCAGACAGCTTCATCCGCCTCGCGTTCCACCACCATCGAAGCGCCCTTCGCGAATTGTTGCTCGATGGCCTGATTGCACGGAATGGATTGCTCGACCGCGCAAGTGTTGAAGCCGCATTTGAACTCGATACGTCGCTCGATGGATCGACCATCTACCGGCTTCTGGATCTGGCCGAGGCCGAAACCTGGACCCGGTCATGGCAATAAGGATTGCCCGTCGAAACATTTCAACTCTTCGGAAGAGGGGGCGCCTTCCATCTCGCTCCACCGCCGGTATTGCTGCACCCGTGCCGGATCGCAGTTGATACGATCCATCAGCCAGAATTCGAACCATTCGGTCGATCGCTCGTAGATCGCCTGCCGGTGGGCGGGCTGCCATTTCACATGCGTTTCGTTCTCCAGCACGTAGAGTTCGATGGCCCGCCCGCGATGCGAATAGGTTTCTATCACATCGAGGCCGCCTTCATATTCGCTGTCGCCAGTCTGGATGAGGATCGGCACATCTACCGTGTCGACATTGAGGATGAGCGACATGGGTCTCCAGAATTCTTCGGTCCCGGCCTCGAAGTGGCGGTAGCCCATCGCGCGAACGAAGTCTGTAAACCGGGGCCCGGCTGCCGTCGGATAGGAATACATATCTTCGCAGCATGAGCCCATAGAGGCCACTTGGAACAGGTCGGAGTTGATAAGAGCCCACTGCACTGTTGATCCGCCGTCGCTGAATCCGCTGATGCCCATCCTCCCGGCATCGACCGCACCCGTTTCGATGGCGAGCTCGAGCGCGATCTCCAGGGACGACTGCACTCTGCGGCGGTCGATCCAGTCGGCGCGGTTGGCGCGGACAAGCTCCTCTTCACTCGTTGCGGTGAGCGCTGCAGCCGAGAAGGTCGGGCGATCAAAACTGAGCACAGCAAAGCCGCGGTTTGCCAGCGGGTGGATCGGCACTTCGTCGCCGGTCCCGCCGCGCAGGAAGCCGTCACTGGTGTATTGCACGACCACCAATGGGTGTTGCTGCCCCGGTCTGTGATCGGGCGGCAGAACAAGATCGGCGAAGCTTTCCGAACCATATGCATTGCGAAACCGGAGCCGCTGTACGGTTCCGAAAACTGCGTTCGCCAGGTCTGGGTTGGGATCGTAGACCACCCGCTCGGCGCCCGTTCGGATATCGATGGCAACGATGCGCCGGGGCCTCGCAGCCCCTTCGCGCGCGCAGATCAGTTCGTTTGCAAAAGGGCTGCACCCGATCAGAACGTCATCGGTTGTCAGCAGCGAACGGGGCTGGCCCTCCTCCATATCCCAGCGCAGGATCGCCATCTGGCTGTTCGCCCAGCCCGTTCCCTGGAGGGCAAGCAATGTCTGGCCTGCGGTTGTCCACCACAGTTGGCGGATCCCTTCGCACGCCTCCGCATCGCAGGAGATCCGGCTGCCGCCGGGCTGCATCACTGCGATGCGCGATGGACTTATCAGCCGGTCGGGATGCTTGGGTTCAAGCCACGCCGCATATCCATCCGGCCCTGCGGCATATTCGCGTGCTTGCGCAGGCAGAGTGGCAGGCCGGTGGGCAACGAGAAGCTCGGCCTCGCTGGCTGTCGCCGGACGGACGCTGCCATCGCCGAGGGCCACGAAGACATATTCCGGGGCAATCTCACCAGTCGGGATCGGGCGGTCGGCAAATTGCGGGGAGAAGCGATCGTCAAACAGGAAGCCTCGCGCAGCCTCTTGCGCAATCGCTTCTGCCTGCTGGCGAATGCCCGGACGTGTTTGCACGATGAGGCCATTGCCGTCAGCCGTCCAGGCAAAGCGGTCGACATCGTCGGGCATGGCCGTTGCCCGATGCGTTGGATTTCCGCCTGCTGGATCGGCAATCCAAACCTGCGTCGAACCATCGATGCGCTTGAGATAGCCGATGCGTGCGCCGTCAGGAGACCAGCGGGGCGCATTGGGCCTGTCCCATCCACCCATGATCGTCGGAAAATCGCGGAGCGGAAAGTCATCCCGGATAAACTCACCGCCCCTGTCGATTTCGGTTTCAGTCTCGCTTCCATCCATCGTGGTCACCATGAGCCTCAGGCAATACGCATTGGCTTGCGGGTTTGCGCGCTTCACAACAAAAGCGATCCGTTCGCCATCGGGCGAGATTTCGAACGCCGAAGGCGCGCCGGTCGGAGCTGTCCTGCCGATGTCCGCAATCCGGACCTGGTCGTCGAGCGTGAATGCCGATCTTTGCGCTTGCGCGCTGCTCGGCGTTTCATCGAACAAAGCACACGGGTCCTGGTCGCCAGGATCGATATATGCCGTCGGCACGATAGTCTGCGAAAGAGCGGCGGCAAGCAGTATGATTGTCACCAGTGCCTCCGGATGCCGAAGGTGACGAACCGCCCGATCGGCGAATAATTGGTTGAATCATAGGGTGTGTCGGTCGGCCCAGTCTGGCCGAGCGTTTCGGGTTCGTCGTCGAACAGGTTCTGGATCGTGAGCGAGATTTCGAGGCCTGGTTCGCGGCCCTCACCGCGAACAATTTCATAGCTCAGGCCGAGATCGACCGTGGCGCTGGGCGAAAGGCGGCGCTCTTCCTCGAAGCGGCGGTCGCGCAGCGCGCCGATATAGTTGGCGGCGATATTGGCCGCGAACCCGCCAGACTGATAGCGTGCCGTACCTCGCGCACGGTAGCGTGGTGGATTGAAAACCGTTCCGGCGAGCTGAACCTCGGGCAGATCGGGCGTGACCTGTTGCTGGCTATCGAGAAAACTGCCCGAGAGATCGAAGGAAAGTGACTGTTCGTCGCCCAGGTTCTGGTTCCAGGCGATCCTCGCATCCACGCCTTCGATGGCCCAAACCGCAACGTTTCTGTTCCGGTTGTCGACAAAGGCGGCAACATTGGCGGGATCGTAGGGGGAGCCCGAGAAGTTTTCGAGACCGAAAAGCGATCCAGCAATGAGCTCGGATAAAGTTGTCGGATCGGGAGAGAAATCGATCAGGTTTGCAAACCCCGGGTCGCGGAAAGCAGCCGCAATCGAGCCCGCAATCGGTCGCACCACCCGGTCTTGATAGCGAATGTCGTACCAGGTGGCCGAAAACGTCAGTTCGGGAATGGCGACCGGCTGCAGTTCCACACCCGCGGTCCAGCTGCGCGCGCGTTCCGATGTCACGTCCGGATTGCCGCCGCTTGTGAAAAACACCGTGTCGGACCCCGTTCCGGCGCCGAATACGGCCGCTGGCAGCAGAATGGTCTGGTAGGGTATGAAACGCTGAAAGAGGGTCGGAGCCTTGAACGAGCGCGCCCAGCTGCCGCGCAAAGTCAGCCCTTCGACCGGTGCGTAGCTTAAGCCAAAGCGCGGCGTTGTCTGTTGATCGAGGCCTGGATAATCTTCGTGACGCGCCGCCGCCGAAAGGGTCAGTTCGGCGACTCCATCGATTGCATTGCGCGGCGAAACGACCGGCAAGAAGAGTTCGCCATAGGCAAAACGCGCGCGCTGCGTCTTGTCGAAAGCGATCAGTAAATTTCCCGCTTCGCTGCGGCTGAAATCGAGCGTGTTGTTTCGCAGACCCGCACCGACAGCGAGACGCGCCTCGCCTCCGGGGAGCGTGAACAGCGGACCCTCCAAACCCGCTTCGAGTGAGAAGACCTCGTTGCAAAAACATCCCTCGGTTACGCTCGAAGATCCATCCTGCAGCGCGAAGGCGGTCCGGTAGTGCGTCCGGTCGCGCCCAAACACTCCCAGCACTGTTGCCTGCCAGTCTCCTGCGACGTCGAATTTCAGTGACGGGGCGAGCGTATAGGATTCCACCTCGGGGTCGGCTTCCGATCGAAATGCCGATGATGCGGCCACGAGCGTTGAGCTTCGGCTTGAATAAAGCGCGTCGATACTGGCCTCGAGGCCTGGCGCGAGTTCATGATGCCCCGAAAGCGTAACGGCATGGCGTTGCTGCGAGGGGAAGAGCGTGGTCTCCGGATCAAGCGAGCTTGCATAGGAGCGCTGGCCAGCCTCGATCGCCGAATTGTTTGCAAAATCGTAAGCGACGAAGAACCCGCCCCCGCTCCAGCGCGTGCCCGCCACTATATCGGCCTGCTGGCGGAAATTGCCGCCATCTGTGCTTGCGCCAATCTGCGCGGATGTCGTGATGCCTTCAAAATCGCGGCGAAGGATTACATTGACCACGCCCGCGACGGCATCTGAACCGTAGAGGGCCGAGGCTCCGTCCGGAACGACTTCGATCCGGTCGACCGCCGCGAGCGGGATGGATGAAATGTCGACCCCTGCAAAAGCGGAATCATAGGGTAGCCGGTGGCCGTTGAGGAGTGTCAGCGTCGCATCTGGTCCGAGACCGCGCAGATTTGCGCTTGAGGCCGAGTTTACGTTGCTGTTGGCGAACCCTGCGCCTGATCCAATCCCTGGATTTTGCCCGCCGGAAAAGTTTTGCGGGAGCGAGCGGATCGCTTCGCCGAGATCGATCTGGCCCGCCTCTACGATGGTCTCGCGGTCTAGCGAAATTGTATCGCCAATGATCCGCGCGCCCCGGATCCGCGTTCCTGTAACGACGATCGCGTTGTCCCCGCTGGCGACATCCGGCTGATCGTCCTGCACTTCATCGACTTCACTCTGCGGCGGCCCTGCGGATTGGGCGAGAAGCGGCGAGGAAAGGCCTGCCAAGGCAGTTCCTGCCAAAAGCACCGTAGTTGTCCGGATTGTCGATTGCATTGTCATCTCCCTGATCGGTTGCGATTATGTCGCCACAGGGAATGACGCAGGCATTCACGAGCACCTTAGTTTCAAATGAAATTAAATTTATAGAGTCTGATCTTTGCGCGGTAATTCTGTCGCGCTCATTCAGGCGCGATCTGCGAAAATTTTGCGAAGATGCGCCAGCGCTTTCATCATGTGATAATCGACAGTCGGCAGTGCGATGCCCAACTCTTGGTGGATCTGGCGATAGGATTTTTTCTCGAAGCGGTTCATCCTGAAAATGCCCGCCGTTTTCTCGGGCAACTGCGCCAACGCGGTCTCGAAGCGCCCGGTGGTCTCTTCCACCTCAATCCTGTCTTCCTGCTTGGCGCAGCACGGCGCATCGGTGTTTTCTACCAGTGGCACTGTCCTGATACGGCATTTTTGTCTGCGGGCTTCATCGACCAGCAGGTTGCGAGCGATCCGGAACAGAAATCCTGACGGGTTCCGGAGATCTGTCAGTTGCGGGCTGGTCGCCGCGCGCACGAAAACGTCCTGAACCAGATCGCGGGCTCGCTCATGACCGACGCAGCGCGAAAAATAGGCAAGCAGGCATGCGCTCTCTCGGCGGTACAGGGCGTCGAGCGGGCAGGGCGAGCTGACCCGAACTTGCGGTGTCGGGGTTCGCAGCGCGGAGTTCGATAGTCGATGATCGTCTCGCCGGGTGTCGGCAGAAAGCTGGTTCATGCAATGGACTGGGAGGCAACCGCAATCGGCGGCTCCTCATCGCAAGCCGAATGCGGGATCCAGAACTGTGCCGCCGTTCAGGACGTATCGACGTCCCTTGACCGGTTGGGCCGCCGGGCCTTGAGCGGACCGGCGTGCATGATGGCTGGCGGAAATATCCACGCGGTCGGCGCCAGAGTTTCAAACCGCGCGGGTCGAATGTGCCCAAGACAAAAGCAGCTTGCAAGGGGCAAGTGCCTCCATTTTCGAGGCAGCATGATACCCGCCCGGCGTTGCGGTCGCGCCGATATAGGGCACTCACATGCCTAGTACTGGGGAGGGCTCCTCCACATGCTTGGAATGTCCGCTGTTATCCCGCGGCGCTAGCCATCCGAGCCGAAAGGAGGTGCTCTATGGCTCAATCATCTGCCGACGATACTGGTACAGGCGACTTCGATTTTTCGGACTTCGCGCAGGAATTCCTGCGACGCAATCCGGCGTATAAGGATCAATATGCCAGACTTCATTTGCGCGATACCGGCGACAAGAAAACATCCGCCGCGCGGCGAATGGCTCGGTCATGGGGCCTAGAATTTCCCGTTCGATCCGAGTGTTTCGGCCACAGACAGCCCGGCGATCTGGAGAAGCGATGCGAACGCAAGCGTCGTTATCGTGGCTGGCGGCGCCCGGGACCTTGCCGGTATCAGAGGCACATTGGCTGAGTGCAAGGTGATTGCCCAGCACGAGAACGATGCCGGACAGCACATGGTGGTTTCCGATACGCGAAATCGTCACCGCGTCCTGTTGGCGCGCGAGCCATCTCCCGGCATTGATGGCTATGTCGTCCCCGACGATGCCGATCTTGGTGTCCGCGTAGCAGCTCTCAGTCAATTCCACCGGTCGAAAGAAGGCGCGGCGACAAAGGCGCACCATCGGCTCCTCAAGCCATCTGCTTACAAACGCTACAGGCTGAGCATCCTGCTTGCCATTCTCGATCTGCTCGAAGACGCTTCACCCAAGCAGGTGACATTGCAAGAGCTCGCCAAGGCACTGATCTATCCAGGCCTCAAAGCGGGCCGCGCGATCGACTGGAAAACATCATCGCATCGCCGGCAGACACAGCGCCTCGTCGCCGAAGCGCATCGCATGGCGGCTGAGGGTTATCGTGAATTGCTCAATCCCTCACGGGGCAAGCGTTGTGCGAATTAACTGGCGTCGAAATCGTATTTGCCCGGCTGGCCTACCAGTCACAGGCCAGACGAATATCAGGCCTACGTCCTTGCAAAGACTTCCCAAATTCGCTGAAGTCGTTATGCCTCTCCTTGTGGCGCGATCTGCATCTCGCGACCGACGCCGCAAGGAACCCGACCTTCGGGGGCGCAACTGCAGCAGCCGGAACCGGTGCAATGGAAGCGCCGGGACTGGCCACCAGCAGGCGATCGGACGGCGGCGTGTTGGATAGCGCCCTGCCGATTGGACGGGCAGGGCTATGCAGGCTTATTTCGCGGAGGAATTCGCATCCGAACTGGTCAATGTCCAGTCTGACAAGGAACTCGACCAGGCGCTGAAACAAGTCTCTCGGCGGCTTGGCTTCGATCACTTCGCCTTAAGCCTCGAGCTGCGTTCAGGATCATGCGAGGCTCCCGGTTTGCTCCTGCATGATTATCCCGACGAATGGGCCAAAGTGTATGTCGGGTTCGATCTGGCCGGACAGGATCCGGTCCGACGAGCCTGCGACAAGTCGTTTGTCGGCTTTGCGTGGGGCTCACTGGGCGAACTGATCCCGCTAACTCGCGGTGATCGCCAGATGCTGGCGGTGGGGCGCGAATGCGGAATCGGTGATGGCTACACTGTCCCGCGACATTTGCCCGGTCTTGCGCGCGGAACGTGTACATTTGCGGTCTGCCCCGACCGAGACCTGCCACACAGTCGCTTTGCGGTCGCAGAAATGGTCGGTACGCTCGCGCTGAGCTGTGCACTGGGACTGGGCTCAGCTCAATCCGAGGAATCGGTACCGGTCCTGAGCGATCGGCAGCGCGAATGTCTTCTGTGGGTCGCACGAGGCAAAACCTCAGCCGAGACGGCCATGATCCTTGGGATTGCGACCGAAACAGTAATCCAGCATCTCAAAATGGCGCGAGAACGCTATCAGGTTCACTGTAAGCAATCTTTGATCGTTTCGGCGCTGTTCGATGGTCTGATCGGGTTTTCCGATATCATCCGATGGCGCGATGCGGGATGAATGGCGAAACAGAAGCTCTAAGGCCGGAACCGCTCGGAGACCGTCAATTGCTGACCATCACGCTCGATGGAAAGTGAATATTCTACGCCCCAAACCATGCAAGCAGCTAAAGTCTTCACCAGAAGCCGACGATCAACAGCTGGTATCGAGCAGATTACAGCATGGACCCTAAATCCGAGCCAACCGAGGGGTAGGCCGCGACCAATTTCTTCAGATCTCGAGTTGTCAGTGACAATCTCATTGCAAGGCCGAAGAAATTGATGATCTCCCCGTATTCGGGTCCAAGCAGATGCGCGCCGAGGATAGTGTCGGTGTCTTTATCGATGATAATTCTGGTGGCAGCACAGGTCTCGCCAACGCGAAGATTGGAATACCAATTGCCTGTGTCGTTTTCCGCGACGCGGATATTGTAACCGGCTTCCTCTGCTTCTTCTTCGAGCATTCCGACGCGGGTTAATTCCGGAATTGTAAACACAGCGCTGGGCACGCCGCGATAGTCTGGCTTGGTCTGATTGCCCTTGAGCATGTTGGAGGCAGCGACCTTGCCTTCGAATACTGCGACAGGCGTCAACGGAGGCCCGTGCGTGTTGGCCGCATCGCCTGCGGCGTAGATTTTCGGGTTGGACAGGCTCTGCAAATATTCATTGACTGCTATTCCCTTGTCTCCCGCCTCGATATTGGCAGCGCTCAGGTTCAGGCGATCGATTTCAGGCACGCGTCCCGCACCGTGCACGACCAGATCGGCGCGCAAGTCTTCGGTTTCACCATTCTTTTCGACAGTGACGATGAATTCGACGCCGTCAGTGGCGATCGATTTCAGCGATGTGCGCCGACGCAATCCCACCCCAATTTCCTCGCCTCGTGCTACAAGCTTTTCGACGAGGTCTGGGTCAAAGGCCTTCAATGGCCTGTCACCGCGATCAATGATCTGCACCTCGCTGCCAGCTCGTGCAGCGATATGACCGAACTCGAACGAGACGAACCCGCCGCCGATAAACAATATACGCTTCGGGAGGGCGTCCATCCGCATGAATTCGGTGCTGTTGGTGAGGTGTTCGGCACCTGGAACATCCACCGGGCGGGGCTTGGCGCCAGTAGCGATCAGGATATGGTTGGCTTGAAACCGCCCTTGGCCCTCGATTTCGATCGTGTCTTCGCCAGCAAATTGCGCCGTCCCGTGAAGCGTGGTGACGCCGTTACTGTCGAGACCGCCCTCGATCTTCTCGGGCATTCTGTCGGTAAAGCTCTGAGCGAAGGCGATGAGATCAGCCCAGTTGATCGCGATATCATTCGGTTCAATACCCTTGCCCTGCATCAGCCGAGCTCCATCGATGATTTCGGCGCCTCGCCGCAGCATCTTTTTGGGGTCGCAGCCGCGCAGCGCGCAGGTGCCGCCATAGGGAAGTTCGTCAACCACTGCGACCGACCAACCCGCAGCGGCGCATTTGTTCGCGGCATTCACCGCCGCCATTCCGACGCCGAGTACGATAAGATCGAAGCTGCGTTCGTTCATGTCATTGACCTCAGCAGCATTCAACGCTTGTGCCATTGGCACGCGCTTCTTGAATTGGCGGGCAAGGCACTGTGCCGAACGAACAGAAGACACAGCAGTCGCCTGCATTGGGTTTCAGCTTCATTCCGCAGCCCTTGCAGTCGTAGAAAAACCAGCATGCGTCGGTCGGCATGGTTTCGATTTCCTGGTGTCCGCACTGAGGGCACGTGAGCGTGGATTGTAATTGCATCAGAGGTCGGTCCCGCTAAATTGTGTTTGGGCAGGATAGCCTGCCTCGGTCGAAGCAGTGGCGATGTCGCGCATGGTGGTTTTGGCAGGATCGAAATGCGCTGTAGCAGTCTTGGCTTCGTAATCGATTGTCACATCCTGCACACCTGCAACGCCTTCCATTGCGCGCCGCACCGTGATCGGACAGGTCGCGCAGGTCATATTTTCAACCGCGAAGCTTGCCGTTTGCAGCGTTTCAGCACTTTGAGCGGTTTTCTCGTTCGAGGACTGCGGCATGAGCGTCGCTGCCCCAATGCCTGCTCCGGCGATGGCCAATCCGGCAGCAACGGCAATCATTGTTTTTTTCATCCGTCTAACTCCTAATAAAAATGCGGCGCCCACCAATCGACCGTGGCCGAGGCAGCAACCAAGGCGGTTGCCAGCCACAGGGCGCTTTTTAGGATCGGGCTCGCTTCAGCACGCGCGCAATATGTACTGTCCTCACAAGTCTCGACTTTTCGGGAATGGACATGCCAAAATCCAAGGCCCAGACAAGCGACCGCTACGGCAATAAAGATCCACTTATAGGGTTCGAGCGCGGTCAGATTGCCGATCCACGCGCCACTGACGCCGAGGCTCAACAGGAGCAGCGGAGCAATGCAGCAGGAGGCTGCAAAAACCGCACTTAATGCGCCACCGCTCGCCAACAATCTCTGGGAGGTCTTTTGCGTTTGATCGGCCATGGAGTTCAATATAATCTCTGTAGTCACTACAGGTTCAAGCACAAATTGGCACGCGGCATATGACGACATCAAAAATGATCAAGCGAGGCGAACTGGCCAATCGGTCAGGCTGCAACCTTGAGACCATTCGCTATTATGAAAAGATCGGTCTGCTGAAGCCGCCCGAGCGCACAGCCAGCGGGCACAGGCTCTATTCGCGCGATGACCAAGCGCGGCTTGGTTTCATCCTGCGTGGCCGTGATCTCGGCTTCTCGATCGGAGAGCTCAAGAGTCTGCTCACTCTCGTCGATTCTCACGACTGCAGCTGTGGCGAGGTTTTAGAGTTGACTGACGGCCATCTAGCGAGCGTTCGGCGGAAAATTATTGACCTGAAGAAGCTCGAGCGAACGCTTGCCGATGTCTCGGCTCAGTGCGACGGCGGCGACGTTCCCGAGTGCCCCATCATTGACGCGCTTTACGGGCATAAGGTCGTTGTGCCCAATTGAGGTTTCACGTCGCCAAAGCCCGTAAATTGGCTGATTTAAGATTTGAAGAGAGGAACAGAACAGAGCGAGCTCGCCGGTGCGACTGCGTCCGATGACACGATTATGAGCACCCCAAAGTCGCAGCATCCCCAGTTCTTGGTATGTCTGCGATCGCCCCGATCTGGTGAAAGGCGACCTGTCTTCAAATCGCCAGGTAGCCGCCATGCAACACTCCCCAGTTTCTCTCCAAGCTTGCCCTTCGGATCCAGCACTTCGCGTAATGTTCGAGGCGCGCAAGCGGGTATTCGTCGATCTCCTCAAATGGGATGTTCCCGTTTTGGATGATGCATACGAGATCGACCAGTTCGATACGCCCGATGCGAGCTATTTGGTGCTGACCGACGGAGAAGGCCGTCATCGCGCTTCAGCGCGCCTTTTGCGGACTGACGGCGCTCACATTCTGGGAGAGCTATTCCCCTGTCTGTGTGATGGTCCGATACCCTCTCGGTCCGATTTTCGCGAGATCACGCGTTTCTGCATCGAACCCACGCTCTCGCGGTTTGAGCGCCGCACGGCACGCGACCAACTTGTGACCGCGCTTGCCGAGCATGCCCTAAAGACCGGCCTGTCGGGCTACACCGCTGTGGCCAATAGAGTTTGGTTCCGCCAAATCGAAAGCTTCGGCTGGCAATGTCGCACACTTGGCGGCGGCTGCAGGATTGACGGTGAGGACCTTGTCGCACTGCAGATCGATATAGATTGCGAGACGCCGGACGATCTCGCTCGCGGCGGTATCTATCGAAAAGGTGTCTACCGGGTCGCCGAGGCGGCATCGGAGGTGGTGTCATGAGCGATATCAAATCAATCGATTGGCTCGAACGGCTGCAGAAGGATGGCTATTGCATCATTCCGGACCTCCTTCCTCAGAGCAGCATCGCGGCGCTCGATGCAGATCTTGAACGGGATTTTACCGAAACCCCTATGGGTCACGGCGATTTCTACGGGTTTCGCACGAAGCGTTTCGGTAGTTTGTTGCGCCGCTCACGCCGGGCCTGTGACCTTGTTCTGCAGCCTCTCATCCTTTCGCTGGCCCGCGAAGTCCTCGGTAAGGCTTGCGACCGAATTCAGCTTAACGTTGCCCAGGCAATCGCCATTCATCCCGGCGAGATCGAACAGTTCCCGCATCGTGATCACGACATGTGGGCCGGTGCCAAGGGTGAACACGAATATCTGCTCAATGTCATTTGGCCACTCACCGACTTCAACTCATCCAACGGCGCGACCCGCATCTATCCCGGGACACATAAACGTCCTGTCGAGAGCCTCGATCAACTTGGTGATCCGATTGTTGCGGCAAGCAAGCCAGGTGATGCGATCTGCTTTCTTGGTTCGACCGTGCACGGTGCTGGACCAAACTTGACCGAAGACGTCCGACGCGGCGTTGTGATCGGCTACAGCCTCGGCTGGCTCAAGCCGTACGAGAACCTTTGGCTGGCATATCCGCCAGAGGTCGCGCGAAATTTTCCGCCCGAACTTGCTGAATTGGCAGGTTATGCGCAGCACCGACCGAATCTTGGGAACTACGAAGGTCAGTGTCCATCCATTCTGCTCGGTGAAGAGGTAGCCAATTATCCGCAGGCTACCGATGCGCTTCGGCCCGAGCAGCTTGCAGCTGTCCATGAATTTGCGGAAGCTCGTCGCTCCAAGAGATGAGCCCCGCACACGTCCTGGAACCGACCTATCGCCGCCTGAAAAGGGCATTGATGGAGGGTACTTGGCCGATCGGCCAGAAACTCGAAGCGATGCGATTGGCAGACGAGTTCGGTGTCAGCATGACGCCTGTGCGAGACAGCCTCAATCAACTTGTCGGCGAAGGTCTTGTCGATCTGACCCCTGGCGAGGGGTACCGGGTCACGCTCCTGACCGAACATTCGTTGCGCGACATGCTCGCAGTAAATGTTCTTCTCTTGGAGAGCGTAGTCGATCCAGTACCACAGAAGATTGATGAAGATGATTTACCGGCGCCGATCGCAACATACGCTGACCGCGTTGGCGATGTCTTCTCGATTTTTGCCTTGGGTTCGGAAAACAGATTTCTAAGGCAGACGGTCGACCTGATTAGCGACCGATTGCACATCGTAAGAAGGCTGGAGCCTGACGTCCTGCCAAACGCTCTGGAGGCGCTTGCGGAGCTGGAGGGCAGTGCTTTGGCGACTCCGTCAAAGCGCGTCCAGGCACTAAGGCGATATCATGACCAATGCCTCGCGAACGTCTCCCGGCTGATTGCGGTGCTCGCGGAACAGGGATCGACCTGAGATTTGCAAGCCATGGCTCCTCAAGCGTATGCTTCAAGTCTGTTCGGAGCCGTTCAGAATCTGGACCAGATGCTCATTCCAATCATCGAGCGCTTCTCTCTTCTCGTCTTTCCAGTCGTGGCGCTGGTAGATTCCTGCAACGCCTGCTCTTGAGCCGCTGACATGGTTCAAGACTGCCTCTGTAACCTCGAAGCGAACGCCGAGGCGCTGGAAGTTGGTCGCAAGCGTGCGCCGAAGATCGTGCAGCCGCCAGGGTTGCAATGGCTCACCAAGTTTTTGCTCTATGAGACCGTCCAGTTTCTTCTTGCCCTTGGCGTAGCCGGTAAAGCCTGCCCCGCTTGACGTGGCAAAAACGCGTCCTTTCTTCGGCCAGTTTGCGCCACCTGCCTGCCGATCGAGTTCGGCAACAGCAAGGTCGTTCAGCGGGATCGCGTTTGGTTCATTATTCTTTGTTCGTGAACCTGGTAGCGTCCAAAACCGGTCTTTCCGATCAACCTCTTGCCAATGTATTCCTGAAACTTCTTCGCGGCGTTGTCCTGTTGCAATGAGCAAGCGGACAATTGGACCGAAGCAAAGATAGCATTCGGGAGCTGCCTCCCAAATGTGTCGAAGCTCGTCGTCCTGTAGCCAGCGATCCCGCGGTCTTACCGGCGGTGGTGCTTCCATTCCCTCCATAGGACTGCGCTCGATATCGCCACGACTGACAGCCCATCGGAATAGGCGCCGCATCACCGCAAAGACATTCCGGCGATTGGCAACCTGATGCTCGGGCATATTGTCCAGGACGGCTACGATATCCGGCCTCGAAATTCGGGGAAGCGGCTTTTTTCCGATAACCGGTTCAAGGTAAAGCCGGATGACGCGTTCAACGAGCCTTGCCCAGCCAACACCCTTGCAGGACCGAGCGAAATGCGACGCATAGTTGTCGAATGCGAGATCGACGGCGTCGCGGCGCCTCTGCTTATCATCGTCTACAGGGTCGATACCTTGCGCAACTAATAACTGAAGGCGCTCGGCCTCCACTCTCGCTGTCGTCGGTGTCCACGGCGACCCGTGCGCCCCGATAGTATAGCGTCTTGTTCGAGCTTCACGGCCGCCCATTCGGAACTGCAGCACATAGGATATCGAGCCGGCTGGAGTGATTTTTGCACCGAATCCTTTGAGGTCCGTATCCCAAAGGAGCTGGCTCGAGCTGCTCGGCTCCAGCGCATCTATCGATTTTTTCGTGATTTTTCCTGTTGCCATCCGAAACCTCGTGTCCCTTTTCTGGCAATCACCGGGCAATCACGCAAGCGGAAAAAGGGGCGAAATGGAGGCAATTCTAGCGTAAGGTGAATCTGCTAAGTACATTGTTTTACAATGATTTCGTACTTTAGCGTCGTCTGAATCGAAAGTACCAGACTTCGTGGTCGTAGACCGTGCGGGCCTTGTGCTCGTAGCGCGTCTCGGGCCAGCCGGAGGGGCGGTTCTGCCAGCTCGCAGGGCCTTCGGCGACCCATTCGAATTCATCGGTGAAGCGCCGCATCACCATCAGCGCATGGCGCAGATAGACCGCGTGATCGGTACCGAAGCGAAATTCGCCACCGGGCTTCAGCTTGTCGGCGATCATCCGCACCGGGCCATCGTTCATCATCCGCCGCTTGGCGTGCTTGTTCTTGGGCCAGGGATCGGGGTGGAGCAGATAGACCATCGTCAGCGCGCCATCGGGCACGCGGCGGAGCACTTCCAATGCATCGCCATGCTGGATCCGGACATTGGCCAGCGTCCGGTCGCGCACATGCGTCAGCGCCTGCGCCACGCCGTTGACGAACGGTTCGGCGCCGATGAAGCCGTGATCGGGCAGCATGTCGGCGCGCTCGGCCATGTGCTCGCCGCCGCCGAAGCCGATTTCGAAATGCAGCGGGCGATCGAAGCCGAACAGGCGTTCCGCCGTCACCGGACCATCCGCGGGTACCGCGATCTGCGGCAGCAATTTATCGACCAGTTCCTGCTGCGACGCGCGCAGCGGCTTGCCCTGGCTGCGGCCATACAGCCGGTTGAGGGTGGTGGGGTCGCCTTCTTTAAACGCGCTCATGGCGCGGCCGCCTACAAGCCTACCCCCACGCCGTCCAGATGCCGTAGGCGCTGGTCACGCTCAGCGCGATGCCGACAAGGACCAGCATCAGCTTGGGGCTGAAATGCTTGGCTGCCATAGCGCCGAAGGGTGCCGCCGCGATCCCGCCGATGATCAGGCCCAGCGTCGCCCCGGCGATATGCGAGATGCCCAGATGATAGATGAAGCTGGCCGAAATGGTCAGCGTGAGAAAAAACTCGACCGAATTGACCGTGCCCACGACCTTGCGCGGTTCGGCCCCCTGGACCAGCAGGTTCGAGGTCACCACTGGTCCCCAGCCGCCGCCGCCTGCCGCATCGAGGAAGCCGCCGACCAGTCCCAGCGGAGCGACATGCCTGGCCTGCCGCACACGCGGGGGATATAGCAGGCCGCGGATCAGCAGCCACACGCCGATCCCGGCGAGATAGATCAGCACGAAGGGCTTGATCGTATCGCCATCGATCGAGGTGATCAGATAGGTGCCCAGCAGGCCCCCGATCACGCCGGGGACCAGCAGGCGGAAGAACAGCCCTTTGTCGATATTTCCGTGCAGCAGATGGCTGATGCCCGACGTCGCGGTGGTGAAACATTCGACCAGATGCACGCGCTGCGAAGCCAGCGCCGGCGGCACCCCGAGCAGACCGACCATCAGCGTGTTGGTGATGACCCCGAAGGCCATGCCCAATGCGCCGTCGACCATCTGTGCTGCGAAACCGATGAGAATGAAGGGGATTATGGGCCCCAGATCGAAACCGAACACCTCCATCATGGGGGTGGGCCTTTCAATGTTGATGCCGCCTGCAGCTACTGCGTCCGCTTCCCGGCGACGAGATAGAAAATCTGCCTCGACGCGCGGGGCTTGAACCCGGCGAGGGCGGCGGGGTAGTTGCCCGGGCGATGCAGGCACTCTTCGATGACTATTCCGCGCTGGCGCTATGGCTCCAGTCCCTGATCGCGCTGCTGGGGCTGGCCGCGCTGGCATTCGCAGTTAACTGGTTGCTCAAACGCGTGCTGCTGCGCTTTGCGGCGCCCTATCTCGACAACCGGACCGATACGGCCGACCGCGGCGCGGCCTGGCTCGCTACGGTGATCCCGCTGCTGATCGTCTCGCGCGGGATCCTGCTGGTGCCCCATTTGCCCGAAACGGTGGTGACGGTGACGGTCAATGTGGCGCGGGCGCTGATCGTGCTGTCGATCGCCATGGCGATCGGCTGGGCGCTCAATTACGCGAACGAGCTGTATTCGCGCCGGCCAGAGGCGCGCAGCCGGCCGATCAAGGGCTATGTCCAGGTGGTCAAGATCGCCGTTTTCTGCGGCGCGGCCATCCTGATGATCGCGGTGCTGATCGAACAATCGCCGCTGCTATTGCTATCGGGTCTGGGCGCGATGGCCGCGGTGCTGCTGCTGGTGTTCAAGGACACCATCCTCAGCCTCGTGGCCAGCGTGCAGCTGACCAGCAACGACATGCTGCGGGTGGGCGACTGGATCGAGATGCCGAGCATGGATGCGGATGGCGATGTGGTGGATATCGCGTTGCACACCGTGAAGGTCCAGAATTTCGACAAGACCATCACCACCATTCCGACGCACCGGCTGATCGCCGACAGTTTCCGCAACTGGCGGGGGATGACCGACAGCGGCGGGCGGCGGATCAAGCGGTCGCTGGTGATCGATCAGAACTCGGTACGGTTCCTCGGCGAAGAAGAAGTCGCCGGGCTCAAGCGCTTCCGCCTGCTCGACGACTACCTCGCGCGCAAGGAGAAGGAGATCGCCGAGTGGAACCGCCATGAACTGGCGGGCGACGACGATGCGGTCAATGCGCGGCGGATCACCAATATCGGCACGCTGCGGGCCTATGTGATTGCCTATCTGCGCAGCCACCCCAGTATTGCGAGCACCAATTTCACGCTGATGGTGCGGCAATTGGCGCCGGGGCCGGAGGGTCTCCCGCTCGAAATCTATTGCTTCGCCGATACGGTCGAGTGGCCGATCTACGAAGCGATTCA
>Ga0208813_1000927_pt1 | contig 18031 bp, 29 predicted proteins | sample MalvireepMed_904_FD_184250 | JGI IMG/M metagenome (GOLD analysis project Ga0208813, IMG submission 184250) | Marine viral communities from the Global Malaspina Expedition - Malaspina viral metaG DeepMed_904 (SPAdes) (version 2) | ecosystem: Environmental > Aquatic > Marine > Oceanic | place... | reverse complement strand
GGATAAGTATCAGATGTATAAACCGGATGCATTCATTGTCGAAGCGAAAGCGGCTGGTACCCCCCTTATCTTTGAATTAAGGCAAATGGGGATACCCGTGCAGGAATACACACCGAGTCGCGGCAATGATAAGATTTCAAGGGTGAATGCGGTTTCCGATTTATTTGCATCAGGCGTGGTATGGCACCCCTCAACACGATGGGCGGAAGAAGTCATAGAAGAATTTGCAGGATTCCCCAACATGGAACATGACGATTTAGTTGATAGCACAACGCAAGCTCTGTTAAGATTCAGGCAAGGCGGGTTCGTTCCATTGTATTCCGATGAAGAGGATGAACCTTTGGAGCATAATAGAATCGCAAATTATTATTGATGAAAATATTTTCAACTTCTTTTTTTTTAGATGGCGATGAATACGAAGGTCCGAATATCCATGCGGATACATGGATGAATGCCAGAGAGTTGGCTAAATCTCACGGATTGATTTTACAAGTCGAGTTAACCAAAGAATTTGAACAGGAACTACAGGAAATCATGGATGATCTTTTTATCCACAAAACTGACAACAGGGTATTGCATTAGGAGAATTATGTGAAGAAATCATGGCTATAGAAAGACGACCTGCTACCCCGATAGAAGGTACCATTGAACAGGAGCCTGAAGAGGAACTCTCGATTGCCATTGAGAACCCTGAGTCGGTGGCGATAGAGACTGAGGATGGCGGTGTCATTATTGATTTTGACCCGAATGCAGGACAATCCGAAGAATCTGAATTTGATTCCAATCTGGTCAATTTTATCGATGAGCAGGAATTGGATACATTGGGCATGGATTTGATTGAATCGTATGCGGGCGACAAGGAATCCCGTACTGATTGGGAAGAGACTTACACCAAAGGACTGGATCAGCTCGGATTGAAGTTTGAAGATCGTACCACCCCGTGGGCTGGAGCCTGTGGCGTGTTTCACCCGATGATGAGTGAAGCGGTCATCCGTTTTCAATCTCAGGCAATTTCGGAAATGTTTCCAGCACAAGGTCCTGTCAGGACAAAAATAGTCGGCAAGGTCACTGAAGATAAGACAAAACAGGCACAGCGTGTCCAAGATTATCTCAACTTCCTGCTGACCCACGAGATGACGGAATACCGAACCGAAACGGAAAAGATGTTATTTTCCCTTCCGTTGGCGGGTTCCGCGTTCCGTAAAGTATATTACGATCCTAATTTGGATAGACCCTGCTCGATTTTTGTACCGGCAGAAGATGTTATCGTGAATTACGGAGCAAGTGATCTGGAAACCTGTGAACGTGCCACGCACATAATGAAGAAATCTTCCAATGATGTACGCAAGATGCAGGTAAGCGGCTTCTACAGGGATGTCGAATTACCGGATGCATCACCAAATTCAAGCGATATCGCCAAAAAATATGACGAGATGACGGGCGATGTCGATACTTACAACCTTGATAATCGCCATGTATTACTGGAAATGCAGGTAAATCTGGATTTACAGGGATTTGAAGATACCGATGAATCAGGGAATGCAACGGGAATAGCGGTACCTTATGTGGTAACGATGGACTATCCAAGCGGGATTGTCCTGAGTATCCGCAGGAATTGGTATGAGGATGACCCGAAAAAATTAAGGCGTATGCATTTTGTGCATTACCAGTATTTACCGGGAATCGGTTTTTACGGCTTTGGATTGATCCACATGATAGGCGGATTAGCCAAATCAGCCACCAGCCTATTAAGGCAGTTAGTGGATGCAGGTACGTTATCCAATTTACCGGGCGGCTTGAAAGCCAGAGGATTACGCATTAAGGGCGATGATACCCCGATCATGCCGGGCGAGTTCAGGGATGTCGATATTCCCGGTGGCGCGATTCGGGATAATATTACCTTCCTGCCTTACAAGGAACCATCGGCAACGCTATACCAGCTATTGCAGAATATTGTTGAGGAAGGAAGAAGGTTTGCCAGTATCTCCGATATGAAGATATCGGACATGAATAATCAGGCTCCTGTCGGCACAACGCTGGCATTGATGGAAAGAAACATGAAAGTGATGAGTGCGGTACAAGCACGGCTTCATGCTTCCATGCGCAAGGAATTTGATATATTGGTCAATATCGTTACCGATTTTACCGATCCCGCTTACCCCTACGAGATGGATGAAGAAGAATTTATCAAGGCGGAGGATTTTGATGAAAGGGTGGATGTCTTGCCCGTATCCGATCCGAATGCTGCAACAATGGCACAACGCATCATGCAGTATCAAGCCGCCATGCAATTGGCGACCACCGCACCGCAGATGTATAACCTGCCTGAATTGCATCGGCAGATGCTGGAAGTATTGGGAATCAGAAACGTGGAAGATATCGTTCCGACTGAGGATGACATTAAACCAGTCGATCCCGTCACGGCAGTACAGAATTTAATCAACGGCAATCCCGTTAAGGCATTTATCGAGCAGGATCACGAAGCACATATAATGACAGTGGCATCAGCTCAAGAAAATCCTGAAATCATGCAACTGGTTGAAAAGGCACCGAATGCAGCAGCAATACAAGCGGCAGCATCAGCCTATGTGAATGAGCACCTGACCATGAAGTTCAGGAAACAGGTTGAGCAGGAAATGGGTATTGAGTTACCGCCAGAAGGCGAGCCTATCCCTGCCGATGTTGAGAAACGGATTTCCGAGTTGGTTGCCGAAGCAGCGAAGCGGGTCACCATGACATCGCAAGCGCAAGCGGAACAACAACGTATACAAGAACAAATGAAAGACCCATTGATACAGGCGAAGGAAAGGGAACTCGGTATCAAGGAAGCGGAAGTGCAACGCAAATTACAGGAAGGTCAAGCCAAAATATTGCTGGATGCGGCTAAAGCCAGTGGTAATAAAGAGCTTGAAGAAAAACGAATTAAGTCACAAGAAGAAATAGCAGGATTAAAAGTAGGACAGCAAATTGCAAGCGATCTGCTATCAAACGAACAAGAAGATAAAAAAGCAGAGCGCGAAGAATATATGAAGGGTCTTGACATTGGTATCGATATAGCCAAAGATATCAATAAGAATGACAAATGATATCACACAGCTATCACTCTCTTCTTTTTTAAAGAAACGTCTAAGGGAGCTGATGAATCAACACGCTGATCACATGGCAACGGGTGCCTGTAAGGATTTTAGCGATTATCAAAAGATGGCTGGTGTTATTGAAGGATTGGCACTCGCGGAAAGAGAAATGCTGGACTGGAGTGAAAAGCATATTAAATAACAGGAACTCGACTCCTAAAGTCGTGCAACACTATGAATAAAAGCACAGCAAAAAAAATATCTCCCGAAAAACCACCCATAGATTTAGATGGCAAAAGCCAAATGCCTGATCCGAAAGGATGGAAGATATTGGTAGTCATGCCACAGTCTAAGGAAAAAACGGAAGGCGGTATTATAAAAGCCGAGGAAACAAGACAGATAGAAGAAACCGCGAATATTTGCGGATTTGTTTTAAAACTCGGACCTGATTGCTATAAGGATGCCAAGAGATTTCCGAGTGGAGCTTGGTGTAAAAAAGGCGATTGGGTATTATTTCGTGCTTATTCTGGCACTCGCATAAAGATGTACGGACAAGAGTTTCGCTTAATCAACGATGACACTGTGGAAGCAGTTGTCGAAAACCCGACAGGAGTGGTGAGAGCATGAGCGAAGCAACAGAAAAAGCAACTGAAGAAGAAAAATTTTTCGGGGTAAAGACTGATATTACTTCAGTAGTACCCGATGATCTTAAAGTTGAGATTGTGGATGATACTCCCGAAGAAGATCGCAGACCAAAGAAACAGGAAACAGCCAGTGACGATGTTGATGATGATACGCTAGATAAGGAGATATCCGAATATAGCAAACGTGCCGGTGATCGTATCAATAAGATCAAATACGAGTACCATGAAGAACGCAGGGCTAAAGAAGCGGCAAATAGGGAAAGCCAAGAGGCTGTCAATAATTTAAAAACAGTCATGCAGGAAAATCAACGCTTGCAGGAAATGGTCAATCAAGGCGGTGATGCCTTGAATAAACAAGCCATGAATAATGCTCAGTGGGCAAAGCACAATGCACAGGCTCAATTCAAGAAAGCTTATGATGAAGGCGATGCAGATGAAATGGCAAAAGCGCAGGAATTACTTTCCAGAGCGACCTATGCCGAACAAAATGCACCTGCTTACGCTCAATCGATACAGAATCAGGTAGCAAAGAATGCACCTCAACAGCCGGTTCAACCTAAACTTGACCCTGAGATGCAAGAGTGGTCAGGTAAAAACCCGTGGTTCATGGGTACTGATCCAGCGCATAGGGAGATGACATCCTATGCCATGTATCTGGATCAGAGTTTAAAGGCGAAAGGCGTTGATCCTGCTACTCAGTCAAAGGAATATTACAGTGAAATTGATACAGCAATGAAAGGTCAATTTCCTGAATTTTTTGGTGTGCAATCTTCCAATGAAACAGAAATTGTTCAAGAAGAAGCACCTAAACGACAACCGGCAAATGTTGTCGCACCCGCTCAGAGGAATAGCGGTAAAAAACCTCGCTCAATACGTTTGACTCAAAGCCAAGTGAGAATCGCTAAGAAACTTGGAATAACAAATGAGTCATATGCAAATCAACTTTTACGGGAGAGTTAAGCTATGTCAGAAATTAATCAAACAAATAATATTGAAACTTCTGATGTAGAAGAACCTGCAAACCAAGAGCGTACCCCAAGGGGTTCAGAAAGCCGAAAGGTGGAACAAAGAGAGCAAAGTTGGGACAATCCATCGATTTTACCCGATCCAGACCCAATAGATGGTTGGGTTTTTAGATACATAAGGACAAGCCTTTTAGGTGAAGCAGATAATCCTAATGTTTCTCAAAAACTTCGTGAAGGCTGGGTGCCTTGTAAATTAGAAGATCACCCGGAACTTCATATCCATATGATGGATCACAATTCACAATGGGCGGAACAAGGGAATATAGAGATTGGTGGGCAATTGTTATGCAAGATGCCAAAAGAACGAGCGGAAGCTAGAGATGAGCATTTTAGAAAAATGGCTCACACACAAATGGAATCTGTAGACAACGCATATTTTAAAGATCAAGATTCTAGGATGGCGACAAAGCAAGTCTTTGAACGCAAGACTAGGACAACTTTTGGGAGTGATTCTTAGAGTCACTTAATTTAACTTTTATAGGAGACAATCATGGCGGCAAGTGCAACTCCTCATGGAGCTACGCCTGTTGGATCATTAGTGTCTTGTGCATACAATGCCAAAGTTACGCACTATAAAATCAAGAGTGCTTATGGTACTTCCATATTTTATGGTGACTTTGTAAAATGGGCTGATGACAATCCGAATACGACTATAGCTAAAGATACAGGCACAACAGCTTGTACCCCTATAGGTGTATTTCTTGGATGCGCTTACACTGATCCAACGACAAAACAATTTACGCCAAATCAATATTTTCCAGCATCAACTGCTGCGAGTGATATTGTAGCGTATGTTGCTTCTGATCCTTTTGTTATCATGCAAATGCAATGCGATGGTGCAGCAGACCAAGACGATCTTGGTAAAAACTGTGCAGTCGTGCAGACCGCAGGATCAACTTCGATTGGAAGAAGCAAGAACTCGGTTGATATATCTACTGTAGCAACAACCGCGACACTACCTGTTAAGATCATTGACTTTGTTGATGGTCCAGATAGTGCTATCGGGGATGCTTACACGGATGTATTAGTAGTATTCAATTCACAATCCGCTTTCGGAACAGGCGGGCATCAGTTGCTTCAAGCGACTGGTATAGGCTAATAGGAGAATATAGTTATGGCGATTTCAAGAGCGCAAGAGCTACATCAACTCCTACCGGGTCTTAATGCCCTGTTTGGTGAAGAGTATGCTCGTTACGAGAACGAACATCAGGAAATCTATACATCTGAGAACTCCGACAGATCATTCGAGGAAGAACTCAAGTTATCAGGTTTCGGTGCGGCACCAGTTAAAGATGAAGGTTCAGCTATCGCTTATGATACTGCACAAGAATCTTTTGTGGCTCGCTACACTCACGAAACAATTGCAATGGGATATGCGATTACAGAAGAAGCAATGGAAGATAATCTCTATGTTTCACTTTCTGCTCGTTATACCAAAGCACTTGCTCGTGCGATGTCATATACAAAGCAAGTAAAGGCGGTTTTCCCTCTTAACAATGGATTTACCAACAGTTATCAATCAGGCGATGGAGTGAACTTGTTCACAGCATCAAGTGATGGTGTGACTGGCGGTGACGGACATCCATTGGTAAGTGGTGGTAAAAACAGTAATAGACCTGCGACTGCTGCTGACTTGAATGAGACTTCCTTAGAGAATGCTGTCATTCAGATCAGTAAGTGGACTGATGAAAGAGGTCTAAAGATCGCGGCACGACCAAAGAAATTGATCGTTCCCACTGATCTTCAATTTACTGCTACTCGCCTTTTAAAGAGCGATTACAGAGTCGGCACTGCTGATAATGATGTCAATGCTCTCAAGACCAATGGTGTGATACCTGAAGGTTATTCGGTCAATCATTATCTGACCGATACGAATGCCTTCTTTATTGTCACCGATGTTCCTGATGGCATGAAGCAATTTATCAGGACACCCATGTCTACAAACATGGATGGCGACTTTGACACTGGTAATGTCAGATATAAAGCAAGAGAAAGATATTCCTTCGGGGTATCCGATCCGCTAGGTATCTGGGGTTCACCGGGTAGTTCGTAAGCTTAACGGGGGGTAGGAGACTATCCCCCTTTTTTTAATCCTGACCGCTACATATGTAGTGGACAATAGCCTAAACAGGAGAATCATTTATGGCTAATACAACTTTTACAGGCAATGTCAGGGCGATAGGCGGATTTGAACAAATCAGCAAAAACTCTACTACAGGTGCCATCACGACAAATCTGGATATTGATACAAGTGGTAATATTACTACGACAGGTTATTTATCTGCTTATTCACAAATAGAGAGCATTACAAGTGCTACACACAGCGTTGAGTCAACAGACTCAGGTACAGTCTATACGCTGAATAGAGCAGCAGGGATCGTGGTAACACTACCTACTGCCGCAGCAGGTTTAAACTATACCTTTATAGTCGGTACAACCTTCACGGGTGCAGGACAGATCAATACGGATAATACCAGCGATTTATTCTCTGGTTTTGCCACGATATTTGATCCGGCAACTGCAACAGATAATAATACCTTTATTCCTGATGCGAGTGATGACGATACCATTGATTTGGGAACAGCAGCGCAAGGTTGGTTGGTAGGCGGAGTTATTCGTCTGGTGGCTACTACAGCAGCAGTGTGGCATTGTGAAGCATTCCTTCATGGTGACGGCACATTAGCTACTCCATTCGAGTAAGGGGGTAAATAATGGCTGATGCAGTAACTTCACAGACCATCATTGATGGTTCAAGAAACTGCGTTATGAAGTTTACCAACGTCAGCGATGGCAGTGGGGAATCCGCAGTTGTTAAAGTAGATGTTTCTGCTTTATCACCTAACGCAGCAGGAACTTCCTGTTCTGAGGTTAGGGTCATGCGTATTACCCATGCCATTGTTGGGATGTCCGTTCAACTATTATTGGATGCCACGTCAAATGTTTTATTGTGCGATTTGGCTGAAAGCAGTAATGGACATCTTAATTTTGAAGATTTTGGCGGTATACCGAATAATGCGGGTAGCGGTAAGACTGGTGATATTCTATTTACAACATTAGGACATAGTTCTGGAGATACTTATTCCATCGTTATAGAGATGGTTAAGGTTTATTCGGACTAAGGAGTCAAAGCTTATGAGTGAATATATTATAGCTGAGACAGGGGAATTTCCTGCTCAGTATAATGTACTTAAAAAAGGGGATGATGGTATTTTTATTCCCATATTCGGACCTGACCCAGATTTAGACGATGCGAAACGTAAATATAATGAACTGGCTAATGCCGGTAAACGTGCGCGTACTAAATCAGGTCATTTCAAATCGGATGATCCATCAACACCTGATGTTAATGAAGCTTATGTAGGCGGTAAAAAGAAGGCTAAAAAGAAGGCAGCCAAGAAGAAAACCGCCAAGAAAAAGTAATTAGAACGTCAATTAATAATATTCATAATGCCTTGTATATCAAGGTGTTATGTTTATTTATTTCAATTATATAGGTAATAACTATGAAAGGATTTGGTAGGAACACAAGGTTTAAAGAACCTCACGGCTATTCCGGTGGAGGCAAACCTAGAGTTCGTAAAAATAAATATGCGAACAAGGGAGCCACTGAAATAGGAAAAGAAAATAAGGTTGAATCCTATAAGGAATACATCAAGCGTATGTTTGGTGGCGGGGAAACTTAATTATGCCCTTACATAAAGGGCGCTCAAAAAAGGTAATCAGCAAGAATATATCTACTTTGGTTAAAGAAGGTAAACCTAAAAAACAGGCAATAGCTATTGCCATGCAGAAAGCAGGTAAGAGGAAAAAATAAATGGCAACAAGCGGAACAACATCATTTAATCTGGATATAGCTGATATCATGGAAGAAGCCTACGATCTTTGCGGGATGGAGCTTCGTACAGGCTACGATTATCGTGGCGCTAAAAGAGCGTTGAATCTGGTTTTTCTGGAGTGGCAGAACAAAGGATTGAATCTTTGGACAATAGCACAGGCAAGCGCTTCCTTAACGGCTGGCACTAGTAGTTATAGTCTGGAATCATCGGCAATGGATGTGGTAGATGCATTTATAAGGACAGATGCGGGAGATACCGATAAACAGATGGATCAGAGATTAAACAGAATTTCCCGTACCCAATATAATCACCAAGCCACCAAATTAACACGCTCAAAGCCAACGCAATTTTATATCGACAAGAACACGGGAACCAATACTATTGTATTGTGGGCAACACCTGATGACGCAGATACTTATACATTAGTCTATGATTATGTAAAAAGGATAGAGGATGTCGGTACAGTTGCCAGTAATAATGCAGATATACCGGCACGATATTTACCCTGTTTAACTTATGCACTTGCTTATAATGTTGCCTGTAAAAATCCTGAAGCATTACAAAAAATTCCGATGATAAAACTAAGGTATGATGAATTATGGCGTGATGTCAGCGATGCTGACAGGGAAAGGGCATCAGTTCGATTTGTGCCTGATTTATCGTATAACAATTATTAAATGAATTTATGAGTTATGCAATCGGAAAAAAGGCATTAGGTATTTGTGATCGTTGCGGATTCACTTATAAGTTAAATGAATTGTTTTATCAGATTGAGAATAGCATCAGGAACGGGCAAAGAGTCTGTACGGAATGCTTGGATGAAGATCAACCTCAATTAAAATTAGGCGAGCTGAATACGAGCGATGCGCAATCCTTATATAATTCAAGACCGGATTCAGGTGAAGCGGAATCAAGAAGATATTATGCTTTTGATCCCATCGGTGGCGGTGTTACCAAAATGGGTTCCAGAACAATGGGATTAACCATGCATGGTAGAGTGGGTAAATTAACAGTGAGTACAAGCTAATGGCGTGGACATTTACAACATTAAAATCTGCGATACAGGATTATACCAATAATACTGAAACAACTTTTACAAGCTATCTTGATGAATTTATTGTAAATACGGAAGATAGAATATTAAAAATGGTCGAGCTGCCATTTTTCAGGAAAAATGTTACTGGATCATTAACATCCGGTAATCAATATTTAAGTATGCCTGATGATTTTTTGGCTCCCTTTTCGCTTGCCGTTGATAATAGCGGGTATGAATACTTATTATTCAAGGATGTAAATTTTATACGGGAGTCCTATCCGTCAAGCAGTACAACGGGGATTCCTAAATATTATGCCGTATTCGATGTCGATAGTTTCATCGTGGCACCTACACCCAATGCCAATTCTACTGTTGAATTACACTATCAGTATAAACCGACATCAATAACGACATCAGGTGACGGAACCAGTTGGATTGGAACCAATGCTTCCGACTGCCTATTATATGGCAGTTTGGTGGAAGCCTATACATTTATGAAGGGCGAAGCGGATGTCATGCAGAATTATAAGGAAAGATTTGCCCAATCCATTGAGCGACTGAAAGTATTGGGAGAAGGTCGGGAAACTAAAGATAATTATAGGACAGGTACAACTAGAAAAGCAGTTACTTAATGTTAAAAGTACCTATAAAAGAATTAGAAGATAAAAATATTGCTATCGTTGCAATGGGAAGAAGTCAGTTGGACTTTCATTTATCCCGTGTTCATAGTGTCCATTTTGATGAAGTATGGGCTTTAAATGCAATGATTGGCGTTATTCCGAATGTTAATAGAGCCTTTATACTAGACCCGATGAGTCGCTTTCTTAATACGAAAGATGCTGGCGGCATGACTGAAATGATGCGTAGGTGTTTGCCAGATATACAATATCCTATTTATACTTGTGAGGTAGATCAAAGGGTTCCAGCGACAGAAGAATATCCATTGGCTCCATTGGTTTCCGATTTAGGATGTTCGTATTTCAATAATACTATTGCTTATTCAATTGCTTTTGCCTTATGGAATAAAGTTGGCAGATTAAATATATTCGGTGTGGACTTTACTTATAAGAATAATATGCATTTTGCCGAAGCAGGTAGGGCTTGTTGTGAGTTTTGGATAGCTAAATGTCTCGATAAAGGGATTGACGTATGTATAGCTCCTAGCTCAAATCTAATGGATACAAATGTTTCTTTGAAAGAAAAACTCTATGGATATCATAGGCTTAATAATCCTATAGTTACTTATAAGGAAGATAATACTATTAAAACTTGTCGATGGTCTGAAGTCATTGAAGATAAAGGCGAATTTGTTGGCATGATTGGAAGGGATGATTTAGAATTTAATGATGTGCCTGAACCAGATAAATACTAATGGAAACAGATAAATTTGAAATATCAATAGGTAATTTAGGGGTTCAAACAACTCACAATAGAGGTCATACTGTTGAAGAGTTAGCTGAAATGGCTACCAATAAATTAATTTCTATAAGTGATAATGCTGATCCTATGGTGAAAGCACAAGCACACGCATTTAGAGATAGGTGCAAATGGATTGTTGCATTTTATGTACAAGAAGGGATTAAAAACCATGTATGTACTATATGTAACGAATTAGAAAAACAAGGTCATAAAGACCTAGCAAATATTATCAGGAGACTGTAATGGCAATAACCCAAGCTATGTGTACCTCGTTTAAGAGTGAACTTTTGCAAGCAGTACATAATTTTAAAGCTTCTGGAGGAAACTCTTTTAAGCTGGCTTTATATACAAGTTCAGCGACAATGAGCGCTTCTACTACAGCTTATAGTACAAATCAAGAAGCATCAGGAACAAACTATACTGCGGGTGGAGCTGCATTAACGAATGTTAATCCAACTACTTCAGGAACAACTGCGTTCACTGATTTTTCTGATTTGACTTTTGGAACAGCTACCATCACTGCTAGAGGTTGTATGATTTACAACGATACAGCATCAGGTGATCCTGCGGTGGCAGTATTTGATTTCGGTGGAGATAAGACCTCCACTGCGGGTTCATTCACGATTACATTTCCAACCGCAGATGCAAGTAACGCTGTTATTAGAATAGCGTAATAGTTTTATGGCTTATGTATCTGGCTGGGGTCGCAGTACATGGGGTTCTGGAGCTTGGAATGAGCCTAGCGCAGTAACACTTACAGGTCTTGCTGGAACAACAGCATTAGGCACTGAAACAGTAACTTGTGATGCTAATGTTGCAGAGACAGGTGTAGCGGCTACTGGTGCCATAAGTTCACTCACTATAACGGGTACAGCTAATGTCACAGAGACAGGTGTAGCTGGAACCAGTGCAATTTCAAGTGTTACCCCTAGTGGTGCAGCCAATGTCGCTGAAACGGGATTAGCGGGAACAGGAGCGGTAGGAACTGTTCTTGCAGCAGGTTTCGCAATTACGGGAGTTAGCGGAACTGCATCTACAGTATCTCAGGGTGATGAAACAGTAACTGGTGCTGCCAATGTTTATCCTACGGGATTAGCGGGAACCAGTGCATTAGGAAGTTTAAGTTTAGTAACTAATAATATTATATCGGTTACGCAAGATGCCAGTACAGGTGCAGTAGGTTCATTAACTGCAACTGGTATATCAAATATATCTCTTACGGGGATATATGGTACTGGAAGTATAACAAGTGTTAATGTTTGGGGATTAGTTGATACTTCCCAAACACCAAATTATTCAACAATATCAGATTCACAAACTCCTAATTGGAGTACAATAGATGATAGCCAAACACCAGAATGGGAAGAGGTAGCTTAAAATGGCAACATATGTAAATGATTTAAGATTAAAAGAGATCGCCACGGGTGATGAGTCAGGAACGTGGGGTACTTCAACAAATACAAATTTGGAATTGATCGGAGAAGCTTTTGGTAGTGGCTCGGAAGGAATAACAGGCACTACGCATACCATCACTATGGCTGATGGAACTTCAGACGCAGCGAGAACTATGGCAATGACCCTGACAGGGTCTATTACTGCATTAAACACAGTTACCCTTGCACCGAATACAGTCAATAAAGTCTGGGTTATCCAGAACTCGGCAGGTTACGCTGTATCCATTAGTCAAGGTACAGGTGCCAATGTCGTTATTCCCAATGGCGGAATTAAGATGGTTGTGGCAGATGGAGCAGGTTCAGGCGCAGCAGTTACTGATGTACTGGATATGACAGGTGGTACAGGTAACGTAGGACTGGGTTCTGGTAACTTAGGCACAGCCTTAACGACAGGAACAGATAACGTAGCAATAGGTGAAGCGGCACTGGATGCAGTCACTACTGGTTCAGATAACACTGTAGTAGGTGATAATGCTGGTGGCGCAACAACGACAGGTGATAATAATGTAGCAATCGGATCAGGTGCTTTAGACGCTAACTCCACAGGGTCTGACAATACTGCGGTGGGATATAACGCTTTAACAGCATCTACCACAGCTACTAAAAATACTGCTCTTGGCTACTCTGCTGGAGAAGCAATAACCACAGGTGATAGAAATATTACAATTGGCTATAATTCTGGAAAATTAATTGATGAAGGTATTAAGAATGTAGCAGTAGGTTCTTATTCTCTCGATGCTACCACAACTGGTGACGAAAATGTTGCTATTGGTCAAAGTGCTTTAGGAGCTAACACAACTGCTGATTATAATGTTGCCGTAGGTGCAAGTTCTTTATTAGTAAACACCACAGGAACAAATAATGTTGCTGTTGGTGCATATGCTTTAGACGCTAACACCACAGCAGATAACAACACCGCAGTTGGTAAAGACGCTTTAACAGCAAACACCACAGGTACAAGAAATACAGCAGTTGGTAAAAGCGCAGGAGCAGCAATAACAACTGGAACAAATAATACGCTTGTTGGTAAAGAAGCAGGAGATGCACTTACAACTGGTGGTGATAATACTGCGATTGGTCTTGAAGCTCTGGGAACAGCAACTACAGCTAGTGGTAACACGGCTGTTGGTTATGCTGCTTTATACGCAAATACTTCAGGTGCAGGTAACACGGGCATTGGTTTTCAAGCTTTAGACGCTAATACAACGGCAGCAAACTGCACAGGTGTTGGTTATAATGTTTTAAGTGCTAACACCACAGGAGCTGATAATACTGCTCTTGGTTCACAGGCTCTAGCAGCTAATTCCACAGGTGCTAACAACGTAGCAGTAGGACAACTGGCTTTAAATGACAATACCACGGCATCTAGCAATACAGCAGTAGGTTATAATTCTTTAGCAGTAAACACCACATCAGGTAATAATGTTGCTATTGGTTATGGAACTTTAGCTGCACAAACATCAGGCGGAGAATCTAATACTGCTGTTGGTTATAATGCAGCAACCTCTAATACGACAGGAGATAATCTAGTCGCCATTGGTAATCAGGCATTAGACGCAAACACCACTGGTTCAGGTAATATTGCAGTAGGTCGGAACGCACTAGGAGCAAACACCACAGCAAGTAACAACACAGCAGTTGGTCACGAGGCTTTAGTAGCAAACACCACAGGTGCTTCTAACACAGCAGTTGGTTATACATCTTTAGACGCTAATACAACTGGTTCAAACAATGTTGCGGTAGGGCAAGATGCTTTAGGAGCAAACACCACAGCTAGTGATAACACAGCAGTTGGTTTATCAAGTTTAAAATTAAATGTAACTGGCACGTCAAATACGGCTGTTGGTAAAGACGCACTAAGAGCCAATTTAGCTGATAACAATACAGCAGTTGGTATGGATGCTTTAACAGCAAACACAACAGGAGGTGCTAATACCGCAGTTGGTAAAGATGCTTTGATAGCTAATACGACAGCAGGTCAAAACGTAGCTATTGGTAGATTAGCTTTAGCAACAAATACAACTGGAGCAGATAATACCGCAGTCGGTACGGCTGCTTTAACAGCGAATACAACAGCAAGCAATAATACAGCAGTTGGTTTAGAGGCTTTAACAGCAAACACCACAGGAGCAGGAAATACTGCTGTTGGTGCTATAGCTTTAGATGCGATTACGACATCTAGCAATAATACTGCTGTTGGACACGAAGCATTAACAAACGCCACTACAGGTACTGGCAATACAGCGTTAGGTAAAGGTTCGATGACGGGTGTGGTCGCTGGATCAAACAATGTTGCCGTTGGTTACACTGCATTGTCTGCTAACACGACAGCATCGAATAATGTTGCTATGGGTTATAATGCCTTAGTCGCAAACACCACAGGCGCTTCTAATACAGGAGTAGGAACTTATGCTTTAGATGGTAATACCACAGGTGATAATAACACAGCAGTAGGCTACAACGCTTTAAGCGCAGTCACTACAAGTAGTAACAATGTGGCATTAGGTTTTAGAGCTGGTCAGGCAATAACAACAGGCGGTAGGAATACTTGTATTGGAGAAGGTTCAGGAATAACAGGAAGTCCTAGCGGTAATCTTACTACAGAAAGTAATATTATGTGTTTAGGTGACGATAATCTAGGAACTTTATTTTGCACACAAGGCACAATTAATACTTCTGATGTCCGAGATAAAAGAAATATTACAGATTTTAGTAATGGTTTAGACTGGATAAATAAAATGAAGCCAGTTACTTACCAATGGGATAGAAGGTCTTGGTATGTTGATGAAGATGCTACACCTGAAGATATACTGGCAGTAAAAACTGATGGCTCTTTAACAAAACCTAAAGTTGAAGTAGGACTTATAGCGCAAGATGTACTAGAAATAGAAAAAGAACACGGTTTTGGTAGTAATAATGATAATAGTCTTTTAGTTAATTTAACTGAAGATGAAACTAGATATGGTATTAACTATACAAATATAGTGCCTATGTTAATCAACGCAGTCCAAGAACTTTCGGCAAAGGTCGAAGAATTAGAAACAAAAGCACACGATAAGTGCAAGGAGTAAAATAAAATGGCAGTAACAAAAGCAATGACTAAAGCGATACCGCATGAAAAGTCAAGCAAGGCACAAGAATGGCATATGCAAATGAAGTACGAGAACGATAGTGAAGGTGATGCAACCTACTATACTACTACTTTTCATCATGTAGCAATAGCAGCCGATGGTGATTTTACCGCAGCAGCTAAAGGCTCATTCAGCCTAGCAGCCTTGACAGCGCTATGTCCTGTATCTAGTTGGGATGCTATATTCGCCAGTCAAGTAGATTCGGTAATTACGAGTCCTGTAGTTCCGCCAGTCGCTGATGAATCTTTTGCAGTACCTAGCTAATAGGATGCAGGATGTATTAAAACTACTTACAGTAGGAACTGTAATAATAGGCTTTATCTTATTTAACGATAACGATAAATCTGTAGAGCATCAAGAAGCTAGTAGTTCTTTTGGTCAATTATGGCAAGAACATCAGCAATTGCCTTAAAGGAAATAATATGGAACATGAAGTAGAAATCTATACAATGCCAGCCGTATTTATGTTAAAGGCAAAAATACCTGACGGATTGGTTGAAGGATTAAATGATTACTTGGATGAATTACGGGAAGATGAAGAAAGGGAATCTTTGGCAAAAACCCTAGTCGGGCAGATTCATCAGGGAGAGCAGTTAAATATTCCCCCTACTGACGATGAGCGTGTTAAGCCATATACAGAATATTTATGTAACTTAGGGGTTGCCTATATTAATCATTTCATTAATTCCACAGGGGTTAAATTTAAGACTAATAAACAGGTAGACCTAGACGAACTTTGGTCGGTACATAGTTTTGAGGGAGACTATAACCCGATTCACGATCACGGCACAAAAACCATAACAGGAATTTCCTGTACGACATGGACTAAAGTGCCACAACAGATTTTAGACCAGCCAACATCAGGCACCACAGAATACAGTTTGTATAATGATTCAGGGCATAGTGATGGCTGTTTAGCGTTTCAATATGGTAGAAATTCATTGATGGATGCAGATAGATTGTTTCCACCACAAAGTTGTGTGGTTAAGCCAGAAGTAGGGGTGCAATATATGTTTCCCAATGGCTTACAGCATATGGTATATCCTTTCTTTGGAGAGGGTGAGAGAAGAACAGTTGCAGCAAATTTAAACTGCTGGGATGTAAAAGAAGCAGCTTAATGGCGAAAATGACTGTGAATCAAGTGGTAACAGATTTAGCGAAGCATGAAGCAGTTTGTGCGGAGCGTTGGTTAGAAATACTTAATCGTGTAAAAAGGGTTGAAATCTTTATTGTTGCAACCCTCGTTACGTTATTATTAGGTATGGGAAGTATACTGACAGGTCAACTTTTTTAAAGGAAATAAAATATTATGGATATGATAGTTAATTTAGTGGGTTGGATTGCGATAATAGTTACAGTGGCATCACTGATTACTGCTCTTACTCCAACACCAAAAGATAATGCTTGGATGGGAAAGATATATAAAATCATTGAAACATTGGCTTTAAATATTGGAAAAGCGAAAGATAAATAATGTATGAATATAGTTGTAAAGTTGATAGAGTCGTTGATGGCGATACTATTGATGTTATTTTGGACTTGGGCTTCGATATTCTTTATCGTTCTAGGGTTCGTCTTTACGGCATTGATACGCCCGAATCTAGGACACGAGATAAAGATGAAAAAGTTAGAGGTAAACTAGCTGGTGCATTTTTACAAGTCGCTGTAGATAACGGCAATAAAGTTATCATACAAACTAAATTAAAAGATTCTAAAGGTAAATTTGGTAGAGTTTTAGGAGATGTTGTTGTTGATGGCGTTAATATAAATCAAGCCATGATAGCTAATAATTTAGCTGTAGCTTACTTTGGTCAATCTAAAGATGACATAGAAGCAGAACATTTAGTTAATAGACAAAAATTAATTGATGCTGGTATGTATACACCAGTTGAATAAATGAATGAGGTATTTTCATTAATAGCTGATGTTGGTTTTCCTATTGCTATGGCTTTGATTGGCGGATTCTTCATATTTCTTACTATCAAGTACATTTTGGAAAGCGTTATTGGTCAAGTAGATGCTATACATGGTATTGTTTCTTCATTGGATAATCGAGTAAAAACAATGAATCACGATATGATCCGAATGGATGCTACCTTATGTAGTGTTATTGGTATTCGACCTGACCTTGAAAGGATAGCTAGAGCTAATGGCAAAGAAGATGCTAGAAGGGATTAATGGATATAGCTACAATCATCAGCGAATACGGATTTCCTATCGTAGCTACAGTTGGTCTGCTATATATGATTTATTTTATTTGGGGGTTTATTACTAATAATATAAAAAAGAAATTATCAGAAACTTCTGTTACCTTAATTGAGTTAATTGACAGAATTAGAATGCTGGATAATGACATCATTCGACTTCAACAAAAACTCGATACTGTAATTGAATTAAGAGAGTCTGCTAAAC
>Ga0208813_1000922_pt1 | contig 18075 bp, 15 predicted proteins | sample MalvireepMed_904_FD_184250 | JGI IMG/M metagenome (GOLD analysis project Ga0208813, IMG submission 184250) | Marine viral communities from the Global Malaspina Expedition - Malaspina viral metaG DeepMed_904 (SPAdes) (version 2) | ecosystem: Environmental > Aquatic > Marine > Oceanic | place... | reverse complement strand
GCCGGCAGCGACAATCCCTTCGGCCTGGTCACCCTTGCTCATCTTCGCACCCAAGGCACCCGCAACCAGAGCGCGCGGCGCTACCGCGCCAAATACCGCTTGATCCGGTCACTCTATGGCAAGGGCTGGGCAAAAAGCCGTATTATTCAACTGTTACGCATCATCGACTGGCTCATGGCGCTGCCGCCGCACCTGGAACAAAGCCTGCGGCAACGCCTTACCGCCATCGAAGGAGAGAAACACATGCAATACGTTACCAGCTTCGAGCGCCTCGCCAAGGAAGAGGGTGTGCAGCAGGGTCGAGCCGGACTGCTAATCCATTTACTTACGCATCGCTTCGGCCCGTTACCGGAGGACACGCATCAGCGCCTGGAGCAGGCCACCACCGAGGAGATAGACGTCTGGGCCGACCGGGTATTGGAAGCCAATTCGCTGGACCAGGTTTTCGACAACAAGTAGGTCGACGTCTACCCGGTAGGTCGGATTAGCCCAGCGTAATCCGACCCTCCCCATCTCCATCATAGCGCCCTCGCCCCCTGCTCACCGCCGCCTGCGCCTCGTCCAAGCGCGTGGTGGTCGACAAGCAAGGCATTGACGAAGCCCAGTACCAGCAAGACCTCCAGCAACTGCCGCGCCGTCGCCGAGAAGGCAAAAGGCAAGACCTGACGCCGCTCGCTCGTTAAGATACGATGAAATCAGTAGGCGTTAACGCTTCTGAACACTGAGTGGGAAACGAATATTTTGGGCGCGCATGACTCCCTTATCGAAAAACTGGAACGCCGAGAGGCACGCATCGGCATCATTGGGCTGGGCTACGTCGGTCTGCCTCTCGCGCTGGCCTACACGGGCGCCGGCTTCCCCGTGCTCGGTTTCGATATCGACCCGGATAAGGTGCGTACCCTTGAGTACGGTGGCAGCTACATTGAGCGAATCACCCCGGAACGCATAACCCTAGCTCGTAAAAACGGCTTCCAGGCCACCGCCGCCTTTGAGCGGGCGAAGGAATGCGACGCACTGATTATCTGCGTGCCCACCCCGCTCAACCGGCACCGGGAGCCGGATCTTAGCTTCGTCACCAACACCGTGGAAACACTCTGCCTTCACCTCCGCCCGGGCCAGATCGTTTCCCTGGAAAGCACCACCTATCCGGGCACAACCGAAGAAGAGCTTCTACCCCGTATCGAAAACCGAGGCCTCAAGGTGGGCCAGGACGTGTTTCTGGTGTATTCACCGGAACGGGAAGACCCCGGCAATCCCCGATACAATACTCAGGTTATTCCCAAGGTAGTCGGCGGCCAGACCGAACAATGCCTACGGGTCGGCATCGCCCTCTATCAGGGCTGTATCGACACAGTGGTCCCTGTGCGCAGCACCAAAGCCGCCGAGATGACTAAGCTACTGGAGAATATCCATCGCGCGGTGAACATCGGCCTGGTGAACGAAATGAAGATCGTCGCCGACAAGATGGGCATCGACATCTTCGAGGTGATCGACGCAGCGGCCACCAAGCCGTTTGGGTTCACCCCCTACTACCCGGGACCGGGTCTAGGTGGGCACTGCATTCCTATCGATCCATATTACCTGACCTGGAAAGCACGGGAATATGGCGTCAACACCCGCTTCATCGAGCTCTCCGGTGAAGTGAACCGCGCCATGCCGGAATATGTGGTGCGCAAGCTGATGGATGGCTTGAATCAGCAGGGAAAAGCGCTAAACGGTAGCCGCATCCTGATTCTGGGCATCGCCTACAAGAAAAACCTGGACGATATGCGGGAATCTCCGGCGGTGGAAATTATGCAGCTAATTGAGGGAAAAGGGGGCGAGGTGTCGTACAGCGACCCTCATGTTCCAATTTTCCCTACGATACGGAAAGCCCGATTCAACCTGGAAAGTGTGGTTTTAGATCAAACCACCTTGTCTCATTTCGATGCGCTACTATTGTGTACCGACCACGACCGCTTCGACTATGACCTGATCCAACGGCACGGCAAACTAATTATCGATACCCGTGGACGCTATCGCGGCAACACGTCAGCAAACCTTCGTCATGCTTGAACGGCTAACCCGATTCCTCCGCGGGCCCATTGCCAGTGCAAGCATCCGGACAACGGGAGTCTTAGGCCTACGTCTGCTCTTTCAAGCGGGCCATCTCATCGTACTGGCGCGATTGCTGGACCCCAGCCAGTTTGGTCTTCTTGCAGCGGTAATGGCATCGGCCATGTTGCTTGGAAAACTAGCAACATTCGGTACGCAATACCCCCTCCTCCGTAATACCGCACAGTGCGGTCATACCGCCGCATCCGTGCTCAGCTACGCCATGCCGACCACACTAACCGTCGGCTTAATTCTATTGTCGATATTCCTGCCGGCTGCGTGCTGGTTGGTCCCAAATCAACCCGATTTTGGAATATGGCCACTGTTTGCAATAGCCACCGCTGAACTGCTGACGGCCCCGTTAATAACCCTGTTCGCCATGGCGCAACTAGGCCATAGCCGAATCGCGAGCTCACAACTGATTCAGACCCTGCCACTGGGGCTGCGTTTTCTAGCGACAGCCGTGTTATTCGTCGCGCAACCCGATCAGCCATTGCTGTTATACGCCACGTTATACCTTGGCACATCCGCCATAACTTTAACGGCCGTACTGTGCACTAAAGTTGCCAACCCTCCAAGTATAAAGGCCTGGCGGATGCCTCGCTTAACGGAGTTAAAAGAAGCAGCAAGCTTTGGAGTGATGGATGTTGCCACGGCAGCCCCGTCGGAAATAGACAAGGCCATTGCGCCCTATCTTTTAACGCCAAACCTGTCCGGCCTTTATGCCGTGGCGGGCCGAACCGTTGGGGCTTTGACGCTGCCTGTGTCAGCGATGATGCTCTCCGCCTTGCCCCGGTTATTTCGTTCAGCCAAGCCTGGTCGTGATGACTTGCTTTTGCGCTATACGATTTTATTCTCTCTCGCCTACTCAATCGTACTCGCCACGGCGCTATGGTGGCTTGGTCCTTTTATTGGTCAATTATTTGGTCCGGGTTATACGTCGTCGACCGAAGTCCTTCGTGTTTTTTGCTTCGCAGTGCCAGCCATGGCACTACGTGTGGTGGCCAATAATACCCTCATTTCCTTAAGCAAGCCCATCAAACGCGCCTCATGCGAACTGCTCGGAGTCGCAGCCTTGATAATAAGCGCCACGGCACTGACCCAGTCCTTTGGTGCACCGGGCCTGGCGCTGTCCTACGTCATCTCTCAGTGGACTATCACCATATCTGGACTCTGGGTTATCAAAAGGACAAGAACATAGAACAGAACAATGTTTCTTCTATTTAATAAATAGGATCTGCACCGCCATTAATATGCGTTTCTCATTACTGGAAAAAACCAGTTATAATAGAAACGTAAAGATTTCATTTTTTTGGGGACTCTGGGATTTAACTTGGCATGAAAAAAACAACTTACCGACTGACGTACAGGCCTGATTTAGAAGGATTGAGGGCCATATCCATATTACTCGTAGTTGCCGCGCATGCAGGCCTTCCCTGGCTCCAGGGCGGCTTCGTGGGAGTTGATGTCTTTTTTGTTTTGTCTGGTTTTTTGATAACAGGCCTGATCGTTAGAGAAGCATCAGAAAATAGCAGTTTCGATTTCGTCAATTTCTATATCCGCCGGTTTAGGCGCTTACTACCAGCACTGCTAGTAATGCTGTTTATTATCACCGGCCTAGCGGCATTCGTTCTATCACCCGTTGAGCAACAGGAGCAATCATCTTCGGCGGCAATGGCAGCTTTATGGCTAAGCAATTTCGATTTTGGACTTTCGCGCCTTGACTATTTTTCCGCCAGCTCTGAAACCAACCTCTTCCTTCATACTTGGTCACTCGGAGTCGAAGAGCAATTTTACCTTATCTGGCCAGCTCTACTAATTTGGTTATTCATGGAGAGTGGCAAACAGAAATTAACAAGACTGAAAATCGGAATGGTCGTGGTTGCCATAGCCAGTCTTACTGCCTGCATTATCGTAAGTTACAAGGCGCCGCAGCTTTCATTTTATATGATGCCAATGAGAGTCTGGCAATTTTCTTCTGGTGCCATGGTGTGGCTTTTCATCAACGGATCCGGAACATCAAGAAACGGCCAGGAAGACCGCCAATGGCTACTGGCAGCAACAGGTTGGACTGGGCTATCGGCAGTTATCATAGCCGGCATTTTGTTTTCCGACGAACTCACTTATCCGGGGTACTACGCCCTGATACCAACCCTTGGAGCCGCTGGTCTCATTGCCGCGAATTCTAAAACTGGCGCCACACGGGGAAGCGCATCCGCCCTATTGTCTCTACCTCCGCTTCAATGGTTAGGAAATATTTCTTATTCCTGGTACTTATGGCATTGGCCAATTTTGGTACTTGGTGAAGCAATTACAGGAACAGATAAGCCGATATACCGCTTTTTTTGGATAGTCTTATCATTTATCCTGGCCTGGCTTTCTTATCGGCTTATAGAAACTCCCATCCGTAGACAGCGGTGGTGGCTTTCCAACCGAACTTGGACGATTTCGTCGTCGCTGTTACTGATGATAGCTGCAAATATCCTTTTTATAACTTGGCACAACCATACATCAAGCGTCGCTAATTCCCCCGCCATGAAGGAATATCTTCTGGCCCAGAATGACGCGCCCGTTATTTATCAAATGGGATGTGATGATTGGTATCACAGTGCAGAAGTAAAAATTTGCGCCTTTGGAAGCCCAGATGCGAAGCGTACCGCTGTATTAGTGGGAGATAGCCATGCCGGACAATGGTTTCCCACCTTGGCCAAGGTGTTTCAAAACCCGGATTGGAAGCTTTTAGTACTGACCAAATCTTCCTGTCCCATGGTCAATGCCCCGTTTTTCTACAAGCGCATTGGAAAAGAATATACAGTTTGTTCCGAATGGCGCCAAAACGCGCTCGCGAGAATTACCACCCTAAAACCTGATGTTGTTATCCTCGGGTCTGCGGACAATAACCAATATTCGCAAAAACAATGGGTAACCGGAACGAAAGATGTCTTAGCAAAGCTTAGTTCATCATCGAAAAAGGTATATATTCTACGTGATACGCCAAGTTTATCTTTCAACGGCCCAAACTGCTTGGCAAAACATGCTGGAAGACCAGACTGGTTTGCGCTTAAGGATACTTGCCAAGCCTCCGCTTTCAGTCGACATTCCAACAGGATATATAGTTGGCTGAAGAAGTCAGCACGGAACTTCAAGAACGTTTCCATGTTGGATATGAATAATTACGTTTGCCCCGAAGGTATTTGCTCAGCCACACAGCAAGGAATTATTGTTTTCCGTGACTCCCAGCACCTGACTGCAAGTTACGCTGCCTCACTCGGCCATAAACTGGCAGAAAAGCTTTCAATAGAGATCATAAACAATAAAAATTTTTGATGCTTATGGCACTCTTGAAAACTGAAATTTTAAACGCGCAAAACAGTATTCTAAAATACACTAAGGCAATTTACCACTGACGATCATTAATGACAGATAAGGAATGCATCTTCTGGCAGCTTTGAAAAGCCAAGAGCAAAAACCAATTAGTGAAATCGCTCCAAGCCGCCTAATTAATCTTTGTTATTTTCATGGCCCCAGAAGAGTTGTCCATAATATAATCCTCCTTTACATTATAAAAATATTGATCCACAGCTTTTTTGCAGCCGCCCCAATCATAGTAATCATCAACGATAATTGATCCGCCGGGCACCAACTTGGGGACAATGCGCTGCAAACAGATGAAAACAGGCTCATACCAGTCAACATCTATATGAGCCATTGCTACCGGCTCATCCAAGATCATTGTTTCGTCTACAAGTCCTTTGATAAAATCAACATTACTTGTTTTTATATCAATACCAAAATCATTAAAATTATTTTTTATTCTGCCTAGGACATTATCGCTATAACCATAATATTGATCGCCACCAATCCCCTTAGACTCACCAGATACAATGGCCTTATAACGCACATGAACTTCTTTCGTGTCCTTATCCGTGGGAGCAGGAATCATCCCAAAAACATCATATATCTTTAATCGTCTACCTTTATCTTTGAATTTAGAGATTAAAATAGATGACCCTCCTTAAGCACAACCAGCCTCTATGAATAAACCTTCAGTTTTTGCTTTCTCAATATCACGACAGGTCTGTAACAATGAGATCAACTTGCTGGTCGTTAGATAAGTAGTTCTTTTCCTTTTTATTTTTGAGATAAATTCACGCTCAGACCTTTCGAGGCGAGACAGACAAAAAAATGATTTTATGGATACGTAAAGTAACCTCGGAGCTTTTCTTAACTTTCTATACATGACAAGGCCGCCAAACAAGAAAACGAACTTCATTTTATATATGAGACCATATCCCTGAAATCTTTCTCTATACTAGTTTTGATTTCTGATATTTTCCTATCAATGCTAAAACCAATTCTTTCTTTTTCATTCATCATCACTCCAATAGCATCCAGCATCTTCTCCATGTCCTGCACCTGTGTAAATTCATTCAGGCTCATGGCGTAGCTACCCATTCCCATTTGCTCTGAAAAAACCCTACCTTTGTCCGAATAATAAAGTATCGAAAAAGGAATTCTCGAACATGCCGCGAGGATCGCCGAATGTAATCGAACGCCAATAAACGCTTTCAAGTGGGACATGCATCGTAAATATTCGACTGGGGACATCCCTTCCTTATTTACCACTCTAACTCTGGACGCGTGGCGCATTCTGGATTTTATAACGAAGGAAAACGAGTCGTCGCCCTCCTTAAGGGAGTTAAACATTGGAAAGAAAAGAATATCAACATCATACTTTTCAATTATCATATCAAGCACCAAAGAAAGCCGTTCAACATATCTGGCGTTTTCTTTGCTTGCCTGCTTCTGGAAGCCAAAATTCCGGAATTTGTATGGTATGATCCCACCTTGGCGATAGTGAAACCAATTTCTAGCCCCAATTCCTACGACCGCTCCTCCTGTATCGACCTTTGACGCTTCATTTCCCAGTTCATCCGCACACATTATTGCGGGATCGTAGGAATTAATCAGCTTAGTAGATACCCCCCAAGATACGAGCTTCTTGTATGACTCATTATCGCGTACCGCAAAAGTCTGACAACATGAAACCGCTCGGCGTATAAAAAATCTCGAAATGACAGAGTTAGTTTCACCTATTCCTTGAAAGGCACCTGCTATCTTTTTGTTAAAAATACGAACGGAAAGTATCCTTAAGAACCAATACACATTACCCAATATATTGGTGTAATCTTTTAGAAGCTCCCCACCACCCCATAGAACGAGATCGTAAGATTTGGAGAGGACAGCTATTTTAATAATCGAATAAGGATTGATCGTATAGACTTTCGATTTTATAAAATCGATTCCGAAAATTTTCTGATCTCTATTCGGAAACTCTGAAATTGCTGTAATTTCCGCGTTGGGCCACACCTTTCTTATCAAGCTGACATTTCCAAACAGTATGGCTGCATCCCCCATGTTATTAGGCGAATCGCTATTTAATATCAAAATATTCATTGGATTCCAAACCCATAGCCGAAAGCTGTCTTCTGGCAATAACTGACCATTCGAAGGTTTTTGAGAGTCTTATCGCCTCTTCCGAAAATTTTCTTTTCTGTTCAACAGAAAGATTCATGGCAGCTCTGATTCTACCCGCGATCTGTTCAGAATTTTTCTGGTCAACGAGAAAGCCATTTACACCATCCTCTATATATTCATCGGCTCCACTTTCTCTCGTGGCAATACATATTTTCCCTCTTGATAGGGCCTCCATCAAAACGACTGGAATTCCTTCTGCATCTCCGTTGTCGGCGACAATGGAAGGCAAAATGATTAACGAAGCATCACTTAAAAGGCTTTCTTTTTTTGCGCCACTCACAAACCCAACAAAGGCAATTTTTTTATCCAGATTTTTATAGCCATTTGAAATTTCAAAAAGCCTTTTTCGTTCGGGCCCATCTCCGGCTATCACAAGTTTTTTAAACGGGATATCTCGATTAGCCCCAAGGGCTTCAATAAGGAAATTAACGCCTTTTTTTTCTACCAGTCTCCCCATGAACAGGATTAGCCCATGCTCCTCTATCCCCGCTTTTCTATTTTTTGGACTATCCACTCCCATGGGTACTACATTTATTTTCTTTGACACCCTCTCCCATTCCGTACGCGAAAAGAAAAAAGATATTTTATTTAGTGACCGCCTACTTACCGCAGTGGCGCCAACAGCTTTCCGTGTTACTTTTCTGACAAAAAACTTTCCAACCCAAGGAATTTTGGACATTATCTGGACGTCGGAAGAATGGCTCGTGTAAAAAAAAGGAACATCTGTCAGCAAACTTACGAAATAAGCGATTAAACCTTGGGGGAAAAACCAATGCGCGTAAATGTAATCAATTTTTTCTTTCTTTACGGTTATGAGAGCAGAAGCAAACTCTGATAATAAAAAAAAGGGAATCAAAAATACTAATAATTTATTACTTTTTATGGCGGGCAAAATTCCGTATTTTGTGAGAATTTGGAACGAACTTGGAAAAAAATACGAAAATCTTATTTCAGTATAAGAACATTCTTGCTTTCTTTTCCTTTTTACCCCTGCTTCGGCTGGCGCCAAGACAAAAAAATTGATGCCGGGATTCTCTCTCTTTAAGGCAATAACTTGACGCCTTACGAAGTCAGGCTTGTCATCTGAATCCCCGTACGGGAATGTAGAGGCCAAAACCAGTACGTTTTTTGTCGTCACTGGTTGCTTCCCTTATTGTACATCAATGCGGTTATCTGCTCGGAAACTAAGCCAACGAGAAACACCTGAACACTGGCCACCATCAGCAAGGCTGACATATTGGTAAAAGTGCCCATAGTAAGATAGGTATAGAAATAACGACATAACCCCAGCACAAAGAAAAAGAAGGAAATAGGCAGGAAGACTTTTAAAGGCGAATACAGCGTGGCCACTTTGAAAATAATAATTAGAAAGCGAACCCCATCTTTCAGTGGCTTGATATGACTCTTCCCGGTACGTCTTTGGACGTCGATAGGGACATAACGCACTAGGTACCCACTGCGGAAGAACGCCATGGTGCTTGTGGTAGGGTAAGAGAAACCGTTGGGTAGCAGATTCAGAAACTCAGCGAACTTCTTCGCTTTTACTACTCGAAACCCGGATGTGAGGTCCTGGATTTTCTGCCCGGCCACCTGACTGGAAAACCAGTTATAGAATGTATTGGCTAAATGACGCCCCTTGCTAGCCTGGCCATTGGCATCGCGGGCACCGACGACCATATCAGCGTCTGTACGCTTCATTTCGTCCAGCAAACGGGAAATGTCTTCCGGTTGATGCTGACCATCCGCGTCCATGAACACTACGATATCGCCGCTGGCTTCACGAAAGCCGTGCTTGATGGCCGCTCCGTTGCCCAGGCTTTGGGGGTGGCGCACCACTCTGGCTCCCTGCTCCACGACAATGTCCGCAGTGTTATCTTCGGATCCGTCATCAACTATGATCAATTCCTGGTAGCCGCCCCAGGCAATCAGTCGGGGCAACCATTCTTTGAGGTTGCTGGCTTCATTTTTTGCCGGAATGACGATGCTGATGTTTGTCACGCAATTCGCTCTCTAAGACAGTGATGAAATCGTTAATATCCGGAAGCAGTGGAGCTTCCGCTAGCGCTTTGCCATACAGCTCCCCGGAGGCTACTTTTTTCCGCGCCTGCTGCGCGTACCTCATGGCCTGCTGCTCAAAACCTCGGGTTGCCAAAAAACCTGCGATATTCATTAGCTTCTGCGGTTCGTCTCCACCCTGCAGAGACCGCTCTAGCCAGTCAAAGCCGACTTCTTCTTTACCGGAAAGCAGCAAAGATACTCCTTTCAAGTAGGCTAGCTGGCCATAGGTGATCGAATTTTTCGGTACATCCTTATTGCTTGCCAGTAAGGCCGTGGTGACTTGAGTTATAAAAGTAGGTGCCAAGCCCTTGCAATCGGGATCAGAAGACCAGACCAATCCCTTTTGCAGAAAGTTGAACCACGTGGGGCGGTAGGCGGTCTGGTTGGCGGCTATAACAGCCGCTTTTTGGTCTGCCTCGGTGGCGGTATCAACCTTGCATTGTACGAGCACTTTGGTGAAGCGGACTTGTAGATCCAGCGGTATAGTACGACTGGCAGCGTCCAGCACCTTCAATGCTTCCCGCCGGTTGCCTGACTCGTAAAGCAGTCGTGCCAGCTCTGTCTGCGCCCGTGCAGATTCGGGCGCTTTTTGCGCCCAGACGTTAATCATGAGTGGATAATTCCCCCACAAGGTTGCTCCGCGCCAGCAAAGCAACATCAGCACAGCGCACAATACTGCAGAAGTCGCTATCGCCACGCCGGGCTTAGCGACTTTAAATCCGTAGTAAATAAAGGGTAATAGCAAAAAACCGCTGCCCAAATAAACCCGGTGTTCAAAGAAAATTTCCAAGCCCACAGTAGTAGCTTCCAGGGCAAGCGAGGCCAAGAAAAACGCCAAGCCCATCGGGTAAAGAGGCCAACGCCTTCTCAGCTTGTAGGCCACTCCTCCCAGAGCGCCAAGCCCAGCCACAGCCATAAGAGTGGTCCAAGGCGTCAGCAGCCCCTTGCTCAACATCAGTTGGTCGTGAAAAACTCCCGTCGTGTAAGCATGAGGCACAAACCAATAATACAGATATATCCAGATCACTCTCGCCTGAGTGAGCAGTCTTTCGAAGGGTGAAAACGTCCGTCCATGATAATCGTTGAACCAGCCAACGCTGAAAGCGATATAGAGAAGGTAAAGGGCGATCAGCAGCGTCGGAGCCACTAGGCAAAGGCGCGACCAACCTTTGCTCAACGGACCAGCCAGCCGACTTCGACGGACCACGGTGACTTCCAACACCAGCGCCAGGCACGGTAGCAAAGCTCCGTTCTCCTTGGAAAGGATGGCCAATAGCCCGAAAACACCAAAACCCACAGTCATCCAGATATACCCAGCCCTAGGCTGGAACGCCAACAGTCGCCGGCCGCGCAACCACGCCAGCAGCCCAAGCAAGACAAACAGGGTCGCAAGCTGTGTCATGCGCTGCACCACGTAAAGCGTGGTGGAGACCAGATAGGGATGACACAGCCAGACTACCATCGCGATCAACGCGGCCCATTGCGCGCGCCGACTCAATCGCAGTGTGTTTTCATGGAAACGCAAAACGACTATGAACAGTGCTAATAGCAGGCAGCCGTTAACAAGGTGGATGAGGACATTAGTGTATTTGAAGGATGCGGCATGCGCCGGCCAGTTATTGGCGTCAATTAGAAAGCTAGCATAGGAAACAGGTCGTCCTGTAGGCCCCGAGAAACCGCTCGATATGTAGTATTTAAACGTTTCCCAACTATCTATGCCTCCCTGCTTACCCAGTATTTTTAGGTTGGAAAAGTCGTCGAAGACAAAGCCGCCGCTCAGTCCGGCACTGTACAGGGCATAGGTCGCAGCAATTGCTAGCAGAAAAACGATGGCAACGGCAATGTCATGGCGACAAACGATCAAGGCGGCACCTACCTACTGGTTGCATCATAAAAAAGCCCGCCGAGGCGGGCTTTTATGCCGTTAAGTCAGCCGAGTTAGTTGCGGCAGCTAGTGGGCACATATTTCGTTTCAATGCTGCCAGGCTTACAGTTCCATTCGAGTGAGCCGCCGGAGTCTGTAGCAGACAAAATCAACGTATCCGGACTGATGTTAGCGTTGGCATCGTTACCATAGGTGATGGTAATAATACCATTTGCGGCATTCACACCGGTTACGTAAGAACCCGTAATGCTAGTCGCAGTTGACAATCCTGCAGAAGCATTCGCAGTGGGGAAAGCACCCGTTTGGTTGTAGTATTCCGCAACAGCAGTCTTAGCTCCAGCGGCCAAGCTCATGCCCTCTGAAACCTGAGAACGAATGGTGTAGTCCTGATAAGCAGGAATCGCCACGGCCGCCAGAATACCGATGATCGCAACCACGATCATCAGTTCGATAAGAGTAAAACCCTTCTGCACTTGTTTCATTTCGGAATCTCCAGAGTCGAAACTTTTTTATGTGCTCACCCCCGAGGCGAGCGCCTGCACTAGGACTATGCAGCTATTGGGCCAACTTTCACGTGGCGGGTTTGCGGCTTTCCCGGGCCCGTGGCAGCGCCTGAAACTGTCGCTTTTTGTCAGCCGCTGACACAGAGCGTCACCCCGATGTGCCCTTTTATGACCAAAGCCGTCAGTTAAGACCTCGGTGTAACTCATGCGGCCAACCCCTTGATCATGCGCCCTTTACAGCCGCCGGGAAGGCTGCCAATCTGCTTCGGGGGTAAGTATAAATAACCATGATCACTTCCTATGAATAGTTCCGCAGCGTCTTTAAGCGGCCTGGCCCGCCGTCTTGTAAAGGAAGGCCATCTCTCCATGGAAGCGGCGCAGACCGCCGCCGCCGAGTCGCGGCAGGCGCGGGTGGCGCTGGTTCATCATCTGGTGGCCGGCGGACACGTCGCCGCCGGCGTGGTGGCGCGTTGCGCCGCCGAGGAGTTCGGGGATCCGTTGATCGACCTGAACACCTTCTCCAAGGAGATGATGGTCAAGGATCTGGTCGATCCCAAGCTGATCACCAAGCATACGATCCTGCCGCTGCTGCGGCGGGGCAGCCGCCTGTTCGTAGCGGTGTCGGACCCCACGAACCTGCCGGCACTGGAAGAGATCCGCTTTAACACCGGCCTGAACGTGGAAACGGTGATCGCCGAGGACGACAAGCTCAGGCGCTGGATTGATCAGCTGGAGTCGGAGCAGGAAGGCAAGGCGTTCGACAATCTGGATGACGATCTGGATAACCTGGAAACGGCCAGTTCAGAGCCGGATGCTTCAGGCACGGAAGACGCGGCGGCCGGCTCCGACGATGCCCCCATCGTGCGCTTCGTCAACAAACTCCTGCTGGATGCCATCAAGGGTGGCGCCTCGGACCTGCACTTCGAGCCGTATGAGAAGACCTACCGGGTGCGGTTCCGCCAGGATGGCATTCTGGAGACGGTGGCCAAGCCGCCGATCACCACCGCCAGTAAGTTGGCCGCGCGCCTTAAGGTCATGGCGCGCATGGATATTTCCGAGCGCCGCGTACCCCAGGACGGTCGTATCAAGCTGAAGATTTCCAAGACCCGGGCCATCGATTTCCGGGTCAACACCTGCCCCACCCTCTATGGCGAGAAGATCGTGCTGCGGATCCTGGACGCGGAAAGCGCCAAGATGGGCATTGATCATCTCGGTTACGAGGAAGACCAGAAGAAGATGTACATGGACGCCCTGAGCAAGCCCCAGGGCATGATTCTGGTCACCGGGCCTACCGGTTCGGGTAAGACCGTATCGCTCTATACCGGCGTGAATATCCTGAATACGCCGGAGCGCAATATCTCAACCGCGGAAGACCCGGTGGAGATCAACCTGGAAGGGGTGAACCAGGTCAATGTGAACCCCAAGCAGGGCATGGAGTTCTCCACCGCCCTGCGTGCCTTCCTGCGCCAGGATCCGGATATTATTCTGGTGGGGGAGATCCGGGATCTGGAGACCGCCGAGATCGCGGTGAAGGCGGCGCAGACCGGCCACCTGGTGCTCTCCACACTGCACACCAACAGCGCCCCGGAGACGCTGACCCGGCTGCGCAATATGGGGGTGCCCTCGTTCAACATCGCCACCTCGGTGATTCTGATTATCGCCCAGCGGCTGGCCCGGCGGCTGTGCGAGCACTGCAAGGAGCCGGTGGATGTGCCCAAGCAATCGCTGGTTGAGATGGGTTTCACGGACGAGGACATCCAATCCGGGTTTACTGTGTACGGCCCCAGTGGCAAAGGCTGCGAGAAGTGCAAAGGCGGCTACAAGGGGCGCGTGGGGGTTTATGAGGTAGTCCGCATCACCGACGGCATTGCGCGCATTATCATGGAGGAAGGCAATTCCATCCAGATTGGCGACCAGTGCCGCAAAGAGGGGTTCAACGATCTGTACCGTTCCGGCCTGATCAAGGTCATGCACGGCGTCACCAGTCTTGAAGAGGTGAGCCGGGTGACTAGCGGGCACTAAACTATACGGTGGGTCAGGGTTTCGACTATGGCAAAAACAGCGACAGCACAAAAACCGGCGACCTTCACTTATGAAGGCATCGACCGTAAAGGCAGCCGGGTCAAAGGGGAAATCACCGGTAAAGGGCCGGCTCTGGTTCGCGCCGAATTGCGTAAGCAGGGCATTCAAGCCAAGAAGGTAGTCAAGAAACGAGAGATGTCCCTGGGCGGGAAGAAAAAGATCAAGCCCATGGATATCGCACTTTTCACACGCCAGATGGCAACCATGATGAAAGCGGGTGTGCCGTTGGTTCAGGCTTTTGAAATTGTTTCGGATGGCCTGGAGAACCCGTCCATGCGGGAGGTGGTTCTCAAACTGAAAGCCGATGTGGAAAGCGGCAACAACTTCGCTGGCGCTCTACGCCAGCATCCACGCCTCTTCGATGACCTTTATTGCAGCCTGATCGAGTCCGGTGAAGCCTCCGGCTCATTGGAGACTATGCTGGATCGGGTGGCGCTATACAAAGAGAAAACCGAAGCCCTGAAGCAAAAGATCAAGAAAGCGGTGAAGTACCCTATCGCCGTTATTTGTGTAGCCGTAGTGGTTACGGGCATCCTTCTAGTCAAGGTGGTTCCGACATTCCAAGAGCTGTTTGAAGGATTCGGCGCGGAGCTTCCTGCCTTCACCCAGTTCGTGATTGGCTTGTCCGAAGGTCTCCAGGCAAATTTTTTGATGGTTCTGGTTGTGGCTGCAGCTCTGATTATTGGTTTTGTGGAAGCTCGCAAGCGATCGCAAGGCTTTCATGATGCCGTGGACCGAGCATTGCTTCGCCTCCCAGTGGTCGGCCCGATTACCCACAAGGCCACAGTCGCCCGTTTCGCACGCACGCTGTCCACCACCTTCGCTGCCGGCGTGCCGCTAATCGAAGCGTTAGATGCCTGTGCCGGCGCCACCGGCAATGTGGTTTACCGGAAAGCCGTACTTCAGGTTAAAGAAGACGTGGCGACCGGCCAGCAGCTTCAATTCGCCATGCGCTCCACCGGCGTATTCCCAGCCATGGCCCTGCAGATGACTGCCATCGGTGAAGAATCCGGCGCGCTCGACGCCATGCTGGGTAAAGTCGCCACTTACTATGAAGACGAAGTAGACAATCTGGTGGACGGTCTGACCAGTATGCTGGAGCCAATGATCATGGCTATCCTCGGCGTGCTCATCGGCGGCCTAATCATCGCGATGTACCTGCCCATCTTCCAGCTCGGCGCGGTGGTTTAACGGTGCTGCTTCTCGACTACCTGGCGGCCAACCCGGCCGCCCTGATCCTGGTTTGCGTGTTGTTCGGCCTGCTGGTGGGCAGCTTCCTGAACGTGGTGATCCACCGCATTCCCAAGATGATGGAGGCCACCTGGCGCCAGGAGGCGCGCGAGTTGCTGGAGCAGCCCGCGCCCAAAGGGGAAGAGACCCCGCCCATCTTCAACCTGGTAACGCCCGGCTCCCACTGCCCGCACTGCAACCACCGCATCCGCTGGTACGAGAACGTGCCGGTGGTGAGCTGGGCGCTGCTCAAGGGCCGCTGCAGCGGCTGTAAGGCGGCGATCAGCAAGCGTTATCCGATCATCGAGCTGCTCACCGCCCTGGTGGCGGGCCTGTGCGCCTGGCGCTTCGGTTACGATCCCTGGTTGATCTTCATGCTGTACGGCAGCTTTACGCTGCTGGCCCTGGCGGTGATCGATCTGGACACCACCCTGTTGCCGGACGATCTTACCTACCCGCTGCTGTGGGCGGGCCTGCTGGCGGCGGTGCTGGGCATCTCGCCGGTGAGCCTGTCCGACGCGGTGATCGGGGCCATGGCCGGCTATCTGGCGCTGTGGAGCCTGTACTGGGTTTTCAAGCTGCTCACCGGCAAGGAGGGCATGGGCTACGGCGACTTCAAGCTGCTCGCCGCCCTGGGCGCCTGGCTGGGCTGGCAGTATCTGCCGGTGGTGGTGCTGCTCTCCTCCGTGGTGGGCCTGGTGTTCGCGGTGTCGATGATGGCCAGCGGCAGTGTGAAGCGTGATCAGGGGATTCCGTTCGGGCCCTATCTGGCGATCGCCGGGTGGATCGCGTTGCTCTGGGGTGAGGTGATCGTGAGCTCCTACCTGGGGCTGTTTAACCTCGGGTAGCGGTTGAAAGTTGCAAGTTAAAACGCGGCGAGGGCCTTGCCGGCTGCAGGGCCGCGGTGCCCGCATTTGCAACTTGCTGGCGTCCTGCCGTTGGCATTGACTTTATATCAAAAACGATATAGAGTGAGCGCTATGGCTGCAATATGGAGGGCTCGATGGCAAAACACATAACAACAATGAAAGAAGTTGAATTTTTAGGCGACTCTTTGGAGGTCTTACGCGGTTTCCCCGATGGGGTTTGCAACGACATCGGCTATCAGCTTCATAAGATTCAAGCAGGTAAAGACCCCGACGACTTCAAGCCCATGAAGACCGTAGGAAAAGGGGTTTACGAAATCCGGGTTAGAGATAGCTCAGGGGCGTACCGGGCTTTCTACATTGCGACACGGAAGGACTGTGTTTATGTCCTTCATTGTTTCCAAAAAAAGACCGAAGAAACGCTCCGAAAAGAGATCAAGAAAGGAAAGGAAAGGTTGAAGAGTCTGCCGCCCGAGTAGTCCGGTATAGCTGGGAACATGGGCAATGCTCCAAAGTGACGTCAGTATATTATTAGTAGCAATAGTGAGGTAACACCATGCAAGGCCAGCGTTTTGCGAGTGTCTGGGACGCCATCAAAGACACCCCAGAAGAAGCGGAAAACATGCGCCTCCGTTCTCAGCTGATGATGACTATCAGCGAACGGATTAAAGATTGGAATATAAGCCAGAAGGAAGCCGGTCAGCGGCTGGGGCTCACCCAGCCTCGCGTCAACGATCTCCTGAAAGGCAAAATCAGCAAGTTCAGCCTGGACGCCCTGGTAAACTTGTCATCCCATGCAAATATGCGGATCGAACTGATCATTAAAGAGGGCACCGCCGCTTAGTATCCCTGGCCCCGGCGCATGCACCGGAGGGCTTCGTCGATCCAATAGGAAAGGGCGGCGCGGAGCCGGCCTCCACCCCGTCCTACCTCGCGCTGTATCCTGTACCCTGCATCCTGTATCGTCTTCGCTTTTCCGAGGAACGCCTATGTTTGTTGTCGGCCTGACCGGCGGTATCGGCAGCGGCAAGACCGCGGCCACGGATCATCTGGCGCGGCGCGGTGTGACCATCGTCGATGCGGACCTGGCGTCGCGGGCGGTGGTGGCGCCGGGCGAGCCGGCGCTGGACGCCATTGTCGACCGGTTCGGCGCGGTGCTGCAGGACGACGGCAGCCTGGACCGTCGCGCGCTGCGCGATATCGTGTTCAGCGACGAGCAGGCGCGCCGCGATCTGGAGGCGATCACCCACCCGGCCATCGGTCGCGAGCTCTACCGGCAGATCCACGCCAGCGATTCGCCCTACACGGTGCTGGTGTCGCCGCTGCTGCTCGAGGGTAGCCAGAAAGAGATGGTGCACCGTATCCTGGTGATCGACGTGCCGCCGGAGCTTCAGGTGGCGCGGACCGTGGCGCGGGACACCGTGCCCGAGGCGCAGGTGCAGGCGATCATGCGCGCCCAGATGGACCGCGAGCGTCGCCTCGCGGCGGCCCACGACGTGGTCGAGAACCACGGCCCGCTGCGGCACCTGCATGAGCGGCTCGACGCCTTACATGAAACGTATTTGGAACTCGCGCAACGACATGGCGGATAACGAACAGCCCACCCGTATTTACCCCTGCCCGCAATGCCGGAAACCCTCACGCTGGGACGATAACCCCTGGCGGCCATTCTGCTCGGAGCGCTGCAAGCTGATCGACCTGGGCGACTGGGCGTCGGAGCGCCACGCGATTCCCGGCGAGCCCACCGATCCAATCGATGACTTCGACGACCTGACCTGAATGTAGAAGCGAACCCTGTGGGAGATCCTATGGTCCGCGA